>Ga0306920_100016237_pt1 | contig 10243 bp, 6 predicted proteins | sample flu12Cox44000170_FD_204666 | JGI IMG/M metagenome (GOLD analysis project Ga0306920, IMG submission 204666) | Lab enrichment of tropical soil microbial communities from Luquillo Experimental Forest, Puerto Rico - flux4day.12C.oxic.44.000.170 (v2)... | ecosystem: Environmental > Terrestrial >...
CGCTTGTCGACCCGACGCCCTTCCGATTGACGCGTTTCACCGACGGCTCGAACCCGCAGCCGCACCCACTGGCAAGCTGACGCGACCGTTGCGACCGACGGTGCCGCGCGGGTTTCCGAACTCGCGGCGAAGCGGCTGAGCCCCTCGCGCGCGCGGGCGCGCGGCAGGATCAGGTCTAAGTGATTGAGCTTTCTCGGTTCGAGATCTCGAAAGCAGCGGAGAACAGCAAAACAAAAGGAGATCATTGCGATTTCAGGCATCAATAAGGCGCAAGGCGGAGGGGGAGGCCGCAGTATGAGTTCATGATATGTTCTCTTCAAGCGGCAACCCAAGAGGTGCGGAAGAACCGAGGGGCCGCCGGTTGCACCACCCTTCGAGACAGCTGCTTCGCAGCTTCCTTAGGATGAGGGATGCCGTCGATGGCATGACAAATTTCCTCATCCTGAGGTGCCTCGCGGAGCGAGGCCTCGAAGGACGCACTGCGCTTGTCCAGCTGGCTCGGCCCAATACCGGTCATCCGCCGGTCAGCTCACTGTCCTTCGGCTATCGAGCGTTTTTGATTTCGCGTATGAATCGAGAACCGATGCCTCGGAGGCGCGCGAATGGCTGTGGAAGGCAAGGCATCTCTTGCCGATTTGCGGCGGACCATCTCCGAACTTCAGGCGGAGATCGAGAAACGCACCGCCGAGCGCGACGAGGGATTGTCGCGGGAGGCCGCCGTCGCCGAACTCCTGCAAGTTGTCAACTCCTCGTCCGGCGATCTCGCGACGGTCTTCGATGCGATATTGGAAAAAGCGCACAGCCTCTGCGGTGCCGAATACGGCGTCCTGCTGACTTACGATGGCGAGCTTTTTTGGCCCGCGGCAATTCATGGCGCGCCGCCTGGCTTTCCCGAGAGCCGGGAGGGGTTTCGCCCAGGCTTTGGGTTTACCAGATTGGTGCGCGGCGAGCGATTTCTTCACATAGAAGATATGGTCGAGGTTGCGGCCCAGCGGCCGGACGATCCGGTTCCACGCAGGCTCGTCGAGAACGGAATCCGGACCCAGCTGGCCGTGCCGCTGTGCAAGGATGGCAAGCTGCTCGGGATCATCACCGCCAACCGGCGGGAAGTGCGGCCGTTCTCGGACAAGCATATCCAGCTGTTAGAAAACTTCGCGGCCCAGGCGGTCATCGCGATGGAAAATGCGCGGCTCCTGACCGAGACGCGCGAGGCATTGGAGCAGCAAACTGCTACTGCCGAGGTATTGCAGGTCATCAATTCCTCGCCGGGCGACCTGGCGCCCGTCTTCGATGCGATGCTCGAAAAGGCGATGCGGCTGTGCGAGGCAGCGTTCGGCGCATTGCGGACGTACGACGGCTATAGCTTTCGCGCCGTCGCGCGCGGCGTGCCGGAACCCTTCGCGGAATTCTATGCCCATAACCCACCCAGTTACGGGCACGGGACCGGCCCCGCGCGTCTCCTAAGTGGTGAGCCGTTTGTTCACGTTGCCGATCTTGCTTCCGAGGAATCCTACTTGGCGGGAGAGCCCAATCGGCGGGCGTTGGTCGATCTCGGCGGTGCGCGCACCTCACTGGCTGTGCCTCTGCGCACGGACGACATGCTCGTCGGGTTCATAATGATCTACCGTCAGGAAGTCCGTCCGTTCAGCGACAAACAGATCGCGCTGTTGCAGAATTTCGCGGCGCAGGCGGTCATTGCGATGGAGAACGCGCGGCTCTTGACCGAGACGCGCGAAGCCCTGGAGCAGCAGACCGCGACAGCCGAGGTATTGCAGGTTATCAATTCCTCACCCGGCGACCTCGCCCCGGTGTTCGACGCAATACTCGAGAAGGCGCACACCCTCTGCGACGCTGCAACTGGCGTGTTGGTGCTTCGCGATGGGGAAGAGTTTCGCCTTGGCGCGGTTCATGGCGAACTACCGTTTGTCGAAGCGTGGCGGGAGATGGGCCCGGTGCGGCCGCCTGACGAGAGCGTAGCCGCGCCGCTTACCCGCGGCGAGGTCGTGCACCTCGCCGACGCCCGGTCCGCCAGCCACTACCGCAATGACCCGGACCGTCGGCGCATGCTTGAGCTCAGCGGCGCTCGTACCTTGTTGGCCGTTCCGCTTCGCAAAGATGAGCAATGGGTTGGTACCATCACCGCGGGTCGCCGGGAGGTGCGGCCATTTTCCGACAAGCAGATCGCTCTTTTACAGAATTTCGCGGCCCAGGCGGTGATCGCAATGGAGAATGCGCGGCTGATTACCGAGACACGCGAGGCGCTGGAGCAGCAGACCGCGACCGCCGAGGTGCTTCAGGTTATCAATTCTTCGCCCGGGGACCTAACGCCGGTATTCAACGCGATGCTCGAAAAGGCGATGCGCCTCTGCGAAGCGGCGTGCGGGATGCTGGTGACCTTCGATGGCACCCGCTTCCAGACTGCGGCGCACCGGGGACTGCCGGCGCGTTTTGCCGAGTATGTGGAGGCAGCGTCGGCTCAGCCCAGCGCGGGCGGAGGGCAGGCAAGAGTATTGCGTGGCGAGATCGTCGTGCATCACGTCGACATGAAGGACGATGACCAGTATCGCGACGGCACTAACCCCAACCATCGAGCGATGGTTGATCTCGGCGGTGCCCGCACCAACCTTGTCGTTCCTTTGCGTAAGGATGATGCGCTACTTGGTACGTTCACAATTTACCGCCAGGAGGTGCGGCCGTTCACCGAAAAGCAGATCGCGCTATTGCAGAATTTCGCGGCGCAGGCGGTCATTGCAATGGAGAACGCGCGGCTCATTACCGAGACGCGCGAGGCATTGGAGCAGCAGACCGCGACCGCCGAGGTCTTGCAGGTCATTAACTCCTCGCCCGGCGATCTCGCGCCGGTGTTTGACGCAATCCTGGAAAAGGCGACGCAGGTTTGCGAGGCCGCTTTCGGCGTTATGAACACCTACGACGGCAAGCGTTTTCACACGGCCGCAATGCATCGCTTGCCGCCCGCGTTGGCCGAGATGTATGGGCGCGATCCGCCGCCGCCCGGCCCGCACAGCCCGCTCACGCTGATCGCGCAGGGACAGGATGTCGTATCGATCGACGATCTCACGGTCGGCCCGGGAGCGGACCTTCCGCGACGGCGCATTCTGATCGAACAGGGCGGAGCACGCAGCTGGGTTGCGGTGGCGTTGCGGAAGGACGGCACGTTGCTGGGGGCGATTTCCGCCTATCGCACCGAGGTCCGGCCATTCTCCGACCAGCAGATCGCGTTGCTCGAAAACTTCGCGGCGCAGGCGGTCATCGCGATGGAGAATGCGCGACTCCTGACCGAGACGCGCGAGGCCTTGGAGCAGCAGACTGCGACCGCCGAGGTATTGCAGGTTATCAATTCCTCGCCCGGAGACTTGGCGCCAGTGTTCGACGCAATGCTCGAAAAGGCGACAAGGCTTTGTGAGGCACCCTTTGGAACTCTTCGGACTTGGGATGGTGAGTGCTTCCATTTGGGTGCTGTGCACGGCGAACCAACTTTTCGCGACTGGGTCGGACAGCGTGGTCCCATTCGGCCGGACGGAGACGCGTCACCGCTGGGACGAATCCAGGCGGGCGAACGGGTTGTCCGCGTTGCCGACGAGCAGGGCGACGAGGGCTATTGGAACTCCGCCGGCTTCAGGAAGTGGGTAGAGGCCAGCGGCATCCGGAGAGGTATTTGGGTGGCGTTGCGCAAAGATGACGAGCTCCTGGGCACGATCACTGTCTTCCGCCATGAGCCCCGCCCATTTTCCGAAAAGCAAATCGCGCTGCTGGAGAACTTCGCCGCTCAGGCGGTCATTGCGATGGAGAACGCCCGTTTGCTCGGCGAATTGCGGCAGCGCACCGACGAGGTCGCGGAACTGAACCGCGGCCTGGAGGTGCGGGTCGCGGAACAGGTCGAGGAGCTGGGGCGCATCGGGCGGCTGAAACGATTTTTGGCGCCGCAGCTTGCCGAATTGATCGTCTCGCAGGGCGACGAGAAGATCCTCGAAAGCCATCGCCGCGAGATCGTCGTCGTGTTCTGCGATCTGCGCGGCTACACCGCCTTTACCGAGACCGCGGAGCCCGAGGAAGTGCTCGACTTTCTGCGCGAATACCACGGCGCATTGGGACCGCTCGTCAGCCAGTTCGAGGGCACACTCGACCAGTTCTCGGGTGACGGGATCATGGTGTTCTTCAACGATCCTGTGCCGTGTCCTCACCCGGCCGAACGTGCCGTCAAGATGGCGATGGCGATGCGCGAGGCGGCAGGCAAGCTGATTGCCGGCTGGCGCCGCCACAGCTACGAGCTCGGTTTTGGCGCCGGCATCGCGCAGGGCTATGCGACCCTTGGCCAGATCGGCTTTTCCGAACGCTCCGGCTATACCGCGATCGGCACGGTGTGCAACTTGGCTGCCCGGCTTTGTGCCGAGGCCAAGGACGGGCAGATCCTGGTCAGCAGCCGCATCGCCAGCGCAGCCGAAGCGGTCGCACGGCTCGAGGACCTCGGAAACCTGGAGCTGAAGGGTCTCAGCCGACCGGTCGCGGCATTCAATGTGAGCGAGCCGATCAACGGGACGCCGGTCTGATCCGCGGCGGCGGTCGTTCACGTCACCGCGGCACGATGCCCCGCACGGCGCGGACGATAATCGCAAAGGATCGCGGTCCGTCCGTTAGGCGGGAGTCAGGCGGATTCACGCTGTGGTTGCCATGAGAGGCTTGCGCGAGCGCCCCCAAAGCTCGGGGCGACCGTCGTCCGGCAGCAATTTTGCTGGGTCCGCGAACGTAACCCGCAGGAAAGCAATAGGTGAAGGTGGATTCTGCCTGCCGCTGGTCGGAGGACGCCCATGCGCCGATCACGGACGTTACAGGACCAAGAGCGAATCGATAGGTCAGATCGTTTACCGTCATTCGCCGATGCGGCGCCGAACGATCCTGCTCGCAAACAATGTCGCTTCCCACACCGATAACGGTATGATCCCGAAGGAAGACTGTCCGACGATAGGTCAGGCCCATGAGCCCGCCGCCTGACAGCGCGTTACAAGGTTCAGAGCAAATAATCGCCGAGCTGCGGCGCGAGCGCGACGAGGCGCTGGCCCGCGAGGCCGCCATGGCCGAGATATTGCAGGTCATCAACAGCTCGCCCGGCGACCTCGCGCCTGTATTCGACGCAATACTGGAAAAGGCTCACGCCCTTTGCGGCGCAGTACATGGCGTCTTGATGATCCGCGCGGGGGAAGACTTCCGGCACGCCGCAGCCCATGGGGAGCCGAGTTTTGTCGAAGCCTTGCAGCAGCTGGGGCCACCCCCAACGCCACCGCCCGAGGGGAGTTTGCTCGCCCGGCTCATGCGGGGCGAGCGCGTCATCCACCTCGCCGACGCGCGGACCGACGAGAGTTACCGCAAATTCTTACCCCAAGTTCAGCGCGTCTTTGAGGTCGGCGGTGTCCGCACATTCCTCGTAGTGCCCCTGCGGAAGAATGATGCGGTACTCGGTTTTATCACCGCATTTCGCCAGGAGGTGCGACCGTTCTCCGAGAAGCAGATCGCGCTGTTAGAAAATTTCGCGGCGCAGGCGGTCATTGCGATGGAAAACGCGCGGCTTTTGACCGAGACCTGCGAGGCCTTGGAGCAACAGACCGCAACCGCTGAGGTATTGCAGGTCATCAATTCGTCTCCCGGCGACCTTGCGCCAGTGTTCGACGCGCTGCTCGAAAAGGCTGTGCATGTCTGTGAAGCGGCGTTTGGCGATTTGGGGATTTTTGATGGCGAGCAATATCGCTGGGTCGCGGCTCACGGCGTACCGGACTTTGCCGAATATTCGTTTCCGTTGCGCCTCAACGGCAATACTCCGCTGGAGCAGTTGACGCGCGGTGAACGGTTCGTTCACCTTGCCGATGTCCGTCAGTCCGAGGCCTACCGCGAGTTTCCTGCATTCAAGTCCACCATGGACCGCCGGGCCGTTCGCTCTTTGCTGGTGGTGCCACTGCACAAGGACGGCGCGTTGCTCGGCGCCATCCGCGCCAATCGTCGGGAAGCCCAGCCGTTCTCCGACAAGCAGATCGCGCTCATGCAGAACTTCGCCGCGCAGGCGGTCATCGCTATGGAAAACGCGAGGCTTTTGACCGAGACGCGCGAGGCGCTGGAGCAGCAGACGGCGACCGCCGAGGTATTGCAGGTCATCAACTCTTCGCCCGGAACCAGTGTTCGAAAGCATCTTGGAGAAAGCGCACAATCTGTGCGGGGTCGAATATGGCGCATTACAACTCTTCGATGGCGACAAGTTTCGCGCCGTCGCCACTCGCGGATATCCAGAGAAGCTCCAAGAGTTATTGCGTCACCCATACTCACTGGAACCGACTAGTCCGGTGCGGGCGCTCCTTCAAGGCGGGCCTCTGGTCGAAATCCCCGACGTAATCGCGCACCAGGCGGAGGGGCCAAACCCGAGGGCAGAGGCTGCCATAGCGGCGGGCATCCGCAGCGCGCTGTTCCTGCCGTTGCGTCGGGATAATCTGCTGCTGGGAACGATCACCGCCGGTCGAAAGGAGGCCAGACCCTTCTTAGGGAAGGAGATCGTGTTGCTGCAGAATTTCGCTGCGCAGGCGGTCATCGCAATGGAAAATGCGCGGTTGATCACCGAGACGCGCGAAGCTCTGGAGCAGCAGACTGCCACCGCTGAAGTATTGCAGGTCATCAACTCTTCGCCCGGCAACCTCGCCCCGGTGTTCGACGCGATATTGGAGAAGGCGCACGACCTATGCGGCGCCGCCCACGGCAATTTGTGGACATATGACGGCGAGCTTTTTCATCCGGTAGCAACGCGTGGAAATCCCCGGTTTACCGAGTGGTTGCATGACCGCAGTTCTGTCCCGCCGGCGCCGGGTACAGTGCTCGAACGGATCGTGCGGGGCGAAGACTTTCTGCAAATCGCCGATGCCGCGAGCGATCAGGCCTTCTGTGCAAGCGCATATTCTCGGGAGGTAATAGAGGTCACCGGTGCCCGTACCACGCTCATAATTTCACTGCGAAAAGACACTACGCTCCTCGGAGTAATTTTTGCGTACCGTCAGGAAGTCCGTCCATTCTCTGAAAAGCAGATTGCCCTGTTCAAAAGCTTCGCGGCACAGGCGGTCATTGCAATGGAAAATGCGCGACTCTTGACCGAGACGCGCGAAGCGCTGGAGCAGCAGACCGCGACCGCCGAGGTGCTGGGTGTCATCAACTCCTCGCCCGGCGATCTTGCGCCGGTGTTCGACGCGATCCTGGAAAAGGCACTGCGGCTGTGCGAGGTCGATATTGGCGTCCTTTGGACCTATGACGGTGAAATGGTGCACGCAGCCGCGATCCGAGGCGCGCCACTTCGATTAGCCGAGTTTCTCAGACAAGGGCCGTATCGGCCCACCAGGCCACAGCAGCGTGTGATGAGCGGGGAGCGCGTAGTTCAAATTGCCGATGCTATGGCGAGCGAGGCCTACCGGAACGGGGATCCTATCCCCCTGGCTATAGTTGATCTCGGCGGCGTTCGCACACTGCTTATCGTGCCTTTGCGTAACGACGACGCCCCACTGGGGAACTTTGCCATCTACCGTCGTGAGGTCCGACCGTTCTCCGAGAAACAGATCGCGCTCTTGCAGAACTTCGCCGCGCAGGCGGTGATCGCGATGGAGAATGCGCGGCTCCTAACCGAGACGCGCGAGGCATTGGAGCGGCAGACAGCAACTGCCGAGGTATTGCAGGTCATCAATTCCTCGCCCGGCGATATCGGGCCGGTGTTCGGTGCGGTGCTCGACAAGGCGTTGCGGCTGTGTGAGGCCGACTTCGGCATGCTGTGGATAAATGACGGCGATTGTTTCCGAATGGCGGCTCAGCGTGGCTTACCGGTCGAGCTTGAGGCGTTTATGCAACGCCCGCTACGCGACCCACCCGAGGGCTCTGGTCTCCGCCGGCTGATCGACGGCGAAGCCATCGTGCACGTCGCGGATATCGCGGCCGAACCGCTTCACAGCAAACAAGGCGTACGAGCAGCGATGCTGGAGTTGGGCGGGGCTCGGACTCAGCTGTTGGTGGCGATGCGCAAAGACGCGGCGCTGCTCGGTGAGTTTCAGGTCTACCGCCAAGAGGTACGTCCCTTTACCGAGAAGCAAATCGCGCTGCTGGAAAACTTCGCGGCGCAGGCGGTCATTGCGATGGAGAACGCCCGTTTGCTCGGCGAATTGCGGCAGCGCACCGACGAGGTCGCGGAACTCAACCGCGGGCTCGAGGCGCGGGTCGCCGAGCAAGTCGAGGAGCTGGGCCGGGTCGGGCGGCTGAAGCGGTTTTTGGCGCCGCAGCTTGCCGAGTTGATCGTCTCGCAGGGTGATGAACAAATTCTCGAAAGCCATCGCCGCGAGATCGTCGTCGTGTTTTGCGATCTGCGCGGCTACACCGCCTTTACCGAGACCGCCGAGCCCGAGGAGGTCCTGAGTTTCCTGCGCGAATACCATGGCGCGCTGGGGCCGCTCGTCGCCCGGTTCGAGGGCACGCTCGATCAGTTCTCGGGGGATGGGATCATGGTGTTCTTCAACGATCCTGTGCCGTGTCCCGACCCGGCCGAGCGCGCGGTCAGGATGGCGATGGCGATGCGCGAGGCGGCGGGCAAGCTGATCGCCGGCTGGCGCCGCCACAGCTACGAACTCGGTTTTGGCGCCGGTATCGCGCAGGGCTATGCAACCCTCGGCCAGATCGGCTTTTCCGAACGCTCCGGCTATACCGCGATCGGCACGGTGTGCAACTTGGCTGCCCGGCTTTGTGCCGAGGCCAAGGACGGGCAGATCCTGGTCAGCAGCCGCATCGCCGGCGCAGCCGAAGCAGTCGCGCGGCTCGAAGACCTCGGAAACCTGGAGCTGAAAGGTCTTAGCCGCCCGGTCGCGGCATTCAATGTCAGCAAGCCGATCAGCGAGACGCCAGTCTGATCCGCGGCGGCGGGCGTTCACATCACTGCGGCACGATGCCCCCGCACGGCGCGGACGATAGTCGCAAATGACCGTGGCCCGTCCGGCATGCCTGCCAGATACCCGGCCCGTACGTTCCGCTCTATCTCGGCGCGCGGCCCGGTCGGCAGCGCGGTCAGCCGCTGCGCGATCCTGGTCGGACCGGTTGAAAAGCTGGTCCAGTAATCGTCGAACGAGGAGTAATCAAAGCTGATCACGATCGGCTCCTCGACGACGCTCACCAGCCCCGTCGAGCGCCAGACCTCCGCCTGTCCGCTCGCCCGCACGAGCGGGTGGGCTCTTACGTCGTCGCGCAGAGTGCGAATGCTTTGATCCAGCACCGATCCGGTGTCGTATATCAGGGCCGAGGCTGAAAAGCCGCCCCAGAAGTCGAAAACGCCGGATGCGACGACCCCGCCGGGACGTGTGACGCGTCGCATCTCTCGCACAACCTGATCGAACTCGGGAATGATATCGAGAACCAGAGTGGAAACGCAGGCGTCGAACAAAGCGTCCGGATAAGGCATCCGGCGCACATCACCCTGTTCGTACGTGATGCTCGGACCCGATCGACGACGGCGGGCGGCCGCAAGATAGGTCTCCGACGCGTCGATCCCCACTGCGGTCGACCCGCGCTCCGCCAACGCTGCCGTCAGGGCGCCGGTTCCGCAGCCGACATCGAGCACCCGCCAGCCCGGCTGGATACCCGAAAATTCCAGGAACGGGGCGGCGAGGCGGGTGCTCCATCGTCCCATGAAATGTTCGTAATCGTCCGGATCGGTTGCCAGAAAACGTGCTGTGGTGCCGCTCATCACAACCCCTTTGCCCACCGATTAACCAGAAGAATGGCGTGAAACGGGAACGCCGACCAGCGCGCAAGGTTGCTTTCACCGGCGGACGCCTATATAAGGCGCGCCTTCATACGGATGTTGACATGCCCAAGCTCAAAACCAAGAGCGGTGCCAAGAAGCGCTTCGGCCGCACCGCCAGCGGCGAGATCAAGCGCAACTGGGGCCACAAGCGTCACCGGCTGATCAGCAAATCGAAGCAGGGTAAGCGCTTGCGCCGCGGCACCACGACGATGGAACCGGGCGACGCCAAGCTCGTCTTGACCTATATGCCCTATCTGCGGAGCTGAGCCGTGGCGCGCGTCAAACGCGGGGTCACCACCCATGCCCGCCACAAAAAGATTCTTCGTCTCGCCAAGGGCTATCGCGGCCGCAGCAGCACCGCCTATCGCATCGCGATCGAGCGGGTCGAAAAGGGGCTGCAATATGCCTATCGCGACCGGCGCA
>Ga0306920_100016238_pt1 | contig 10243 bp, 4 predicted proteins | sample flu12Cox44000170_FD_204666 | JGI IMG/M metagenome (GOLD analysis project Ga0306920, IMG submission 204666) | Lab enrichment of tropical soil microbial communities from Luquillo Experimental Forest, Puerto Rico - flux4day.12C.oxic.44.000.170 (v2)... | ecosystem: Environmental > Terrestrial >...
TTCGGGAATCGGCATCCGCGACGCTGCGGAAGATCTCGAGCAAAAAACCATGGTTCTTCTGCTCGTCAAATCGCCCGACGTGCACGATAACAAACGCATCCGGGCAGAGCTGTAGAGCCGCCCTGATCGATGGGTCTGCCCGAGAACGGAATGGCGCCAGATCGATGCCGTAATACAGCAGTCGGCAAAACGAGCTACGCTGCCACTGACGGCCGAACAAAGCCTCCGCCGCTTTGCCGCTTGCCGCTAAGCCGATCGTGGCGAAGCAGCGAATCCAATGTTTTGCAATGCTTAGGTAAACCCACCGCAACGGGCTTGGCGAAATATCCTGCGGTGAAGCATCATTGTGGCTGTGAGCGATCCGTATTGGAACACCCGCATGTTGAGCCAACCGAAGCGTGTAGCCGCTGTAGTGATGAACGTGACTATGCATGATGTCGTACGGGCCGTACGCGGCAAGGATACGCCGGAAGTTTTTAGCGTAGCGCCATGGCCGGTCGGGGCGAAGGCATGGAAGGATTCCACCGCCGAGAGCTCGAACTTCGTCATCGTACGGACATGGCTCCGCAGTGTGGACGATAAAATCCATTTGAAAACACTCGCGGTTAATATGGCGCAGAATGTGCAGAAGCCACGTCTCGACTCCGCCGCGGCCCATTCCACCGACGATGTGTAGAACGCGAATTCGACGAGCAGATTCCGTGGTCTTCATTCTACCTCTTGCCTCGGAAGCGCGTGAAGGATCACGGCTGTGCTTCCCACAACCTGACAGATCGCTGCTAATATCATGGCGATTGCCGCTCCCGAGAGTTGATGGCGCGGCACGAGGAATGCACAGCCCGCTACTGTAACAAGAATAGCAATGAGGGACACCGGCAGTTGAGCGCGTAAATATCTCGCGGCGGTCATTCCATAGCCTAATAGAGACGCTGCGTAGCTGATTCCAGCTGAAATTCCAAGCCAGAGAAAAACGTCCGTGTGGTTGGCGTATTCAGGTTGATAAAGCAAGAGCAAAATCGGGCGGCCGGCCAGCCAGATCAAAAGTATTCCGCCCACTCCAATCGCCAAACCGAGGCAAAGCAGCTTGCGGATGAGAGAGGAAAACGCCCGGTAATCGCCATCGGCGTAGTGCCGCGCTAATCTCGGCGTCGCCGATTGGCCTAGAGCGCCGACCACCGTTGTACCAGCGGCCAGCGGGTAGGCCAAGGCGGCAAAGATCCCCAATTCCCGGGTGCCAAGGTGGTGCTCAATGAAGTACCGGGGAATGTTCGAGTTAAACGAGATCAGTGTCATCACAATCCCAACGGGTAGCGCCAGGAGGGTCAGCGTTACCAGCGCCCGTGGCCTCCATCGGGGCTGCACCAGACGTGTTACGCGAGAACACAAGCCAACGGTCGGAGGCTCCGGGTCCGACGCGGTTTGTAACATCCTCCCGCCGCTAGGGACATCGTAAAACACGAGCATCAGCGCCCAACCCGCTGTCAAGCCACAGACGCCGAGAAGCAAGTCACCACCGAGATAAATCGCGCTAGTAACTGCCGCTAGCGAGAGCAGACCTTTGATGATCATCGACAGAGCGATCCGATCCATTCTCTCGTGTTGCTGCAACAAGCCGTAGAAGATGTCGCTGACCGATTCGAACCCTTTGGCCAAACCCACGATCAAGATGATCGCAGCGGTATGCCAACCGTAACCGGAGAACCAGACGATCGCGACGATGACCAACCCAGCCGCACCCGTCGTCAGCAAGCGCAATGATAGGTAGTCTCCGAAAAGGTACTGAGACAACGCGTCCGTTGCCTGGAGCCCCCTCAGCGAAAGCCCTGAGCCAATCACGATCGGGGCAGTGATCGCAAGTGCCAGCGCAAATTCGCCCACCATCTGCGGCGTACCCAGCTTGGCAAGCGCCACGAGAATTCCCCACTGGCAAGCTGCGTAGAATACGTTGCCGATGAGTGTCCACAGAAAGTTGCTGCGCAGCGTTAGTTGGCGAGAACAGCTGCGGATCGGCTGGCTTGGTGTCTCATTTGTACCGGCTGTGTAGGTGGAGAGCATGTAGTTACACCTACGCAGGACGGCGGTCGTGTTTGGTCCCTGAATAGCGAACGGTTCGGTCACTGTACCCAAAACGCTGCTCTAACATAATCGAAGCTATGAGTCGTGTAATACGGGTCTGGTAACTGCAGCCCGATTGGGACGGTCTCTAGCCCGCATTTCTCACGGCCCCGTGAGAAATGCGCACGGAGTGCCGACATTCGTCGGGGTTAGTCGCGAAAGCTTTCGCCCCGGCAAGCTGCTTCCCAAGCAGCTTGCGACGGGTGACCTTCTCACAAATCGAAGAATTTGTGAGAAGGTCAGGCTAGCGACCTCCGGCGCCCGAGCGAGCGCCCGCCACCTGATAAGGCTGGTAAAGATGGTCTCCACCGTGGTGCCGTGAGACGCGATTGAAAATGAATCCGACCAGCGTTGAACCGCCATTGCAAAGCTTCCGAGCTGCTTGGAAAACGGTCTCTGCCGAAGTCCGAGTCGAAACTACCAGGCAGGTTGCCTGCAAATGCCCCGCCAACAGCAGGGTATCACTTACTGCATTAACAGGTGCGCTATCGACCACGACGCGGTCGAATTTTGCTGTCGTTTCCCTGATAAGCTGGCCAAAGCGCTCCCCCGCAAGCAATTCCGTCGGTGAATCGAATTGACGGCCCGCACATAGCACGAAGAGCTTATTTATGTTGGTCAGCCGGACGGCACAGTCCAGGTCTGTTTGGTCTGTCAGGATACCGGTTAAGCCCTGAACAGGTGCTCCATCAAAAAATATCCCGTCCAGTGACGGTGATCGGAGATCGGCATCGATCAGCAGGGTTTTGAGACCCTGCTGAGCAAAGGCCGCGGCGCAATTGATTGCGCAAAAGCTCTTGCCCTCCGATATGCCGGCGCTCGTAAATAGGAACGCTTTGTACCCTGAATTCTTCCCGAGCAGCGATAGCGAGGTTCGCAGGTTACGAAAAGATTCCGCGGTCCCGGAGCCCGGCCGCTCCAAGAGAAGCAAGTCATCGGTCAGCCACTTCGGCCTAGCGCATTTTGGAATGACTCCAAGTGCCGGCACTCCGAGGCGTCGCTCCGCTTCGTCGGGAGTCCTAAAGGAATGATTGAGCGCCCTCGACAGTAATGCAAGCCCGCAGCCAAGCGTCAAGCCGCCAATAAAGCATATCAGAAGGATTCGCCCCTTATGTGGCAAAACGGGTCGATCAGGCAGTAGCGGGTGTGAGACCACCGCAATCGTGTCCTGAACCGCATTTTTCGTCGCATCGTTCTCCTTCGAGCGATTTAGAACCGATTCATATAGCGCGCGATCCGATTCCACCTCCTGATGTAACATGTCATATGAGATCGACATTTTACTTAATTGGAGGGCCGCACGATCCTGCTCCCGCAGTGCCTCTTCCATCTTCTTCTCGTTCGCGACCGCGGAATCATAGGCGTTGGTCACCTCCTGCGCCGCTTGAAGAACTGTCCTGTCCAGGCTTTCCCTCAGCTGCTCCAACTGCTTGACGGCGCCGGTGTGAATCGGATGTTTGTACATTTCGGTCAGCGCTGCGACCTCCGCCTCTTTTTCCGAGACGGCTTTCTCCAACGCGATAACGGGGGAAGAGGAAGCAATGGCCGGGATTGCCAGTAGGCCCGCCGGCGGGTTGGTGCCAAGCTTTTTTGTCTGACCGTAATCTGCTTCCAGTTTGAGGCGGGTCGCTTTTGCTTCCGCGACCAGTCGATTGAGTGTGCGCGACTTCTCAGAAACGCTATTCTCTTTCTCCCCTAGATCGCCTGCCTGATGTTCCTCCTTATAGGCTTGCAGCGCTTCTTCGGACTTCGCGAGGTTTGCTTTCAGCCGCTTTGACTCCTCCAGAAGGAAGTTAGACGCCATCTCCGTTCCCTCACTGCGCCGCCGGAAGCTCTCGTACGCGAATTCCTTGATCAGCAGGTCAGCGATTTTCTGAGCCATAACCGGGCTTCGATCCAGCACGCCGATGTCGATCAGCCATGTACCGCGCCTAACTTGCACGGAAATCTGTTTGGCGAGTTCCTCCACCACCCGGCTATCCGAAGCAGGTCGTTTTAGCCCGGGCAGGAATGCTGGATCTTTGTCGAGATCATTTCGCTTCACCAGTTGCAGCAGAAGTTCAGGGCTGGTCAGGGACTGTTCAGTGGTCTTGATGATCTCGTCCCGGCTAAGGTCCACAATCCCGTTCTCACCCGCCTTAAGGACTCTTTGGGCTCCTTCATCCACTCGGATGACTGCTTGGGCTCGATAGATTGGAGGGCTTAGATTGATATAGGCAACGCCGGCCATTCCCGCCAGGAGAACGCACAGGATAATCAGCCAGATTTTCTCTCGCAGCAGGAGCAGCGTCGCACAGACATCCGAACCGAAGGATTCATCAGGACGTCCCTGGTAATCGCCGCTCATCGAACGGGGTGAAATAAGATACGGCTGTGTCACTGGCAGTACCTCACTTTCTGCTGCCGCTCTTTGTATTAATCGCTTGTCACTCGCGCCCGGTGGTTTGCCCTGCGCTTTAAGCTCGGCATCCCCTTCTCTGCCGTTTGTCTGTGGTTTCGGCGTTCCGTTCTCAAGCGACTCGTGGCGATCTGGCGAGTTCGGATCGTTGAGTGGTTCGCTTTTCATGATAGCTGATTGGTCAGGAATGTTCCGGAGCGATTCCGTGTAGCTCCGGCAGAACAGACCCGGGTCCTTCGCTGATGAATCCGCGGACCTCGACGCGCGATGTCTCTACCCTATGCGCAATGAATGGTGTGTACTCCGGAGCCGCCTGGACTAGTAAATCCTTCAGTTCATCCGCCGAAAGGCCGGGATCCTCGGCGGCAAATGCGAGCTCATCAATGAGAGGCCGCACGTGGGTGTAGTTTTGTGCTGGCGAAACCAGGCGCGAGATCTGCGGATGTTCTGTTTGCGTGACATTTTCGAGACGGTAACTCAACACTTCCTCCAGTTTCTCACCTGGTCGGAGACCAGTGAAAACAATCTCAATATCTTCGTGTGGCTTGAAACCGCTTAACCGGATCATCTGCATGGCGAGATCGACAATTTTTATCGGCTCTCCCATATCTAACATGAAGATGTCGCCGCCTTGTCCCAGTGCGAAAGCTTCTAAAACCAGGGTCACCGCTTCGGGAATAGTCATAAAAAAACGCGAAACTTCGGGATGTGTTACGGTCACGGGACCGCCGGCAGCAATTTGCTTGGCGAAGGTTGGGACCACGCTGCCGGAGGAGCCGAGCACGTTACCAAAGCGAACGGCGGTAAACTTAGTTGTGTGCGAGCAAGTCATGAGCGACTGGAGGTAATTCTCCGCGCACCGTTTGGTTGCGCCCATCACGCTGCTCGGATTGACTGCTTTGTCGGTGGAGATGAAGACGAAGCGGTCGACGCCATGCTCGATTGCCAAGTCAGCCAGCAGCGCGGTTCCGAGCACATTGTTGCGGATCGCCTCAGCCGGCTGGTGCTCCATCATCGGTACGTGCTTGTGGGCAGCCGCGTGGAAAATCACTTCCGGTCGCAAGCGATCAAATATGTACCGCATACGTCCGGAACTGGTGATGTCCCCGAGAAGCGGCACAATTGAAGTGCCATTGCGCGACGCGAGGAGCTCCTGCTCGATTGCAAAAACATGCGGCTCCGAGCGTTCAACGAGAAGCAGCGTACCGGGATTGAATAAAAGAATCTGTCGAGAGAGCTCGCTGCCGATACTGCCGCCGGCACCCGTAACCATAACGGTGCGGGCGTTAAGTAAATCGCGCACCGTATCTGTTTTTATCCGGACTGGGACGCGGCCCAGCAAATCCTCAATCCTGATAGGGCGCAAAGCGCTGATGCTTACCCGACCGGTTGCGAGCTGGCCAAGGGAAGGCACTGTCTTGCACTCCAGCCCGGCGGTGCGCGCGAGTTCCAAGACCTGGCGAACGCGTCTTGCCGGTGCAGACGGCATGGCGATGATAATCTCCTCGATCCGGAGCTTCGCTTTGCATTCCAAAATTCGCTCCGGCGTTCCGATCACCGGAATCCCATGTAGGCTGGAGTGGCGTCCGCTGTTATCGTCGAAAAAAGCTACTGGCTGGAGCCCGAGCGATGGCTCATCCATCATATGCCTTACCAGGTCCGCCCCAGCATCCCCGGCTCCGACAATGCCCACCCGGCGAGCTTTATTTTCCGGAATTTTTCGCGACCAGAAAACGCACGCACGTACGTACCCGAAACCGAGACGGATCATCGCAAGAGCCACAATGCAGAGGACAAAATCGATTAGAACGACCCCACGCGGGGGAGGGGCGCCAAAAGCTCGAATGATCGACATGAAGGCGAGGGGCACCGACCCAATCATGCATGCCAGGACCAGACGTTTGAGGTCAGGTTTTCCAAAAAAGGTCAGCAAGCCGTCAAATTGGTGAAATGCGAGCAATCCCGCCAGCTTGGCGCTGATCGCGGCGAGTGCGAGCAGAGGAAAAGAGGACTGGAACGTTGGCGGCACGTCGAAATCGAAGCGTAATTGGTAGGCTCCCCAGAAACATATAGCGACTGAGGTGACATAAATCAGCGTTAGCAGGGCAGCGCGACCGGCGCCGTTCTGTGGCGCGAATTTCAGAATCCATCGAACAATGGATCGAGTCATAGAGGATCGAGTCATAGACATTGTCCTAGGGTAACTTTTGGGAGGCTAAGACGGTCGCGCAGACACGATCGAGCTCAGCGTCACTGAGACTGGAGCCGCTGGGCAGGCAAAGCCCGCAGGCAAAAAGTGCCTCGGCTACCGAGCCACCGCGCACCCGACAGTGCGAAAAGACGGGCTGTAAATGAAGCGGCTTCCAGATCGGACGCGCCTCGATGTGGTGGGCCGCTAGAGCGACACGCACGTCTTCGCGCGTCGCGCCAAACGTTTTCGGATCGATGGTAATGCAGGTCAGCCAGAAGTTTGGCTCGCCATACGAGGCAAGCGGCATGAACTCGATACCGGGCACGGGGCCGAGCGTGACCTTGTACCGTTCGAAATTGCGCCGGTGAGCGGCGATGCGCTCAGCCAGGACCTGAAGCTGGCCGCGGCCAATGCCAGCCAGCACGTTGCTCATCCGGTAATTGAAGCCAATTGTTGAGTGCTGATAGTGCGGCGCCGGATCGCGTGCCTGCGTGGCGAGAAACCGCGCCTGCTCGATCAGGGCACGATCGTCAGAAACGAGCATCCCACCGCCGGAGGTGGTAATGATCTTGTTGCCGTTGAACGAGAAGATGCCGCAACGCCCCTGCGTGCCGGTCTTGCGCCCCTTGTAAGTCGCTCCGAGCGCTTCCGCCGAATCCTGGATGACCGCCACTTCGTAGCGTCCGCAAGCGGCGAGGATGGGGTCGTAGTCGGCGCTCTGCCCGTAGAGGTCCACAACGATCACCGCGCGTGGCAAACAGCCGCGCGCGGCGCACGCATCAAGCTCCTCGCTCAACAATGCCGGGTCCATGTTCCAGCTTGCAGATTCGGAATCGATGAAGACCGGCGTGGCGCCTTCGTAAACGATCGGGTTTGCGCTCGCGGCAAATGTCAGTGTAGAGCAGAGCACTTCGTCGCCCGGCTGCACTCCGACCAGTCGCAGAGCGAGATGGATCGCCGCAGTGCCGGAACAGAGCGCGGCCGCGTGCGACACGCCGAGGTATTGCGCAAGTTCCTCTTCAAAGCCATCTACATGCGGCCCGACCGGCGCGATCCAGTTTGACGCAAATGCCTCTTTCACCAGTTTCAACTCAGCGTCGCCCATGTGCGGCGGTGAAAGGTAAATGCGAGCCTCGACATTTGTGACTTCGGCACCGTTCGATTGAGCCGGCGCACGCGGGACCGCCGGGCAGCGATAGGCTGGGAAGTAGCCCGCCGATGCGGGCCGGAGGCCCTGCCGCTCGTTCATCCGGGCTCGTCGCTCGCATAGTTCGCGATACACCTCCGACGCAATGATCCATCGCCACGTCATGAAGTTGTGCCGCCGGTCGGAGAAACCAGCTTTGTAGTGGAACAACGAATCATCGTTCGCACCACCGACGCCGCCGCCGAGATGAAACACGCGCGCGCCGACCTCACTAGCCCAGAGGCGAACCGTGTCGCAGATCAGCGTCATCGGCGAGAACTTGAGAAATTCGTCCCGCGTCCCGCCTAAATGGAACTGCACAACGCTATCGCAAAGCGTAAACAAGCCAGCCGCGGCAGCCTTGCCATCGATCAGAGCGACGAACAACTGCAGCACCGGCCCTAACTCGCCAGCTAGTCGACTGAAATAGTCCTGGCTGAAGAAATAGCTCTCCTTGGCGCTCACGCGCTTCATCGTCTCCTCGTAGATATTGACGAACTCGCCCAGCCAGCTTTTCTGCTGATCGTGCAAGCATGTCACGGTACCTTTTCGCACGTGTTTACTGATACATTGCCTATGACTTCTGCGGTACTGCGCCAACTGCTCCTCGGGAGGTAAGGTGAGATCGATCGAGACCGTCTGACCGATCGTGCGGCACCCACCCAAGCCGTCAAGCAAGTCGTGTTGCCCAATCAGCGGGTGCAACCTCGAGAACGCCGTGACGACGTTACGTTCCACCAGCGCCTCCCTGAGTGCTGCTTGAAAGTTGCGCACGACCGGCTCAGGCATCCTCTCGTGTGACGCAACCGGTCCACCGTAACCGTAAACCGACGTCGCGTCGTTCCATCCCGACGGACCAACTCCTGCCGGGCGTAGCAATAGCGGTAGAGCGATCAGATAATCGCCTTCGCGATAAGTGAACAGGTGGGCCACTGCTCCAAGGCGTCGTTCCTCCACCCGGTGATACCGCGGTAGGTGGTAAACATCGTATCGCACGACGCCCTGCAGAACCTCGATCCATTCCTCTTGCTCTTCAGTCCGCAAAATCCTTGCCTGAGAAGGGTTCGCGGCCCTACTTTCCGACTCTGTTCTTATCATTGACTTGCTAATATGGAGTCAATTTGGCCAAATTTGGCCCCATGTTCGTTTTCTCCCGCCACAGGAGCTGAGCAGCGGCCCAAAATCAGAGATTTTGCCTATACCACTCAAGCGCAGTGTTCAACCCGGTTTGGACGGTATGGGTGGGTTCGTATCCTAAGAGGCGAGCGGCCTTACAGATGTCGGCTTGTGAATGGCGGACATCTCCTGGCCGGAAAGAGCTGTACGTCGGCGTGAAGCTCTCGAGGTGCGGATAAAACGGCTTAAGGGATTCGTAGAGCAACAGAAACAACTGATTCAAGCTCGTCTTCGCATTTACGCCGACGTTGTAAACCTGGTTCACCGCGCCCGGTGTCGATGTTGTCCCAGATAACACATTCGCTTGTGTAACATTCTCGACGTAGCAAAAGTCGCGGCTAGTTTCTCCATCGCCATTAACAAGAACGATTTCGTTCCGGATCATCGCTGCGATCCACTTTGCGATCACCGCGGCGTAGGCGCCGTTCGGGTCCTGTCGCGGACCAAAGACGTTAAAGTAGCGAAGGCCAATTGTTTCCAGAGCGTAACAACGGGAGAAAACGTTTGCATATAGTTCGTCAACATATTTGCTTACGGCATATGGTGATAGAGGGTTTCCAATGTTCTCTTCGAATTGTGGCACCGCGGAACGATCCCCATAACTTGCACAACTCGCGGCATACACGAAGCGTCTCACACGACTATCACGCGCAGCGACGAGCATGTTGAGAAAACCGGTAACATTATTTTCATTGGTATGGATCGGATCCTCGATCGACTCCGGCACGGAGCAGAGAGCAGCTTGGTGAAGCACGTAATGGACGCCATCACAGGCGCATCGGCACGCCCGAAGGTCGCGAATGTCTCCTTCAGTAAAGGTGAACTGAGCCCACTGTTTTCGTTGCACAGCGTCCCTGACTTGTTCGAGATTTATTCGTTTGCCCGTGGCGAAGTTATCCAGTCCTATTACTCGCTGGTTTAGCCTCAGCAATGACTCTGCCAGATTAGAGCCGATAAATCCCGCTACGCCAGTTATGAGCCAAGCCAGTGGGTCAGCAAGCAACCGACGCTTTGCTTGTTCATAGGTCGTTATCATGGGATATGCATAACCCTTCGCGCACGATCGAAATGAAGGCCGTTCATTTCGACCTGGCGTAGTATGCGAATGTCGCATTGACAAGCTACCGCCCTTGTTGGATTTCCGTTCGAACACCGGGAAATCCAAACCCACGAATCC
>Ga0306920_100016240_pt1 | contig 10242 bp, 5 predicted proteins | sample flu12Cox44000170_FD_204666 | JGI IMG/M metagenome (GOLD analysis project Ga0306920, IMG submission 204666) | Lab enrichment of tropical soil microbial communities from Luquillo Experimental Forest, Puerto Rico - flux4day.12C.oxic.44.000.170 (v2)... | ecosystem: Environmental > Terrestrial >...
TTCCGCACCGAGAAAGCCGGAACCGACGATGACCACATGCTTTTCGGCAAGAAGAATTTCACGAACCGCGAGTGCGTCGCGATAGCCTCGGAGGTAGACGACATTTCCCAAATTTGCTCCCGCCACTTGTGGACGGCGGGCGCGACTTCCGGTAGCGATGCAGGCCTTGCGAAACTCTATGGTTTGCCCATTTTCCAGGACCGCAAGACGCCGTTCGATATTCAACTCCCTGACCAGCGTTCCGAGACGCAGTTCGATGCCCTTTTTCCTGTACCAATCCTCGGTTTTCTCGACAAGTTTCTCGACCGATGTATTGGAATCTCTGAGAAAGGATTTAGAGAGCGGGGGGCGTTGGTAGGGGATATATGCTTCGTTGGTGACGAGCGTGACAGAGCCTTTTGGATCATACTGGCGCAGCCCGTCGCAGGCGCAGGCGCCGCCGACGCCACCGCCAACTATCAGATAATCACGTTGGATCATGCTTCCAGCGCATTATAAAGATGCGCCGAGCGTTTCTCGAAGAAAATTTGTGCGCCTGCTAAGGATTGAGAGGGGCGGCCCAAGTTTTCCTGAGGCCGATCACAATTTTTCGGGTCGTTCAAATCGATTACCGAACTTTCTTTGCAGTTTTTGGCGGACCCGCTCGAACGAGTCTGCGCCGATAAATTCAATGTAACCTAAAACTCCGCCTCGAGCCGCCGGGTAGCTCCATCCCAGAACAGAAGCGAGGTTAGCCATGGCCGGATCTTCGATGATCCCCTCATTGAGAGCGTTCGATGCCTCGATCGCCTGGGAAACGAAAAGGCGCTGTTCGATTTCCGATGGGACCGGTTCGGCTGCTGTGGGAGTATAGAGATATTTGAGTTCCGGCCAATCTACCCGTTCGTAATTTGCGTCGTAGTTGTAGATCCCGGCTTTGGTTTTTCGTCCGAGTCGCGAGCGTGTGGTGAACTGCCTCAGGATCTCGAGCGAATCCAGAGCGCACCGAGCCGTTCCGTGGCCGTGGTTCGCCAAACTTTCAAAGATATTCGCCAACAGATCCAGAGATGTTAAATCCGCGACCGTCAATGGGCCAAGGGGCATGCCTGCATTCTGGGCGACATTGTCGACGAACCAGGGCGAGATACCCTCGCGCAACATTAGAAGCGCTTCCTGAACATAAGCCATAACGACCCTGCTCGTGAAAAAGCCTGGGCCATCCCGAACGATGACCGGTATCTTGCGCATCTGTCCGGCTAACTGAAGCGCGCGGCCAATCGTTTCGCTTGAGGTCGCTTTTCCCCTTATTATCTCGAGCAGTTCCATTCGTTCTGCCGGCGCGAAAAAATGGGTTCCGAGAAACCGCTCCGGATTTCGTACAGCCAGAGCCAAATCAGAAATCGGCAGTGTGGTCGTATTTGAGCCGAGGATAGCTCGGGAATCGACGGCGGCGGAAATTTCGGCAAGCACGGCTTGCTTCAAATCAAGGCGCTCAAAGATCGCTTCGACAACGAACTCGCATTGCGCCAGAGCGCTGACGGAGGTTGAGGGGTGGATAAGTCGTTCGAAGTCGTCAGTACGGTAGGAGGCGGTCCGTTCAGCGGATAAATCCAGTTCCACCCGCTTTCGGATCCGATCGAGAGCGCGGTCAAGCGCGGGCTGGGCGAAGTCGACGAGAACAACATCACAGGAAGAACGTACCGCTGCGGTTGCAATCCCGGTCCCCATCTGACCTGCGCCCACGATTCCAATACGCTTGAACGGACTTGTCTTTGCTACGGCTTCTCTTTGTGCCTTTGGCTGCGCAACGTGGAAGATTTCTATCCGGTTCCTCGTCGAGCGAGAAAGGCGAACCGACGCCCAAATCTCTTTTTCAAGGCGAAGGCCTGAATCAAATGAGCGTTCGAGCCCCTCCTGCAAGCAACGCAAAATTGCCGCCGGCGCGGCTTCTTCCGGAGCGACACGTTCTCGCAGGCGGAGATAAGCCTTTTCCAAAAGCGAACGATTTGTGGGAGCCTGCGAGTGAGTTGCCTCTATCACGCCGGGATTCCGATCCCATGGCTGTCTATACGCACGGTTAACGGTTGCCCACTCCGTCGCTGATTTGCGCAGGTCTCCGTCCGCCAGGTGAAACAGACCCGGCGCAACAAGCTGGGCAATCGTCGAACCTTCGCCTTGCAGCAGAATTCGTGAGGCAAGCCCTATCCCCACGAGGCGAGGGAGCCTTTGAGTCCCGCCGAGAAGCGGCATAAGACCGTATTTGGCCCAGGGAAAATGCAGGCTGACATTTCCGCTATTGGCGAGGCGGGCATGGCAGGCCAGGGCAATTTCGAATTGGAGCAGTCCGAGCGATTCGGGTACGAGACCGAGGATGGGAATATCCTGCTGTTCCATCTTTCGAAGGATGACCCGCAATCGGCTCATTAACGAATCGTCGTGCAGAATTTGGTCGACTTCTGCTAACTCTCCACCCGCCCGCGTTCGAAATTCGATAAGGACCAGTTCTGCTCCCGGTCGAACGAGCTCACTTTCCAGTCTGTCGGCGAACTCGTTGTCTGGAGGCTGATCGCAGTTAACCGGCAAGGTGGAGGCCTGGCTCATACTCTTTTGAGGACGGTGGCGACTCCCATCCCCAAACCCGTGCACATCGTAACGAGGCCGTATTCGAGGTTCCGCCTGTCGAGTTCGTCTATTAACGTTCCGACAAGAATCGCTCCCGTGGCGCCGACTGGATGTCCCATAGCAATCGAGCCGCCCGTGACGTTGATTGAATCGAAAGAGACTCCCGTTTTATCCATGAAATACAAAACTACCGACGCGAAAGCTTCGTTAACTTCGAAAAGATCGATGTCGCCAAAGCTCAGCCCGGCGCGATCGAGAGCTTTCCGCGCCGCGGCAGCGGGTGCCGTGAGCATAATGCAGGGATCATCTGCCGCGCTAGCAGTAGAGACGATTTTCGCGCGCGGCTTGGCCCCGAGCAGATCGGCGACACGCTTGTTCCCAACTAAAACCGTCGCCGCTCCGTCAGCAATCCCGGAAGAATTCCCGGCGTGATGTACGTGTCGAATCTTTGCTACCGACGGATAACGAAATCGAACGTAGTTCTGGTACGCCCTACCAATTTCTTCAAAGGCCGGTCGAAGCTTTGACAAGCTTTCGGTTGTCACATCCTCGCGCACCAGCTCGTCTCGGACCAGACTTAACGGGCCATTTTGAATTCGAATGACAGACTTCGAAAACCAGCCCTTGCTCCATGCCACAGAAGCGCGCTGCTGCGACGCCGCTCCCAGCGCATCGACGTCGCTCCTCGAATAGCCCTCTAAAGTCGCAATCAAGTCTGCAGAGAGTCCCTGAGGGATTTGGACTGTCTTGTCTTTGAAAGAGATATCGGAGCCCATCGGACCTCCCGAACCGAAAATCGAAACCAGGGACAGCATTTCAACCCCACCCGAAACGATAAGATCCGCCTGGCCAGCCATAATCTTTGCGGAGGCAACATTGACGGCGTCCAGTCCGGAGCCACAAAAACGAGAAACCATCAGGCCAGGCGTACTGGCTTGGAATCCAGCGTTTAGAGCTGCGGATCTGGCCAGGTTGCCTCCCTGATCGTTGAATTGTTCGCAACAGCCAACAACGACCTCGTCGGTTGAGTGCTCAAGCGAGGGATACCGATTTCGCAGCTCCTGCAGCAGGGACGTCAATAAGCCGAGGGGCGATTGGGTGTGAAGCATACCTGTGGATTTTCCTCGGCCGCGCGGGGTCCGAATCGCGTCGTAAACGAATACATCGGCTATGGAGTCCATGGGAGAAGGCGTGGATATCATGGCAATTTACGCCCATTGACCAAATTACCAAGGAGTGAGAAGACCGGTTGGGCGAGTTTGGAGTTCGGAGTTTAACCGGTCCGGGCGAGCTTTTTCTCCTCGATGTTCAGCTCACCTTGTCACCCTGACGCCAAAATCAAATCCATTCTGAGCTTTCGTCGGAATCTTGCATTTTGTGTGGCTGTCGCCTCAAACCTCAAACCTCAAACCTCGAACTCCGAACTCCAAACCCCGAACTGCTATTCTGCCGGGCCGGTTTCGTCTTGACACAACCCCGTCTGTGTGGCTGATTCCACGCTCCGCGCGAGCCAGTAATCGCCGTTGGTCCCTGGGTTCGGGCCCGTTTGGCCTGTAACCGCACGCGCCAGGGGTAACCCGGTAGAAAGTTGGGAGAATGCATATGCCCGTTCGTTTAGGACGTTTCGAAATGCCGAAGAGCCTCACAAAGGATGAGGCAACTGCCACGGAAACTTACGCCAAATTCATCGCCGAACCATTCGAAGCGGGTTACGGCCACACTGTCGGCAATTCACTGCGTCGAGTTCTGCTTTCATCCCTGGAAGGAGCAGCCATTACTTCTGTGCGAATTACCAGTGCGCAGCATGAGTTTGCCTCGCTTCCAGGTGTGGTGGAGGACGTGACTGACATTGTCCTGAATTTGAAGAAGATAAAATTCAAGGCGGTTGATCATGAACCGCGGATTGTAACAATCAATGTGAATAAGGAGGGTCAGGTTACCGCAGGTGACATCCAGACCATCCAAGGGATTGAGGTACTGAATAGCAATCAGATTATCTGTACGCTCGACAAGAAACAGAAATTTGAGGCGGAGTTTGATGTCCGGGTCGGTCGCGGGTTTTTCACCGGTGACGAGAACAAGCGTCCCGACATGCCAATCGGCGTCATTCCGATTGACTCGATCTTTTCGCCAGTGATTCGCGTTAAATACAGCGTAGAAAACACGCGTGTCGGTCAGCGCACGGACTATGATAAGTTGATCCTGGAGATCTGGACAGACGGCCGTATCACGCCCGACGAGGCTCTCCTGCAGGCTTCGGCTATTTTGCGTCATCACCTCGATGTATTTGTGAATTACGATGACACTCAGATTGAATTTGACGAAACGCCTGAGGAAGTGAGCCAGGAGAACACCCGACTCAAGAAGCTCCTCAATATGAGTGTCAACGAAATCGAACTTTCGGTGCGCGCGGCGAATTGCTTGAATAATGCGAACATCACGACCGTTGGTCAGTTGGCGATGAAGACTGAAGCTGAGATGCTCAAGTATCGAAACTTTGGAAAGAAATCGTTGAACGAGATCAAGGAAAAGCTGCAGCAGCTCGGCCTCAGTCTTGGAATGAAATTTGAATCCGGATTGGTCGAACCTCCGATGGGTGGAGAGCGGGCCGAGGAAGCGAAGCTGGTAACTTTGTAAAAAATATGCGTCACGCGAAGAAGACGATCAAGTTAGGCAGGAAGTCCGAGCACCGGAATCTGTTGCTCGCCAATCAGGTTTGCAGCCTCATAGAATACAACCGAATCAAGACGACCTTGGCCAAGGCCAAGGCCGTACGTCCTTATGCGGAAAAGATGATTGCCCTCGGAAAGCGGGGCGATCTGCATGCACGACGCGTTGCACTAGCGTTTCTTCGCCAGAAGGACGCCGTACGAAGGTTGTTTGGAGAATTGGCCCCCCGAACCTCGGCAAGGCAAGGCGGCTATTGCCGGATCGTTAAGCTTGGCCCTCGCCAGAGCGACTCTGCCTTGATGGCGTACATCGAATTTGTCGATCAGCCGGCTCCCGACAAGAAACCTGAGCCCAAAGCTGCCGTGCAGAAAAAGTAAGAGAAAATGGGACGGAACGGAGCCCGTCCCTCCCGGGTAGCAAGTTGACTCTGGTGTCCTTGGCTGTGGCATTGCCCTTTGGTAGCAACCGTTTTCTCGGGGAGGGATGGCCTCCGTGCCGTCCCTGATTTGATTCGTTCCTGACGGGAACAAAATTCCGAACACCCTGCTTTCGTCGATATACAATCCAATTTGCTTAAGGAGCCGCCTCCTGGGCGGCTCTCTGGAGTTTGGCCATTTTTTAGCGCCGAAGGCGTGACGTCAGGATAGCCTAGCCCGCAGGGCCCGCAGGGCTAGGAACCGTAGGATAGGACAATGAGCGCTGAAAGCGCGGCTCAAGGCGGATTCCACATCAAGCTCCGGATTTTGCAATTGGTTATCCTTGTGTCGCGCTTTCAGCGCTAGCCCCTCTTTTTGCGTTTACCTAGGGCTGCGCTACGGGCCGAAACCGGCCTTCGCTTGCGCTAGGCTATTTTGATAGCGCGCCTTCGGCGCTGACCCCGAAAGACGAAGCTATAAGTGCCCAAACTCCAGGGAGCGGCCTCCTGGGCGGCCCTATAGCGCCAAATCTCGCCCCGCGTCTGCGGGGTGAGATTTTCGGGCGGGCTTCAGCTAAGAGCCTCGAAAGCCCTTTTGATATCGTTCGGTCTGAAGATCAGCAGCCCTTTAGCAGAATCTGGTGCGGTCGCGAGGTAGGCGTATTCGATATTGATTCCCTGGCTCGCGAGTCTTTTCGCCAGTCCGGACAAGGTACCCGGTTTGTTGTCGTGGATTAACATGATCACTTCGTTCTCTACGACGAGGGTACCGTGTTCTTCAAAGATTGAGAGCGCTTTCTTATGATCGCTCACAACCATCCGCACGACGGCGTGGTCCACCGTGTCCGAAATCGTCAGACCATAGATATTGATATTTTCGGCGGCCAGCGCGTCGCACACAGCCGCCAATGTTCCCGGCTTGTTTGCAAGAAACAGTGCAAGTTGGGTTGCGATTTCCATAGACTAACTCTTCGCAACCGCCTCCACGGCAGGTGTTGCGGGGGTGGCCGGCTTAGGAACTGCAGGAAGATTGATGGGACGAATCCTCCAGAATTTGGACTGATACCGATTCCAACCGCCTAGAATTTCTTTCGCCTGATCACTCTCAGTCCGCTCAAGATGCTTGTAGACCAATTCTTTCACCGCAAGGATATCTTCCTCAGTTTCAAGCCGTTCATTTGTCACCAACTCACGATTTAAGCCAATGGGAAAGGAATCGTCCAGATCGAGGACATAAGCGATCCCCCCGGTCATGCCCGCTCCGAAATTCTTCCCAGTTTTTCCCAGGACGAGCACACGTCCGCCGGTCATGTACTCACAACCGTGGTCGCCCACGCCCTCAATAACCGCGGTTACGCCAGAGTTTCGGACGGCAAATCTTTCACCCGCACGGCCGGCTGCAAAAAACGAGCCACCGGTGCCGCCGTAGAGACAGGTATTCCCTACGATCGAATTTTCGTGCGCAACGTAGGTACCGCTTGTTGGCGGGCGCACGATGATCTCGCCTCCTGCCATCCCCTTTCCAACGTAATCGTTGGCTTCGCCAACAAGGGTTATCTTGACCCCAGGGCTCAAAAACGCTCCAAGGCTTTGCCCTGCGCTTCCTCGGAGGTTTAGTTCAATCGTCCCGTCTGGCAGACCTTGCTCTCCCCAGAGATACGCAATTTCGCCCGACAGCTTTGTTCCAACGGCTCGGTTTGTGTTCTTGACCCGGTACGAGAGGGCAAGAGGGAGCTGATCGTTTACTGCTTCTCGGGCATCCTGGAGGATGGCATCGTCCAGGCGCCGCCCCATCGGCGGATCGTTTCGTTCCCAGGTATTATGGCGTGGCTGCGAATCGTCGTCCTTGGCGACGTTTGCAAGCATGCGACTGAGATTTACCTTGTTCGCTTTCGGATGATCGGGAACTCTGCGCTGGCGCAGATACTCGACGCGCCCTATTAGATCCGTGAAATTCGGGAGACCCATCTCCGCCAACAACTGGCGAACCTCTTCGGCAACGCCGTTGAAATAGTTGACGATATACTCGGGTTTACCCTTGAACTTCGCTCGCAAGCGCTCGTCCTGCGTGGCTACCCCGACCGGGCAAGTATTCAAATGGCACTGTCTGACGTACACGCAGCCGGAAGCGATCAATGCGGTCGTGCCAAAGTTGAATTCCTCAGCACCAAGCAGCGCCGCATAGACGACATCTTCGCCCGTACGCATACCGCCGTCGGTACGCAGGACAACGCGGTTTCGCAGCCCATTGAGCATCAGGACCTGGTGGGCTTCCGCAACACCGAGTTCCCAAGCGCTACCCGCATTCTTGATTGAACTGAGAGGCGAAGCTCCGGTTCCCCCTTCATGACCGCTTATCAGGATTATGTCGGCGTGCGCCTTTGCGACACCGGCAGCGACCGTCCCAACACCGGCTTCCGCAACCAGTTTTACGCAAACTTTTGCTCGCGGATTGACCTGTTTCAGATCGTAAATCAACTGAGCCAGATCTTCGATGGAATAAATATCGTGGTGGGGCGGCGGCGATATCAACATAACTCCCGGAGTGCTCTTTCGAAGCCGCGCGATGAATTGAGTTACCTTATGGCCCGGAAGCTGACCTCCTTCGCCGGGCTTCGCGCCTTGGGCCATTTTGATTTCGACCTCTTTTGCAGTCGCCAGATAGGCGGCAGTCACGCCGAATCGCCCCTGCGCAACCTGTTTGATCGCGCTGTTTGGCCAATCTCCGTTTTTCCTTCGATGGAATCTCACCGGATCCTCGCCCCCTTCACCCGAATTCGACTTACCGCCGATCTGATTCATCGCAATCGCCAGGCACTCGTGTGCCTCAGGGCTTAGCGCGCCAAGCGACATTCCCGCCGTCGTGAAGCGCCGCCTGATCTCCTCGATCGGCTCTACCTCTTCGATTGGAATAGGTTCTTTTCCAGTGGGAATTCTCTGAAGGAGATCTCGCAGGCTGGTCGGACGAACTGCCTTCACCGCCTCCACATAAGCCTTATAGTCTTCCGGTTTATTCGACTTCACGAACGTGTGGAAGTTCTTGATGACCGGTGGGGTTATGGCGTGCTGCTCCCCTTGACGTCGGAAGCGGTAGTATCCGGGATCGCCCAGTTCCAGCGTCCGATTTTCTTCAAGAACGGCCTGCGCAAAAGCCATCCGATGACGTGTCAAGGTTTCGACCGCCACCTCTTGAAAACTGATCCCTTCAATCTTTGAAGGAGTTCCAGTGAAGCATTTGTTGATCAAGTCGGAATGAAGCCCGATGGCTTCAAAAATCTGAGCGCCACGGTAACTTTCGACGACAGAGATGCCCATCTTGGACATGATTTTGAGCAGACCCTTTTCCACAGCTTGCTTGTAGCTGCTGATCGCTTTTGCATAAGAAACGCCTTCCCCGAGCGCACCCTTTTCCAACAGCTCTCTGACCGTCTCGTAGGCGAGATACGGGCAGACCGCAGTCGCTCCATAACCTATCAGGCAGGCGATCTGATGGACATCTCGAGCCTCGCCCGTATCGCAAATGAGGCTGCACCGCATCCGCTTTCCCGCACGGGTCAAATGATGATGAACAGCGCCGACAGCGAGCAACATGGGAATGGCAATGTGTCCGCCGTCCACTCCTCGATCCGAAAGAATGATGAGACTTGTCGACCCATCAATTGCCTTCTCGGCTTCAAGAGAAATGCGCGTTACGGCTTCTTCCAGCCCGGCCTCGCCGGCCACTACATCCCAAAGAACCGAAATCGTTTTGGCCTTGTGTTCCGCACCCGGAATCGCGCGAAGCGCATCCAGTTCGTGCTCAAAAAGTATCGGCGAATCAGAATGGACGAGCTTGGCATGGTCAGGAGTTTCGCCGAGCAAATTTCGACGCCATCCCATGATAGTCGCGAGTGACATCACCAGTTTTTCGCGCAGGGGATCAATCGGAGGATTTGTTACCTGGGCGAAAAGCTGTTTGAAATATGTATAAAGGAGCCGTGGCTGCTTGGAGAGCACGGCCAGAGGAGTATCGTCGCCCATGGATCCCACAGCCTCCTGAGAATCCTTTACCATCGGCTTCAGCACGAAATCGAGTTCCTCGCTGGAATATCCGAAAGCCACCTGCCGTTGAGTGAGACCCATGATGTCAAATTCATCCTTCGGATCAGCGATCTCTTTGCCGGCGATATCCTGCAACCTGAGTAGATTTGAGTTAACCCAAGTCACATAAGGTCTTTGGGTTGACAGCTGCGCCTTGATCTCCTGGTCGCGCAATAATTTTCCGGCTCGAGTATCAACAGCGATCATCTCGCCGGGAGCCAGCCGCCCTTTTTCGGTGACCTTCGCGTCATCGATTTCGGTGCACCCGACCTCAGATCCCAGGCTGACGATGCCGTCCTCTGTAATCTTGTAACGCGCGGGGCGCAACCCATTCCGATCAAGGCATGCCCCGGCGACAATGCCGTTGCTGAAAACCAAACCTGCAGGACCATCCCAAGGTTCATTAAAACATCGATGATATTCGTAAAATGCCTTCAGCTGCGGCGACATACGCTCATCGGTTCGCCATGCGGGCG
>Ga0306920_100016242_pt1 | contig 10242 bp, 8 predicted proteins | sample flu12Cox44000170_FD_204666 | JGI IMG/M metagenome (GOLD analysis project Ga0306920, IMG submission 204666) | Lab enrichment of tropical soil microbial communities from Luquillo Experimental Forest, Puerto Rico - flux4day.12C.oxic.44.000.170 (v2)... | ecosystem: Environmental > Terrestrial >...
AGGCTCGCCTCTCCGGTTCCCGGAAAACGTAAGTAGGCTGTTGCTCCAACACCGTGCCAAACCAGCGTTGCGTCTCTGAGAACCCAAAAGTCTTTTCCTAACTGACAAGGGCGTACTTTGACATTCGCGTATGCCGCGGTATCCCTCACCTTGTTGTAAGCCTGCTCATTGAGGCTTACAAGCTGCCCCGGTGGAGATCGAAAACTAAGGAATGTCATCGTACTGTCCAGTAGGGAGGGAAAGGTGCCAAAGAAAAAAAGTGTCAGTATGGGCACACCAACAAACGCAGAGAAGAGCCTTAGCCTCTCGCTTTCGCGTGGGCGCTTGCCTTTTTCCTCTGGCCGTAGCTGAGTTGTAGCAGAACAATTTATCAGAAAGCCGGTGAAGAGGAAGTACCCGACGATTGGCCAGAACGCCTCGCCTCTTTTCCAATACACGGTTAGCATAAACAAGGCCATAACGACGAAGACGCCAAATGAATATAAAACCCGCCACCCTGTAATTTGAGGTCGAAGCTGAACAATGACGGGACGCCGAATTATTCTGTATATAGAACCCATGATATGGTATGAGAGCCAAGAGATCCACAGCATACTCACGAAGCTATAAATGATTAGAAATATTAGAAAAAATGAAAAGGTAAAAGATATGATAATTAGCAATGTTACGACTGAAATTGATGAAATATCGTAAAAAAATGTTCCTTTGATGCGTAAGCAATCAGCAAGGCTCCGCCTATGAAAGCTGCCATCTTCACGACAAATGGTAGCAAATCGGTGAGTGGTTTTACCTCATCTTTGAACTTTTTTATGCCATCTCCGATCTTGTTGGTGCGGGAACGGCGGTAGTCCATGTCATCTGCTGTCATGGGCTTCTCCGTCGCCTGCGGCTGAGTGTCCGCCTCATCCACGCTTGGTTTTCTTGCTTGCTCCGCCACCACTTGGTTTCTTACAAGGCGAGGTCCGACTGTTTCGGCGCGGGTCAATGTGCGCCCCTCTGGCGATGGCGGCATCCGTGGTCTAGCCAATGTAGGAACTCCACTCGACACGGTATCATCGCCTATATATAGCATGGTTCCTGTTTCGCCCCAACACAATCTTGGGTTTCCAAAATTTGGCTCGGCTGACCGGAGGTGGCTTCGTCGAGCGTCCACCAGATGCGGCTGAGATGCCATCGCTGGCGATACACGCGCTACACCGCAACACAGTGTATCGGTGTTGCCCCGGTTGCGCAGACGGTGGACAGCGGTGCGGCGGGCATATGGCGTTTCTGCCGGTGCGGGTCGCTGACTCCTTAGTTTGGTGCAGCGGCCTCGCCCCGTGAACTGTTTTGGATGTTTACGAAGACCGGGTATCGATATATGTAACGAGATGATATAAAATCGTTTTTAGCGTGAAACGACCCGGCTTTTCGAGGTTTTACGCCAGGGTGCTTCTACACATACAGTGTGAGCCGTCGTAAAATTTCCACAGTGAATCGCTGTGGAGATGCTGATGCTCGATGAGCTTGGCCGTATCGCGGAAGCGCTGGCGAATACCCCGCTGGACGCTCTCCCATGTTGGTTTCATTGGTCGGTCTGGGGCTTGCCGGTTTTCCGATCTATGCGATGTGGTCGATCGTCAGGCAGAGGGGATCGCGTTGATGGCGTTGATGGTCATCGCACATTATGCCGACGACGACACTGGCCTCGCCAAGTTGACCTACGATACCCTCACCATTGCCACGAGCTTGAGCCGAGCAAGGCTATCGCATGGGTTGCAGATCCTTCATGAAAAGCAGATCGTTCACTCCGGCCATGGCCGGAGTGAATACCAGCTTGCCGGTTACCGCCATAACGGCGGGTGGGGAAAACTTCCCGCCCGTCGCCTGTATACTGGCGAAAGTATCACCGCTTTTCGAGACTTCTATTTGAGAAAGGCTGCCGAACTTACAGCAATGAAACTTTACCTCCTGCTCGTAGCGCGAAGAAATCGGATGACAAATATGACGCACATCAGTTATGATACCATGATCGAATACGGTATAGAACAGATCAGGATAAAATCTGGATTGAGTCTTTATGGCTGGACCCGGATTGATTCACATCGAACACGTGCCGAGCACCCAAAGCAACTTCGGCATCTCCAATGCTTATAGATTAGCGCATTTGGAGCCGCACCGGCACATGGGGACAATAGGGCGCGGGCTTGATCCTGAGGATTTCCGTGTCGACTTATCATAACGGGTGCGCCCCCTCGAAGGCTTGGTGTCGGGGGGCCGCAGTGTATTGGGGATGACGATACACCAGCAGCACCCGGCTGTGCCATGGTTGGGGCTACCGCCGCAGGTTTTACGCGGTTCAAGGGTGAACTTGTAAGCGTTCGACGCATGATTAATTCATGCGATAATGTTGATATAATGCGAGCCAGTGCAAAGAGCAAGAGGTAATCCGAGATTATTTTCACTTGATTGGTGATGCCCAGATATATAGATATGATTATGAGTGATAGGGAGATAATCCAAAATGAAAGACACTTTGATACTCAGCAATGAGGTCTATGACGACTCTGGGGTCGTACTGAACACGCTTGGCATTACCAAGATCACGCTAAGCAGATGGGTCAAGGCGCAGCGCCTACCAAAACCTCTCAAGCTCGGCAACAAGCTATACTTCAATAGAAAGGAGGTCGAGAGCTATTTGTTGAGCAGCAAGTCATAAACAAAAACGCCGCCCGGAGTTAAGCGGCGTTTTGCATTACACGATAACAAGGAGCAGCAATAACTTTATGAAAGATCAAGCTATTACACAGGTATTTAGTCCTGGCCGGAGTAAAAGTCAATATCCACATGCCAATTTGATGATCCCGGTATCATTTTATCAGAGTGTAAAAGACAGCGGTGAGTTTGGCTTTTGCTTAGACATCAACCAAGAGATCCCGTGGCCGCTGTTTGGGTATATTCTCGAATGGTATTCACAGCAGGAGTTTCTATTCAAGATCTCAGCACCATTGTTTGTTCCGACCGTCATGCGCGGGACGCGCTCTGTGCTGGGAGCCACGACCTCAGCACTATTGACAGGTGATGCTGATAGCTGCGGGGTTACCATCGACCAAGTGACCGCAGTATTAGAGGGTGCTGGCCTCGAAGCCATTGTCTATACCTCATCAAGCAATCTGATAGGTGATCGCTTCCGCGTCATCGTGCCATTGGCTGAGGCGGTTGATACCAGCACCCAGGCACGGGCAATGGCGGCGCTCCGCGATTTCTTGCGTGAGAGGTTGGGGCAATCGTTCGACTTTGACGACGGCAAGATGAACGCCTACAGCATGTTCTATGTTCCGGGCAAAACCCTGTATCCCGAAATCACCGTCGAAAAAGAGGATGGCACCAAGGTCAAGGTGGCCTGCGCCAAGCACCGCTTCGATCCGCCGCCTGAAGAGCGCAGTCATTTCTTTCATGTCAGTGGTGGGGTGCTGAGTGCCGCTGATTGGTTGGACTTGTATCCACGGCCAATACCCGAACCAGTGATCTATCAGCCGGGTGATCCGGCAGAGCGCCCGATCTACAGTGCCGATGGCGAGGCAGAGATCGTCACCTTGTTTGAGAGCTTGATCATCCCGACAGGCTCAAGGGAATCAAGACAGGGCTGGCACGAGGGCATTATGTGTCGGGGGTGCGGCAAGAAGAAGGGCGCATTCCTTAGCCACAGCGACGGCTGGCAATACAAATGTTGGATACCAAGCTGCATGTGGTCGGGTCACGGCACGGGCTGGTCAAACGAGCGGCCATTGGGACTGCGAGAGAAAGAGCTATACAGCCAGTTTGGCGGTCATCCCGACGATCTGCCAAAACGGCAACTGAGCGAGAAGGAATTGGCCTGGATCAACTCTGATTGGGTTCATGATCAGGCCGAGCATTTTTATGAGTCTATGCGATTGGAGGCATTGGAAGACCAGCAGCTATTGCAAGGAGATTATATGTCAGACGAAGAATTACATGACGAACCTATATTGGACAATGCGCCGGTAGCTGAGACTGACGACGGCGACGCTGATGACGGGCAAATCCACAACTTCTTTGGTTCGCTCGTGCCGGAACCGGTGCTGACACAAGACATGCTACCAACCCGGATCGGGCCGTTTGTCTGGGACGAGAGTGAACGCATGGGGTCTGATCTGGCGGCACTCGCACTGCCCTGCATCATTGCGACCTCGGCGGCAATCACCGATGACATGAAGATTGCGCCCTTTGAGAAGAACAGCCGGTTTCAGGTATCGGCACGGCTTTGGGGTCTGGTCAGTGGTCCGCCCGGTTCCAACAAGTCGGGGGCGATGGAGGCAGCGATGGCTCCGCTCGAAAAAGTCGCCGCCCAATGGGGGGAAGAAGATGATGCGGCCTTTGAGGAATACGAAGCGGCGATGGAGGAATACGAAGAAGCCAAGCGCAAGACCCGCAACCGCGGCAAGGACGATGACGGCGATGTTTATGAGCCGGTCAAACCGGAAAAGCCTATCCGGCGCGCTCTGATCACCAACGAGTTCACAATGGAAGGTTTGTCTCCGACACTGGCCGATAACCCGCGTGGCATGCTGTGCTACGCCGATGAGATATTAGAGATCCTGGCCGGGTTTGACGCGTATAAGTCAAACGGCGCAAAAAAGGATGGAGCCGCCGCCTTGGCATTGTTTGATCGTCGGCCCCGACGCGTCACACGAGCCAAGACCCTCGATCGGCCTGTCTATGTGCCGAATTGGGGGGCGCAGCAGTTGGGTGGTATCCAGCCCGACAAGCTGGCCGAAAAGGCCAAGCACTTCTCATCCGATGGCATGTTGCAGCGGTTTGAGATCGTCACCGTGGGGTTGGCCGGGGAAGGCATCGACCGCTATCCCAATCTCGACGTGGTGGCCGACTACGAGATGATGATCGAGCGGCTGTGCAATTTCAATCCGGTCGATCCGCCCGTCGTGACCCTCAGCCCCGAGGCGCATGTCTATCGCAAGCGTGTCGAGAAGCTGGCGCGGGCAATCATCACCGCACCGGCTGTGATCCCAGCCTTGCAGGGTCATGCAGCCAAGCTCAAGGGCATCTTTCCGAGATTGCTGCTGACTTTTCACATGGCGGAGGTCTGGCCGCTGATGGTCGAGAAGGTGGCCGAACCAGTGAGCGGTGAGACCGCCCGGCGCGCTTACCTGTTCATGACCAAGTTTCTGTTGCCGCATGTGGTCAAGGTCTACGAGACCTACTTCCGCACGCAAAGCATCGAGTATGAGATCGTCCAGGGGGTCGCCGAGTTGATCCTGACGCACGGGCTGACGACGTTGACCGATCGCGATATTCAGCGCAATGGTCCACACCAGATACGCAAGGACAAGCGCAAACGCGATGCGGTCATCGAGGTGTTGCGGGAGACCAACTGGCTGGTCCGCGAGGTGGACAACAACTGCCGCAACAAGAAGACCCAGGCTGGCACCAAATGGTTGGTCAATCCACGGGTTCACATTGAGTATGCCGCACAGGCCGAGCGGATCAGACGGCAACGCGAGTTGAACAAGCGGTTGTTCGCCGCCAGCCGTGATGTGCTGGATGCCGAGTATGGAGATGATGATGAGGCGTAAGCCTCATCATTGCTTGGTGTCGCAACTGTCGCACGGGGGTGTTGCGCGGACACCCCTCTGAAAGCCGCACAAAATAAGGGTTTTTTGCTTAGTGTCGCAACTGTCGCGGACATTTTCGCTGGTAGACATAAACAAGAAAATTCTGACTCTTTATAGGTGAAAATCTCACACTCTCACAGCATTAGAGCAAAGTCCCGCGACAGTTGCGACACCAAGCCTGAGAAGCGCAGAATATAAGGTGTTTCGAGCAGTAGTTCGCGCACGACTCCCTAATGACAGTTGCGACACTAAAACTCGCTTGTTGAGCCATAATACTTATAACCCATTCGTGCTTGAGCTATTACCCTCATCGCTCCATATACTCATTACACAGCAAAGGACTGAACTTTGCCCACGATCAACGACATCATGTTTTCGCCGGTCAACCCCAAAAGACCGCAACGCTGGGGTCTGGTGATTAGGCGTATAACCGCCGTATCGTCTGGTTTGAGAAGGGCGAGAGACTGGCACACTACGATCCTGATCTCACGACCGTCGCCTATTTTGGTGATCTACCAGCAACGATGACCCGGCAGAACTGCGAGGACTTCCGGTTCTCGCACAACCAGATCGTCTTTCAACCAGAGAGGAAGTAGAGATGAAAGAGCACAACGCAGAAATTGGTCGTCTGCTCAAAGAGCGCGATGAATTGAAGTTGGTCTTATGCAGCACCATGGGATATGTGCCGCTCGATGATCGCCCGGCCCTCGTCTCAAAGAACGATGCGATCACTTATGCCAAGGTGACCCTGCCTGGGTCGCCGCAGTCTACAACCACAGTCTTTGCCCGAAAGGATAAGGTTGAGGAGGCAATTCGTCTGCGCCTCGATGAAGTCATTGTTCGATTGGCGTTGCTCGGGGTCGAGAATGAAGGGGAAGAGTAAGTTGAAATGGCGGCTCAAAGAGGTCGGCTTTGATCCCGAGATGCACGCCAGCATTCTGGGTCTGCTGCATCACAATCAGATCTACCGGCCTGAGATCGGATTGACGCATATTGAGTTGAATGCGCTCTCCACTCAGGAGCATTTAACCCACTACCCTGAGGATGAAGGTCCGATCATCGAGATGTTTGAGCGCGATGAGCAGCAAGGCACTTATCCGAAGCTGATCCGCAACGCCGTGCTACGGGAGCACTACAAAGACTGCGGCGGGATGGTAGACGGGGAATGGCGCTGGTATGCCAAACCGCCAGAGCCGAAGCCAGTTGAACCAATGCAGCGGCGTGTCGCTGAAGTCGTCTGTTCGGCGTATGGTCACGAGCGCGCCAAAGAACTGTTTGATGACTACCAACTGGCGGATGAGGACGCGGCGACTATCCCGCGTGTCAAACCAGTGACGGTGTAGTGGTGTTGCGGGTGTTGCGCTGCGAGCAGCGTCAGTTGTCGTCAGTGAGAGGCTGTGGCATCACAGCGAGTCTAGCTGCGTTGATTTTGCAGTGTACTGCAATTCGACCGGCGTAATTTCCCTTTGTACTGCACCTATACGTTGCTTTGCGATGGCCGTTGGTGCTGCAACGCGTCTAACTACCTTGAGGATGTTAGTCTGGCCACTGTAAGCGGCTGATTTTCCCTGTTCTTTTTTGCAGCGCCCATCCCCCGATTGCGCAGAAAATCAAAGGTTTGCGCAGCGCCTATGCACGGTTAATTCGCCGCGTCGCGGTCAGCGTACAAGACCCGGTGGGGGTGGGGGTGGGGGGCGACAGCACCGCGGCGTGCGGTATCTATACGTCAACCTGAAACGAGAAAAAAAAGGAACCCGGCCTCCCGTAAATACAAAAGTCAACAAGACCCGTCTTTGAACTGGACAAGTTAAATAATAGACAAAATGGCTAGACCTAAGAAAGTGGGGAGAGAGGCTGAGATTGTTGGCGTGGGTACTCTGTTACCCGCAAAACCAATAAAACCACGACCGGTAAAAAAGCCACATCCCTTCGGCCCCGCCACTTCCGCACTGAAGCCATTGGCGCAGCGCTTTGTCGAGATCATGCAGACCCACGCCAATATCGGTCAGGCGCGGGCATTGCGAATAGCGGGGCACAAAGGCAGTGATATGGCGGTGACTAAAGCTGCCTACCGTCTCATGCGAGATCCCACAGTGTTAGAAGCATTCCGCGAGGCAGCGGTTGCACAGGTCAGCGGGATGGTCCCTCGCGCCGTCAAAGCGCTCGACGACATCATGAACGATCCGAAGAGCCGACATCACTATAAGGCGATTGACGGGGTACTGAGCCGGGCGGGGTTGCCGGAAATCAAAGAACACAAAGCCACAGTAGTTCACAAGGTTGATCGCAAAGAGCTAGTGGCGAGCATTGCGACGATGGTGGAACGGCTTGGTATTGCACTAGACCCGAGCAAGTTATTTCCGCAGCCGGTGGTAGTGAAAGAGGGAGATATAATAGAAGCCGAATACACTGATAGGGAAGGTTGATCATATGTGATGTTACCCATGCCGCACTGTGAACTTATCCAAGCTAGTCGGTCACCTTCGCCATCGCGTTGTGGCGTTAGAAGCTCACCGGGGGTCGTCCCGCTACGGTCGCCGCCTGAGCGGGAAGCTAGTCTTCACATGGTGTACACCGCAGTCTCTTCGCGGGCGTTCAGCCCACGACCCAACAACCTGCGTTCAGCTTTCCTACGGCTCTCACGACCCGAAGGAAGGCGAAACTGGACTTCAGATTCGCCTTTTGGACCCCTCGACGACACACTCCGTTCCTGCTCCGGGAGGACGTGGACATCGTGCTCGATATCGATCGCCCTGATTTCGCGGTGAGGGTCAATATCGAGGATGGTCGACCCGCGGCTCACATGGAAAGGCGAGCCTGAGCCCGAAAAGCGACGAACCCCCGGTCACCGCTCATCGACAATCGAATGTGCCTCGCAGCTTAGGGGTCACCCCGTCGCGATGTTTAGCCAGTCAAATCGCCCAAGAACCCTGAAGCCGACTTGACGCTCTCATCCCGAAGGCGCGCGGGTTCCACCGCGTTCTCGGGTGGTAGTGAGTGCCGATCGAGGTATCATACGGCCAGAGCACGGCGCGAGGGAGTAAAGCACATGACCGCGGCGCTCGATGAGGCAGCCGAACTGCGGCGCGAAATCGCCGATCTACAACAGCGGCTCGATGAACGCACAGCCGAGCTTCAGGCCCGAACAGCCGAGCGTGATGATTCTGAGGCCCAAAAAGCCGCGATCGGGGACGTCTTGGAGGTCATCAATTCCTCGCCCGGCGACCTGATCCCGGTGTTCGACGTGATGCTGGAGAAGGCGACGAGAATATGCGAGGGGGCGTTCGGCGTGCTCTTAGCCTGGGATGGCGAGCGGTTTCACCGGGTCGCCTTCCGGGGAGTACCGACCGAACTCATCGAAACCTTGCAGCAGCCGATGACTCCCGTACCGGGAAGCTTCGCGGATCGACTTGTTCGCGGCGAGAGGGTCATTTCCACTGCGGACCTTCGGGAAACCGAGTATCTGACCGGACCGGGGAGGGAAGCGTTCTTGCGCCATGGCGCTCGTAGCTGCGTTCATGTGGCGCTACGCAGAGAGGAGCGGCTGCGCGGCGTAATAACCCTCTACCGCCAGGAAGTCCGCCCGTTCACCGAAAAGCAGATCGCCCTGTTGCAGAGCTTTGCTGCACAGGCGGTGATCGCCATGGAGAATGCGCGGCTCATCAACGATACTCGCGAAGCATTGGAGCAGCAGACGGCGACTGCTGAGGTACTGAGCGTGATCAATTCGTCGCCGGGTGACCTTACACCCGTGTTCCAGGCGATGCTTGAAAAAGCTCTACGTCTATGCGGTGCCACTTTTGGGGTGATGAACAGATATGACGGCAAGTATTTCCACCACGCGGCCGACCAGGGCGTCCCTTCTGAATACGCGAAATATCGTCGAGAAAGAGGGCCTACGATTTATGGGCCTGGAACAACGCCCGCAAGGCTAGTCGCTGGAGAAAGCTTGATTCACACTGCCGACCTCATGGCTACTGAAGCATACGAGCGCGGCGCTACGCGACGTGCACTTGTGGATCTGGGCGGCGCTCGTACTCATCTTACTGCGGCATTGCGGAAGGGCGATGTCCTGCTCGGAGATATTTCGATCTACCGTCAGGAGGTGCGCCGGTTCTCCGACAAGCAGACCGCCCTGCTCGAAAATTTCGCGGCCCAAGCGGTCATCGCGATGGAGAATGCACGACTCATCACCGAGACGCGCGAGGCACTCGAACAGCAAACCGCAACCGCTGAGGTCTTGCAGGTCATCAATTCCTCGCCCGGCAATCTCGCGCCTGTGTTCGACGCGATGCTCGAAAGAGCACTGCTTCTGTGCGACGCGGCCTTCGGCTCATTGCTGATCCACGAGGGCGACGACCGGCAGCGAATTGCAGCCATACGTGGGCTTCCTCCCGCCCGTGTGGAGGCTTGGGGGGAGGGACCGCTCTATTTCGGGCCCGGAACCGCGTCGTACCGCCTCGCGCGCGGCGAGCGGTATGTGCATATGAGCGACGCCGCCGAGGATGAGGGTTATCGGTCGGGCAACCCGTTACGAAAGGCTTTGGTCGATATTGACGGCGCGCGAACTTGGCTCGGTGTACCCTTGCGCAAGGACGGCGTTCTGCTT
>Ga0306920_100016246_pt1 | contig 10241 bp, 14 predicted proteins | sample flu12Cox44000170_FD_204666 | JGI IMG/M metagenome (GOLD analysis project Ga0306920, IMG submission 204666) | Lab enrichment of tropical soil microbial communities from Luquillo Experimental Forest, Puerto Rico - flux4day.12C.oxic.44.000.170 (v2)... | ecosystem: Environmental > Terrestrial >...
CAAAACTGAGACCAGGCACTGTCCGCTGCCCCCAGAGCGGACGGGCTGCCGGGCAGGCTTGATCGCTGCGGGAGCAGTCGTCACAGGCCGTGGCGGCGACTCGTGCTGCATACGATCCCAAATCGCGCAGAACGCCGACTCGGCGCGCCTGACAACCGAGTCGGCTGCTCAGGACTCCGCATGCCGATCATCCAAATATGAGCGCAGGGAGGTCCGCGATCACGCCCGTGGCCGTTAGAAGGTTGCATGTTTCCTTAATATGCAACTATGGTGCTGGCTATGGGCCACTTCGACGAGGAGGCCGCACTGCGGGCCCTGGCTGACCCCCGGCGGCGGCAGATGCTGGAACTGGCGTGGGATCGTGAGCGTAGTCCGAGCGATCTAGCCAGACGCTGCCAGTTGTCCAGGCCAGCGACGTCACAGCATCTCAAACTGCTGCGGGAAGCCGGCCTGGTCAGTGTTCGGCTGGAAGGGAATCGCCGCTTCTACCGGGTGCGGGCGGGCCGGCTCGCGGAGCTGCGGGCGATGCTGGATGAGTTCTGGGACAGGCGGCTCGCCCGGCTGCACGCAGAACTCGAAACCCCCGAAGAAGAGGCCGGGCATTGATCGACGGTGATCAGGTCGTCCATGAACTCGTCTTGCCTGCCCCGGCGGAGCAGGTGTTCGATATGTTCACCGATCCCCGGCAACTGGTCCGCTGGATCGGCATCTCGGCCGATCTGCAGCCGCGACCTGGCGGCCGCTTCCGTTTCGAGGTCCTACCGGGGCAGTTCTGCGAGGGGCAATACGTCATCGTCGAGCGGCCCGCCCGCCTGGTCTTCACATGGGGCTGGACCGACCCCAGCTTCGGGCTGCCACCGGGCACCTCGCGGGTGGAGGTGACCCTGACTCGCAGCGATCAGGACACCGGCCGGACCCGGCTCCGGCTGGTTCATTCCGGCCTGGCAGGAGATCTTGACCTGCTCCACGACGACGGCTGGTCACGTTTCCTCGCTCGCCTGGCCGCCGCAGCCGCGGGCGGCGCCCTGCCCGCCTACCCCGCAGAGCAGCCGGATGAGCGGCTCACCACACTGCGCCAGCAGCGTGGGAACGGATAGGGCTGATGGAGGAGGACTTTGTGACCGTTGACGTAGTGACCGAGATCGTGATCGCCCGGCCCGCCGAGGTCGTCGCAGGCTACGCCGCCGACCCGGCGAACGCGCCGGCCTGGTACGGCAACATCACATCCGCAACGTGGCAAACCGGCCCGCCCCTACGAACCGGATCCCGGATCGCGTTCACCGCCCGCTTCCTCGGCAGACACCTGGCCTACACCTACGAGATAACCGACTTCACCCCCACCAAGCGCCTCGTCATGCGGACAGCGCGAGGACCGTTCCCCATGGAAACGACCTACACCTGGCAGGCTATAGATGACCTGTCAACCAGGATGACGCTGCGCAACCGCGGGGAGCCGGCCGGATTCTCCAAACTCGCTGCCCCCCTCATGACCATCGCTGTCAGGCACGCCAACCGCAAGGACCTCGCCAATCTGCGGGCCAGGCTCGAGTCCGCCTGACAACTCCCCTGCGGACGCCAGGCCTGGGCCGCTGGAGGGTATAGTATCCGGGCCTGATGGCGGTCTGCGGTCAGGTGTTGGGGTCTGGCCCGGGATCACCGCCCTGCACGCGAAGACCTAGCCGGCCGAGGTAGAGCAGCCACCCCTTGCGGTGGTGCTCGCATTGGTCATCATCGGGCAGGCCGTAGTGGCGCAGCACGACGCGGGTCCCGCCGGCCTCGGCCCGCAACGAGACGACCACGCGTGTGGTGCCGGGTGGGACGGCCGCGTCGTGGGTCCAGCCCCAGGTGAACACCAGCCGGTGCGGCGGGTCGACCTCGACGAACTCCCCAGCCGCCTCGACGCCATCACGCATCACGACGCGGTAGCAGCCTCCCGGCACTGGCTCCAGCGCAGCGCCGATGCCCATCCACTGGACGTAGCGGCCGGGGTCGGTGAAATAGGGGAACACCGTCTCGGGCTTAGCCGCGATATGAACGCTCACCTCGACCACCCGGGCAGCGGTCATGGCCGGTCTTTATTTCGCTGCTCGGCCTCGGCCAGGTCCTTGACCCGGTCCAGGCCCCGCCGCCAGTGATCCTCGACCACGGCCCGGAGCGAGCCGAGAGCGGCCTTGTCGGCGTGGTAGAGGCGGCTGGTGCCCTGTCGGCGCTGCACCACAAACCCGGCCTCCTTGAGCACCCGCAGGTGCTGGCTGACCGCCGACCACGACACCTCGAATTGCGCTGCGATCTGTCCTGCAGACAACTCCCGGTCCCACACCAGTTCCAGGATGCGCAGCCGCCGGGGCCCGGCGATCACCTGCAGCGGTTCCACGACGGTCCCCTCCACCGGTCGGCGAGGACCGGTTTGACGCCAGCCAACTATTTTAGATAGAACTAAAATAGCGGTCGGCAGACCCAGGATCAACTGGAGGGCTTCATGGACCGATCGATCATCCTGGCTACCGATGTCGAGGCCGACCGCGCCCGCGTCTTTGAGATCTTGTCGACTACTCAGGGCCAGCGTGGTTTTTGGACCGCCGATTGTGAGGTGTCTGGCGGCCGCGCGCGGTTCGGCTTTCCGCAGGCCCCGGTGGACCTGGAGACGGATGTGGCTTCCGAGCCAGCCAAGCTTGTCCGGATGCGGGTCACGGCCGGCTTCCCGTTCTGGGAGGGCTCGACCTGGGAGTGGGAGCTCGGCGCGGCGGCCCGCGCATCAGCCGGAACCGGCGTGCTGTTCCGGCACTACGGCTTCGGCGAGGGATACGCCGAGATCGACTTCGCCCACACCGCCCAGACCTGGGCGCTGATCCTGGCCCGGCTCGCCGGCTACGCCGCCAACGGGCAGCCGCAGCCGTTCTTCCCCGCGCCCGCTTGATACCGGCCCTACCTACAACCCGCGCTATTCACAGCGCGGCAGATGCCGAGACGTGGCTGACGGCCAGGCACGGTGCGGCAGCCGGAAAGGCCTGAAGAGCAGGCCAGATGCAGCGCGGAACAGTCGCGTACCCAGGTCCCGCTGGCGCCACGTCAGCGGGCTGTCCTGGTCCTGCGCGACGTCCTTGGCTTCCCGGGCCAAACAGGTCGCGGTGATGCTCGACACCAGTGAGGAGTCGGTAACCAGCACGCTCAAACACGCTCGCGCGAACCTGCACCGCAGGCTCCCACCGCCCGGAGATCCCGCTCCGGCCCCGAATTCCCCGGCCGAACGAGCCATCATCGAGAACCTGACGACGGCCTACGAGATGGGGAACGTTGCGGTATTGGTGGCGTTGCTCACCGAGGACGTCCTGATTACCACGCCGCTTGCCGGCGGCGCATACGCAGGGCCGGCGGCTGCGGCCCGCGTCTTGGGGGCGATCTTCGCCCAGGACCGGTCCTATCGCCTGATACCTACCCGGGCCAACGGGCAGCCCGCATTCGGCGTCTATGTCGCGGACCCGGCGACCGGAGTGTTTCACGCCAACGGGATGCTGGCCATCACGCTGGCCGGCAACCGGATCCGGGCGATGACCCGCTTCGACAACAGCGTCATCGCCAGGTTCGGCCTTCCGCGGCGGCTCCCCTGAGTCGGCAGGCCCGAACCAGGCTCATGAGAGACCCGCTGCCGGCCTTCTCCGGCGAATCCAGCCCGCCTGATCGCCCTGCCGAAGGGAGAGCGGTGAGCTGCTCTTCACGCCGGGGGCCGCCAGCGCAACGCGGCGGACGGTTACCCGTGGCGTCTGCAGCCGTGTGGCAGGTCGAGCTGGGCGGTCATGCCGCCGGTGTAGTCGGCGCCCCGGCAGCCGCTCATGCAGAGACGAGTGTGTAGACCTGGCGGGGCCGGGACTCGCGCTCGTCGTAATCGAAGTCAACGCCGGCCGTCCGCGCGGCCGCAAACCCTGCCATCAGCGCCTGTTCCGACTCCCACTGACCCGTCGTCACGACCGCCTGGTGGTCGTCGCTCACCCAGCAGTCGACCGCCAGGCAGCCCGGTGTCGCCGCCATGACTTCGGCCGCCCGGTGAACGCGGGAGATCATCTCGTCCCAGTGCTCCGGACGCGGGTAATGCACCGCGACCAAGCCCACCTTCATCCCCGCCTCCCTCCGGCTACCGGTCACGGCCGCGCAGCAAGCCGAGCCGGTACGGCCGCAGGTCACCGCGCATGTACCCGCCGCTGGTCACCGGCTCACCGGCCACGATGCGCCGTGCCGCCTGCTCATCGGGTGCCTCGAAGATCGCGATCCCGGTGTTGACCTTCCCCAGGCACGGGCCAGACACGATCAGCACGCCATCGGCCAGCAGCCCGCGCAGCCAGGCGGCATGAGCGTCGAAGGCAGAACGCTCGGCGCCGGTCATGGTGGCGATGAACTCATCGCGCGGCGGGTGCATGAACAAGACCCATTCGCTCACACGCCGATCCTGCCATCCCGGCAGCCCGCGATACCCGGTCATGGCAGATCACCCCGCCCGTACCGAGCGGCGCGGGCGGGGACCGGCAGCATAGCCTTCAGGTAGACGGCATAGCCCGCATCTTCGGCGGAGCCTTGCACCTCGCCGCTGAACGGGCACGCCATCAAGGCGCGATCCCTGCTACCTGGCACCATCTTTGGTGGTCTCCGCCCGGCCGCGAAGGCGCCGGCCGGCCCGGACCCGGGAATCGGGCGAATACGAGATCCCGGGCTCAGGCGTCCATCTATGGCAGCTACCGCCTGGCGGAGTGGTGACGCTGTTAGCCGACGGCGCCGCTGTCAGACCTGCCGGTGGGGTCCTCGGTGCCGGTATCTGGGGCAGCTTCCGCCTCCTGCAGGGCGCGCTCGGCGTCCTCGATCCGCCGAGCCAGCAGCCCGGATTCCCTCGCCTGCACGACAGCGGCCCGGAGCAGGTCGATCGCCCGGTCGCGGTGGCCGGCTGCCAGCTCCGCCTCCGCCAGCGCGACCTGCCCGGAGGGGATGTGGCGCGGGTCACCGAGTTGCTCGCGGAGTTCTAGCGAGAGCTGCAGATGCCGGACCGCCTCGGCAGGCTGCTCATCGGCGACGAGGAAATAGAAGCCGATGTGCCGGTGCACCTCCGAGCGCAGGTACAGGCCGGTGCTGGCGTCTTTGACATCGACCAGCTCCAGTGCCTGCCAGAAGTACGGCATGGCGCTCGCCCAGTCATCGCGCAGCACCTGGTAGACCAGCCCGAGCCCGAACAATGCCTGCCCGGTCGCGGGCCGCTGCCCGGCCGTATGCCAGGCAGCCAGCGCCTGGCGGAACAGGCGTTCCTCCGCGTCGATCTCTTGCGCCGGGACGCGATGACCGCTCATCAGCTTGGTGATGTTGTCGTAGTGTGCCACCATCCCGAACAGATCCAGGGCACGCGCCCGGCCCGCCAGGTCACCGGCTTGCTCGGCTGCGGCCAGCGCTTCGGCCAGCAGTTCCCGGGCTGGGCCGAAGTCCCCGGTGCGGAAACCGGCCTCGGCGAGCTCCTCCTCGGCAGCCGCGAGAAGCTCGGCGAGGTGATCTTCCGTCGCCATGCCGCAGATCCTAGCGCCGCGAGCCGCGGCTGCCCGGTGCCCTAACGACCTTTCGGGCGCCACAATGACGATCACGACGGCCAACCCGGCGGCCGTTCATGTCGGCTATTTGTGCGCCGGGGTGCCGGCCAGTGCCTCTCACTGAGGGTGATCTGATCGCGGACCCCGGGCGTGCCGCCGGGCCGGCGAGCAGGCGCTGTCGTTAAATCCCGGTTGGCTTTAGCTGGGGGGCGCACCCGGCGGTAGGGCCGTGAGTCCGGTCGCGGCGAGGGCGTCGTGGTTGCGGTGTGCGGGTTTCGCTGTCAACCGGGACTTGGTGTGCAGCCTCGACGCTCGTCGATCAGATCTCCCAGTTCATGACCGCATCGGGTGCTCAGCTGATGACTGCGAAGACCTCCCAGGAACCGGGCACGCCCTTGAGCTGGTGGATGCCGCGGCTTTCCAGCCGGATCGGGGCGCCCGCGACCAGGTCGCGGATGGTGCGGGAGACGTAGATCTCGCCCGGGCCGGCCAGGCCGGCGACCCGGGCCCCGGTGTGCACGGCGATGCCGCGGATCTCGCCGCCGGGGCCGTGTTCCATCTCGCCGGTATGCACCCCGGCGCGGACCTGCAGGCCCAGGGCGCGCACGCCGTCGCGCACCGCCTCGGCGCAGGCGATCGCCCGGGCCGGGCTGTCGAACACGGCCAGCGCGCCGTCGCCGGCGGTGTCCACCAGCCGGCCGTGGTAGCGGTCCAGCTGCCGGCGGACCAGCTGATGGAAGCCCTCGATCAGCTCGCGGAACCGGCTGTCGCCGATCTCGGCGGCCAGCTGGGTCGACCCGGCCACGTCGACGAACAGCACGGTGCCCAGGAACCGGTCGGGGCTGGGCAGCGGCCGGGAGCCGGTGACCCATTCCTCGATCGCGTCCAGCACCTGGTCGGCGTTACCGGCGAAGTAGAGCAGGTCAGGATCGGGGAACTCGACGTATTTGGCGCCGGCGATGTGATCAGCCAGGTAGCGCGAGTGGTGAGCGGGGAGCATGGCGTTGCCCGCCCGTGCGATGACCAGGGTCGGCACCTGAATGGCGGGCAGGACGCTGCGCACGTCGACCTCGTACCACAGCCGGGTCATCGCCGCCGCGGTGGCCGGGCTGGCCGAGACGCGCTGAAGCTGCGCATACCACCGGCGGAAGTTGTCATCGGCCGCCATCGTCGGGGCGACCAGGTCTAGGTCCGCCCCGGTGCCCCAGCTGCCCAAGATCGCCTCGCCTATCTGGTCAATGCGAGCCTGATCCAGGCTCTGCGGGTACCCGGCACCCGCGCGGATCCGCGCATACCCGCTCAGCAGGATCAGCGACTCGACCCGCCCGGGATGCGTCGCCGCGAACACCAGGGCCGGCGCGCAGCCCGCCGCGTTACCCGCAAGCACCGCTCGCTGGCAGCCTGTCTCGTCCAGGATCGCGCGGATATCGTCGACCTGCTGGTCCATGGTCGGCGTGGCACTGCCGGGAACCGGATCCGACAGGCCAACGCCCCGGTTGTCGTACACGACGAGCCGGCTGAACGACGCCAGTCGGCGCATGAACCGCGCCAGCGACGGCTCCATCCATGCGTAATCCACGTGCGCGTTGAGCCCGGGCCCCACCACCAGCAGGTCCGGCGGCCCGCTGCCCAACACCTGGTACGCCAGATGGATCGCGCCGTTGCGTGCATAACGGGTCTGTGGCGGAGTACTCACACACCCATTGTGATGGGGCGCAACCCGCAGGACCGGGCCACGGCCACGGCGGCAACCCCCGCCGGGGGACCCAACACGCTTTGGCGGCGTGCAACACTCCGTTCATCACCGTTTGGCATGCCTGTGACCTGGCAGAATAGCGCAGCGTAAGGTCACGTCCGTGATCTTGGTGTAAGAGACGGCACCGTGAAGATCCTTTGCTGATGTTAAGCGCTAATCGCCTGAATGGCAGTCACCTCCTGGGGCGTGTCCGACGGCGGTGCGCCCTCGCCGGGTGCGCTGATCTTGGCGAGGACTTCGACACCCATGTACCGGCGGGACTCGGTCCATTCGTCGTTCTGCTCCATGAGCACCGCGCCGACGAGGCGGATGGCGGAGTCACGCCCGGGGAAGATGCCGACCACGTCGGTCCTGCGCCTGATTTCTCTGTTCAGGCGCTCCTGGGGATTGGACGACCAGACCTGCCTCCAGGTCTCCCGCGGCACGGCTGCAAAGGCGAGCAGGTCGTCGCGGGCGCTGTCCAGGTGGGTAGCCGCGGCCGGGAGCTTACCCTCCAGCGCGGCCACGACCCGGCCGAACTGGGCCGCGACCTCGGCGGCGTCAGGCTGGTCGAAGATGGTCCGCACGAGGGTGGCGACCCACGGCTGGCTCGACTTGGCGACCTTCGTAAGAAGATCACGAAGGTAGTCGCGATTGTAAAGAAATAACGTGGTGGGTCTTGGTTTGGTGTTTGATGTTGCGGTATGGCGATCTCGTCCGGTGTGCGCGACCAGCTGGCGTTGAGGTTGGAGGTGCTGTCGCCTCATCTGAACGAGCGGCAGCGGCGGTTGCTGCTGGGGGTGGAGGCCCGGTTGCTGGGGCATGGCGGGGTCCGGGCTGTCGCCAAGGTGGCCGGGGTGAGCGAGACCACAGTCCGCACCGGTGTCTTCGAGCTGGAGGAGGGCCGAGATCCGTTTCCGGATGGCCGGGCCCGGCGGGAGGGCGGGGGCCGCAAGAGCACCGAGGAGCTGGATGCGGGGCTGGTCCCGGCGCTGCTGGCGCTGGTTGAGCCGGATGAGCGGGGAGATCCGGAGTCGCCGCTGCGGTGGACGACCAGGTCGCTGCGGCACCTGGCCGCCGAGCTGGGCCGGCAGGGGCACCCGGTCTCGGCACCCACGGTGGGGCGGCTGCTGCGGTCGGCCGGGTTCAGCCTGCAGGCCAATGCCAAGACCCTGGAGGGCGCCCAGCACCGTGACCGGGACGCCCAGTTCCGCTACATCAACGAGCAGGTCAAAGACCACCAGGCGGCCGGGGAGCCGGTGGTCAGCGTGGACACCAAGAAGCGGGAGCAGCTGGGGCGGTTGCCGATGGCCGGGCGAGAGTGGCGGCCCAAGGGCGAGCCGGTCCAGGTCGAGGATCATTCCTTCTTCTTCACCGGCCCGGTGGTGGAGCAGGCGATCCCGTACGGGATCTACGACATCGCCCGCAACAGCGGCTGGGTGAACGTCGGTACCGACCACGACACCTCGGTGTTCGCGGTGGAATCCATCCGCCGCTGGTGGCGGGCCCGCGGCCAGGACGACTACCCCGGCGCGTCCCGCCTGCTGATCACCGCGGATGCAGGCGGCTCCAACAGCTACCGCTACCGCGTGTGGAAGAGCGAACTGGCCGCTCTGGCGGCGGAGACCGGGCTGGTGATCACGGTCTGCCACTTCCCGCCCGGCACGTCGAAGTGGAACAAGATCGAGCACCGGCTGTTCAGCCACATCACCATGAACTGGCGGGGACGGCCGCTGACCAGCCACGAGGTGGTCGTCCAGACGATCGCGGCGACCCGCACCACCAGCGGCCTGCGCGTCGAGGCGGTGTTAGACCCCGGCGGCTACCCCACCGGCGTGGCGGTCAGCAAAGAGCGCTTCGCCGCCCTGCCGCTCCAGCGGCACGCCACCCACGGCGCCTGGAACTACACCCTCCGCCCGGCGGCGGGCGCCCCGCCCGTCGGCGAGGGCACCACCGATCAGCGCTCCAGCCCGGCCCACCGCCGGCAGCAGATGCTGGCCAAGCTCAACGATGAGCGGCTGACCGGGATGACCAGCGCCGAGCTCGTCAGCCTGTGCACCGCACTGGCCCCACGTCAGGCAGCCCGCGCCCAGCAGCGCCACAGCCAGCAGCGCGAAGGCCGCGCCCGCCGCGCCGCCGGCAAGCTACGCGGCAGCAAGCCGCTGTTCGACGATCCCGCCCGCGTCCTGCTCACCCTCCTCTACCAGCGGCAGGCGTGCTCCATGAACGTGCTCGCCGACCTGCTCGAAGTCACCGCCACCTGCATCGGCGACCTGGTCGGGGAAACCCGCGAAACCCTCGAGGACCACCGCTACGCCACCGGCACCGCGGCCATCCGCTTCCCCACCGCACAGGCGCTTCGCGCCTTCCTCGACAGCGACGCCCGCCCCCAGCGCGCACAGATCACCGAACAGCTCTCCCACCCGGCGCTGACCGGGCTCAGCCGCCCCCGCCTGCACGACCTCACCAGCCGACTCGCACCGCGGCAAGCCGCCCAGGCCGAACGCCTCAGCTATCAGCGGCGCGGCGGCCTGCGCCAGCCCACCGCCCGCGGCGGCGTCTTCCACCAAAAGATCAGCAACGCTGAACGCGTCCTGCTGGCCATCCTCTACCAGCGGCACCTGTGCACCATGGACGTGCTGGCCAGCCTCCTGGATGTCTGCCGGTCCTCGGTCGGCAACGCCATCCGCGAAACCCTCCCGCTCCTCCACCAGGCCGGGCACATCCCCACGCCAGCCACAGCCCGCTACCGCACCGGCCGCGACCTGCTCGCCGCCGCGACATCCACGCCAGATCCCGCGCCCCACAACACAGCAAGTTGAATCTTTACAGCTGCAGTGCGTCCGGCATCGTTGCCAGCTCGCGCCCGGCAGGGTGGCGGCGATCGCGGCGACCAGCCCGGCGTGCGCGTCGGAGGTGACCAGCACTACCCCGGCCAGGCCGCGGGC
>Ga0306920_100016249_pt1 | contig 10241 bp, 9 predicted proteins | sample flu12Cox44000170_FD_204666 | JGI IMG/M metagenome (GOLD analysis project Ga0306920, IMG submission 204666) | Lab enrichment of tropical soil microbial communities from Luquillo Experimental Forest, Puerto Rico - flux4day.12C.oxic.44.000.170 (v2)... | ecosystem: Environmental > Terrestrial >...
CGGTTGTAGACCTCGAGCTCCGCATCGCTGAGATTGAGGAAGGCAAACAGCTTGTCTTTTTCGAAGATGTAGTCGGCCACCACCGTCTTATTCGGGTTGCGCTTTAGATCGAGCGAAGCCAGTTGTTCATACCGCGCGATCAGAAAGGCAAACTGCGTTTGAAAGGCCGCGCCCCGCTCGCCGCCATAAAAGCCTTTGAGGAAGGCATTGTTTTCCGGTTCGCCAATCCGTTGCGCGTGCAGCGTTTCTGCGACGACCTTGCACAGAGTGCTTTTGCCGACGCGGATGGGGCCTTCGACAGCGATATAGCGGGGCGGTTCGAACAGGTTTGCCATGGGAAGAAAGCAACGATACGTTCCGCAGAATATCTTGCCGCCCGAGCCGTGGCAATGACCTCGAAGATGTCTGCTGTGGAAAGCTGGCTATGCGCTTCTGGCCATTCGCTTTTCGCCAGAGAGCATATTCCCCATGCGAGCCTGAAGGGCGACCCGAGGAAAAACAAAAGGCAAAAGAAACCACGGATCCACACGGATGACACGGATAAGACAAGACCCTTGAGTTTTGAGCGAAAGGCGAGAAAAGCGAAAAGCGAAGAGCGTGGCTTTTGCTTCTGCCCTCTCTATCCACTATCCACTGCCCACTATCCCCTCTTAGAATCATGCCAATGCTTTCCGGAATCGCGGCTGGTTTGACCATCACGGGTGTGGCCACGTGGCTTGGCTTTGAGTCGATGTGGCCGACCATGCATGCGTACGGTCGCTCATTTATCGGGTTGCCGGCCGGTTCGCGGCAACTTGCTCTCACCTACGACGATGGGCCCAACGATCCCGACACGCTGAAGCTGCTGGATGTGTTGGCTAAACACGATGTGAAGGCGACATTCTTCGTGCTCGGGCGCTTCGTGCGTCAAAAGCCCGAGATTGTTCGCGAGCTTGTAAGCGGCGGCCACGTCGTCGGGAATCACAGTTGGGACCACCCGCGACTGATCTTTGCCTCCAATGCGGAGCTTCGCCGCCAGGTGGAGCGAACGCAGACTGCAATCTCAGATGCCTGCGGAGTCACTCCCGCGCTGTTCCGTCCGCCGTACGGAGGGCGCCGGCCGGGCACTTTGAGTGCTGTAAGGAGACTCGGTCTCGAGCCTGTCATGTGGAACGTGACTTGTTACGACTGGAAACGCACAACCGCCGACCGCGTGCTCGCTCATGCTCGCCGCCAAATTCGCGGCGGCGACGTCATCCTGATGCACGATGGCGACCAGCTTGCCATGGGCGCCGATCGCAGCCACTCCGTGGAAGCGACGGATCGTCTCATTACGCACTACAAGGCACAAGGCTATGAGTTCGTGACCATTCCGGAGATGATGGCCACAGGCAGGCAGGCGGCTGCCGGCAGGTAACTGGGCATCAGGCGAAGAAAATTCCAAACACTTCCCTGTTCGCATTCGTCATAGTGAATAAGAACAGCGAAGCATGTCGCATGAACTCACAATTGCGGCGAATCCGGGCAGCTTCACAAGGGTCCGGGAGGTCGGAGAGCCCTTGACCAAGGCCGCTGCTGAATTCGCCGGCTTCGACTCTCTGGTTCGGGAGAATGTCCGGCTCCTGTTCAAGGTCGCTTATGGCGTGCTGCGCAATTCGCACGACGCCGAGGACGTAGTGCAGGAGACGTTTCTGCGGGCACACCGTGCGGGGCTGCGCGGAGTGCAGGACACGAAAGCCTGGCTGGCAACCATCGCCTTCCGCATCGCCATCGACCGGAAGCGCATCCCGCCTACCGAAGACCTCGCCGACTTTGACCCTGCCTCGCCGCACCCGACCGCCGGGCGAACGGCAATCCACCGCCAGCAGGTCGAGCGCCTGCAGCGCCTCATCGCCGCACTGCCTGACGATCTGCGGCACCCCCTGGTGCTTTCGGCCATAGAGGAACTGAACTCACGTCAGATTGGAGTGGTGCTGGGCATACCGGAGTCGTCGGTGCGGGGACGCATCATGCGCGCCCGCGACATTCTGCGCCAGAAGATGTCAGCGCTGGAGAACACGAGACCATGACAGCTCATAACCATAACGAAGATGAATTCGATAATCTTCTCGACCACGCACTGAGCGAGTACCGCGACGCCGAGCCACTCGCTGGCATCGAGCCGCGCATCCTCGCGCGTTTGCAAGCGCAATCCCCCGAGCGGCACAGTTTTTGGTGGATCTGGGGAGCCATCGCGACCTGCGTGGCGCTCATGTTGATCGGCCTCTGGATTGGCGTCAAAAAACCCACCCCGCCAAAGGAAGGCGGAGTGGGGCACCCGGCGCCGGTGGGACTTGCTGCTAGCGAGCCAGGGGAGAATGCTCCTGTGAACCTGCCGCCAAGCCCAGTTATCGCCTCAGCGGCTAAGTCCGGCGAAGTGCGCAGTCGCACGACGCGGTCCTCGCCTGTCATGACGCAGACTGAGCCTGTCGCCAAGGCAAGACCGGCCGTCTTTCCCTCGCCCACTCCGCTGTCGGCAGAAGAGCGTGCCTTTCTGGCCGCGCTGAACCAATCCCCGAACTCGATGCCCGTCGCCTCGGAGCCGGACACGGCCATCACTATCGCAGAAATTGAAATCAAGCCGCTCTCGATCAGCGGCGTTCCGTCTTCAGAGAACCCAGGAGAAAAGCAATGAAGCGTCTTTTGCTGTGCGCAACACTTCTCGTCGCTGCTCTGCCCCTACTGGCGCAGGAGATGGCGATCAAACCGCCCTCCCCGGCGCGCCACTTTTACAAATTGACGTATGTGCTGAAAGAGTTCGATGAAGGCAAGGTGGTCAACCAGCGCGATTTCGTGCTGACCTCCAGCACCGGAGATCGCTACACCTCGCGCATGCGTGCAGGCTCGCGCTTTCCCATCCGCGACGAAGGCAAGACCAATTATGTCGACGTGGGTTTGAACCTCGACAATCACCTCGAGGACGTGCCCGAGGGCCTGGCGATGGACGTGAATGCCGAGATTTCTTCAGTTAGCAACGACCCCGCGACCACCGGCGGCGCACCCGTGATCCGCCAAGTGCGCACCAACGCTCAGGCGGTAGTGCCGCTCAACAAGCCGTTTGTGCTGTTCAACATTGACGACCCTGCCAGCCGCCACCGCTTCGAGCTGGAAGTCACGGCCGTTCCTCAGAAATAAAGCCCTAGAATCGGGTGCCCCACACAAGCGTCTCTTGCTTGTGTGGGTCTCTTCTTCATTGTCCAAACGAACTCAAATGCCCTTCACGGGCCGCTGAAAGAAGTCGATTGTACGCCGCTTCGTAACTGGGCACGACTTCAGTCGTGCCGAGCGCGACTTTACGAAGACCGAGTCGGTTTTAACCGACGGCACATCTCCGGCGAAGGCGTGAGCCCGAGCGCTACACCTGCTTCAACGCCCCCCGCGCCGCCTCCACGGTCTTCTCAATGTCTTGCGCGGTGTGGGCCACGCTCAGGAACGCCGCCTCGAACTGCGATGGCGGCAACCAGACTCCAGCGTTCAGTATGGCATTGTGAAAGCGGCCGAACTTGGCGGTGTCGCAGGCGGCCGCGCTTCCCCAATCGCTCACCGGCCTATCGGTGAAGAAGAACGTAAACATCGAGCCGACTTGGTTCGCCGTCATGGCCACACCGCCAGCTTTCGCAGCGTCGAGTACACCCGCCACCAGCTTCTCTGCATACTCATCGAGCTGCCGGTAATAATGCTTCCGGTTCTGCCTGAGTTGCGACAGGGTCACGATGCCCGCCGCCATGGCCAGTGGATTCCCACTCAGCGTTCCAGCCTGATACACCGGTCCCAATGGAGCGACCATGTCCATGATCTTCGCCGGTCCGCCGTAGGCTCCGACGGGCAATCCGCCGCCGATGATCTTGCCCATAGTCACCAGGTCGGCCTTGACGCTGTACAGCTCCGACGCCCCGCCGAAGGCCAGGCGGAAACCCGTCATCACCTCATCAAAGATCAGCAAAGCACCTTCGCGCTCCGTGATGACTCGCAAACCCTGAAGGTACCCAGGCTTCGGCGGCACACAACCCATGTTGCCCACGACCGGCTCCACAATGACGCAGGCAATCTGGTCTTTGTACTTGGCGAACGCCTCCTGCACGGCCGGGATATCGTTGTACGGCAGAGCCAGCGTGAACTGCACGAACTCCTCAGGCACGCCGGCCGATCCGGGAATCCCCAGCGTCGCTACTCCGGATCCAGCCTTCACCAGTAACGCATCGCTATGCCCGTGATAGCAGCCTTCAAACTTCACGATGTACTTGCGCTTCGTGTACGCCCGAGCCAGCCGAATCGCCGACATCGTGGCCTCGGTCCCGGAGCTGACAAACCGCACCTTCTCCACCACCGGAAACGCCTCAGTCACCAGCTCAGCCAGGTCGGCCTCGGTCGGGGTCGAGGCACCGAAGCTGGTTCCCCTGCGTGCAGCTTGGGTAATGGCATCAATCACATCCGGGAGCGTGTGCCCCAGAATCAGCGGCCCCCACGACCCCACGTAAACGTAGGCGCCTTCGCCCCGAACCAGGAACGGAGGCTCGCCTCCCACTGACCTAAAGGCACGAACGGGCGAATCCACCCCTCCGGGAATGAGCTTTTCGGCGCGTCTCTGCAGCACGCGAGATCGGTCAAATTTCAGCGGCATGAGACAAGTTCCTTTGCTGGAATGACTTCCCCAGGCGTCCAACCACAAAGCATGGAGGATATCAGCCGGTTGGCCTTGCTTTCTGTGAGACGACTCACAAACCATAACGCTTTATGAGCGATGACTTTACACTCTCTTCTTCGTCCAATCACCGCAGTCTGGACGGCCTGATCTTACCCCTTGTGTGGTAGCAGATTTCGCGCAACCCGACTTGGGCCCGGTCATCCAACCAGATGTATAATGATGGCACGCAGTTCGCCGAGCCGTAACTGCCTGACCTTCCAGCGGATAAATCAGTTTCCATGTCGAAGCCTACCAAGCTCATCGTTCTCGGCCTTTCCTTTCTTTTAGCCACGCTGGTTGTCGCCGGCGGACTGGGCGTAAAGGCCAGCACCAACAACGACGATTCTTACCGCCAGATCGAGGTGTACAGCGAAGTCCTGTCGCGCATACGGACCGAGTACGTGGAAGACCCCAACGTACCTGCGGTTACGAACGGAGCGTTGCACGGATTGCTCGAGTCGCTCGACGCCAACTCCAGCTACCTTGACCCTGCGGAGTACAAGGAATACAAGCTTCGCAAGGACGAGGGCAAGGCCAGCATTGGCGCGACGCTCTCCAAGCGCTTTGGCTATGCTGCTGTTGTCTCCGTAATTCCCGGAGGTCCCGCCGACAAGGCCGGTGTCGACAGCGGAGACATCATCGAGGCAATTGAAGGTAAGAGCACGCGCGAGATGTCGCTGGCGGAAATCGACGGAATTCTTTCCGGGCAGCCGGGCTCTGTTGTGAACGTTTCTGTGGTTCGCCCCCGCAAGGCCACGCCGGTAAAGACGGCTGTGACCCGCGAGGTCGTCACTGAGCCGCAAGTCACGACCAAGACGCTCGAAGACGGCATCGGCTACATCAAGGTCGACGATTTCCCGAAAGGCCGATCGCAGGAAGTCGCCGCCAAATTGAAAGATCTGGAGAAGAGCGGCGCCAAGAAGCTGGTGCTGGATTTGCGCAACTCCGGCAGCGGAGACGAAGACGAGGGAATCGCTACCGCGAACCTCTTCCTGAATCATGGCACCATCTCTTACCTGCAAGGGCAGAAGTATCCCAAACAGACGTTTAATGCCGATCAGCAGAAGGCCGTCGCGCCCAGCATTCCACTCGTGGTGCTGGTGAACCGCGGTACTGCCGGCCCGGCTGAGATCGTAGCCGCTGCCATTATGGAAAATGCACGCGGCGATGTCATCGGCGATAAGACCTTCGGCTCCGGCTCGATCCAGAAGGTCATCGAGATGAAAGACGGCTCCGCGCTGCTGCTGTCGGTGGCGAAGTATTACTCGCCGTCCGGCAAGGCCCTGCAAGATACCGCTGTGACGCCGAACATCCTGGTAGCTGATAATTCCGACGACTTTGTCGGACCGGATGACGAAGATAACGCTCAACCGGACGAGAAGCAGGAGAAGGAAAAGAAAGCTGCTCCTGACGACCAGCTCAAGCGCGCGATCGACGTGCTGAAGAATCCGGCACAGAAGCCTGCGTAACTACACTTACGTGAAAAAGAACAAGCCGCGGATGAAAATCCGCGGCTTTCGTTTGTCTGGCTACTCGCATACCACCCGAGCCGGCAACTTTAGCTTGGGACCCCAACTCACACCAGATTTGCCTTGGAGAGCGGCAGCTCCCGAATGCGTTTGCCGGTCGCCGCAAATACTGCGTTGTACAGCGCCGGAGCGAACGGCGGCAGGCCCGGCTCACCGACGCCGGCCGGGGGTGCATCGCTCTCCACGATGTAAACGCTCGTGTGTCGAGGGGCGTTGTTCATGCGAGCCAATTGGTAGTCGTGAAAATTGGTCTGATTCACCACTCCATTGGTTACGGTGATTTCGCTGATTAGCGCGAGGCTGGTGCCGAACGCTGCTGCGCCTTCGAATTGGTTGCGAATGTTGTCCGGCGACACGACGGTTCCCGCATCCACCGCCGTCCACACATTCGGAATGGTTACCTGTCCCTGGCTGTCCACTTCGATCTCGACCACGGTCGCCACGTAGGTCAGGAAGCTGCGGTGGGCTGCGATCCCGAAGCCGCGTCCTTTCTGGCGTGGGCGCTTAGCCCAATTCGACTTCTCCGCCACCACTTCCACTACTTTCCGCAGACGCGCGGTTTCCAGCGGATACTTCTTTCCTTCTTCCGCTTCCTCCTTCCTGTACTCCAAAGGCACAATGCGCGGCGGCCCGATCAACTGCAGCAGATATTCCAATGGATCCTTGCCGGCCGCTACGGCCAGCTCGTCTGCAAATGAATTGATGGCGAACGAATGGTAGATATTGGCGACGCTACGCAGCCATCCGATTCGCACGTATGCCTTCGCCGCACCGTTCTCGGAGCGATGGTTGGGTATGTTGTAGGGAAGGTTGTTCCAACCCAGGCTCATCTCGTCCGTCGCGTACGTCGCCAGGGGATCGAACGTAGACGCAATCGGCGGATACACCGTGCGCTGCAGCCAGGCTGTGGGCATTCCGTCGTTGCCAATGGCGGCCTTCATGTAGAGAGCTGCGACCGAATGAAAGTAGTCGAAGCGGATGTCGTCCTCACGTGACCACACTACTTTCACCGGCTTGCCGAGCTTCTTCGAAAGCACCGCGGCCTCGGCAACCTGGTCAGGTTTGGACTTGCGTCCGAATCCGCCGCCCAGCAGAGTTACATGACAGGTCACATCTTCCGGTTTGATACCCAGAAGACCCGCGACCGTACCTTGCACAGCCTGCGGACTTTGGGAGGGAGCCCAGGTCTCGACCTTGCCATCGCGATAGCTGGCGACCGCCACTGGAGTTTCCATTGAGGCGTGCGCCAAATGCGGCGTGTAATACTCGGCCTCAACGATCTTGCCGCCCTTGGCAAATTCCGCGTCCACATCGCCGACATTACGCACCACTTTGCCGGGTTGGCGCGCGGTTGCTTCCAGCGTCTTGCGGAACTCGGCCGAGTTGTACACCGAATTCGGACTCGTGCTCCACTCGATTTTCAGCGCCCGGCGCCCCTGGAACGCAGCCCAGGTATTGTCGGCGATCACCGCAACTCCGCCGAGTGGCTGAAAGGCATGCGGCGGCTTAAATGTGTCGAGCGCAACCGTCTGCCGGACACCCTTTACCTGCAGCGCCGCCTTATCGTCATACGTATTGACCTTCTGTCCCAGCACCGGCGGGTGCTCGATCGACGCATACACCATGCCTGGCATCTTCGCGTCCATGCCGAACACGGCTTTGCCGGTCACGATGTCGGGCAGATCGTACATGGCGGTGTCTTTACCGATGTACCGCCATTCCGAGCGCTTCTTCAGCGTGACGGTCTCTTTCGCAGGGACCGGCAGCTTCGCCGCAGCTGCGGCCAGTTCCCCGTAGGTAAGCTTCTTGCCTGTAGGCTTGTGAACGACGAGGTTCGGCTCCGTGAAACATTCCGCAATCGGCACGCTCCACTGCTGAGCTGCGGCCATTACCAGCATGGTGCGTGCCGTCGCTCCGGTCACGCGCATTTGATCGAAGAAGCCGCGGACGGAGTGTGAGCCGTCCGTATCCTGGTCGCCGTATTTCTTATCGCCAAGGGCTTGCTGAATTTTTACCTTCGACCAGTCGGCGTCGAGTTCGTCGGCCAGCACCAGGGGCACGGAGGTCCGGCTTCCGCAGCCCATCTCTGACCGCGCGGCGATAATGGTGACGGTATTGTCGCTGGATATTGAGAGAAACAGATCAGGATTGAAGACGCCCGTCTCTTCCGCCCAGAGCGGTTCAGGTATGACCCGCGCGGCGAGCACGAAGGCTCCGGCGGCAACACCGGCCCTCAGGAATCCGCGACGACTGACATTCTGAATTGCGTTCATGCCAGCTCCTTCGCAGCCTGGTGGATGGCTGACCGAATGCGCTGATAGGTTCCGCAACGGCAGAGATTACCTTCCATGGCGCTGTCGATGTCCTTGTCGCTGGGAGTACGGTTTTCGTTGAGCAAGGCGATGGCCTGCATGATCTGTCCCGGCTGGCAATAGCCGCATTGCGGGACCTTGATCTCCATCCACGCCTTCTGCACTGGATGCAGCCCTTTGCTGGAGATGCCTTCGATGGTTGTGACCGACTTGCCCGTCACTTCCCGCATGGCTACCGAACAGGAGCGGACAGCCTTGCCGTCCAGATGCACGGTGCACGCTCCACACAGCGCCATTCCGCACCCGAACTTTGTACCGGTTAGCTCCGCGACATCGCGCAGGTACCATAGCAGCGGCATGTCGGGATCGCCGTCAAAGGTCTTTTCAACCCCATTCACCTTCAGTTGGATCATCGGACCTCCAATCTGCGACTTGATAATCACGGAAAACCGGATTCTATCTCACCGGTGCCTGAGAAGAGCCATCTCCTGATGATCTTCATGCTTTTAGCAGTTCAAATCGGTCCGCGCTGAGTCGGCGAGCCATCGTGGGTCTTTTGTTCAATTCCATTTTCCCAATTGCCGGTCGAAGAAGTCGGCCATCATGTGGTGGGCCTCCTTCGATTCGGGCAGGTTCCATTCGTTCCAGTAAGCGTGCCAGAGACCGTCGAAAACCACCAACTGAGCGTTGACCCCTGCATTTACGAACGCCCGATGAAAGTTGACGGTGCTGCTTAACAGCAGGTCGCGCCCGCTGGTAAGAAAAAGCGTGGGCGGAAAGCCCTTCAGGTCTGAGTAGATCGGCGACAGGACGGGATCGTTCAGTGGTGTCGTTGCGGTGTAGCTGGAGTCGGGCTTGCCTGCGGGCGGTGCGAGCGGCCCTGAAAGGCCGCGAAGGGCGTACATGGCCCGCGAGTCGCCAATTTTGCTGAAGTCCCCGCTGCCGGAGAAGATGCCGAGCGCACCAGGAAGCGGCAGGTTTTCCTTGCGCAACTCCGCGGCGACTTCGCCGGTGAGAATCGCGCCGGCTGATGTGCCATAAATGCCGATGTTCTTTGGCTGATAGGTTCTGAGCAGTGCTTTGTACACCCCTACGGCCTCATTCAGTGCCGCGGGAAACGGATGCTCGGGGGCCAGCGAATACAGGACTGCAACGACCTTCGTCTGCGTCAGGTTGGCGAGAGGGATGGTCTCGATCTCCGAACCCCAGTCGGCATTAAAGCCGCCTCCGTGCAGGTTTATGAGAACTCGGTCCTTCTTGTCGGGAGGGATCGTCAGTGGGGTCACGATCCGCACCGGCACACCGGCAATCTTGTCTTCCACGATGTTGACTGGGTAGGTCTTGCGCATCTGCTCGCCGCCCTTCACCTGCCATGCCGAAGCCATGGCGCGGCGCTGGGCCAGACTTTCGGGATTGCTTGCGTCAGGCATACCGACGCCGACCTCCTTCTGGGCTTCGGGACTCAGCGTGTCGGGAACCGGAACGACGCGGGTAATGTGCGCAGTGCCTTTCTCGTCAATGAAGCTAGTGTCGGACTGCGGGGCAGTACAGTTGGCGGCCTTGTCCTGGGCGAAGACGGCCAGCGAAACGGCGTATAGAAACGCAACACAAACGTAAGCAACTAACTGACGCCTCTTCATGGATTCTCCGTTACGAGGGGGGTGGCCCCCATCCCCTCAAATCTTTGTTTTCTTCAAC
>Ga0306920_100016250_pt1 | contig 10240 bp, 11 predicted proteins | sample flu12Cox44000170_FD_204666 | JGI IMG/M metagenome (GOLD analysis project Ga0306920, IMG submission 204666) | Lab enrichment of tropical soil microbial communities from Luquillo Experimental Forest, Puerto Rico - flux4day.12C.oxic.44.000.170 (v2)... | ecosystem: Environmental > Terrestrial >...
AGCCGCTCGACCTTCGATCTCAAGTCTGTGCTCCAGACGTTGGTCGAATCGGCAGCCCGATTGTGTGAAGCCGACCAGGCCACCATAACTCGGCAGATCGGAGGGAAGTTCTTTCGCGCGGAGGCTTATGGTTTCTCTCCCGAATTCATGGATTTCGTCAGGGACGTACCCGTTGAGCCGGAACCCGGGACGGTTCACGGGCGAGCATTGCTGAAGGGGACGATTAGTCACATCCCGGATGTGCTAGCTGACCCGGACTACACCTGGGCGGAGGCACAGAAACGGGGTGGCTTTCGCACGGTGCTTGGGGTTCCGATGTTACGCGAGGGCGTCCCGATCGGTGTTCTGGCATTGACCCGCTGCGAGGTGCGACCGTTTACCGACAAGCAGATCGAGCTGGTCACCACCTTTGCCGACCAAGCAGCAATCGCGATCGAGAACGTGCGGTTGTTCGAAGAGATTCAAGACAAGAACCGCCAGCTCCAGCAGGCCAGCGAGAACAAGTCGCAATTCGTCTCCAGCATGAGCCACGAGCTGCGCACGCCCCTCAACGCCATCATTGGATTGACCGAGATGATGGTCAAAAACGCGGCGCGCTTCGGAACAGAAAAGGCGCAGGAGCCGCTGCAGCGCGTGAACCGCGCTGGAACTCACCTCCTTGGCCTCATCAACCAGGTGCTCGACCTGTCGAAGATCGAGGCCGGAAAGCTCGAGCTCAACCCACAAACCGTGCAGCTCGCATCGCTGATCAATGATGTCATCAGCACCGCCGGGCAGCTTGCCGAGCAGAACAAGAACCGCCTCGTCGTTGACGCCCAAGAGAACCTCGGCGCATTGACCGTGGACCCCATGCGGCTGCGGCAGATCCTGCTCAATCTCCTGAGCAATGCCTGCAAGTTCACCAAAGCGGGCGAGGTCAAGCTTGCGGCACGCAAGGTGAGCAATGGCAGCAGCTTCGTCGAGTTCGCGGTCTCCGACACCGGCATCGGCATGACGGCGGAGCAGCAGGCAAAGCTGTTCGAGGAGTTCAGCCAGGCCGATGCCACGACCGCTCAGCGCTTTGGCGGCACGGGGCTCGGACTTGCCATCACCCGCAAGCTCGCGCGCATGATGGGAGGTGACGTAACGGTGGCGAGCGAGCCGGGCAAGGGCTCGGTGTTTACGGTCCGCCTGCTCGTCAGCGCGACACACTAAGCCCGTGACGTGCCGTGCTCACGAGCGGCCGTATCGATTCGCGCCGCGGCTTTACGAAGGGGGCCTCCGCGTGGGCGGGTGCGCGGCGGCGGGACGAGCCGCGAGGCCAACCTCATTTTGCCTTGCCGCCGAACCTCTACAATGAGCCCCCCCGGTAGGGGGGACTTTTTGGTTTCAAATTTGGCCACCGGGCCGGCAGTTCGCGAACTGCCGACGTAGCCTCGTCGGTGGTAGCGAAGCAATTGGTAGCCAGCCAGAGCATGTTGAACCATGAGTGGCGCGAAGGAATCCGCATAGAGGGACAGGTGGATGAGCGCGACGGGCTCGCCGATGCCCCGCACCTCGTACTCCAGTGTCACTCCATTGGTGTTCGCGACCTCCATGTTTTGCTCCATGTCTTGGATGCCGCTGAGCGGCGGAATGGAGCGCACTGAGCGGCCAAGCTGTCGCGCCGCCGAGCAGCGTGATGAACTCGCGGCGCTTCACTCTATCACCTCGTCGGCTAGCGCGAGCAGCTTATCAGGCACGGTGAGGCCGAGCGCCTTGGCCGTCTTGAGGTTGATTACCAACTCGAACTTATTCACCTGCTCAACCGGCAAATCGGCCGGCTTCGTTCCCCTAAGAACTTTACCGACGTAATTACCGGCCTTGTACACGCCATCGCTGAGGACGGTTCCGTAGCTCATTAGTTCACCAACTTCGACAAATTCGCGAAATTCATAACTCGTCGGTATGGCATGTTGTGCGGCGAGCGCGACAAGGTGCTCACGTTTGCAAATGCTCAAGCGCAGCGATCACTTAACAGCGTCGGCGCCAGCCTGAGCAATTTGGGCATCGTCCTTCGCATCCACACCCGAGACGCCGATGCCACCCACGACCTTGCCGTCAACCACGATCGGGATGCCGCCTTCGATCAGCGTCGCCCCACGCACGGTGAAATATTTCAATCCTACACCGCCCCCCGCCATCGCGTCTTCGAGCGCCTTGGTCGGCCTGCGAAACTCGACCGCGGTGCGGGCCTTGCCTTCGGCAATTCCGATCGCGGCAAGATGTGAACCGTCGAGGCGCTGCAGCATCACCGCGTGGCCGCCGCTGTCGACGATCGAGATAACGACGTTCCAGTTGTTCTGCCTGGCCTTTGCCTCAGCCGCAGCCATCACCTTTTTGGCCTGATCGAGCGTGATCGGAGCGCCATAGTGACCGACACCTTTGTGAACCGCCACCATTCCCTCCCGTTCGTGGGAGCCGCACAACACGCAACCAATGTTTCAGAGCCGCTAGGCCAAAGTGATTTCGCCGAACGAACGTTACGGAATATTTTGCCAGGCTCGCCGGATCACTCCGGCTTGATGTTGGCCGCCCGGATCACCTTGCCCCACTTCTCCGTGTCGTCTGCGATGAGCTTGCCGAAGTCGGCGGGTGAGCCAGGAAAAGGGGTTTCCCCGAGATCGGCAAGCCGCGCCTTCATCTTGCCATCGGCAAGGCCAGCGTTGATCTCCTTGTTGAGTTTGCCGATGATCTCAGCTGGCGTGCCCGTCGGTACGCCGATCCCGTACCAGTTACTTGCCTCGTAGCCAGGCACGAACTGGCCCACGGTCGGGATGTCCGGCAGCGCGTCCTTGCGCGTCGCAGCGGTTACTGCGAGCGCGCGCAGCCTGCCAGCCCTGATATACTCAATCGATGACACAGTGGCGGGGAACATGACCTGCACCTGTCCGCCGAGCAGATCGATAAGGGCGGGGCCGGCGCCGCGATAGGGCACATGCACGAGGTTGACGTCTGTCATCATCTTGAACAGTTCGCCGGAAACGTGGCCTGTACTTCCGACGCCTTGCGACGCCATGTTGATCTTGCCGGGATTGGCCTTGGCATAGGCGATGAATTCGGGGACGGTTCTCGCCGGAACCGACGGATTGACCACCATGACCAAGGCCCCGCTGGCAAAGCTCGCGACCGGCGCGATGTCGCGGATGAAATTGAAGTTGAGTTTCTGATAAAGCGTCGCGTTACTCGCGTTCGGAAGAGCAAGCCGCAGAAGAGTGTCGGACATCCTAACCTCAGGGCGGCAGGATGACGGCCTTGCCGGTCGTCTGCGTGTCGAAGAGCCGGTAGGCTTCCTCGGCCTGCTGCGTTACAGCAGAATTGGCCCGCCGATGACGCTCTGGGGTCAAAACCCAAAGTCCCTTTTTCAAAGTCGCATGTCCGCTTCTGCCGGGAGCAGACATTGGTCGCATACGCTAACTAAAGCTCCTGGCTTCTATTCGCGAATGGCCGAGCGGCACGCGGGTTGTGCGAAGCCGTCAACGGAATTGTTTCGCGGCAAAAATTTTTCCGGTGGAGGTGTGTGAGGCGACCAGATTTCAGAAAGCTATGGCCCATGCGCCCCGGATCAGACCGCGATAGCAGACACGATGATGCGGAGAGTGCGGCAGGAATGATTAGCCTAGCGAGCACCTTGGCCGTTGCTCCCGCCACTCGAAACGGTCGTTCATTGCTAGCTTTGTGCTTGCTATACACATTCCATCATCCGGTTACGATTAAATAACTCTTTGAAATCACTGGCGCGCCCGGCGAGATTCGAACTCACGACCTCTGCCTTCGGAGTGCAACGGTTTACTCCGTTTAGGAAATCGGAGGCACGAACGCGCAGCAAGCCGGTCCCACGTGTCCCGCTACTGATTTGGAGAAAAATTGGAGAAGGAAAAAGGAGCAGCTGGCCTATTCGGTACAAGCAATTGATTTGACTGGCGCTCCCTAGGGGAGCGCGAAAATTGAGACGGCACAAGTAGTTTGCCAATTTCGCCAGACTAAATTGCGACATTGAATCGCAATGGATTTTTTTCGTTATGGCAAATCAGAATTCGGAGCGGCCGCCCATGTCGTGATCGACAATTGCAGCCATCACGAAAACGATTCCTACCTCTCGCCTCCGGCTATCGGGGCATTTAAGCGACGGAATTGGCATGGCTGTGGGGGCTACTCCACACGCGATGGCATCGCCAATCATCGCCGCGTGCGCTTTTTTGATCATTTCAATAGAGGTCTTCATGTCTGGCATTTTTTCCACGTGGCAGCCGATCTATGCCGAGCGTGGGATGGCAACGTTTCCGGTCGGCGAGGCAAAGAAACCTTGCATTAGAGGGTGGCAGAAGATCGGCCTCAACTATTCGAGAGAGTTGGCGAGCAAGTTCTTAGACGCCGACGCGCTCGGCTATATCACCGGACGCCGCAGCAATGTCACCGTGCTCGACATCGACACGACGGATGACAAGGTTGCGGAAGATGCGATCCGACGCCATGGGCAGCCGGCAATCGTCACGCGCACAGCTTCAGGCAAGCTTCATCTGCTCTACCGATACAACGGCGAGAATCGGCGCATTCGGCCCTGGCCTGACCTGCCAATCGATCTGCTGGGCGATAACGGCTATGCGCTTGCGGCCCCGAGCAAGCTTGCCACTGGTAGCTACGAGATCATCCACGGTCATCTCGACGATCTCGACTGCCTCAAGCCGATGGAATCCGGCGTCGTCAGTCCAACGCGGCATGGCGGGGTGTTAGTGCCGAAGGGTGAGCGCAATCGGGCGCTCTTCGACCACTGTCGTCGCGCCGCCAGACATTGCGACAGCCTTGAGGCATTGATCGACTGCGCTGCGACCTATCGCGACAACCGTCTGACAAAAGACCCGGCAGATCCGATCACGGACGCTGAGGTCATTAAGACAGCCTCCTCGGTATGGAAAATGCAAATCGAGGGCCGCAACTGGATCGGCCAACGCGGCATCATTCCGATGCGATTCGCCGAGGTAGACCAGTTTCTGAGCTTGGGCGAGGACGCAACATTCCTCTTCTTGCACCTGAAGCGCCATCACAATGACCGAGGGACCTTCTTGGTAGCCAATGCCATGGCCGAACTCCTCCAGTGGCGGCTCCAACGTTTCAAGAATGCACGCCGACAACTGGTCGAGGCGGGATTGCTCCGCCTCATTCAACAAGGAGGCAGGCGCCCGCATGACCCATCGATCTACAGCTGGGGTAACGAGCCTATGGGGGTCAGAAATGATCCCCAATCTTAACTAACACCTTGCTCCTCTGCCTTGAGGGCTAGAGGGGCTTTATATGAGCGGCCATGGGCATCTTTGTAGTGGTGTGGATGGTAACGCGTACCACTGTTGGGGAGATAAACCGAGAGTGAGTTGCAATGGCCCGCAGATACACGCCACCCAACCAGAAACAGAAGGACGCACAACGGACCAAGCAGTTAGAAAACCGCTTATATCTCTGTGGGTTAGGTGAGGTAAATATGACTCGTGAGAGCATCAAAGCTGCTGAGATATGGTTGAAGAAGCACTTGCCCGACCTGAAGTCGGTGGAGGTGAATTACGGCGATAGTCCGCTCAAGATCAGGACTATCACTACGACTATCAAGCGGGCGGGCGAGTAGGTGCGCAGTTCAGCGCGCAAAAGGACGCCCCATTACGCCAACTCTCCGTAGCCCTGTCGGAGTATAGACCCGCAAGGGTGCAAACAGGGCGACGACTAACTGTGCAAAGAATGGTTACTTTTTGCACAGTTGACATCAACGATATCAATGAGTTAGCACAATCGCACACGAGAATGTGCGATTAGACACAAGATCTTGTGTCCGCTTCGGCTGTGACGCCGAGCCATCACGGCTCTTGCGCCCCTGCCGCGGCCGCGCCTTGCCCTCCCCCTCGGTGCGGTCGGGAGGGGAGGGGTGGGGGAGAATTTTTGGGTCCCATCCGCGCGATCGCGACCCTACCCCCGCACGCAAAATCTTTGGGGCCCCCTCTTTGGGACTCCCGTACCTGTTAGGAAACTTCTTATGGGCACTCCTTCTACGCAGACGGGCTCCCGCTATCTTGGCGGCGCTGGGCAGGGTGGCCGACGGAGCGATGATAGGACTCAGCGCCACGCGAGGCCGGCGGGGGTACCTTTCATCTGCGAGGAGGTGAGACCTGGGAGGTCGGGCCGGAGTCTCACACGCGCGGCTCTCCAAATCCTGGAATTTTTTGGAATCAAAATCGGCTTTTGGGAGATGCTCGGCGCCGGTCGGATCCACAGCCGACGCGACGCCTTGTACGATCCAATCGGGTATCTGTCGCGAATAAATGTCGGGCGACCACCGTGATCGGCACGCGCCTGCTCTCAGGGCGCGTCTGCACTAGACGACGCTAAGGGCGTGATTTAGCGGCGCACTTTCGACCTCGGATCAACCCTCGCTCCCGATGGGCAAGCGCACCGTAAAGATGGACCCTTTCCCCGGCTCGCTCGCCACCGTCACGTCGCCGCCCATCATGCGCGCGAGCACGCCCTGCCGTACCGAGATATGCTATCCTTTCGGTCAAAGCACGGGAGCCACTAATAGTGAAACGACGCGAGTTCATCACGCTGCTCGGCGGCGCGGTATCTGCATGGCCGCTCGCGGCGCGCGCGCAGCAGCCAGGGAGGCCAACCATCGGTTTCCTTCATTACGGGTCGCCCGAAACATATGCGCACATCGTGTCGGCGTTTCGGCAGGGACTGCGCGACTCTGGTTTCATTGAAGGCCAGAACGTCGCCGTCGAGTACCGCTGGGCCAACGGCCAATACGATCGGCTCCCGAGCCTCGCGGCCGATCTGGTACACCATCAGGTGGTCGCCATTGCGGCTGCCGGCTTCGTCGGGGCGCAAGCTGCTAACGCGGCCACCACGACCATACCGGTTGTCTTCGCTAGTGGTGTGGACCCTGTCGCGTCCGGTGTCGTCGCGAGCCTCAATCGACCGGGGAGCAATATCACTGGTGTGAGTCTCATTTCGCTAGAGCTGGCGGCAAAGCGGCTCGAACTGTTGCGCGAGCTGATGCCTCAAGTCCACGTCGTCGCTCTCCTTATTAATCCGGATAACCCGTCGACTGGGACCGAACTGACCGACGCAGAGGCGGCAGCGCGCGCCTTGGGGCTTCAAATCCGAAAAGTGACGGCCAGCAATGAGCGTGACCTCGACGCGGCCTTCGCGACCATGCAGACACTCCGGGTCGATGCACTGATCGTGAGCCAGGATGGATATTACATCCACCGGCGCGACCAAATCATCGCCTTGGCCGCCCGCCACGCAATGCCCGCGGTCTACTCTTGGCGCGAGTACCCGGCTGCTGGTGGTCTGATGAGCTACGCACCAAGCCTCACGGAGGGATATCGCCAAGTGGGCATTTATATCGGCAATATTCTCAAAGGCGCCAAGCCCGCCGATCTCCCGGTTGAGCAGCCAACGAAGTTCGAGCTGGTGATCAACCTTAAGACGGCTAAAGCGCTCGGTCTCGACGTACCTTGGTTTCTCCAGCAGCGCGCCGACGAGGTGATCGAATAGCAAATCTGTTGCAAAGCGAAATGTCCGCTATTGGCACTAAGCGGACATCTTGAGGCCTCTGCTGTTTTGTCCGCTTTCGGGGGCAAAGCGGACATGCGCAGCGACACGCCCTGATGGTCTCCGCCGCTTTTGACCCTTAGCGGACATTGAGCGTCGAAGACGAGTTCATCCTGTTCAATCCAGGTGTGCACAACTTCACGCGTGGCGACATCAAGAAATCGTTCGATAGCGCGGAACGTCTCGACCGCTCCGTCTTGGTAGCCGCGGCGGTAAGACCTTCCCGGATCATCTTCCCCAATAGCCGGCATGACCTTCTCCTTGTCGCGAAGTTCGATCCACTGCGTGACACTCTCTGACAATAACGTCCAAACTTTCGAGAATCGTCGAAAGTTGGGAGGGCAACCCGGGTACGTGCTAGTTTGAACGTAGCCTGAGCTGACCGCCTCCCCTGAGGGGGCGGGTCCAATCATCACTGCTCGCGGGGGCCGCTGGACCGCCAGCATTCGCTGAGAACTGGCAGCGGGCGGATGGGTAGCGTATGTCCGCTTTTGGCACGCCTCCATTCTGCGAATCTGCGGAGCAGTATTCGCTACCCCTTTCCACGCGGTCTATGATGCCCGTCAGCGGCGGACAAGGGCGCTTGCCAGGCGGCCCGCCGCTTCCGCATAGGAGGGATCGCGGTGGATCCTCTTCGGCCCATAACCCAACGTTTGTCCGCTTTCGAGGGCAAAGCGGACATCGCCAATCATGATTTGGGTCTGTTCGATCATTCGATCGTGCCGGCGTCCAGAAAGCTTCCCGCCGATCGCTTTGCAAAAATCGCTTCAGATGTATTCCATCATCTGCAAACGCTCTTCCTCCGTTACCTTATAAAAATCGCGCTGCCATTCCTTGTTTTTCTGTCGAAGATAAATGTCCCGAAATTCTTCGCCGAGACTCGGTCCCACCAGAGGATCGGCGCGAAACCCGTCGAGCGCCTCGATCAATGTTCGCGGCAGTCGCTCCGGCATCGATTCCGAGGGTTTGGCACGTCCTTCAACCAGGTCATAAAGATTTTCATTCCAGGGCGCACCGGGATCGGCTTTCTTTTCTACGCCGTCCATTCCGGCTGCCAGCGAGAACGCCGCGGTCAGGTAGAAGTTGGTGCTGATGTCTGGCGAGCGGTTCTCGACGCAATAGCGGTTCATCGGCAAACGCAACATGGCCGAGCGATTATTGCGGCCGTAACAGCGTAGCACCGGCGCCCATGACATGTCCGCCATGTCGCCCTGCGCAATTAGCCCTTTGTAGGAATTGCAAGTCGGGCAAGCGAGCGCGGTGAGTGCCGGAGCGTGCGCGAGCAATCCCGCGGTGAAGTGAAAAGCGAGGTCAGGGAAGCCGATGTTGTATTGCCGCGCAAAATCCCCGGTCCCGTTATGCGCCGGATCGAACACGTTGATCCGTCGATTCTTGTCGGCGAGCGACATATTGAAATGCGCGCCGGAGCGGAAGTCGTTGCTGAATGGCTTCGGCATAAAAGTGGCGATCGCGCCGAGCGAACGGGCCACGTGCTTGGCCATGAACCGCAGAAAGATCAGCCGGTCGCACATGGTCAACGCGTCGGCATAGGCAAAATCGAACTCATATTGGCCGCGGCCCCCTTCCTGGTCGAAGGAGTACACGCCCCAGCCAAGCTCGGTCATGTGCTCCACCATCGGGTGCAGGAATTCGATCGACTGCAACGTCTGATCGACGTCGTAGGCCGGACACATGCCCAGATAATGGCTGTCGACAATAGCCTGGTGGGAGCCGTTGACTTTCCGGAACACGTAAAACTCGGTCTCGACCCCAATGTTGAAGACATACGTCTTTGCTTTTTCCAGTGCGCGCTTCAGCAGAACCCTTGCGCAGTTTGGATACGGCTCGCCATGGTAATAAAGATCGCTGGCAAACCAGGCGAAGCGCTTGTCCCACGGCACGATCAGCATACTGGCGAGATCCGGAATCGCCGCGCACTCATCCTCCTGTGGGCCGACCAGCCCCATGCCCTCCATGGCGCCGACCGTGAACAGCTCCGATCCGCGGGCCATCTTTTCGAAGCTTGCAATCGGGCAAGTCTTGGCCTTCGGCACGCCGTGCACATCGACATAGGTGGCGAAGCAATACTGCACGCCCTTACCAATGAGCTCGCGCTTCGTCTCGGCGATCAGCTTGTCATCGTGCACCGACATCTCCTTTCCGCGTCAAATGGCAATTCGCAGGCGCCATGCGCAACTTGCGTCCCGGCCTCACGACTCCATGCATCAGGATTTCGGGCACGCGTCGGCTGGAGCAACCGCCTCATTCGGCAGCAGTTCGCTGGGCGGCCGGCAAAGGCCCCACGACTTTGTCCAGAATCCAATTGTCGATGACGTGTACCAGCGACTCCATGGTAGAGAACCGGCCGGGACGGCTGAGGGGATTGGCCAGCCCCTCCAGCTGGGTCTCTGCTATTCCGTTATCCTCGCTGATCACCAGGTCGAAGCGCTTGTGGTAATTCGGCACAATCTGCTCGAAGTCAGGTCGTCGTACAGTAACGCTGGGGAAACAGAAGCCAGCCGAATAACGCACCAAACCGGGCCCATCGGGCGCCATTTGCTTGAACCAAACGCAGTCGAGATCGGCTCCGATCACCGTGCAAGGATAGATCAGGATGTATTGC
>Ga0306920_100016251_pt1 | contig 10240 bp, 10 predicted proteins | sample flu12Cox44000170_FD_204666 | JGI IMG/M metagenome (GOLD analysis project Ga0306920, IMG submission 204666) | Lab enrichment of tropical soil microbial communities from Luquillo Experimental Forest, Puerto Rico - flux4day.12C.oxic.44.000.170 (v2)... | ecosystem: Environmental > Terrestrial >...
GAGCGCGCTGCTCCTCGGCGTGCTGTGCACGGGCTTCGCGTTCGTGCTTTATTACCGCCTCGTGGCTCGCATCGGTGCCGCGCGCACCTCGACGGTCACCTACCTGATACCCTTGTTCGGTGTGATCTGGGCGTGGCTGCTGCTCGGTGAGCAGGTGACCCTCAGCATGGTGCTCGCGGGGGCGCTGATTCTCGCAGGCGTGGGACTCAGTCAGCGGCGCGACAGCAAACGCGAGGCTAAACCCTGAGGAACGAATCGGACCCCGCCGCCGGCGAGCCCGGACGGCCGCTCGAATTTCCGGACCTGCTGAATGCCCGCGACCTGGGCGGCTATCCGACGACCGACGGCGGGTACACGCGCTGGCGCTCGCTCCTGCGCGCCGACGATCTTGCGCAACTGAGCGACCTCGGCCTCCAGGCGCTCGCCGACTACGGCGTGCGCACCATCCTCGATCTGCGCTGGCCGGAGGAAGCGGCACGCCACCCGAGCCCGGTGCCCGAGCGGTTGCCGCAGCTGCGTTACGCGCGCATCTCGCTGCTGACCTACACCGAGGACGAATGGCGGTTGCGGGCGCGCGATGCCGCGAAGGAGCTGTGGAAGTGCGTGGTGCTCGAGCACGTGCGCGCCGAGCTCCGCCACGTGCTCGGGTTCATCGCCGCCGCGCCGCCGGAACCCCTGCTGTTTCATTGTGTCGCCGGCAAGGACCGCACCGGACTGATCGCGGCGCTGCTCCTGGCTCTGGCGGACGCGACGCCTGAGGCCATTGCGTACGACTACACCGTGAGCTCGGAAAACCTGCGCGAAGGCTACCTGCGGCGCTACCCGGACACCGAGCGCGAGCGCATCCTCGAAGCGCTCCGCTGTCCCGCGGAAGGTGCGTACAACATGCTGGCGTTTCTCGAGGGCGTGGGTGGAGTGCGTGGTTATCTCACGCAGATCGGGCTGTCGGCCGCGGAGATCGCGCGGCTGCGCGCGCGGCTGCGGGAGTGATCCGGCACGCAGCGTCGGGAACGGCCGGCGCCGAGCTTGTTGCGACGGGACGAGCTGCTCGCGCGTCGCGGTCATTCACTGCACGTTCAGCGCCGCGCGGCGATACTTATTCTCGCACCGGATGAACGTGCTCCCGAGCGGCCCAGTTTAATCACCGCGGGCACCAATTGAAGCACGCGCGGATTTGAGCTCGATTCAGTCCGGTGCGTTCCCCTCCCCGCCGCCTCCGTTCCGCTATGCTGCCCGCGTTGCGCTCGGCGCGCGCACGCGAGGTCCAACATGAACATCACCGGCGGCTGTCTTTGCGGAGCGGTACGTTTCTCGAGCACCGCTGCCCCGATCACCACACGCACCTGCTGGTGCCGCGTGTGTCAGTACATCGGCGCGGGCGGTGCCACCGTCAACGTATGTTTCCCGTCGCAGGCTGTGGCGGTGAGCGGCGAGCTGCGCGAGTACCGCTCGGTCGCCGACAGTGGCAACCCCATGGTGAGGCGCTTCTGCCCGCAGTGCGGGACACACCTCTTCAGCGACAGCGCGGCGCGCCCGCACCTGACTTTCGTGCGCGCCGGCACCCTCGATGACCCGGAGCTCGCGCAGCCCGCCGTGACGGCCTGGACCACGAGTGCGCCGAGCTGGGCGTGCTTCGATGAGCGGATTCCGCAGGTGGAGCGGCAGCCACCGCCGGCCGCCTGAGGATTGCGCCGCGCGCGCCGTCGAGCCGCGCGTACCGCCTTCAGTTACTTGAGTGCGAGCGCCTGCCGCAGCTGCGGCTCGGTCATGAGGCGCGTGTAGACGGACGTGCCGACATCGAACTCGCGGGCTCGGGAAAGGTTCCCGACCACCACCGGTGCGAAGCCCGCATCCCTCACCAGTTGCGCCGCGACCTGCAACGCCTGGCCGTCATCGCCGGCGAGCGGGATGGCGATCGGTGCGCCCTTGCGATGGGCTTCGCTGCGCAGGTCGCCGGAGTTGATGGCGTTGAAGGCCCGCACCAGGCGCACGCCCGGGAGATACTCCGCCGAGGCGACGCCCGTGCCTTTGCGGCGCGCCTCGGCCGCCATCGGGCCGTCGCGCTCGGGGTAGGGATTGCCGGTATCGAGCACGATCTTCCCGGCGAGCTCATTCTTCAGCTCACGCCCGACCTGCGGCAGCGCCCCGTACGGCACCGACATCAACACCACCTCGCCGAACCGCGCCGCCTCCTGCGGAGTGCCGATGCGCGCCCGCGGCCCGAGGGATTTTGCGAGCGCCTGCAGCTCCTGCGGGTGTCGCGAGGACATCAGCACTTCATGTCCCGCTGCAACCCAGAGCGTGGCAAGAGTGCCGCCGATATGTCCCGTGCCGATGATCCCGATCTTGAGCGGCGCCGCCGGCGGTGCCGGCGCCGTCTCAGCGGGACCGGCGCTCACGGCGCCGAGCATCGAGGCACCGAGGGCCAACATGACCGCCAGGCGGGGGATTGCCGAGTTCCATCTCTGCAGGCTGCTCATTTGGGCGAGAACTCCACCCGCGTCTGCCAGTGTGGGTCTGCGGGATCATTGGTATCGATGAGGAGTGTGCCATGTGCCCGCTGCACTCTCGAGGCCACGCGCACCTCGAGTAGATCACCGCAGCCGCCCACGATGGGGAACGCGGAGATGACCGAGAGCGGTTTGGCCGCGGCAACATCCGCGGGGTCGGAGCTCTGCGGCTCGATGTGCGCCGCCGTGATCTGCACGCTCGGCACGGTCACGAAACGGTACTGCACGCCGCCCTGCCAGCCGCCCTTGGGCGCTTTGCCCGAGGAGTCGAAGCCTGCCGTGCGCGCGAGCGGCGGTTCGGTCAATCGTACCTGGCGAGGCTGCGGCGGCACCACTTTGCGGCGCACGTCGAGGGGCAGCTTCCACTCCACCACGAACTGCAGCGGAAAGCTGCTGCGGCAGCGCACGGAGAAGAGTCCGCGAAACTGCGAGCCATCCGCGTTGGGAGTGAGTACGGCTTTCTGACCGTCACCGGTCGCCAGGACATACAGGGATCCGGGTGTCACCAGCGCATCGCGGCTCACGACAGCGGTGACCTCGTACATGCCGAGGTCGTGGTTGGCCGGATACTCCGCCGGCGTGGTGTCCCGCACCTGCACATCGCAGGCGCTGAGTGACAGCGCCACGCTGAGCCACGTCAGCCGTATGAGCCTGCCCATTCGCCCCCCGTAACCCGTGTATTGTCGTTCGCGCTCATTTGGCGCACCTCGGGCACGGCCGCGCGCCGCGCTGCGCCATCCAGACGCTACGCCGACGCGATACTGCGTGGAACGGACCGAGCCGATTTACTTCTTGCGTCGCGCTCCGGACCGCTTCGCCGCACGGAAGGAGATCCCCGCACGCATGGCCTTCTGCTGTACCGCCGCCGCGGTACGCCCAAGCCTCTTGGCGACCTGACCTGTCGGGGTTCCTGACTTCGCGAGCGCCTTGAGCGCCGCCAGTTCACGGGCGCTCCAGGATGCGCCGTCATTGGGGGGACGTCGTGCCATTAGTCTTACTCCGCAAAAAAACACCCAACGCAGGGTCGGACGCGGAATGATACACCGAATCGCCGGCCGTGCGAGCGGGATCGCGGCTTTCGTTACATGTTGGTCCAACGCGTTTGTTGCCGCAACGCTGCGCCTCGCTCGCTGTCGGTTTTTGACACCAAACTTACAACGGGGCCGCAGGCATGTGGCGACGCCGCAAGCGGTGCACTTGCATAACGCCGGCGAGCGATGCATCTAACGTACAACGGCCGCGCCCGCGTCCCTGGCGTGTCGCGGCGGTAAAGGCGCAGGCGTCGGCAATTTCCGACACTTAGCCGCGCGCGCATGAGTGCTGCGACGTGTTTGATGGCCGTGGCGCGCGCTGGGGCGCTCATTCAGCTTCGGCGAGTGAAATTTCGCGCGGCCACGCTAGTGAACGACGATGGTTCCCACCATGCGGGGGTGGATGGAGCAGGTGTAGCGATAAGTGCCGGGTTTGTCGAAACGGAACGAAAAGCTCTCGTCCGTATCCAGGGCCGCCGAGCGAAACAACCCCTCGGCACTCACCACCGTGTGCGGCTCGTCGTCCTTATTTGTCCAGGTGACGGTCGAGCCCGCCGCAACCGTGATCGAGGTCGGCGCGAACATGAAGTCCTTGGCCATGACGACCGTGGAGGCCTCGGGCGCGGCGGCCGCGAACACGCCGGGACCGGCCGCCAACAACAGCAACACCCCGAGGCAGGGCAACAGTAATCGGTGCAGGCGCATGTACGTCTTCCTCAGGCGATGGTCGTGTCGTTGAGCCGCAACGACCGTGGGTGCTGCACCAGGGCGACGCTGGTGACCCCGAGCATGTCGGGCAACTGCTCGGTCGGCACCTTGAGTGGCCCGGGGCCGGCCCCCTGGCCGGCAAGCGGTTGTGGATAAGCCGTAGAGCGCGCCGTGTGGAAGGTCACGTTGCCCTCGACCTTCTGGACGATCTGATGGATATGGCCGTTCAACACGGTGACTGAGCCGAAGCGGCGCAGTTGCTCCATCAGCTGCGGCGCATCTTCCGTGCCCCATCCCCAGGGCGCGTAAATGGTCCACAGCGGCATATGCGCAAACACCACGATCGGGGTGCTCGCCGATCGACCCTTGAGATCCTGCGCGACCCAGGCGAGCTGCTCGGGGCCGAGTGTCCCGAGCCCGCCCGGCTTGAACTGGAGCACGTTGATCAGCGCGATGAAGTGAACACCAGCGTGGTCGAAGCTGTAGTAGCCCTTGTTCCCCGAGGCTTTGCCGAAACGATTGAAGTACTCGGTCACGGTCGGGTCGGTGGTGTCGTGTTCCCCCGGCACGGTGTGAACCTCCGTCACGCGCAAGCGCGAGAGAAGTTGCTGCGCCGTATCGAATTCGGCGGGCTTCGACAGGTGCGTGATATCCCCCGTGTGGAGGATGAGCGCGGGCTGCTCCGCGAAGCCGTTGACCAGATCGATCGAGCGGCTGAGGGTCGCGCCAACGTCCGGGTTCGCCTCCTTGTTGAAGCCGATGTGCGTGTCGCTGATCTGCACGAAGAGCGGCTTGCCGAGGCTGGCGGCAGCCTTGCGATCGGCGGCGGCAACGGCCAGATCGATCGGAGCGAAGACGCCTCCGGCGAGAGTGAAGAGCGTGCCGGCACCCCCAAAAGCGAGACACTTGAGCGCCTTGCGGCGCGAAGTGAGCGGGCGTTCGTCGAGCATATCGGGCTCCTTCGTGGGTGAACGAAGGAGGAGACTGCCGGCCGTGGGTTTTATTCCATCGGCTGGCGCCTGCTGTCGGCGCTGGGCTAGTTGGGGGTGTCGCCCGCGCCGGAGTCGCGCAGCAGCCGCATCAGGGCTCGCAGCTCGTCCCAGCCCGTATCCGACACGGCGCAGTACTGGAGGTTGCCGAGCTTCCAGCAAGCGATGTGATAGCCGCTGCGCGTTGCGAACTCGGGCAACACACGCTGTCCGGCGACCCAGGTGAACACGTTGATGACGTGCGGGCCGTGCTCATAGACGACCACCGCGACGCGCTGCCGATCGAAGTAGTCGGCACGGCCGCCGACGAGCCGGTATCCCTGACCGGCGAAGTCGACCACGACCGGTGATACATCCGCATGGCCTGCGAACCATGGCTTCACCGTATGCCGGTCGGTGGAGATGACATCCGTGAGATGTAGCGGCATGAGCGAGCGCACGTGGGCGCTCACCAGATCATCGAGCTGCGGAGCGGAGAGTGTCGGTGCAATGAAGACCAGCGCGATGCCGGCCGCGAGCGCCGCACCACCCATGGCGCCGAGCCAGAACGGCCGTGGACGCCAGCGTGATGGGGTCCGCGGCACAGCCGTCTGTCCGAGGCCGCGCGCCGCGCGCATTTCGGGCGCCCCGGCCGCGCGCGTCTCATCGGCCGCGAGCGTCTCGTGGGCCGCGCGCGCCTCGCCGGCTTCACCCGTCCCGCGGCCCTCCTGATCGAGGAGCCTCCCGATCGAGGCGCGCAGCTGCGGGGGTGCGGTGGCAAATTCCAGCTCCCGGCGGATGGCCGCCCGCGTCCGTGTCAGATGCTCAAGCAGCGCGCGACATTCCGGGCAACGCTCGGCGTGCCGCTCGACCTCGAGAGCGGAGAGGGCGTCGACTTCGCCATCGAAGTACGCCTGGACTCGCAACGCTTCAGCGCACTGCACGGGGCACACCTCCGGATTCGTCGAGCCACTTGCCGCGCAGTGCGGCGCGTGCCCGGGCGAGTCGCGACATCACGGTGCCGATGGGGACCCGCGTGACCGCGGCAATCTCGCGGTAGCTCAGCTCCTCGAGCTCACGCAGCAGCAGCACCTGCCGATGCTCCTCGGGCAGCGCCTCGATCAGCCGCCCGAGTGTGCGGCGCTCATCCTCGGCCGCCATGGCGCTCTCCGGATCGGGGCTCGCGGCATCCGCGTCGGATCGCAACGCCTCCTCGTGCTCCTCGCCGAACGAGACGGTCGGGCGGCGGCGCTGCTGCTCGAAGGCCGTCGCGCAGCAGTTGCGCACGATGGTCAGAAGCCAGGCCTTTACATCCCCGCCCCGCAGGGTGTCGAACCCCCGGAATGCGCGCAGGAACGCCTCCTGCACGATGTCGTTGGCATCGTCCGAGCGACACAACCAGCGCGCAAAGCGATACGCGGCGTCCAGGTGCGGCATGACCTGCGCCTCGAACTGCGCGCGTTTGTCCTGCAGGGAGGAAATCGGTTAAGCCTCGCGTCCGGTAAGCCCACCCTCGAGCGCACCAACACATGTAAAGGAGACCGACCCGCGGGGGATTCTATTCCCCTTGGAGGCTCTCCACCGCAGATACCGGGAACGGCGTGTGCTTTTACACCTCGTCCCTCGGATACTTAGCTGAACGCCTAAGTATCCCCAGGTCGCTGAGTCAAGCGCCTAACCAATCACGCGGATACACAGGTAAGCGCCTGAGTATCCCCAGGTCACTTAGTCAAGTGGCTAACTATCACTGCGAGGACTATATAGCGCCCTGCCCCTGCCCCTGCCCCTGACCCGGCGCCATGGCGCCCTGCCCCGTGTAAATCACATCGCGCCGGCGGCAGCGGCGCGGTAGTTGGCGGCGTCGACGGCGTTCGAGAGCAGCATCGCGATGGTCATGGGACCCAGCCCGCCAGGAACGGGGGTGATCCAGCCGGCGCGTGCCGCCGCCGCCTCGAACTCGACATCCCCGACGAGGGCGCCGCCGGGAGTGCGGTTGATGCCGACATCGAACACGGCCGCCCCGGGCCGGATCCACTCTCCGGGAATGAAGCCGGCCTTGCCGACCGCAGCGACCAGGACCTCCGCGCGCTCGACCTCGGCGCGCAGATCGCGCGTGCCGGTGTGGCACACCGTGACGGTCGCGCGCGCCAGCAGCAGCTCGAGCGCCATCGGACGGCCGACGATGTTGGAGGCTCCGACCACCGTTGCCCGCAGCCCCGTGAGGTCGATGCCGTACTCCCTGGCGAGGCGTATGACACCGAAGGGTGTGCAGGGACGCAGCCGCGGCCGCTTCTGCGCGAGCAGTCCGGTGTTCACCGGGTGGAAGCCGTCGACGTCCTTCAGCGGATCGACCGCATCCATGACGCGATCCGCGTTCACCCCTTTCGGCAGCGGCAGCTGCACCAGAATGCCGTCCACGCGCGGATCGCGATTCAGCCTGTGAACCAGCTCGAGGATCTGTGCCTCGCTGGCCGTCGTCGCCAGGTCATGCGCGATGGATTCGATCCCGGCCTCGAGCGAGGAGCGGCGCTTGTTGCGCACATAGACGCTGGAAGCCGGATCCTCCCCCACCTGCACGACGGCGAGCCCCGGCCGCCGGCCATGGCGCGCGGCGAAATCCGCCGCGCGCCGTGCGACCTCGGCGCGCACCTTGGCGGCTACCGCCTTGCCATCGAGAAGAACGGGCATCAGTAGCGGTACTGGTCGGACTTGTAGGGTCCGGCCTTGTCCACGCCGATGTAGCGCGCCTGCTGGTCGGTCAGCACGCTGAGCTCGACGTTGAGCTTCTTCAGCTGCAGCCGCGCCACCTTCTCATCGAGATGCTTCGGCAACACGTAAACCCCCAGCGGGTAGCTCGCGGTGTTGGTAAAGAGCTCGACCTGTGCGATCACCTGGTTGGCAAAGCTCGAGCTCATGACGTAGCTCGGGTGCCCGGTGCCGCAGCCGAGGTTCACGAGCCGCCCCTCGGCGAGCAGGATCAGCCGCCGCCCATCGGGCAGGATCACGTGATCGACCTGCGGCTTGATGTTCTCCCAGCGATACTGCCGCAGGCTCGCCACGTCGATCTCGTTGTCGAAATGCCCGATGTTGCACACGATGGCGTTGTGCTTCATGCGCGTCAGGTGTGGGTGCGTGATCACGTGCAGGTTGCCGGTGGCGGTCACGAAGATATCGGCCTTGTCCGCCGCGTACTCCATGGTGACGACCCGGTAGCCTTCCATCGCGGCCTGCAGCGCGCAGATCGGATCGACTTCCGTGACCCACACCTGGGCCGAGAGCGCCCGCAGCGCCTGACAGCAGCCCTTGCCCACATCGCCGTAGCCGCAGACCAGCGCGATCTTGCCGGCGATCATCACGTCGGTGGCCCGCTTGATGGCATCCACCAGCGACTCACGGCAGCCGTAGAGGTTGTCGAACTTGCTCTTGGTGACCGAGTCGTTGACGTTGATCGCGGGAAACGCGAGCCGGCCCTCCTTCGCCATCTGGTAGAGCCGCTTCACCCCCGTGGTGGTCTCCTCGGTCACACCGCGGATCTGCTGCAGGCGGGTCGAGTACCAGCGCGGGTCGGTCTGCAACCGTGCCCGGATCGCGCCAAAGAGCGCCCGCTCCTCATCGCTGGTCGGCTTGGCGATCGCGCTCGGATCGCCCTCGGCGCGCGCGCCCAGATGCAGCAGCAGCGTGGCATCGCCGCCATCGTCGAGGATCATGTTGGAATAGCCGCCATCCGGCCAGTCGAAGATGCGGTGGGTGTACTCCCAGTAGTCCTCGAGCGACTCACCCTTCCAGGCGAACACGGCGGTGCCGTGCGCCGCGATCGCGGCGGCGGCGTGGTCCTGCGTCGAGAAGATGTTGCAGGAAGCCCAGCGCACCGTGGCGCCGAGCGCCTGCAGCGTCTCGATGAGCACCGCGGTCTGGATGGTCATGTGCAGCGATCCCGAGATGCGCGCGCCGCGCAGTGGCAGCGTCGGCGCGAACTCCTCGCGGATCGCCATGAGGCCCGGCATCTCCGTCTCGGCGATGGCGATTTCCTTGCGGCCGAAGTCGGCGAGCGCGAGATCCGCGACCTTGAAGTCGCTGGCGGGAGTGGCGGCGGGTTTCAGTGTGGCGTTCATACTCGATACTCCAGGATCAGAGTGAGCGCCGTATGGATGATTCCGCATCCGGCTGAGCCTGGCGGGCCTCTGGGCGCCTGTGGCGCCCGCCCGTCGCAACGCTCCTCAGCCGGCGTGGCTGCAGCCGCCGTGGCTGCAATGTCGGTGGACGTCGTTGATTTTACGCTGCGCGTATCCCCTTGGCCTCATCGGCGAGTGCCGCAGCGCGATCGGTGCGCTCCCAGGTGAACTCCGGCTCGGTGCGGCCGAAGTGCCCGTAAGCGGCGGTCTTCTGATAGATGGGCCGCACCAAGTCCAGCATTTCGCGCAGCCCGTACGGGGTAAGGTCGAAGTGCTTGCGCACGATCCGCGTCAGATGCTCGCTCGAGAGGCGGCTCGTGCCGAAGCTCTCCACCGTGATCGAGATGGGCTCGGCCACGCCGATGGCGTACGAGACCTGCACCTCGCAGCGCTCCGCGAGTCCCGCAGCGACGACGTTCTTTGCCACATAGCGCGCGGCGTACGCCGCCGAGCGGTCCACCTTGGAGGGGTCCTTGCCGGAGAAGGCGCCGCCGCCGTGGCGCGCATAGCCGCCGTAGGTATCGACGATGATCTTGCGCCCGGTGAGCCCGCAGTCGCCCACCGGTCCCCCGACGACGAAACGCCCCGTGGGGTTGATGTGGTACTTGGTGCTGCGGTCGAGCCACTTGGCCGGCAGCACGGGCTTGAGGATCTCCTCCATCACCGCCTCGCGCAGTGCCTTGGTGGATACCTCCGGGCTGTGCTGCGTCGAGAGCACCACCGCCTCGATGCCGACCGGCTCCTGATCCTCGTAGCGCAGTGTCACCTGGCTCTTCGCATCGGGACGCAGCCAGGGAAGCTTGCCGGACTTGCGCACCTGCGCCTGGCGCTTCACCAGACGGTGCGCGAGC
>Ga0306920_100016252_pt1 | contig 10240 bp, 9 predicted proteins | sample flu12Cox44000170_FD_204666 | JGI IMG/M metagenome (GOLD analysis project Ga0306920, IMG submission 204666) | Lab enrichment of tropical soil microbial communities from Luquillo Experimental Forest, Puerto Rico - flux4day.12C.oxic.44.000.170 (v2)... | ecosystem: Environmental > Terrestrial >...
GCCGCCGGGTCGAGGCGCTGGACGGAACGTTGTCGGTGATCAGCCCACGAGGCGGACCGACGACAATTCGTGCCCAGTTGCCATGCGAGTAGTGATTGCGGAAGACCACGTACTGCTACGGGACGGCCTGACCCGCCTGCTGCGCGACAACGACATCGACGTGGTGGCGGCGGCAGGCGACGGCGACGCGCTGGTGCGGGAAGTGGTCGCCCAGCGGCCCGATCTCGCCGTGGTGGACATCCGCCTGCCGCCCACCTTTCACGACGAGGGCCTACGCGCGGCGCTCGAGGTGCGCCGCCAGGTGCCTGGAACCGCCGTGCTGGTGGTCTCCCAGTACGTAGAGCCGACCTACGCCGCGGAGCTTCTGGCCGATCGCGGGGGCGGCATCGGGTACCTGCTCAAGGATCGCATCATGCACGTCGCCGACTTCCTCGAGGCGGTCCGCCGGGTCGCCGCCGGCGGCACCGCGCTCGATCCGGACGTCGTCGCCCAGCTGTTCTCCAGGCAGCGCCAGGACGGGCCGCTCGAGCGGCTCACCCCGCGCGAACGCGAGGTGCTGGGCCTGATGGCCGAGGGCCGGTCCAACGCCGGGATCGCGCAGTCATTGGTGCTGACCATCGGCGCGGTCGAGAAGCATGTGCAGAGCATCCTCTCCAAGCTCGACCTGCCGCAGTCCGCCGGCGACCACCGTCGCGTGCTGGCCGTGCTCGCCTATCTCCAGGAGACGGAATGAGCCCGGTTTGCGGGGCCTCCCCCGTTTGCGTGATCTCGGTGAAGAACTCATCGGTCGGGCCGATCCAACGGACATGGAGACCCTTAACCGTCGGCCCGTCGCCGGCGGGGAACTCACCGACGCGCCAATCCGCCCGCGGGCTTTCCTAGCGCGGCTGCTCCCACTGTCAGCCGACCTGAGGCCTGTTTACGCCCGGCTGCTCGCGGTCGTGGTCGCGGCGCTGAGCTTGCTGGTGGCCTGCATCACCGCGGAGGAGCTGCTCGGGATCGGCGTGAGCGGCACCGGTCTTGCCGTGCGCCACGGGTGCGAAGCCGCGGCGTTTCTGCTCGTCGGCGGGATCGGCCTCGCGGGCGCGGCAAGACATCCCTCACCCCGCCGGTCCTGGCTCTTGATGGCATTCGGCGCGATGCTGGCCTCGATCGCATGGGCGGTCTGGCTGCTGGTGATATCGCACATGGCGAAGGAGCCGAGCACATCCGCCTCCGACCTTATGTGGTATTGCGCGTACCCGATCGCGCTCGTCGGCATGTTCGGCTTGCTGCGCGGCGGAGTTCGCGGGCGGGTGCCGCTAGGGGTACTGCTCGACGGCGTGATCGCCGGCGCGGGCGTCACCGCTGTGACCTCCGCCGTCCTGTTCCCTGCGGTTGCCGCGGCCACTCATCACTCCGGCGCGTCTTTCTCGGGCTTTGTCTACCCGACCATGGACATGATCATCATTGCGATTCTGGTTGGCGGGGTTGCGCTGCGCGGCTGGCGCTTTGACCCGGTCTGGGCGGTGCTGATCGGAGCGTTCCTCGTCGGCATGACCGCCGACGTGATCATGGCCCCCAACATCGCGGTCGGTGATCACGGCTACCGGGAGCTGCCCGAGCTGCTGTACGTGATCCAGTTCTCGCTGATGAATTTCGCCGCGTGGCAGGCCGAGCCGCGATCCTCCGAGCAGCGGCTTGAGCACTTCTCGGTGATTGTGCTCCCGGCTGCGTTCACGTTCGCCGCGGTCGGCCTGCTCATCTACTGCCAGCTCGTGACGCTGCTGGTCCCCGTGTTCGCGCTTGCGATCATCACGCTGATCGCCGCGTGCGCGCGGATGGCGCTCGCGTTCCGGGATGTTCTCACCCTGTCGGACGCGCGCCGGCAGGCGATGACCGACGAGCTCACCCAGCTCCCCAACCGGCGCATGTTCATGACGCGCCTGCGCGACTGCATCGGCGCGGCGCGGCTCTCCGACGGCGGGGTAACCGCCATGCTGCTCGACCTCGACAACTTCAAATGGCTCAACGACACGCTCGGTCACGAAGCCGGCGACGAGCTCCTGCGGATGATCGGGCCGCGCCTGCAGAACGCGCTGCGCACCACCGACACGGTCGCCAGGCTCGGCGGCGACGAGTTCGCCGTGCTGCTCGACCCCAAGCCCGATCAGGCTGGGATCGAGCGGGTCGCGGGCAAGATGCTCGACGCGCTGCGGGAGCCGTTCGCGCTGCAGGGATTGTCGTTCCGGGTGACAGCCTCGATCGGAGTCGCGTCGTTCCCGGATCACGCGCACGCGCCCGACGAGCTGATGCGCCGCGCCGACGTGGCGATGTACCTCGCCAAGGAGTCAAAGCGCGGCTTCGAGATCTTCGCGCCCGGGCGCGACCAGAACTCCAAGGAGCGCCTGATGCTGGCCGGCGATCTCGCGACAGCGTTCGAAGACGGGCAGATCCAGGCCTACTTCCAACCAATCGCCGAGGCGGGGTCCCGGCGGATCATCGGCGCCGAGGCGCTCGTGCGCTGGATCCAGCCGGATGGCACCGTGATCCCGCCGATTGAGTTCGTCTCCGCCACCGAGCGCGCCGGCCTGTCGCGGACGCTGACCAGGCGGGTGCTCAGCCAGGCGCTGGAACACTTGGTGGGATGGCGGGCCGACGGGCATGAGATGTACGTGTCGGTCAACGCCACGGTCTCCGACCTACTCGACATCGGCTTCCCCGACGAGGTCGCCGCGGCCCTGGATGCTCACGAGATCCCGCCCCACGCGCTCGTGCTGGAGGTCACCGAAACCTCGATCCTGTCGGACCCCGAACGGATCGGGACAGTGCTTGAGCGGCTGTGCGAGCTTGGGGTCGGCCTCGCGCTCGACGATTTCGGCACCGGCTAGTCGTCGCTTGCGCACCTGCGGACTCTGTCGGTCGGCGAGGTGAAGATCGACCGCTCATTCGTGAAGGACATGTGCGAGCAGCCTCAAGATGCGGCGATCGTGTACGGCACGATCGAGCTCGCGCACCGCCTCGGCCATCAGGTCGTCGCCGAAGGCGTCGAGGACGACCGCACCTGGGGCGAGCTTTGCGAGCTCGGCTGCGACCGGATCCAGGGCTACGCGCTGTCGAAGCCGGCCACGCCCGCCGAGTTCGCACGGTTGCTGGCGGAGCATCAGCCGAGCGGCTCCGTCCCGGACGCGCTCGCGGCCTAGCGGTCGCCGACCTAACCGCTCGGCCACGGTCTCGACGCCGATAGTGCTTCTGAGCAGTAGGGGGAGCCGCCCTGGTCAAACAGTGCGTGTATCACCGTAGTGACGACGACCCTCCTTAAGACAGTGCAGTGGATCAGTCCAGACGATCAGCAGCAAGGCCTCGTGGCCACGCACCCATCGGAGGAAACATGTCGTCAACACCACAGAGCGTCCCTCTCAAACGCCGAAGCCAAGGCGGGCTCGCGATCGCCGTCGGCGTCCTCGTTGCTATTGCGGTGGCCGTCACGCTCATTGCGGTGACCGGTCGGAGCAATCCCACCCTGAGGACCTCGGCGGGGATGTCCCAAGCCAGCCCCCGCCCAGCTGCAGCCGTCGGCGGGAGCACGGTCTCAAGCCCGACAGTGCAACCAAATCCCGATCAACAGGGAACGACGTCGCAGCTGGCAATCACATCGCGGCTCTTGCAGCAGCAAGGCAAGAATCTGCCTGGCTGGCTCCTCCGTTAGCAGCGGACGAATCTGAAGGCGAGAGCCCGGACCCACTCGGGATCCGGGCTCTCGACGATTACCTGGCAGGTAATTGCGGGACGCATCGCGGCCCGCTAGGTTCAATCCCATGTCGGTGGATACGGCCGTTGCTCATCCCGGCGCTTCACGGGCGCCGATCGGTGAGCTTCTCCGAAGCTGGCGGCGGCGGCGCAGCCTTAGTCAGCTCGAGCTCGCCCTGGAGGCGGACGTCTCGTCGCGGCACGTGAGCTTCCTTGAAACGGGGCGCGCGCGCCCGAGCCGGGAGATGGTGCTGCGCCTGGCCGAGCACCTGGACATACCGCTGCGCGAGCGTAACCGGCTGCTCCTGGCCGCCGGCTACGCGCCCCTGTACGCCGAGCGCTCGCTCTCCGAGCCCGAGATGACCCCGGTCCACCAGGCGCTCGACCGATTCCTGCGCGCGCACGAGCCCTACCCTGCGATCGTCATCGACCGCCACCACAACCTCGTCTCGGCCAACGACGCGCTCGGCGCCCTGACCGAAGGAGTGGCACCCGAGCTGCTCGAGCCCCCGGCCAACGCCCTACGGGTCGCGCTTCACCCCGCCGGAATGGCATCTCGGGTCCTCAACCTGGAGGAGTGGAGTGCCCATCTGCTGCATCGCCTGCGTCGCGAGGCGGCGCTCACGGCCGACCCGGAGCTCAGGCGCCTCCACGACGAGCTCGCTGGTTATCCCGGCGTATGCCTGGAACCGCCGCGGGACGAGGGCGCGGCCGGCGCGATCGTGGTCCCGCTCCGGCTGTCCTCCGCGGACCGGGAGCTGGCCTTCTTCAGCACGATCTCGACGTTCGGGAGCGCCGTCGACATCACGCTCGACGAGCTGATGATCGAAGCGTTCTACCCGGCCAACGCCGCCACCGCGGCACATCTCCTCGAAGCCATCGCCGCACGGTGACGCCGCTCGGGCCGGTCCGGCCGGCCCGAGCGGCGGCCGGCCGGTCACGCCGCCGGCTCGAGGAATCCCGTGATGTCGCGCATCCGCCCATCGTCGGCGGTCGTCGCGAAGTCGACGCCCACCGCCACGGACTCACCCGCGGCCGAGCCGAGTGACCAGGTGAAGCGGACGCGGTCGTGATGGGCATCCGGACCCGACACCAGCGCGAACCGGTGACCAGGGAACTGCTGCTGCGCGCCCCCGATCATCTCGGTGATGCCGTCAGGGCCGTCGCCCGACATCATCGGATCCAGGTAGCGCGCGTCGTCGGTTACGGTCTGGGTGACGAGCTCCCGCCGCCGCTGCGGGTCTGTCTCGTTCCACATCTCGATATAGGTGCGAACGACTGTGGTCGGATCAAGCATGTGGCTTCTCCTGTGTCGGTTTGCGATGACGCCAGGCTCGCACCGCCGCGGCCGGCTGTCGATTACGCGTGAGGTAAAGGCCACCGCTCCGTAATCTGACCGACGATGGCCGCTCAGCCCGATCCACGTGACCCGTCGGCCGTCGAGGAGATGCCGGACGAGCTGCACCCCCGGCACATCGCGGTGCGCGCGGTCGAGATCGCCGCGATCATCGCCGTCGGTGCGATCGCGATCACTGCGCTCCCCGGGCTGGGCGACGTGCGCGCCCGCCTGGAGGATGCCGACCCCTTCTGGCTCGCGATGCTCGTCCTCGCCGAGCTCGCCTCGTGCGGTGGGTACCTGCTGGTGTTTCGCTCGACGTTCTGCCCGCGGATGTCGTGGGGCCTCAGCTACGACATCTCGATGGCCGAGCTGGCCGCTAACTCGCTGCTGCCCACCGGCGGCGCCGGCGGGCTCGCGCTGGGCGTCTGGGCGCTCAACCAGGCGGGCATGTCGTCGGCGCATATCGCCCGACGGACCGTCGCCTTCTTCCTGTTGACCAGCGCGGCAAACTTCGCCGCGGTCGTCGTCGTCGGGCTGGCGATGTTCACCGGCGTCCTGTCGAGCGACGTCTCGGCCGCGCTCACCCTCGGGCCGGCGATTGTCGCCGCTTCGGTCATGGCCTTCGCGTGGAGCAGCCCTCGATTGCTGCGCGCGGTCGGCGAACCGCCCGCGCCCGCGGACGACGAACGCTGGCCCGACCGGGCCCGGCGCATCCTCCGCAAGAGCCTCAAGGCCACGGCCGACGGGGTGGATCTGACCAAGGCGCTGCTGCGCGCGCGCAGCTTCGGCGTGATCGTCGGCTCGTTGGCCTACATGGCCTTCGACATCGCTGCCCTCGCGTTCGCCTTCGCCTCCGTCGGACCGGTCCCGGCCTTCGGTCCGCTCGTCATGGGTTATCTGCTAGGACAGCTCGGCAACCTGATCCCGCTCCCGGGCGGAATAGGAGGGACCGAGGCCGGTCTGGTGGGCGCCTATGCGCTGTATCACGTGAACGTGCCCCTGGCTGTGGCCGCCGTACTCATCTACCGCCTGTTCCAGCTCGTCATCCCGGCGCTCCTTGGCGTGCCGGCGTTCGTCATGTTGCGCCGCAAGCTCGCGCACGGTGAGCACACCGCCGACGTGTGTGGTTCGCTGGCCGTCGACGCGATCGAGTTGCCCCGTGCAGAGTTGACGCCGCACTAACCTCTGGTAAGTGGGAAAGGTCTGGATCCTCGACACCGAAACCAAGGGCACCGGCGCCAACATGGTGCCGCTCGATCGCGTGGTCAGGAAACCGGGATCGGACGCCGTCGAGGGGTTCGTCCTACCGGCCCTCAAACCGCCGGCGGCTGACCCAGCAGGGCCCCGTGCACCCCGCCGGTTCAAGGTGGTCGACGTGATGACCCGTGAGGTGCTGGCCGAGGGGACCGGCACCCGAGCCACGATCCAGGTCCTCGAGCAGGCGCGCAGCATCGTCGACGTGACGATCTGGGTGTGGCAGCCAGAGACCGAGCGGTGGCGGATGCTCTCGCTCGAAGAGGCGCGCGCCCTCTGGGAGTACCGGGGCCGCCTCGCCGACGCGGTCGACGGCTGAGCCGACGCCGGGTCGATCCATCGCACCTCGTGCCCTCGCCGCTACTTGCCCATCCCCGACATGCTCTGCCTGCGCGAAGTGACCGCGGTCTTTAGTCGGGTATCCCGCACAGATGGCCACCGCGCCTTGCCCCCCGGCCTTCTCAGTGCTACAACAAAAAGGGGCGAGTTGCGCCCACAGACCGGTGCACAAAGCGGGCGGTTAGGGGGCCGATCCTCGAGCAGATGAATGTGACCAGCTTTACGACAACGTCGCGGACGGCATCCCTGCGCGTCCTGCCGGCCAGGCGAGGGGCCTGGCGGGTCGAGGATCAGGGAGGCACGCGCGCACAATGCGACACCCTCGCCGAGGCCGAGGCGCTCGCCGAGCAGCTGCTGCGCGATCTCGGCGGTGGCCAGATGCTCGTCTACGACGCGTACCTGCGGCTTCGCGCGGTCAAGCGCCTCGCCGTTTAACCCGACCCTGCTGGGCGCTGCCTTCGGGCCCGGCCGGACGGACGGGCGGCGGCGTATCCTGCGCCGCGCTCGAGTGCTTGCCGCTCCGGCGCCGCCTCCCAGCCGGCGAGACCACCGCAGGGAAGCGCGCGAAGTCTGCGATCAGCTCGACCGGCCCCGCGCAGTGCGGTGATCCCTCCTCGTGGGCGGCGAGAGCGTTCTCCCACGACGCGGTGGTGACGAACCCGCATTCTGGGCACCGAAACAGCGGCACAGACGTTCGATTGCCGCGAGCCGGAAAGTTCAAACCGTCCTTTTGGCCCGGGGCAGCGCCTTCGTCCGCGAGGCCCTGCGCGGCGGCTGCCCCGATCCCGCTCGTCCCCCCGGAGACGATCACCTTGCGCCCGGGCAGGATCAAGCGGGATCCGCCGTCATACCTGCGGGTGACGCTCGACCCTGTCGCCCTCGAACTCGTCCGACACCCGGGCGCCTACGTCGAAGGCCGGCTCCTCGCCGATCTCATCATGGGCCATCGCCTCGCTCTCGAGCAGATCCTTCTGCTCGGCGGCCACCCGAGCCTCGGCTGCAACGTCGATGCTGCGGCTGAACAGCCAGTACAGGCCCGCCGCGACCGGGAAGCCGATGAACGGCGAGATGTCGCCGCCGGACAGGTGCTTGGCGATCGGACCTTCGTAGATCGTCGTGCTCATGAACGGGATCATGCAGACGAACGCGACCCCGTACGCCACGAGGCCTCGCCACGACCACATGCCGTACATGCCACGCGGGATGAACAGCTCCCTGATCGCGTAGTTGCCCTTGCGGACGTAGAAGAAGTCGATCAGATTGACCGCCGTCCACGGGATCATGAAGTAAAGGATCAGGAACAGGTAGTTGTTGAAGTTGGTCAGGAAGTTCGGGGACAGCGACAACGCGAGCACGGTGCCGGCCACGGTGATGAAGCCGATGCTGATCCAGCGGGCCGTGAGGGTGGGACGGATCCGCTTGACCGTATCCACCGTGGTCAGCGTGGACAGGCCACCGCTGTACATGTTCATCGCGGTCACCGCGATCAGGCCGGGGAGTGAGCAGATCATGATGATCGTGCCGAACCCGGAGAAGATCTGGTTGGCCACGTCGTGGACCTGGGCGACCGGCGCGGCCGTGGTGGCGGCGGAGAGGATGAACGCGCCGACCAGGAACGGGATGAGCCCGCCGATCGCCGAGCCCCAGTAGGTCCACCAGAACACGGTCGAGGTCTTGGTTTCGGGCGGCAGGTACCGGGAGTACTCGGACACGTACGGAGCCCAGGTGAGCTGGTAGCTCACGACCACGCCGAACTGGACCAGGAACAGCCCGCCGTCCCACTTGCCGAGGTCGAAGGCGCCGTGCGGCGCCCCCACCGTGAACAGCGCCCCGATCGTGAACACGCCGTACACGACGATGAACAACCAGGTGGCCCAGCGCAGACCGACGTGGATCAGCTCATAGCCGAAGATCGTCAGCACCAGCGACAGGATCACCACCGGCAGATAGGCCAGGAACTTGCTGTGCAGCCCGGGGAACAGCTGCTGGATGACGTCGCCGCCGAGGATCGTGTTGAACACGTTGAAGCCGATGAACAGCGCCACCGCGACCACCACCGGCAGCAGCGATCCGTAGTAGCCGAACTGCGCGCGGGACTGGATCATCTGCGGGAGGCCCAGCTTCGGCCCCTGGGCGGAGTGGAAGGCCATGAACAGCGTTCCGATCAGGGTCCCCGCGACGATCGCGATCATCGACCAGATCAGGTTCAGGCCGGCCGCCACGCCGATCGCCCCCACGGCCAGAGTCGACAGCTGGGCGTTGCCCTGGAACCACACCGGCCCGAGGTGCCACGCCTTCCCGTGCCGCTCGCTGACCGGCACGTAGTCGATCGAACGAATCTCGATCTGGCCGGCGCTCTGCGCGCTCCGCTCGGTACCCACTGCGGTCGTCGTCATTCTCCGTCTCCCGAGTTCGGTTCGTGCCCCACACCAAGGGCCCGCGATTGCCGAGTATGCGGTGTATACAAGGTCGTGGTGACGATTGCAACATTCTTACGGCCAACCCGGATTGGCCCTGTGGAGTGCGCCGCACGCCGTCTACAGATCGGCGAGGACACGGCCCACATCCTCGCGCGTGAAGCCGATCCGCTGATCGGTCACGGGCTCTCTGCTCGGGGGCGTGTCGATGTCGTGCGGCACCCACCAGCGGTCATCGGAGGGCTTCGCCCTGAGCCTCACCAGCGTCGTCCGGACAAATCCGACATGCAGGGGCGATAGTTCGCGGATGCGACTGAGCAGGGTCTCGGCCACCGGCTTCAGGTCGGGCTCCTCGATCTCGCCGAGCTCGACCGCGACGTGGGCGAGGAGCGACTGTTCCTCATTGAAACCGAGGCGCTCGAGTGCGTCGGGATCGTGGACGGCAAGGATCTGTGCCAGCGCCAGCCAATCGTCGAGCCGTTGCAGGTCTTGCGCGCTGAGACGGCCGAACGCCATCTCGCGCGAGGGATGAACCTCCAGCCACATAAGGCGGACCGGCGGCGACGCGACGTTTTCGGCCCGCAGCCCGTGCGCGGCGTACCACGCGTCGAGTAGGAACACGGGCACCGGCCTCGGCTGCTTGTGCCAGGTCCGGCTGAGCGCTCCCAGGACGTACTCGGTCAGGCACTGAGCCTCGGCGCGCTGCGCCGGCTCGAGCTTCGCGTTCAGCGCATCGGCGAGGGCGAGCAGCAGGCGCCCTGCGTCGTGGTCATCGAGCTCGGAGAGCAGCTCGCCGAGCCGGTCGCCCAGGGCGTCCCAATCGCTGTCGCCGATCAGCAGCGGAAGCGCTCGCTCCCCGGCCGGTCCGCCTTGTTGGGAGAGCGCGAGCAGCACGCCGTAGATTCCGCATGCCGAGAGGAACCGGCGCCTGGCCGCCGCGTCGCTGCGCAGCTCCTCGATCACGAGATCGCGCCAGCTCGGATGAACCCAGCCGATGCCAAGCGGCGTGACACGTAGGAAGTGGTCGGTCAGCCGGTCGATGACCTCGCTCGGTGGTCGGCGCAGCCCACCGGCGTGGTGTCGGCGGACCGTAGCGGTCAGCTCGCGCTCGTCGATCAGCCCGGCCGGCGCATCGAGCAGCGCGACGAGCAGCTCGCGGTGC
>Ga0306920_100016253_pt1 | contig 10240 bp, 9 predicted proteins | sample flu12Cox44000170_FD_204666 | JGI IMG/M metagenome (GOLD analysis project Ga0306920, IMG submission 204666) | Lab enrichment of tropical soil microbial communities from Luquillo Experimental Forest, Puerto Rico - flux4day.12C.oxic.44.000.170 (v2)... | ecosystem: Environmental > Terrestrial >...
TAAGAGGACTTGCGGCTGGAAATCGCCTTGCGCCGCATGCAACGCAGCGGCCAGCGACTGGCTATTGTCCTTGGCCGTGACCGCCGCGAGGTCGGCCTGCTCACGCTCGAAGACGCTCTTAAAGTGATTTTCGGCGAGGTGCGTTTGTAGCATGGATTGGGCGGCGCTCATTTCATTGCTGTCGCGGATCCTCGCGGTCCTAGCCCTGGTTCTCGCGAATGCATTTTTTGTCGCCTCGGAATTCGCGCTAGTAAAGGTACGTGACACCCAGTTGAGTCCATTGGCGCGACGCGGCGTGCGGCGCGCGCGTGTCGCGGAGTTTATCGTGCAACATTTGGACGCATTTTTGAGCGCCGCCCAACTAGGGATTACGCTGGCGAGTCTGGGGTTGGGGTGGATCGGGGAACCGGTCTTTGTTGCCATTCTAAGCCCCCTCTTCGGATGGTTGCACATTGAATCGCGGGAAGTACGGAGCTTGCTCGCTTTTGGGGTAGGGTTCAGCGCATTGACGTTTCTGCATATCAGCGCCGGGGAGCAAGCGCCCAAATGGCTCGCCATTCAAAAGCCTTTGCCGACCGCACTCTGGGTGGCCTATCCACTGCTTTGGTTTTACCGCATATCTTATCCATTCGTAGTAGCTCTGAATGGCTTTTCACAGTGGCTTTTGAGGCGGGTTGGTTTCGAACGTGCCGTCCAGATTGAGGCAGCCCAATCCGAGGAGGAGTTGCGGCTGCTGTTCACGGCAGGGCAGAAGCATTCCGGCCCGATTTCGTTACGCCGCGAGATTCTGCTCAATGCGCTGGATTTGCGGGGCCGCATCGCACGCGAGGTCATGCGGCCTCGCCAGGAAATCGTGGCCCTGGATACGGACGCCAGCATTGCTCAATGCCTCGATGTGGCTGAGAAGACCCGCTATTCCCGATTCCCGCTCTGTGAAGGAGGGGATTTAGACAAGACCCTCGGTGTCGTTCACATCAAGGACCTTTATGCCATGAGGCTTAAGGCCCGGAGCGCGCGAGATTTGCAACCTGTGGCGCGGAAACTCATTTATGCCCCCGAAACAGCGCATTTGGAAAAACTTCTGAGACTGTTCCTGGACCGGAAACTGCACCTCGCCATTGTTGTGGATGAGTATGGCGGGACGGTGGGAATGGTGACTTTGGAAAACATCCTGGAGGAACTGGTGGGGCAGATTCAGGACGAGTTCGACCAGGAGAAACCGCTGCTGGTTCGTACTAGCGAGACGACGTGGGAGGCCGCTGGTGGATTGCCGTTACACGAATTGGCCGAATTAATTGGGCGTCCGTTGCAAGAGGAAGGCATCACCACAGCGAGCGGTTGGCTCACGCTTCGTTTGGGCGGATTTCCCAAACCTGGAGACGTCCTTACGGTAGCAAATTACGAGCTGCGCGTTGAGGCAATGGATGGCATGCGGGTCGAGCGACTAAGAATCGTCAGGCAACCAGAACCGGCGGTTCAAACTTCCGTTTAAACCGGAGTCACCCTGTTGCGTGGCGTGTGCCGGGGGCGCTGGAACCTGTACCACGCCAGGCCGGCTATGAGTATTATTTGAAACAGGCCAATTGAAAAAAGCGACCAAAGGCGATTCACTCCCGTTGCGGTCAAAAACAAAACCAGCAGCAGCAACCAAAGAACGAGCGGGAAAGCAAGTGGACGTTGTGGTGTGGGTCTTTTGTCGATCAGAATGGGCGTAACCAGGGCCATGGTAACCAAAGTTGTCACTGCCCGGCTGAGCCACTCCATCCCGGGAGTTTCCACCCAGCCCCGGAAAAGGGGCCCTGAACTCCAGCTCCAGTAATGGCCTATCCGAACGGCAAGAGATTGAAAACTCACGTTAAACCCGCTCACGAACAATACGGTCAGCCCTAGAACATAGAAGCCGTATCTTGGATTTGTTCGTAATGGTGCCAAGAGGAAGCGAGCCACTCCTCGCGCCGTTAATAGGCTCGCCACCCATGCAAAGGGCATACACCAGGGCACGTGGTCGAAAAGCAACGGACCTGCCGCAGGTGAGAACCTGATGCGCCCGAAAGGCACTCCCAATGCCGCGTTAAGGCTCTCCAAGCCAAGCCCCGCCAGGGCGAGCAAACCACCGGCGAGGAGCATATTTTGCAACGGCAATTCTCGCGCTAAGGAGCTCAAAGTGGCGGCCGTGGCCGTAATCAAAAGGATCGCCTCGGGCCAGTGCCCATGCCAAAAGCCTGCTGAGGGCGTCCAAAGCCGCACCAAAACGACTGCGAATTGGACCAGGAACAAGGCCAGACAAACGTGGTGAGCCAACCGGCTCGTACGGTCGTGCGTTGCCGCGTTGAAGGAAGGTCCACCCACACCATTGCTGCCACCGGCTTCTTTGTCGCCAACCTGGAATCCCGCCCCTTCCCATGGTTCGCCAAGTTTGGGGTACCCAACGTCCGCAGCAGGAAATTGCCTTGTGCCGTGGCCCCGGTCTTGCTTTGCTTGGTTGGATTCTTTCAACCGCATTGTATGACACTTGAGCACGCTAACGAATTAATCAAATCCTGCGCCGCCCAAATGAATGAGCGGTATAAGAAAGTCGTGTTTGATGAATGGGCCATTGTTTCGCTGGTCGGAAACAAAGGGCGTTTGCTTTCGTATTTTGGTCCTCGAAAAGCCGGTTTCCAGGAGAATTTTCTCGCCGATGCCGGTCCGTTGCGAAGCGGTTTGCTCACTCGGGAGTATCAGGAGGGCGATTTCGAGTTTGCCCGACATGGGATCGGAACCGGATTTGAATCGTTCATGGTGCTTGGCAAAGGCATTTTCCTGATTTGCAACAACACCGTCCAATCTATGGACGGTATCACACAAGACCCCCACTGGCTGGATGCGCAGGTCCCATTTGTCGAGTTGAGCGACAAGATTCGTAGCGACCCGGTGGCGGCGGGCTAAATCCGAACGTCGAAGGACCGAAGGCCGAACCCCGGAATCCCAGCCAAGGCCCCAGGGGATCACCGCTCGCACAACTGAATATTCGGGCTTCGGAAATCGGTCTTCCTTCGACCTTCGGACTTCGGATCTCCTTTCACTTTGCCAGCCCCACATAAAGAAAGAGGCCATACGCAGCCACGAACACCCAGCCCATGAGCCGGGGCAATCGCCCGAAGAGCGCCACCAGCACGAAATGCAATGCGGCGGCGGCCAGCAGAATCAATAAGCCTGTCTGGAACGATGCGGGGCAGGAGATATTCCGAAACAGAGCGTAGATGCCGATACAAAGCGGAATGCAGATGTGGCCATCCCCAATCTGTGAGGTATAGACCACCTCCGGGTTGCCGCGCCAACCATAGTAAAAGGCAAGAATAGCGTTGGGCAGCACGTTGAGCCAGCCGCTCAGCCATCCAAGGTATTTGGCGCTAATAAACCCGGTTTGAATTTTGGAGGTCCAATCCACGAGCCAATCCGTGCTGAGGTAGAGGCCGTAAGCTCCCACGCCCAACAAGGCTAGGTCCAGGGGCAGCCGCCAGGTCACGCTCTTGTTTTTGCGCACGTTGCTCTTAAGCACCTCGAAGACATGAAAGCACTGCCAGAAAAGGAACAGCCCTATCAGCACCAGTCCGTCCACAAAATCCAGGCTGCCTCGATGCGCCAACACCCATACCACGGCGGTAAAAAACAGAACCGCGGCCAACGTCAGCAGCAGCGAGAGCCGGTTGATCTTTTGAACCTGTTGGACCTCGCGTTGCTTCTTCTTGGATTTGCCGGGTTTGGCCTCGGCAACGACATTCATCCCCCAGAGGAGGGTAGGTAACCCGATGAGGAGCGTGAGATTGGTTATATTGTTAACGAGGCAATTGGTGAGGACATCCTCCCCGGGTCCGCCCTTCATGCCGAGGACAACCGCAAAAATGAGGTTACCCATTCCGGAACAATAAGGCATGACCAGCGTGCCCAGCACCGTTCCTTCGACACCACTGGCGTTCATCGCTTCCAGGCGCCACAGCATCAGGAGCGAGCCCGCAAAAAAAATGCAAAGAAAGCACCACGGCGCAAACATGCCCGTGCTCTCGATGGCTTTTACCAGCGCGTTCAAATGAGAGCGAGCCCGGCGAGCACGGCTTCGGCCGAGAGGCCGTGCAGCTTGATTGTCTTATGACGTGAGGTGTGGCCTCGAAGGAGTTCAACATGGCTGCGGGGACGGTCCAATGTCTCGGCCAGGAACCGAACCAGGGCTTCGTTAGCCGCAGAGTCGACGGGCGCGGCCATCACTTTGATTTGCAGTTCATTTCCCAGCGGCTTGCCGATTTGATTCACAGACGCTCGCGGTTGCAGCTTGACCGCAAGCAGTACGCCATCAGATTGCGCTCGCAGGAATCCAGGCAGCTTCGGTTGCATCATGCAGATAATTGTTGCTCGCCGAACATGATTCGCAGCCCTAGAGTACAGAGTCAGCAAAATATGAGCAATTCCAACGGTTCATGGCTGCGCGTTCTTCCAAACCTCCTTTGGGCCGGGTTTTTTGGGCTCTATATTGTGGGATGCACTTCCGAGCATCCTCAACAGATGCACCAACCCCCGGCTACCAACGACGTCCAAGCCGCGGTTGCTACAATACCGCCTCGACCTAAGACTGGAGATGACAGGCTTACTCTCGCCGCCGGACAGGCTCCGGCTCCATTCGAGGGAGAGGGCTGGACAGACCTTTTCGACGGCCAAAGTCTCAAGGGTTGGCGCGTGACAGATTTTGCCGGCCACGGCGACGTCGAGTGCCGTGCCGGCCTAATGGTCCTGAACACCGGTGATCCTTTCACAGGCGTGAACTGGACTAATGATTTTCCCAAAACGAACTACGAAGTTGCGCTCGATGCGATGCGTGTCAGCGGTTCCGATTTCTTTTGTGGCCTAACGGTGCCGGTCGGCGAGTCCTTTTGCAGTCTCATCGTTGGCGGCTGGGGAGGCTCGCTGCTGGGTATTTCGAGTCTCGACGGCATGGATGCTTCCGAGAACGAGACTTCACGATACGTGAATTTCGAAAACGGCCGCTGGTACCGAATCCGGCTGCGCATCACCGAGGGCCGGATCGAGGCGTGGCTCGACAAGGACAAGATGATCGACGTGGTAACGACCGACAGGAGAATCTCCTTGCGCCCAGGCGAAATCGAGATGTCCAAGCCCTTCGGTCTGGCTTCCTGGGAAACTGCTGCGGCATTGCGCCAGATCAAAATGCAGCCGGTGACCGGCCCGGCCGACCCGCCGAAAAAACATCATTTCTAACTCAGGCTGTGTAGCTTCCTGAGGCGACGTCGCCGCCTTTTCCGGTCCAGTTCGTGTGAAAGAACTGACCCCGGGGTTGGTCAAGACGTTCGTACGTGTGCGCCCCAAAATAATCCCGCTGAGCCTGCAGCAGATTTGCCGGAAGGCGCTCGCTGCGATAGCCGTCATAGAACGCCAGCGCCGTGCTGAAGGCCGGAGTTGGAATTCCTTTCTTTGCGGCAGCAGCAACCGTGTTGCGCCATGAACGATGGGAGGAATTCAGAGCCTTGCGGAAAAAGGAATCGATCATGAGATTCGAAAGCTTATGATTTCTGTCAAAAGCCTTTTTGATCTCACCCAGGAACACGCTGCGAATGATGCAGCCGCCGCGCCACATCAGGGCTATGCCGCCGTAGTTCAGGTTCCATTTATATTGCTGCGCCGCGGCTCGCATCAGCATGTATCCCTGTGCGTAGGAGATAATTTTAGATGCGTATAACGCTCGCCGGATTTCCTCGATGAGCTTTGCGCGGTCGCCTTTGATCGTGGGCGTCGGGCCGCGCAGCTTTTTAGACGCCACCACGCGCTCTTCCTTCAATGCGGAGAGCATCCGCGCATAAACCGCTTCCCCAATCAATGTGATCGGAATGCCCAGTTCCTGCGACGAGATCACCGTCCATTTGCCGGTTCCTTTTTGGCCTGCGGTATCGAGAATCTTGTCTACGAGCGGTTGGCCATCCTTGTCCTTGAAGGCGAGGATATCGCGCGTGATCTCGATGAGGTATGAATTAAGTTCACCGTTTTGCCACTCCGCAAATACCTTGTGCATTTCCTCGGCGCTCATCCCCAGACCCGTTTTCAGGAGGTTGTAGGCCTCGCAAATGAGTTGCATGTCCCCGTACTCAATGCCGTTGTGTACCATTTTTACGTAATGGCCGGCCCCGTTTTCCCCGACCCAGTCGCAACAGGGTGTGCCGTCTTCGACCTTCGCGGCAATCTGCTGAAAGATATTCTTCACATGAGGCCACGCTGCCGGCGAACCTCCGGGCATGATGCTCGGCCCGTGGCGCGCCCCCTCTTCACCGCCCGATACTCCGGTCCCGATGTACAGCAGACCCTTGGATTCGACGTACTTGGTCCTGCGGATCGTGTCCTCAAAGAGCGAGTTCCCTCCATCAATGATTATGTCGCCCTGCTCGAGATGTGGCAGAATATGTTCTATAAATTCGTCCACGGGCGCGCCTGCCTTCACCATCAGCATCACCCGGCGCGGCTTCTTGAGCAGTCCAACCATTTCCTCGATGGAGTGGGCGCCAATCACGTTGGTGCCTTTGGCCTCGCGACCAAGAAACTCGTCGACTTTTGATACCGTTCGATTGAACGCAACCACGGTAAACCCGTGATCGTTCATGTTCAAAATCAGATTCTGGCCCATCACCGCCAGGCCGATCACCGCTATATCGCCTTTGGCTTCCATAAAATTCGTTTCAAAAGGTCAAACCCGCGTCGCCGGAACCATACAGATTCAGAGTGGACGTGCGAGAAGAAATTTGGTGCGTGACCACTGCGAAAAGTCCCCTCTGCGATCTTGTTGCTGGCCCGCGCCCGTAGTGCGCCTGGAGCTTTAGCATTGACGGCCCGCGCTTCTTCCTAAACGTTCAGGCCGATTATGGATGAGCCAAAGCCTTCACATTACCCCACCTCAATCCTGCTGCTCCCGTTGCTTGTATTCTGTTTGTTAGGCTTGGGCATTGGCTGCAGGAAATCCGAATCCAAAACGGAGTCCGGCAAACCCGTTATAGCCCTGGTGATGAAATCGCTGGCGAACGAGTTCTTCAGCACAATGGCCGAGGGTGCGCGCAACCACCATGAGGCGCATGCTGCGGATTATGATTTGCTGGTCAATGGGATGAAGAATGAGACAGACCTCGCCGAACAGGTGAATCTGGTCGAGCAGATGATTGAGCGGCGAGTAACCGCCATCGTGATCGCTCCGGCCGATTCCAAGGCGCTTGTCACCGTTCTCAAACGCGCAAAGGAGGCCGGCATCCTCGTGGTGAACATCGACAATAAGCTCGATGCGGAAGTGCTCAAAGCAGCCGGGCTATCGATCCCTTTTGTCGGGCCTGATAATCGAATCGGTGCGCGCCAGGTCGGTGAGGCAGTGGCCAAACGGTTGCAACCAGGCGACAAGGTCGCGATCATTGAAGGCATTCCGACCGCCTTTAATGGTCAGCAACGGCGCCTTGGCTTCGAAGATGCCATGAAAGCAGGGGGCATGCAGGTTGTGACTGTTCAAAGCGGTAACTGGGAAATCGAAAAGGCCAACACGGTCGCCGCCGCGATTCTGAGCGAGCATAGGGATCTCAAGGCGTTGCTCTGCGCTAACGACAACATGGCCCTGGGCGCCGTGTCTGCCATAACTGCGGCTGGACTCGCCGGCAAAGTTTTGGTGGCCGGTTTCGACAACATTGCTGCGATTCGTCCGATGCTCGCCGACGGGCGGGTTGTCGCCTCAGCGGACCAGCATGCAGACCAACTCGCGGTATTTGGTATCGAAGCCGCCTTGAAAATCATTAAAGGTGAAGCGCCTCCGGCGGACCAGACCACAGCCGTTGATTTGGTGACTCGATAATTCAATTGCTCGCGAGCGGCACTCTATGGCGCGTATCTTAATGAGTATGGCCGAAAGTGCGGTCATGCTGTTGGTATGGCTGCTGTTGCTGCTCCTATTCGGTCTCTTCAGCGAAAACTTCCTCAGCGCCGCGACCTTTCGAACTCTCGCCAACAGCATCCCGACGCTCACCGTAGTCGCCACCGGCATGACTCTGGTTTTGCTGATCGGCGGGATCGACCTTTCAGTCGGTTCGGTGCTTGGCTTTTGCGGTTCCGTGCTGGGACTGGCCATGGTCAACTGGCACTGGTCATTTCCGGCTGCCGGCTTGCTATGCGCGGGTGCCGGCCTGCTTGCCGGTTGGCTGAACGGAGTTATCAGCGTTCATTTCGCCATACCATCTTTCATTGTGACGCTGGGTATGCTCGAGGTGGCTCGCGGGTTGGCTTATCTAAGCACACATTCTCAAACGCAATATATCGGCAGTCGTGTTGAGGCCCTGGCCGCTAACCTGGCGTTAGGCATTTCGCCCGCTTTCATGCTGTCGGTGCTTGTTGTTATCGCCGCCCAAATCGTTCTCTCCAAAACCCTGTTTGGCCGGTTGCTCGTTGCTATCGGCACCAATGAACAGGCCGTTCGCCTGGCCGGCATCAATCCGCGTCCGGCGAAAGTGGCCGCTTTTTGTATCCTTGGGTTTTTGACAGGTGTGGGTGCTCTGTTCTATACATCACGGCTGGGTTCGGCGGACCCGAATGCGGGTGCGGGCTTGGAGCTCTCTGCAATCGCTGCCGTAGTGATTGGCGGGACAAGTCTGTTGGGAGGACGCGGCTCGGTGATTAACAGCTTTTTCGGCGTCCTGATTATTGCAACACTCCAGGCGGGACTTGCGCAAGTCGGCGCAACCGAACCGATCAAGCGCGTGGTAACGGGCGGGGTTATTATCGGCGCGGTTATGCTCGATGCCTGGCGGCATCGCCTGACCCGAACCAAACTCGGGCGCTTTGGAAGATTATTTGCCCGCTCTCGAACTTAATGACAAACATGAAAGCCAAAGGAATAAACATCATCTGGTGGAGGCCAGACTTCGCCAGTGCGATCGCGACCGGTTGCCTTTTAATTTTTGGAGCAGTCCTTTCACATGACACCGGCGCTAAAGCGGCAGAAACAGCAACCAAGCACGCGCCCGTCCCCATTATTTTCGATACGGACGTCGGCAACGACGTGGATGACGTGCTTGCGTTGTCGGTCCTGCACGCGTTGCAGAGCCGTGGTGAGTGCAAAATTCTCGCGGTGACCATCACCAAACCCGATGAATTGGCCGGGCCTTTCGTCGATGCGCTGAATACATTTTACGGTCGGCCCGAGATCCCTATTGGCTTCACTCATGCCCAACTGACGAACGAGCCCAGCAAATTCCTCAAACTTGCCGAGGTCCAGGATAACGGTCGTTTGCGCTTCCCGCATCGTCTCAAAAAGAGCTCGGATGCCCCCGAAGCTACCCGGCTGTTGCGACGCATCCTGGCACAACAGCCAGACGGCTCCGTCGTGATGGTCCAGGTTGGATATTTCTCGAATTTCGCCGCCCTGCTCGAGACCGGCCCGGATGAGAACTCTAAACTGGGCGGCGCCGAGCTGGTTCGCCAAAAGGTGAAATTTCTATCGGTGATGGCTGGGTCCTTCAAAATGAAAGAGCGGTTTCATGAGTATAACGTGACGCAGGACCTTTCTGCTTCAAAAAAGCTGGCTCCCAATTGGCCCACACCCATCGTTTGGAGCGGATTTGAAATCGGGATTGCGGTGCCATTTCCTGCGATAAGCATTGAACGTGACTTCTCTTATGTCGCGCATCATCCGGCGGCCGAAGCTTATTGCCTCTATGAGCCTCCGCCCCACGAACGCCCGACCTGGGATCTGACCAGCGCCCTCTACGCTGTATTGGGCGACCGCAATTATTTCGGCCTTTCCGAACCGGGCGAGGTAACCGTTGAGTCGGACGGCTTCACGCAATTTACATCCAAAACCGGCGGCCGGGATCGCTACCTGACGCTCGACGAAAAACAGATCCTCCGCCTCAAAGAGGCGCTTGTGCAGTTGGCCAGCCAACCGCCAGACTTCAAACTCTCTCAACCATAGGCATGGCTCAGCCGCACGTAGTTGTCGTCGGCTCGCTGAACATCGATTACATCGCCTCGGTCGAGCGCCTCCCCGAGCCTGGTCAGACGGTCACGGCCGGCTGGCTGCTGCGCCGCTTCGGTGGAAAGGGGGCCAATTAGGCGGTCGCAGCTGCGCGGCAGTGCGCGCGGGTTAGTCTCATTGGTTCCATAGGAGATGATGAAAACGGGAAGAGCTATTTGAAGCGGTTGCGTGAGGAAAGCATTGCAGTCGGCGGCGTTGTGA
>Ga0306920_100016254_pt1 | contig 10240 bp, 6 predicted proteins | sample flu12Cox44000170_FD_204666 | JGI IMG/M metagenome (GOLD analysis project Ga0306920, IMG submission 204666) | Lab enrichment of tropical soil microbial communities from Luquillo Experimental Forest, Puerto Rico - flux4day.12C.oxic.44.000.170 (v2)... | ecosystem: Environmental > Terrestrial >...
CTTCCGCGTCTTCGCCAACTCCGCAGCCCACGGCTGATACGGAGGCGCACCACCCAGTCCGTGCGCGAGGTCGAAGAACGCCGTCCTCGGCGGACCGCCTCCCGATCCTTCGCGGACATTCGGATCGTAGCCGTCGTTCTCCCACACGCCTGAAAAGTCTGGTGTGCCGTTCGCGGCGCTCACAGCCGCCTGCGACGACAGGTGAATCACTGAAACAACGCCGATGATCGCGAGCAATCGACGAGTCATAAGGCCCGCGATGCTACCACGAGGACGAGAGCCGAGCTGGACATCAGGATAGATTGGGTACGGAAACGCTCCACCACGGAGGAAAGGAGGACACGGAGCACAATTGCCTCCTTTCCTCTATTCCTCCGTGGTGGTGAGTTACTCCGGTCCTCCTTGCCCTCTTAGCGACCATGCCCACAAACATGATCAAGGCTGAAACGGCGAAGCCGGCATCGGCCCTGCCGCGAAGAGTCGAATGAGCGTCCCGCAACCGAATTCGATCTTTTTGGATGTCACGTCCACTCTCCTGGATTTCTCGCTCGCCAAAAACGACGATCAACCGAATTCTCTCGTGTAGTTCGAGGCTCAGCCGCGGCCACACACTTGCAAGAATCCGCGACCCAGACGACCAACGCGCGTCGCTTGTCTTCCGCCCGGTCGTCACTTGAATCGGCGTCGGTGAACGTCCGGACCTCCTGGCGGCTCGACCAAGCCAAGTGCAGGTTCGAAGCGTCAACTCAAGTGACGACCGGGCCTAACTCAGAACGTAGGGCAGCCCGCCTGCACTACATCAGGCCGCATCTGTTGCGACGGCCAAAAGGGGGACGAGTATGCGTCGAGGAAGCCTTGGACTGCTCCTTGGGCTCTTGGTCGCGGGAACCACCTGGCAGCCGCCGCGACTCGCGGCGCAGACGACGGCGCCGCCGGAGGGGTGGGTGGTGCTCCCCCTCGACGAATACAAAGCGCTTCGAGACCGGGCACAGCCGACGCCCACGCCGCCCGCGCCGCCGCCTGTGGACGCGACGCTGACGCGCGTCGACTACGACCTTCGCGTCGACGGCGAAACGGTCACCGGCCGCGCGCGGCTCACGATCGACGTTCTCCGCGACGTCTGGACGCGCGTGCAGATTCCATCCGGCCTGCTGGCGCGCGACGCCCGCCTCGACGGCCAGCCGGTGTCGCTCGTCGGAGGCGCGTCGCCGTACGTGCTGCTCTCGCGGGCCGGCCGCTTCGTGCTCGCCCTCGACCTCGCCCTGCCGCTGACCGCGGCGAATGGCGCGGAGACGATTGCCCTGCCGCCGTCGCCCTCGCCGATTTCGACGGCAACGCTCACGCTGCCGAAGAGTGACATCGATCTCTCGGTCAACGGCGGCTTCGTCGCCGACCGCACGGAGTCGGCCACCGACAGCCGGTGGACGGTGCTCGGCCGATTGGACCAGCCGCTCGCCCTCTCGTGGAAGCGGAAGGTCGTCGACCGACGGAGCGAGCAGCCGCTGCGCGTTCGGGCGCGGATCACCCAGACCGTCGCGCTCGGCGAGGAGTCGGGTCAGGTGGCTGCGTCCGTCCGCGTGGAGGTCCTGCAGGGACTGGCCCGCGAGCTGTCCCTCTCGATCCCGGCAGGGCTCAGCGTGAACGAGGTCAACGGCGCGACGGTCGGCGACTGGGATCTCTCCGGCGGCGTGCTCGGCGTGCGGTTGCTGGACGCAAGCGCCAACGATACGTCGTTCGTCATCTCAGGTGAGATGCGGGCGCCACGTGACGGCGCGATCGCAATCCCGATCATTCGCATGCCGCCGGCCGAGCGCGAAACGGGCGCTGTCGCCGTGGACGTCGTCGGCGCCGGCGAGATTGCCGAGCGGCAGGTGAGAGGGCTCGAGCCCGCCGACCCGTCGGAGCTGGGAGATCTCGTGGCCGGCCGTGAGTCGCCGTCGATGGCGGCCTTCCGCATGCGGCCGCTGGCTGGAACGGAAGCGCGATCCATCACGGTGAGCGTCGTGCGATACACACCGCAAGCGGTCCTCGTCGCCAACGTGGAGGAGGCGCGCTACCGAACGCTCGTCTCCGAGGACAGCAAGGTGCTGGTCGAAGCGCGCTACGCGGTCCGCAACAACCAGCGCAGCTTTCTCAAGGTCGTCATGCCGGCGGGTTCGACCTTGTGGAGCGCCGACGTCGCCGGCCGGCCAGTTCGTCCCGCGATGGCCGAAGCCGGCGCGATTCTGCTGCCGCTCGAGAAAGGCCGCTCCGGCGAAGACGCGCCGACGTTCGTCGTCGGCTTCGTGTATTTCCAGGGCGCCGATCGAGCCCCGTGGCTCGACCGGGGACTGACTCGTATCGACTTACCCGCGCTCGATCTGCCGATCTCCCGGACAGGCGTCGAGCTGTTCTATCCGCCGCGGTTCCACGTCGACCCGCAGTCGGGAGCGTTCCGCGTCGAGACCGATCCCGGCGTGTTCGCCGAAGCGCTTCGCCGGCCGCCGGCGGCCGCGCCGGTCGCGGTCGACAAGAGCACGCAAGGCGATCGCGCCGCAGTCGGCTTGCAGGCCCTCGTGGATCGGTTCAAGAACGAATCGGGCGGACGGTCGGTCGTCGGGTCTCTGCCGGTTCACGTCTCCTTTCCTGCGTTTGGTCCGTCGATCTTCCTGGCGTCGGAGCTGACGGCGGAAGCCGGCGTGCCGTGCGTCGAGCTCGCTTACAAGCGGACGAAGTAGAGGTGTCAGATGATGCGCCAAGGACGAAGCCTGTGGACCACAGCGTTCATCGTCGCCACCGCTCACTCGGCCGCGGCGCAGCAGCCGCCGCGACCCGCTGAGACGCCGCGAACGGTCACGCTCTCGGTCACTGAATACAACCGCCTGATCGATCTGGCCGCTCGTCCCCCGCAGCCGCAGACAGCGGCGCCGGTGGCCGCCGTTCTGTCGAGCGCCGACCTGCGCGTCCGCGTCGACCGCGAGACGGCACGCGGGGTGTTCGCCGTCGCCGGCGAGGTGTTGCGGCCCGGCGTCGCGAAGGTCGCCGTGCTCAACGGAGCCACGCTCGTCGACGCCACGATCGCAGGCAGGCCGCTGCCGCTCCTGGCCGAAGGGACCGCGCAGACGGCACTGCTGCCCGGACCGGGGCCGTTCACGCTCAACCTCGATTGGGGTGCGCCGCTGACGTTTGCACCGGGCAAGGGCTCGTTCATTCTGCCGGCGCTCCCGGCCGGAACCGTCCGCGCCACGATCGACGTGCCGAGCGAGCAGGCCGATGTGAAGCTGTCGTCCGGCCTCATCACGCGCCGGACGACGAACGGCGGACGGACCATCATCGAGGCCACGCTGACCCCGGCCGCGCCGGCCGAGGTGTCGTGGTCGATGCGCGACAGCGCCCCGGTAGCGGCCGCCCGTGAAACGCGAGCGGCCGCCGACGTCCTGACGCTCGTGACGCTCGGCGAGTCAGACGTGCGGATGGTGGCGCTCATCGACGTGACCGTGATGCAGGGTGAGCCGAGGACGATCGATCTGCGGCTGCCAGCCGGCTACGAGCTCATCAGCATCTCCGGCAGCACGCTCGACGGAAGCGCGCAGGACGGCGCGACGGTGCGGCTGACACTTCGCGACCCCGCAATGCGCCGCCATCAGTTCCTCGTCAGCCTCGAGCGCCCGCACGGTGGCGGCTCGTTCACGCTCGACACGGCCTTCGTCGACGTCGCGGACATCCAACGCCAGCGGGGCGAGGTGGCCGTTGAGGGCGTCGGCACGCTCGATCTGAACGCGGCCGATCGCGACGGCATGCACCGGATCGATGTACGGGAATTGCAGCCGGCGCTGCAGTCGCTCGCGCGGCTGCCGGTGCTGGCGGCATTCCGCTACCAGCGGATGCCCAATCTGACGCCTGGGCTCACGCTCGAGGCGAAGCGATTCGCCGACGCCGGCGTCCTGGCCGCATACGCCGAGTGTGCCACGGCGACCACGATGATCACGACGGAAGGCCGCGCGCTCACCGAAGTGGTCCTCCAGCTGCAGAATCGCGCGCAGCCGTTTCTGAAAGTGAACCTGCCAGATAGCGCGACGATCGTGTCCGTCGAGGTCGCAGGCGCGTCGGCCAAACCCGTGCTCGGCGCCGACGGCGTTCGGGTCCCGCTCCTGCGGCCGGGTTTCAAGCCACATGGCTCGTACACGGTCTCGTTCGTCTACCTCCACGCGGGTACGTCGTTCGCGAAGAAAGGCGATCTGCAGATGATGCTGCCGAAGATGGACGTGCCTGTCGGTGAGGTGGCGTGGGAAGTGTTCGCCCCAGAAAGCTATCGACTGCGTACAACCGGTGGCAACGTCATCGAGCAGATTTCGGCCGATCGCTCGATCAGGGTTCAGCTCCAGCCAATCGTGAACGGCGTTCGCGGCGAGGTGCACGGGCGCGTGACAGATCCATCGGGCGCGGTTCTGCCGGGCGTGACGATCGAGCTCACGTCGGGCCCCTTCAAGGGATCGGCGGTGACCAACAGCGCTGGCGGATTCGTCCTGATTGGAGTTCCGAGCGGACGCGTCACCTTGACCGCCACCCTTGCCGGATTCTCGACGGAACGGCGCGAGTGGTTCTTCGACCAGTCGCCCGTCCGCGTGGATTTCACGATGCGGGTCGGGCAGGTTGCGGAGACCATCGCCGTGACCGGCGAAACGCCGATTGTCGACAGGCAACGGGATCTCGACCTCGAGAAAGAAGCGTCGCGCGTGGTTGAGCCGTCGCAGAACGTCATCAACCTGCAACAGCGCGCGGCGGGCGTGCTGCCGATACGGATCGACGTGCCCAAAGCGGGTACGTCACACAAGTTCGTGAAACCGCTCGTCGTCGATCAGGAAACCGTGGTCGCGTTCAACTACAAGCGAAAATGAGGTTCCAGGTTCCAGGTTCAAGGTTCAAGGTTCTCGGTTCACGAACCTTGAACCAGAACCTTGAACCCGGAACTTTGGAACCTGGAACCTCATTGAGGTCGCCTGAACAGCCCCCCGTACACTGCCTTGCCGAGGATGTGACCCTGCATGGCCTTCATGACGTTCGCGCGCGTGTCGAACGCGGCATTCTCTCCAGTGGCCGGCTGGACATCGAGCTTCGTGTCGAGCGCGTACACCTCGAACATGTAGTGATGCTGCGGTCCATTGGCCGGTGCGCCCGGACCGCGATACATCTGGCCCGTCGCGCTGATCTGGGAGCTGCCGTCGGCGAGCTTCGCGCCTTTGGGCACGCCCTCGGGCAGACCGGTCGCCGTCGCCGGAATGTTCCAGACAACCCAGTGCGCCTGATCGTCCGTCGTCTTGTTGCGGGCGACTTCCATATCGTGCATGTTGAGCACGAACGACTGCGTGCCGGCCGGCACGTTCGTCCAGGTGATCGCTGGTGACAGGCCCTCGCCCGGCGCCACGCCCGGAGCCGCCTGGCTGTACTTCACGGGAATCTGACCGCCGTCAGAAAATCCCGCCACGGTCATCGTCATCGGTGGCGGCGCTTGCGCCGTCAGGAGTTCTGACGAGATCGCTGAGACGACGATCAACGCAGAGATCGCAAAGATCGCGGAGAAGATCAGGTTAGCGTTTTTCATAGATTTGTTTACTCGCGTATGTGACGCCCGTTGCGTCGGTTCCTTTCGCGACGACGGTCAGCGTTTTTCGATCGGCTGACAGCGTCCACGTCGCCGTTTCCTTCCCGATCTCGGCGCCGTCGATCGTGCGCTCGATTGTGTTCGCGTCGACACGCTTCAGCGTCACGTTCGCTTTTCCCCAGTTCGGGATCGGATACGGCTTGCCATCAAACTTCGCCGTGTAGTTGTAGGTCGACAGGGGCGATCCGTTGCCCTGAGGGCGTCTCCACGACGACACCGCATGCGTCGTCTCTTCTTTGTCGACCGTGATGACCATCTCGCGACGATACGGTAGCAGACTCGAGGGCTCGTAGCTCGACGCGAAGAGATCGAGCACCCATTTGCCTTCCAGGGGATCGCCGCTCGGCTTTCGGGCAGGCTTGGCTGCCGCTGCGACCCTCTTCGCGCCGGCAGCGGTCGTATTGCTGGCAACGGACGTCAGCTCGGCCGCCGGCACGTTCCGCAGCAGCCGCGCCTTCCACGGCGCCGTGTTCGCCTTGATCTCCCGATAAACCGCCTCGACAAACATGTCGGTCGTCCACAGCCCGGTCGTCGCACCATACAGGCCGTCGTAGTCGAGGGTCACGCCCGCGGCTTTCACCTGCTCGAGCGTCTTCCCATCGAGCACGAGCTCGGTGATGCGATCCGCGATGATCGTCATCGCGTCGCGGTACTCGACCAGATCGATCTCGTTGCAGATTCGGCCGTGACCCGGGATGACGCGCGTGCCGCCCATCGAGTTGTACTCGGGGATCGCGATGTCGATCAGGTGATTCAGGGAGTCGAGGACGCCGCCAAGCGATCCGCCGCGAGCGGCTTCAATCACCGGATAGCGATCCGTCGAGAAGAGGTCGCCCGTCGAGATGACGTCCGACTTCCGGAAGAAGACCATGAGATCGCCGTCGGTGTGCGCCGCCGGCTGATGGATGATCTCGATCGGCTCGCCGGTCACGAACAGCGTCTTGAGCGACGCGGCGAACGCGTCCGTCGGCCAGAGCGACGTCGGCAGCGGCGTGCCGTTCTTCGGGTTCGTCATCCGTGCGTAGGCGTTCTCGTGCGCGTAGACGCGCGCGCCCTGCTCGTAGAAGGCGTTGGCGCCCGAGTTATCCGCCGACTTCGCGAACTTCTCGTTGCCGCCGACATGATCGGGATCCGGGCTGGTGTTGACGATGTAGCGGATCGGCAACGGCGAGATCGTGCGGATGGCTGCGAGCAGCTTGTCGCTCATCGCGGTTTCGTTCGTGTCCACGACGAGGAGTGCGTTGGGTCCGACGTCGACGGTGATGTTGCTGCCGGCGCCCGCGAGCATGTACACGGTGCCCTGGACCGGCACGACCTCGACCTGGCCCGTGTTCTCATAGGTGGGACGATACGGCCGCGCGAGATCCTTTGCGCTGCGGCCCTTCGGCGCCGGCGGAAGCTGCGGCGCGGACCATGCTCCCGTAGGAAGCGCGACAGTCTTCGGTAACTGCCTCAGCGTCTCCACGTACTCGGGATACAGCGTCTGCTTGCCGCCGAGCGTCGCGACGAACGGCAGCTGGTTGTCGTCCGCGTACTCGGGATGTGTAGCGCCGAGCGGATAGTGCGGGACGTCACCCTGCCGCAGCCCCGGAATCTCGTCGGCGACGTCCACCTCGGTGATCGGGTTTTCGCGCGCGCCGGGATTCCATCGGAACGTGGACGTCCGCACGAACGGCTCTTCAAGATAAACAGGATCGTCAATCTGCGTGATCAGCGTCATCCGATCGCCGTGGCGCACGAAGTACTCGTGCATGACCGCGTAGGGGCTGACCGGAATGCCGTTCCGCTGGATGAACATCGGCTTGAAGTGCGTGGTCGTGACGTGGAGCATCCCGTTTTCCCACTCGCCGGTGGAAAACCCGGTCCACAGCCGCTCGGCGGCGTCGGATGGGTGCGGGCGGCCGTCGAGCCAGATCGTACGGTTCGCGTTCTCGAACAAACCGGTGAGCGTGTATGCAATCACGCGGCGGCTGATCGGATCGATCACCTCGCCGATGTGCGGGCTGGGGTTGGGACCGCGCATTGAGTAGGTCCCGGCATGCGGCCGTGACTGATGCTCGGGGATCGCCTGAATCGTGGAGTTCCACGTCAGGGCCTTCTGCCGTCCCGCAGGATTCAGCGGGAAGCCGGTGAAGTTGCCAAGCTCCGGTCCGGGATCGATGCGGATTAAGCGCTCCTCGTCGTTCACCATCGCCCACGACCCGACGAGCTCCACCATCGGCGGACCCGGCGGCGGCCCTTGCGCAAGCAACGCGGGCGACAACACGAGGACGACGAGCGAAATGCGTTTGAACATCGGTCCCTCTACGGTACGTAGCGTCCGCCTGCAGGCGGACGTGCGCCCGTCCGGCTAAAGCCGGACGCTACAGGTCACGGCACGGTTGCGGGTTGAACTTCGATCCATCCAGCTCGCGCTTGAAGTGCATGCTCGTCGTGTAGTCGCCGGTGAGGTATTTCGGATCGCTGACGTACTGCGAGACGGTCAGCCACACGTCGCCGTTCGGAAATGCGACGCGGTCCCAGTGTTCGACAAGCGTCGTCTGATTGCTGTACGGCACGCCGTTCTTCCGCAGCCAGCCTTCCGAGAGATTCGTGGTCGTCACCTTCAACGCGCGCGGCGGCGGCCCTCCGCCCGCGCGGCCCGCGCCGGCAGGGCCGAGCGGCTCCCACTCGGCGATCGAAAAGCCCTGCAGCGATCGAGCGCCCGGGGTGCCAGAATCTGTCTTCGAGTCCCGAGACCCGAGCCCCGAGTCCCGAGTCCCGAGCCCCGAGTCCCGAGTCTGGGCGAACCGTAGCAGCCGCGTCTGCGCGCCGGCATCGCTCTCGACCTTCAGCACGTCGTCGCCCTGCCAGGAAATCTTCAGACGCGTCGGGATGTGCAGCAGGCCGGCCGCCGCATATGCCTTGCACGAACCCTCCGTCTTCGGATCCCACGCGAAGGCCATCCTCCGGCCCTCGTCGCTCAGCGGAATGCTGATGTAGTCGCCCTTCGGCGGCGTCGTCATGCGCCAGCGCCAGTCTTCCGTGACGACGGAGACCCAGTAGCCGGTGAGGTCATATGGGGCCACGGAACGAGGAGTCTGGGAACCCGTTTGTTGCTGCGCGGACGGCCGCGAAGCTGCAAAGAAAGCAGCACCGACCAACGCCGTCAGACATATCAGACGTGACACCCGCTTTGACATGGCGGGAGTATAGAGCGGATTCAGGATGATGTAGCGTCCGGCTTTAGCCGGACGGATGTTGCGAACCTGAGGGTCCAGCTAAAGCTGGACACTACGCACGAGGGTTACCGGCTGTGCCCCGTGCACTGCAGAACGCCCAGGAACACGCTCCACGGACCAACGGCGTCGCGGTACTGATGCGCCATCACGCGCGAGATCTGATGGAGATGTGTCAGGTCGTGCGCTGCCCACGTAGCGAGCAGTTGGCCAAGTGTGACCGGCCCAAACACGGGATGGCGTCCACGCCGTTCGAAATCGTCCGCCTGCAGATTGAGGGCCCGCAGATCGTCGAGGCTCTTCAATCGAACGCTCGCGAACTCGTCGAGCAGGTCCTCGAGCGGCTTGCCCTCACTCTCGCGCTCCTGCGCCAGGCGATCGATGCGTTCGAATGCCCGCGTTTCGGCGAACTCGAGAATCATCTTCGCGCGGGGTATCCAGCCTGTTCGCTCGCCGTGAATCAGATGGCCGACTACGTCGTATGCGCTCCAGGTGTTCTGGCCTTCGTTGGTGCGCGTCCACTCGTCGGGCAGATCGCGAAGTAGCGCGTCGAGCACAGCGGGCGTTCGTCTGAGGGTCGCAATCGTGTTCCGGATGTCGTGCGGCATTTTGCCATGACCTGTAGCGTCCGGCTAAAGCCGGACGCTACCGTTTTCACTTATACGTCCGGCGGAAGCCGGACCCTACACGGTGAATCGCTTGTTCAGCTCGGCACCGGGCGTTGCACGCGACAGCGCCGCGAACGTTCCCTGGTCCGCGATCTCCCGCGCGGCGGCCAGAAACCCTGTCCACGCCGTCCGTGCCAGCGCGCCACCGACGCTGATCCGCCGTACACCGGCCGCGGCGAGGTCCGCGACGGTTGCGAAATCGGTCGCGACGAGCACGTTCACCGGCTTCGGCGCGACCGCGGCAATCACGGTCTTGATATCGGCCATCGTCTTGAGCCCCGGTGCGTAGAGGCAATCGGCGCCAGCGTCGGCATACGCCGTCAGACGACGAACCGTCTCGCCGATGTCGGGACGTCCGGCGATGAAGCCCTCGGATCGCCCGGTGAGCAGCACTCCAGTGCCGGTTCGATCGATCGCCTGCCGCGCGGCTTTGATCCGCTCGACCGCGAGCGTGAAGTCGAACAGCGGGTTTTGCGGATCGCCGGTGGAGTCTTCGATCGATAGCCCGGCGATCCCCGTCGCCGCAGCCTGCCCCACATGACTGGCGACCGCGACGGGTTCGACCCCGAAGCCGTCGCCGAAATCCGCGTTGATCGGGACGTCGACGGCCTGGCTGATGACAAGCAGGTGATCGAGCGTCGACTCGAGTGTCACTTGATGGTCGGCGCGTCCAATCGACCACGCGAACCCGGCGCTCGTCGTCGCGAGCGCTT
>Ga0306920_100016255_pt1 | contig 10240 bp, 8 predicted proteins | sample flu12Cox44000170_FD_204666 | JGI IMG/M metagenome (GOLD analysis project Ga0306920, IMG submission 204666) | Lab enrichment of tropical soil microbial communities from Luquillo Experimental Forest, Puerto Rico - flux4day.12C.oxic.44.000.170 (v2)... | ecosystem: Environmental > Terrestrial >...
TCGTCGCGCCGCATTGGAAGCGATTTGCCCAGAAGGCATTTTTCCATACTGATCTGCGTCAACGTGCCAGCGTGCGGGTCGTGAAGAGAATTTACTACTACCTCTGCGGATAATCTGCCGGAACAGGCTCCGCAATTGAAGCATCGTCTGACGGACGCGTCCATCATATCGGCAGCGGTATCCCGTCCGTTGAGCGAAGGGCCTATTCTCGTCCGAGCCCTCTCGCGATCAAAATGATCGTACGGGATGCTCATGCTAGCTTCCAGGATTGGTGAAAAGGACCAATTGCCAATCAATTAGCTGCCGTAGCTGAATTCTTTGATTGGGATCAAACATCCATGCGAGGTAACCGCCTGCTTCTGCACATCGAAGGGGGTTCACCTGAGCATGTCAGGCCGATACTGGCGCTGGATTTCTGCGGTAGGTGTGAGCAGTGGGTCAGGTCTATTTTTGCGCGGCGCACACATGCGACCTCTTGAGATTTCGGGCCAGATTTTCCAAGCCAGATTGACAAAGTGATCGATCACATCGATGTGCACTGCGAGAATTTGACCTGATTGGCGAGATATTGGGCCGCGCGTCTGGCCATAAATGGCCTCACTTCAGCGCTCAGCTGAGCTCGCCGATTGATGCTCACATGTTGCCTGAGTGTTTACTTCGGACACGAGATCGCGACCAAGAATTCGGCCCAGAAACGCAAGCTCCGGTCTTAGGATTCCTGCTGCGGTTGCGCCGCAATCGGAAGTTTCCCCGCAACAGGTTCGACTGACGAAGCCATCGTATCTGAATGGATCAGTGGTGCTGTCATACAAGCGAATTTCTGAGCTCTCCAACTTGATGGGGTGCAGCCAGCAGTTGAACGGCTTATAGTACTAAGGATGTTTTCCGCTGCGATCCGCGAGAACCTGCAGTCCACATCGCCGGTCGTCCATGAGAAACACACAAGCCGTTTCGTCAAAGTGGGCGGGATAGCTTCTCAGCAGTGCTCTGAAGGGGCGTGGTTTGAGAGCCGTTATTTTCCCCGCCACCCCGTGCCACTCGGTGGATGCGACAACGACCTCGGGCAACTCGAGTCCCATGTCTCGGAAATCGGATGCGCGGTCGACAGACAATTGCTGCAAGACGGCCGCTGTGCCGTTATCGAGTGAGACGCCACCATAACAACACATTCCTTGGCAACTCCTAACGGAGCATCGCCTCAATTTGCGTTGAAATTCTTTCGGGTAGAGCGTTGCCTCTTTCAAACGCTGCCGTAGGGCCGCTTCCGATTCTGCGAATGTAGTGATGCCGGCTTTGGGTCGAGCGCATCCGTCCGTCATCTATCACCTCGCCGATACAGCGTACCCGCTCTTATCGCTCATATCAATTCTAGTGTCGCGCTCGTGTGAGACGGACTTCGCGATGGTTGTCGGCTGGACGTTTTACTCCTCGGGCTGGATTCAACGAAATGATGCCTTCCGACACGTGAAAGGATGCGGCCGAGAAGGCCGACCGTTCGCGCGCGCGTGAGCCGACAAAAGAGGTGAACGAGAGCAAGAACGAGAGCAGTGTCCGTGCTGTGAATTCCCGATGGATACGCGCCAAATGCCGCATATACGGCTTCATGTGCTCCACTTCCAGTTCCTTACCTCCGGCATGTCCTCCCCGTGCTCGCTGACGTAGAGCTTGTGGCGCTCCATCGTGGTCCAATAGCGGTCGGTCGAGCTCTCGACCTGGCCAGCGAGCCGCGGGATGCGGCGGATCGCATCGAGCGCGAGCTGGTAGCGATCGAGATTATTGAGCACTGCCATGTCGAACGGCGTCGTCGTGGTGCCCTCCTCGCGATATCCGCGCACGTGGATGTTGTCGTGGTTCTTGCGTCTGTACGTCAGCTTATGGATCATGGTGGGGTAGCCGTGATAGGCGAAGATGACCGGCTTGTCGCGGGTGAATAGTTCATCGAAATCCCGGTCCTCCATCCCGTGCGGGTGCTCGGTGCGCGGCTCGAGCACCATCAGGTCGACCACATTGACGACACGGATGCGGATATCCGTGACATACTCGCGCAGCAGCGTGACGGCCGCCAGCGTTTCGAGCGTCGGCACGTCGCCGGCGCAAGCCATCACCACATCGGGATCGCCCGCATCGTTGCTCGCCCAATCCCAGATTCCCGCGCCGACCGTGCAATGGCGGACCGCAGTGTCGATGTCGAGCCATTGCCACTCCTTCTGCTTTCCGGCGATGATCAGATTGATGTAATTGAGGCTGCGCAGACAATGATCGGCGACGGACAAGAGGCAATTGGCATCCGGCGGGAGATAGATGCGCACGACCTCGGACTTCTTGTTGGCGATATGGTCGATGAAGCCGGGATCCTGATGGGAGAAGCCATTGTGATCCTGCCGCCAGACGTGAGACGTCAAGAGATAATTGAACGAGGCAATCGGCTTGCGCCAGCGGATGTTCCGCGTGGTCTTCAACCACTTGGCATGCTGATTGACCATAGAATCGATGATGTGGATGAACGCCTCGTAGCAGGAGAACAGGCCGTGGCGCCCGGTCAGCAAGTAACCCTCCAGCCATCCCTGACAGAGATGCTCGCTCAAGACCTCGAGCACGCGACCGTCGGGGCTGAGATCGACGTCGACATCTTCGATCGGCGCCATCCATTCCTTGCTGGTGGCGCCATAGACCGCGTCCAGCCGGTTGGATGCGGTCTCGTCCGGCCCGAATAGCCGGAAGTTGCGTTTCTCCGCGTTGAGCTTGAACACGTCGCGCAGATATCTGCCGAGAATGCGCGTGGATTCGGCTTCGATCGCTCCCGGCGCAGGCAGCGTTACCGCATAATTGCCGAAATGTGGAAGCGAGAGCGGCTGCAGCAGCTCCCCGCCATTCGCATGGGGATTGGCGCTCATGCGGCGGTGGCCGGTCGGGGCGATGGCCGCGATCTCCTCGCGGAATTTGCCGCTCGCGTCGAACAATTCTGCAGGTCGGTAACTTTTCATCCAGGCTTCGAGACCGGCCAAATGCTCCGCTTTGTCGAAGTCGGAGATCGGGACCTGGTGGGCACGCCAGGTCCCCTCGACCGGCTTGCCGTCAACGAATTTGGGCCCGCTCCAACCCTTCAGCGTGCGAAAGACGACCATGGGCCAGGGCGGGCGCTTTGGCACCCGCGCGCTGCGCGCTTCGCTTTGGATGCTGCGAATGTCGGCGAGCACGCGGTCGAGGGTTACTGCCATCGCCTGATGCACGGCGGCAGGCTCGGAACCTTCGACGAAAAGCGGCTCATAGCCGAAGCCGCGCAGAAGAGCCGTCAATTCCCCCTGGGAAATACGCGCTAGAACGGTCGGGTTGGCGATCTTGTATCCGTTGAGGTGCAGGATCGGCAGCACGCAGCCGTCGCGTGCGGGATTGAGGAACTTGTTGGAATGCCAACTTGTCGCAAGCGCGCCGGTCTCGGCTTCGCCATCGCCTACGATGCAGGCGACGATCAGGTCCGGGTTGTCGAACGCTGCGCCGTAGGCATGTGCCAGCGAATAACCGAGCTCGCCGCCTTCGTGGATCGAGCCGGGCGTTTCCGGCGCCACGTGACTCGGGATCCCGTATGGCCACGAGAACTGGCGAAACAGCCGTTTCAGCCCGTCGCGATTGCGCTCGATGTTGGGATACGTCTCCGTGTAGGTGCCTTCGAGATAGCTGTGCGCTACGAGACCCGGCCCGCCATGGCCCGGGCCGATGATATAGATCATGTTGAGATCGTTTTCTTTGATCAGCCGATTGAGATGCACATAGAGGAAGTTCAGCCCCGCGGTTGTGCCCCAGTGGCCCAGCAGACGCGGCTTGATATGAGCCCGCTCGAGCGGGACTTCGAGCAGCGGGTTGTCCTTGAGATAAATCTGCCCAACGGACAGGTAATTGGCGGCACGCCAATAGGCATCCATCTTCTCGATCAGCTCAGAGGGAAGGGGGTTTGGCATGGGGACCTCCGCGTCGAGAGGAAAAGGCCGACGCAAGCCGCTGGTTCCCTGGCCCCGAAATCGGGGAGCCGATTAGAACACCTCCAATGAGATCGAGTTGGCCATTGGGCTTGGCCCAAGCGGGCTAAGATAGCTCGTCATTGCCGAGGTTTGACTTTCATCAAGACCCGTCTCCCGAAGAAGATGGATGCGCGGGACAACGGGTCCCCACCGACTTTGGGGGCGGTGATACCCGTCCCGCGCATGCCGGTAGTATCTCTCTGCTCAGCCTGGATCAAGTTCTTGGCGTTGCGCGTTGATGCGGCGAGCGTACCTTAGCCGCTGAGGTGAGAGCGAGAGATGCAGGACGCGGAGCGTCGCCGGGTAAGTCCATGCGGCAGCACCGATCGCGCAGGCGACAGCGCGACTAACCCGCTGCCTGTCGTTACACTCTCCCCGCGCGATTACGATGCCGTGCTGTTTGACCTCGACGGCGTCCTCACAAAGACGGCGGAGGTACACGCAGCGGTATGGAAGCGCCTATTCGATGAAGTTCTCGAGGAAATTTCAAAGAAGTCAGGGCGATCCTTCGTTCCATTCGACATCGACACTGACTACCGGCGCCACGTGGACGGCAAGCCGCGCCTCGACGGCGTCGCTGCCTTTCTCGAGTCCCGCGGCATTCGCCTGCCTCTCGGCACAGCCGAGGATCCTGCCGATTCACGTACCACGCACGGCTTGGGCAATCTGAAGGATCATTACTTCCTGGAGTACCTCAAAGAGCGCGGCGTGCAGCGGTACGGAGAATCGATCGCACTCGTGCGCACGCTGCGGCTCCAGAAGGTGAAAACAGCCGTCGTGTCCTCAAGCAACAACTGTGCCGCGGTCCTGGAGGCGGCAGAAATAGCAGACCTATTCGACGCACGCGTCGATGGACTGGATCTCACCAGATTTGCGCTCCACGGCAAGCCCGCGCCGGACACGTTCTTGGAAGCTGCGCGACGCCTCGATGCGGAGCCGTTACGGGTGGTAGTGGTGGAGGACGCGATCGCGGGTGTCCAAGCCGGGCGCGCGGGCCAATTCGGCTGTGTCATCGGCGTAGACCGTACCGGCTGCTCCCTTGCGCTGCGCAGGGCTGGAGCCGATGTCGTGGTGAGGACTCTCGGGCAGGTTCGGGTGGCCACCGAGGATCCATCGACCTGGTCACTGGTATTCGACGGTTTCGACCCGAAGCATGAAGGCATTCGCGAAGCCCTTTGCACGCTGGGCAACGGTTATTTCGCGACGCGCGCGGTTCAACCCGGAGCGATAGCGGATGACGTACACTATCCGGGGACCTATCTTGCCGGCGCCTATAATCGATTGCGGACAGATATTGCCGGCCGCGTGGTCGAGAATGAGGATCTCGTCAACTTCCCGAATTGGCTTGCACTCAATTTTCGTGTCGCAGACGACGACTGGTTCGATGAGCAAAAGGTCGCGCTGCTGTCCTATCGCCAGGAGCTCGATCTCAGGCACGGGTTGTTGTTGCGTACGGCCCGTTTCGAGGATCGCCACGGCCGGCGGAGCACACTGCGGGAACGCCGACTCGTCTCAATGGCCGATATGCACCTGGGCGCCGTGGAATTGTCTGTGACGCCTGAGAACTGGTCGGCACGTGTTAACATCCGAACGGCGCTCGACGGGCGCATCGTCAACGCCGGCGCGCAACTGTATCGGCAATTCAACAACAAACATCTGATACCGCTGACAGGGCAAAGCATCGGCGATGACATCGTATACTTGCAAGTACGCACCTCGCAGTCGAACATTCATGTAGCCCAAGCGGCTCGAACCCGCGTTTTCGTCGACGGGCACGAGCTCCATCCCGCGCGGCGAGTTGTTGAGGATGAAGGATACATCGCGCAGGAGCTGGCGGTCGATGTTACCCGGGGAACGACGCTCGTACTGGAGAAGGTGGCATCGCTCTATGCCTCACGCGATGATGCCATCTCCGAGCCGGGCTACGAGGCGCAACAAGCGATCGTGCGGACAGGCCGCTTCGAGACGGTGATGACGGAGCATGCCCGCGCATGGAGCCAATTATGGCACCGTTTCGACGTGCACATCGAGCCAGAGCACCCAGACAGGTTGAACGTTCTGATGTTGCTTCGGTTGAACATGTTTCACCTGTTGCAGACCGTCTCTCCCCATTCGATCGGGCATGACATCGGCGTCCCCGCGCGAGGATGGACCGGCGAGGCATATCAGGGCCATGTCTTTTGGGATGAGCTCTTCATCTTTCCATTCTTCAACTATCGCATGCCCGAGATCACCCGATCCTTGTTGATGTACCGCTACCATCGTCTTGGGGAAGCGCGAGCGGCCGCCCGAAGCGCCGGGTACAGCGGCGCCATGTTTCCCTGGCAGAGCGGCAGCAATGGAGAAGAGGTGACGCAGGTGAGCAACCTCAACCCGCGCTCGCAGCGATGGGTGCCCGATAACTCCCACCTGCAACGTCATATCGGCAGCGCCGTCGCGTACAATGTTTGGCAGTATTTCCAGGTCACGCATGACCTGGAGTTTCTGGAGTTCTACGGTGCCGAGCTGATTCTAGACATCGCGCGCTTCTGGTCGAGCATCGCGACCTTCAATGAGGAGCGCGGGAGGTATGAGATCCGCGGCGTCATTGGTCCCGACGAATTTCATGACGGGTATCCGGAAGCAACGACACCGGGCCTCGCTAACAACGCGTATACCAATGTCATGGCCGTATGGGTGTTGTGCCGCGCGCAGGACGTGCTCGCGCGCCTATCCGAGATGCGCCGCACCGAGCTGACGACGCGCCTTGGTTTGACAAGAGATGAGATCGCACGCTGGGACGATATTAGTCGCCGGATGTACGTCCCGCTGCAGCAAAGTGGAATCATCAGTCAGTTCGAGGGGTACGAGAACCTGCGCGAGCTGGATTGGGAAAATTTTCGCAACCGGTACGGCAACATCCAGCGCCTGGATCTGATCCTCGAGGCCAAGCAGGACACCCCGAACCGCTACAAGCTCTCGAAACAGGCCGACCTGCTGATGCTGTTCTATTTGTTCTCGGCCGACGAGCTTCGCGCATTGTTCGCGCGCCTCGGATATCTTTTCGAATACGACACCATCCCGCGGAATTGGCTTACTACGACGGCCGTACCTCGCACGGCTCCACGCTGTGCCGCGTGGTCCATTCCTGGGTTTTGGCGCGCTCGGATCGGGCGCGTTCGATGAGCTACTTTGCAGAGGCGCTGCAGAGCGACGTGAGCGACATCCAGCAGGGGACCACGGCGGAGGGTGTGCACCTTGGCGCCATGGCCGGCACGGTCGATCTGGTGCAGCGCGTCTCGACCGGTATCGAGGTCACCGAGGACGTGCTTCGCCTCAATCCCGAACTAGCGCAGGGGATCGATCGCCTTGACATGCGCATTCGCTATCGAGGGCATTCGCTCGACCTGCAGCTGAGCCGCGACAGGCTCACCGTGCACGGGCGCGACCGGAGCCCAACGCCGATCAATCTCGGAATTCAAAATGAAGTGTATGAGTTCGCTGGCGGCAGCACGCGGGTATTCATACTTAACCGCGCCGGCAGCAAGGGCCGCGATGAAGCTGCCCGGGCAGGAGGACAACGACGAAGGAACTCGTCTACCAGGCCCCGGTAAAGAAGGCGCTGCAGGAGCGCCCGCTCCGGGAAATCAAGGCGCCGACCGATGCCATCGTCAACATTTTGAAGACTACCATATGCGGCACCGATTTACATATCTTGAAGGGCGATGTCCCAACCTGTGCGCCCGGACGGGTTCTTGGTCACGAGGGCATCGGCGTGGTTGAGAAAACGGCGCGTTTTGCCAGGAATGCGGACATATCGAAATCAATTAGAGCACCGATCGAAGGGAGCTCAACGTCCGCCGGCGGATACTTGGCCAGGATGTTTGAATCGAAGGCATAATGGAAATACTGTGGTAACGCGTTCGCCCCAGAGTTTCTTCACTGCAGCCAGGATGCGCAACTTGTCGTCAATCAATACGTAGTGGTCTGCGGGATAGAGACGTTCGACCTCTGCAAGCTCCTCCTCTTTGTGGACGTAGATGAGCACGCGGTCATCGAACGTGCCAAAGTCCGGATCGTTCCACCTTGCGTGGCTGGAACACGGCATCGCCATCCGAAAGGATCACGGCGATCCCCCATTGCTGGACATGCTTCACGGCGCTGAGAGCACCGGGATGCGCCGGTCTCTCGCCCGGTTCAGCAAATCGGACGCGCGAAGTTGGCAGACCCGCGTTTTCTCGTCGAGCAGATCGCCGCACTCCTGACCGCGATCACCGCGGCCGCTGCCGCCTTGGCGACGACCATCCCTGGCTTCGACCGGAGGATCGTTCTTTTTCCTGTCTTGCCGCTCGCGCTGTGGCTGGGGAGCCTTGGGCAAGGCTGCCTGCAGGACTGGATCGAGCTCGGGCCGGGTGGGTTGTCGCTCCGACCGGATTGGATCTGCTTTCCGGCGATTGTTCTCGTCGGCGCGGCGCCAGCCATTGTGATGGCGGTCATGCTCCGGCGTGGCGCGCCGCTGACCCCGCATTTGTCAGCCGCTCTCGGCGGATTGGCGGCGGCGGGCCTCGGAAATTTCGGGCTGCGGCTTTTCCATCCCCAGGATGCAAGCCTGATGGTGCTGGTCTGGCAGTTCGGCACGGTATTCGTGTTGTCGGCCGCTGCGGCTTGGGCAGGTCGCTACCTCTTGAACTGGGGCTCGCTTGTTGGAACGACCCGCAAGGCTTCGATTCCGTGACCCGCCGGCTGTTCACGTCTCGCCGGCATCCAGCACGGCTGGCCGCCCCCGATGGCCCGCCGAAACGACGGCAAAGCAACTCATGGCGTCAGCCCCAATCAGGAGCCTGTAGGGTTGCTGATCGAAGCTCAGTTGCAGTTAGTCCTGTACGATGGCTCGCGAGTATCACAGGCATGAGCGTGCGCACCGCGCGCGAATCGTAGAGCGCGCGCTATGTCGAGTTCCCGGGCTGAACAGCGCCAAGGTAGATTTCGGACTCGGCATGGCGATCGCCACCGGCACGGTCCGATCCTGCCCGATCCTGCCCGATGCTGCCAAGCTTGTCGAAGCCGTTGCTGCGCAGCCGGGGGCATCAGCTCCAAACTCGCCAACAAGGACGGGGGGTCTAAAATTTTACTTGCGGCGCCTGGTCGAGCATTTTTCGGTCGTCGCCAACATTGAAGAATTCGTGCGGCGCGAACCCGAAGGGACCTGCGAATAGTACGGTCGGGAACTGCTGAACCATACTGTTATATCCTTGCACCATGGCGTTGAAAGAACGGCGCGCAGTGGCGAGCTTGTTCTCAATAGCAATCAAATCGGTCTGAAGCTGTTGAAAATTGCTGTTGGCCTTGAGGTTCGGATAGGCCTCGGCCAAGGCGAATAATTGCCGCAGCGCTCCACCGAGCACGGTCTCCGCTTGCGCCTTGGCCGCAGGTCCCTGCGCCGCCACGGCGGCGTTCCTCGCCTGCACCACCGCGTCGAGCGTGGCGCGCTCGTGGCCGGCATAGCCCTTCACGGTTTCGACCAGGTTGGGAATGAGGTCGTGACGCTGCTTGAGTTGCACATCGATGTCGGCGAAGGCCTGACTACATTGCTGCCGCATTGCGACGAGCCGGTTGTAGGTCACGACGCCCCAGAACAGGATGACAGCGACGATCGCGACGGCGATCGAGATCCAGGTGGACACAGTGCCCGCTCCTTCGGATGACCTCGCGTGTAATTTTAGTGCATATCGGGTTGGCGCCTAGATTTTCCTCGGCATCCCTTGACCGGGGATACGAGGTACGGTCGTGTACGAAGTCGCAAGCGCGTCCGCGGCCACGCTGTCGCCGCGCCACCGAGCAGCGTGATGAAACCACGGCGTTTCATCTGACCGTCAGGCAACATCGGACCGGTTCATACCGGCTGCCGCGACGGCAGACGAGTCGAATAAGTCCGCTGGTTGGGACACTATTGGGACACTCGCGGCACTGAGCATTGATATCATTACGTTATTGCCGCGATAGGGCACGTGGACCATATTCACCCCGGCCATCATCTTGAACAATTCGCCTGACACATGGGAGGGAGCTCCGACACCAACCGACGCCATATTAATCTTGCCCGGGTTGAGCTTGGCATAGGCGATGAACTCGGGAACGGTCTTCGCCGGCACCGACAGGTTCACGTCCAGGACATTCGCGAAGCGCACGATCGGCGCGACCGGCGCAATATCGCGGATGAAATCGAAACTCAGTTTGTCGTAAAG
>Ga0306920_100016256_pt1 | contig 10239 bp, 5 predicted proteins | sample flu12Cox44000170_FD_204666 | JGI IMG/M metagenome (GOLD analysis project Ga0306920, IMG submission 204666) | Lab enrichment of tropical soil microbial communities from Luquillo Experimental Forest, Puerto Rico - flux4day.12C.oxic.44.000.170 (v2)... | ecosystem: Environmental > Terrestrial >...
TCCCCGATCTCGTAAACCGACCCGGTGCAAGTCACGAGGCAAATCCCGAACCAGTCCGGATTCGCTTTCGCCAATTCCGGTATATAGGTCGCCACGGCCCCATCATTCAGTTGCCGGCAATCCTGGTACAATCTTTTCAAAAACTCCTCAACGGGTGAAGCGGCTGCAGTTGGACCGTTGATGTCAGACTTGCCTGGGTTGATCATAAAATCATCAACCGCAGGCAGTTCAGGTGGGGGTGCGCCGTGATCGATTTGCATGTTGTGCCCTAAAGTCAAAGGGAGACTCTGTCACCGGCCCACGCAAGGCTCATGCCAAACTGAAGTTACCAGCTTATCGAATCGACATTGTTGATGAAAAAGCGCCTGATTTTGGACCCAAAACACTCTGTTATTGCCCGCGGAGTGTTACACCTACACTGCTCGCGTCCCTCGCAAAAGTCAACCATGCCTCCAATCTCTTTGAGCTGTCGCATTGAGACCAATCTGCGCTCTTAGCAACACTCCGGTAACGGGATTTTTATTCGCCCCGGAGTTCAAGGTTCAATACGATCAGGCAAGCCTCAATACATGCTCGCACGTGTGAAGACACCCATTCTCGTCCTCCTTTTTGCCTGTCTTTGTCTTCCGTTGCCTGGGGAACCTGCGCCCATTCCACAAGAAACGGACATGGTCGTTGTAGGTGCGGGCATCTCCGGGTTGTGCGCGGCGCTGGAAAGCGCGCGACATGGCGCCAGGGTCACAGTAATTGACATGGCTTCCGTGTTCGGGGGCCACGCTGTCATGTCCAGTGGCATGGTTTGCATCGTCGGCACCCCCGAACAACAAACGAATCACGTTGCCGACTCGCCGGAGCTGGCGTACGAAGACTTTTTGCGCCTGGGCGAAGATGCCGACCCCGCATGGGCAAAATTCTACGCCAGGAATTCGCGGCATGAAGTTTATGATTGGCTGCAAAACCTGGGCATCGGCGGGTGGGAGTTATTTCCCCAAATCATCCCGGGGAACAGTGTGCGGCGCCAGCATGTCGCCAGGGGCCGCGGCGTCGGCCTGGTAAGCCCAATTTACCGCGAATGTCTACGCTATCCCAATCTGAGCTTCATTTTGAACACGAAGGTTACCGCGCTAATTGTCGAGTCCGGTCGTGTGGCAGGAGTGCGCGCAATTCATCAGCGTACTGGACAAACGAATGAGTTCCGCGCGGGCAGCGTGGTTCTGGCGACGGGAGGTTTCGAAAGCAACCTCGAACTGGTGCGAGCTTACTGGCCGCAGTACTTTCCGGCTTTGACCAGCAGCACGCGGATACTGCTTGGTTCGGGAATCAACTCGCAGGGCAGCGGACTGAATCTTGCAGAAACAGCTGGCGGAACTCTTTCGCGGCTTGATCACCAATTGTTTTATTCCACTGGCCTGGTGGACCCGCGCGACCAAACCGGGCGGCGGGGGATGCACGCCTTTAACCGCTCTGCGATTTGGGTCAATGCTCAGGCCACACGCTTTGTCTGGGACGGCGCTCCAGACCCCAAGACTCAAATGCCCGCAGTCTTGCGACAAAATCCCGCCAATTATTGGGCTATCTTTGACGCCACCTCCCGCTCGCAGCTCTTTGTCTCAGGCTCCGACTTTGACGATACCAACGTGGTGCAGCGGGAAATCTTTGATAACCCGAGGATGGCAACCTGCGTCAAACAGGCTGACACTGTCGAAGCGCTGGCCCAAGCTGCAAGTTTGCCGGTTGCCTCGTTGGAGCGGACAATCCACCGCTGGAATGAATTTGTTGCGCGAGGCGCTGACACCGATTTCCACCGTTTTGAAACCAACAGCCAGGAGCGTCCATTGAAGATCGAGACACCGCCGTTTTACGCCCTGCAATTCTTTCCACTGGCTCGCAAAAGCATGGGTGGAGTGGCCGTAGACCTCTCTTGCCGTGTGCTGGACAGGCAAGCCCAGGCAATTCCCGGGCTCTATGCCGTAGGCGAACTGGCAGGCGTTGGAGGAATCAATGGCAAAGCCGCCCTCGAAGGCACCATGTTGGGTCCATCCATTCTCATGGGCCGTGTCGCTGCTCAAGACATCGCCGGAAAACTTCAACATCCATTAAGTGCCGTGTCACGCCTGGCCGAAGCCGACCACCCAACCTCAGCCGGTTCGCCCGCCACCGACCCGGAAACATTGCGTGCCTGGCGAGATGTGCTCGGCCAGTTGATTGCAAAATCGCGCCCCGGGTATTTCCACTTCGAACGGGTCCACACCGTCGTTCTGGCCAGAAATTACGATTGCGCCCGATGCCATCCGGGAACCTCACCGCTGGCGTTAACCGAAGACCAGTTGGATCGGCGGTTGTTAGTCCAAGCCTGCCCTGTTTGCCACGGCGGAGTGAAAGAATGATGCCGCTTAGAAACTCGACAAAGGTCGGCGATCCGAGCAGGTTTTGTCACCATGAACCCAGCCGATCGACTCGAGCTGCCGCCATTGCCATCTCAGCACCCTGATCCCGCACGGTCGAAGCCTCTGCGAGCTTTCCTCTGCCGGGCGATCACCTTGGTACTTTTCTTCCTCGGTTTTGCAACCCACGCTCAAACGGCAACCACCCCCAACTCCACGACCAATGGTAATGCGCTCACATACTTGGACAGCGCAGACCCGTTCTACCCTGACGCGCGATTTCCCAAACTCATCACTCCTCAATGGGTTGGTGAACCTGGCGTTGACGCCGTTGTGATCCTGGCGGTCGACGATATGACCGAGAGCGGAAAATACGAGACGTTCCTGCGCCCTGTTCTGGATCGCCTCAAAAAAATCGACGGACGAGCTCCTATTTCCATTATGACCAGGTCCGTTCCGGTTGCGGATCCACAGGTTCAGAGCTGGCTAAAGGAAGGGCTTTCGATCGAGGTTCACACGATTCAACATCCCTGCCCTCTTTTTGCGAATGGAGATTTCGAAGCAGCAGCAACAAACTTCTTCGGATGCATCGATTCGCTCAGCCAAATCCCGGGAAACCAGCCTGTGGCATTCCGCATGCCCTGCTGCGATTCGATGGATAGCGCGAGTCCCCGTTTCTACGCCGAACTCTTCAATCGACGCAGCCCTGATGGCCATTTCCTTTCCATCGATTCCTCCGTCATGAATTTGCTCACCACGAATGATTCGTCGCTTCCGAGAGAGTTGGTCATGGAACCCGATGGACGAGAGCGTTCCAGAAAATATTTTCCGAGCACCACCAACGCCACTACCCGCGTTAGCCTCGAGTCGTTTGCCACAACCATCGAAAATTATCCGTACCCATATATTATAGGCAGGCTTTGCTGGGAATTCCCATGCGTGGTCCCAAGTGACTGGGAAGCCTACAACTATCACGGCGCGACCAACCAAACGACCGTGCGGGATTGGCAAGCCGCGCTCGACGCTGTCGTCCTAAAGCGAGGTGCCTTCACAATGATATTTCACCCGCACAACTGGATCCGCAGCGACCAGTTAGTGGATCTGGTCAATTATGCCGTCGGCAAATATGGCAAACGGGTCAAATTTCTCACGTTTCGCGAAGCACTCGATCGGATTAATCGGAATCTGCTTTTGGGACAATCCCTCCGGGCCACTGATGGAATCGATAATGGAGTGCGCTTGCTGGATCTGAACGCCGACGGATACCTCGATGTGATTATCGCCAACCAAACGACGCGCACCACCCGTGTCTGGAACGCACAAGCCTCCACTTGGACGGAATCTGATTTCCCGGCTTCACTTGTTAATGAGCCAAACGTTCCGAATCACGATCGTGGTTTTCGATTTGGTCTTGCGCGCCCTGGTCCCAAAGTGACAGCCTTTTTTCGAAGTGAGGATTCCAAAGGTGCCTGGATTTTCGATGGAGGCCGGTGGCGCGATGACGCGCAATTCTTTAACGGGCTAAATCTTAGAGGGCAACCGGTGCTGACAGAGCAGGGAGGTCACGATCGCGGCGTGCGCCTGCGTGACGTGGACAATGACGGACAGTGTGAGTTGTTGGTTGGCAACGAATCTCAAAACGCAGTTTTCCAATGGTCTGAGGCTGATGCGGCCTGGAAGAAGCTCCCATTCTCATTGCCCGAAGGCGCCTCGATCGTGAATGCGGCCGGCGAAGATAATGGGCTTCGGTTTGTCGATATCAACAACGACGGCTACGACGATGCGATCTTCTCCAACGAAACCGGATATTCAGTAAATTTGTTCATCGCTCACGCCAAGCAATGGCTCGGATGGGAGGTCGGCTGGTCTTATAAAGTGCGATCGGGCAAACGCGGGCAACGAGGTGAAATTCCACAGTTTGTCCGCGGCGGACCACATCCCAACAACGGCGCCTGGTTTCACGCCAGCGAACTGTGGGTGCAGAACGAGGATACTTCCGGCTTCTCCAACAAGGTGGTGCGCGTTCCCTTCAAGGAACTGCAACTGGGCGACGAATCGCCCGCCAAAACACCCGCTGAAGCGCTGGCGTCGTTTCAACTGGTTCCCGGATTCAAGATCGAGTTGGTGGCCAGTGAGCCACAGATAGTGGATCCGGTGGCGTTCGACTGGGGACCCGACGGAAAGCTCTGGGTTGTTGAAATGCGCGATTATCCCCTGGGCATGGATGGAAAGGGCAAACCTGGGGGAAGAATAGTATTTCTTGAGGACACTAAGGGGGACGGACACTACGATAGTTCGACGGTGTTCCTCGATGGGATCGGGTTTCCGAATGGCATTATGACCTGGGGCAAAGGCGTTCTCATCACCGCTGCGCCCGACATTCTTTACGCCGAAGACACTGACGCCGACGGCAAGGCCGACGTTCGCAAACTGTTATACACCGGTTTCCGTGAAGGAAACCAACAGCACCGAATTAATGGTTTTGAGTACGGCCTGGATAATTGGATTTATGCCGCCAACGGAGGCAGTGGCGGTGCCGTGCGTTCAGTCGGCAGGAACCAGGAACTCAATCTGCGCGGACATGATCTTCGAATCAAACCAGACGAAGGGCTGATGGAATTGCAGCCCGGAGCGACGCAGTTCGGTCGTCATCGTAATGATTGGGGCGATTGGTTTGGAAACGATAACAGCCGCTGGCTTTGGCACTACTACTTGCCGGAGCATTACCTGGCCCGCAATCCGGACTTGGCAGTTGGCTCACTCTTCCGTATGCTGCCCGACTATGCCGATTCCGGCCGCATTTTTGCCGCGAGCGCGCCGCAGCAGCGATTTAACTGGCCAACTCAACTCTTCCAAGTGACCTCCGCTTGCAGCGCGACACCGTACCGGGACTCGTTGTTTGGAGCGGATTTTGAGACCAGCGTTTTCATCTGCGAACCAGCCAACAACGTGATCCACCACGAAGTCCTGGAGACCAAAGGCGTCTCCTTTGTCAGCCATCGAGCCGCCACCGAAACCAATACCGAATTCCTCGCCTCGACCGACAATTGGTGTCGACCGGTGATGGTCAGAACCGGGCCGGATGGCGCTTTGTACTTTGCCGACATGTATCGCCTGGTGATCGAGCATCCGGAATATTTTCCCGACGAACTCAGACACCGGCCCGATCTGCGCGCCGGCGAAGATAAGGGACGAATCTATCGTGTTTACCCCGTTGATGCCAAACTACGGCCGATTCCCCGGCTCGACCATCTTGACACAAGCGGGTTGGTCGCTGCGTTGGACAGTCCAAACGGCTGGCAGCGGGATACCGTGCAGCGATTGCTGGTCCAGTCTCACAACACCCGGGCAGTGCAAGATTTAGAGAAACTTCTGTCCCGGAGTGAAAATCCTAAAGCCAGGCTTCAGGCCCTGTGCACGCTATCCGGTCTCCAATCGTTAAACACCTTGGTCCTGGTGAACTGTTTGAAAGATCCGCATTGGGCTATCCGTCGTGAAGCTGTTCTCCTCAGTGAATCAAGCTTTGGCAAATCGCCTGATCTCGATGCCCGTTTGCTGGAGCTCGAAGGCGACCCGGATCTGCGCGTCAGATATCAATTGGCTTTCAGTCTCGGTGAGTGGAAAACCCCAAACGTTGGCCAGGTGCTCGGCCGGATGATGCTCAAAGATTGGCAGGACGATTACATGCAACTCGCATTCCTGAGTTCTATCGTTACGCATTTCGCGCAGGTTGTGCAGGTAGTAACGCATTCGGCGGCTACTCAACCGCCACCGCCTGGCTTGCTCGAACGTCTGGTGGCGCTGGCCTGCCAGAACTCGAATGAGCCGGCGTTGAACGATCTGCTTGAGAAAATTGTGAACCCTTCAAACAATGGCTACGTCGCCTGGCAAATGGCCGGGCTCAAGGGCCTCGTCAACGTTTTGGATCGACGCAATCTTACGCTCGCAGCATTTCAGGCTGAATCGAGTGCGTCCCTCCGGCAGTTTTTGGCCAAACTTGGGCCCCTTTTTAACCAGGCACGCCACACAGCATCCGATACTGCGGCCGATGAAACTGAACGAACACTCGCAATTGGCCTCCTGGGACGTGGATCATCCGATCAGTTACAGCAGGACATTTCCCAATTAGGCGATTTGTTGGGACCACAGAACCCGCCCGCGGTTCAGAAGAGCGCACTGGCTGGTTTGCGACGCAGTCGCGAACCTCAAGTCGCGCAGGTGCTGTTGCGGAACTGGAGGCGTTATGGCCCGAGTCAACGCCAGGAAGTGCTCAATACACTCCTAAGCCGGCCCGAGTGGGTCGAGCCCCTGCTCGCAGCAATCGATGCCGGCAAAATCAGCCCTGGTGAATTGGGAGCTTTGCCACAACAACAGCTGCTGAAGAGTTCAGATCAAAAGATTCGCGAGCACAGCGCCAGGTTGTTTTCGACGATTAGCGCTGACCGAATGAAAATCGTCGAGTCGTACAAGGGTGTTGCAGGCCTTAAGGGAAACCGCGGCAAAGGCCATGAACTCTTCACAAAAAACTGTTCCATTTGTCATAAGCTGCGCGGCGAAGGTCAGAGTACCGGCCCGGACCTGGGAACGATTGCGGACAAACCTGTCCAGGAGCTGCTGGTTGCCATCCTCGATCCGAACCAGGCCGTTGATCCTGCTTACACGGCCTATACTGCTGTTACGAAAGATGACCGCGAGCTCAGCGGCGTTTTGGTGTCCGAAACCCCCAATAGTATCTCACTAAGAATGGCTGGAGGCGCTGAGGAGCAGATCCTGCGCGCTGACTTGAATCAAATGACCAGTTCCGGTCGTTCCCTGATGCCGGAAGGATTTGAGGCAGGCCTCAACCAACAGGACATGGCTGATCTAATCGCATATCTGCTCAATCCTGGGCCTTAAGGTCCATTGAACGGAACCTCGACGGGCATTATTTTCCGCGCGGTAAATCCCAAAAAGAAAATCTATGAGCGATAACAACGGCAAACTCGGTGTGACCGTGCACTTTGCAGCCAAAACAATCTACGACAAAGCCCTCACAAACGAATTTAAGAATCTTATCGTTGGTAAGTTCGAGGATGCCATTAATAAATCCTCAAAGTTGGAAGTCGATGACCATCCCAGGAATGGATTCATATTGAATGTGACCCTCGAGTTGCCCCGAGACGATAAGAGCAAACCCCCAGTGCTCAAAGGCGCGATTTCCGTCGCGATCATGGGCGTTGGAATCACGCCTACGACTGCAAATATTAAGCCTGCTTCGCCCAATTTCGCCGATGTCGGGAGCAACCCCAGGTCGACGCTGTCACAGGCTAAGCTTTTGGTTACGACTATCCTCGAAAGGGGCGTATTGTCTAAAGCAATTGCGGCAATGGAAGCGAGGGTTCCGGTGCCATCGTAGTCGTCATCTTCCTCGTCCTCGTCCTCTTCCTCGATTCTTGATTCGAAGACGAGGACGAGCGACGAAGAGGAAGAACATCTAAGCCTTCAGCCAAGATCGACCCAGCTTCGCCGAACACGCGGCAGAAGGGGTAGACGGGCGCTGGGAATTGTCAGTCCAATCTCTGCCGCCGGTGGAAACTGGTTTCGTTGCAGCCACCACCCCTTCAGCAAACGAGCGATATCCAGGTACTGTGAGAAGTCGGTAGGTTTAATGATAAAAGATTTCGCCCCCAGTTCGTAAGCCAGGCTGACATCTCCAACGTACTGAGCCGAGGTGAAAACGATTACAACGAGCTTGTTGAGACCGGGCTGAGACCTGATCCATTCCAAAACCTCGCGACCGGACCGTCGCGGCAGTTTTAAATCAAGCAGCATCAATCCCGGCATCGGAAATCTCACTCGGTCGGCGAACCGCCCCGAACCGCTTAAATAGTCGATGGCCATCTGTCCATCCGACGCCACTTGCACCGGGTTGGCGATTCCAGCCTGTGCGAACGCTCGCTGCAACAGGAACACCTCATTGGCCTCGTCTTCCACCTGGAGGATACAAGTGTAATTCATAAACCTTAGGACAGAGCCTACCCCATAAACCGGCCTTGTTCAATTGAGCCGTACGCCATCTCTGCGCGAATGCCCCTATCAATTCGGACGGAATTGCGCGAGGCGCCTACCTTGGCACGCCTTAAAGGAAGTGATATTTTGGCGCGGCTCGAAAATGACGTATGCGCGCGCGGCTCTCAGCGAAAACACCTCGAACAAAACCGATGCTTGGCGTTTTCGGACTTTGTGCGGGATTAGTCTGGATTTGCTCAGCGTGTATTCCTCTTCGCTATACCACCAGCCCAGGGGCAACCGGTAGAATCGTCGATGCCAGGACACAAGCCCCTCTGACCGGCGCAGAGGTTCTGATTTCTCGTTCGACTTACCCACCTTCTTCGCCAGAAGCGGCCTTTACCAACGGCAGGCCACCTACAGTCATGAGCCGGGAAGCGGGCCAATTTACCGTGCCGCTCGAGCGGCGCATTGATCTTTATTTCCTGCCCGTCGACGCTTTCCCTCGATTCGGCCTTTTGGTTGTCAGGCATGCGGGATATGAGACCACCTGCGTGCCATTTTGGTCGAAGTCGGTAGCCGAGCTGGGGGACGTCAAACTCAACCCATCGAAGAAGAATTAATAGGAACCCGATCGTGGCGTTCACGCCACTTCTACCCGCGAGTTTCAACGCGGCGCCTCCGGTGGCGCGAGGCTCCTGCCGAGCCCTGATCCTTTCTTTGGAACGATTTTAATGTGCGCGTCCGCCTAACATTATTTGTGCTCGAGAGCGGGGGCGTTCACGACGTTTTTCTGTGCAGGTTGATAAACAATCCTTGCAATACGTTTGCGAATTCATTAGAATCTGTCTCGACTCGGAAGGCACATGGGTCGCCGCCGAGCCTCCGCCATGACCTGGCAAAATCAGCCGGCACCGGAGAGTCGAGTCGGTCCCGAGGGGGTTCCGCAAATCCCCTGTACTCTTGTAACGTCCCAAGCGGCCAACCTATCGGCGCAGCCTCCCCTGGACACCTCTCTCGGGCGCAGTCATACACCTGAGCCTCTTGCTCTCAAAGTCGCAAAAATCCATTTAACTGCACAGGAGAACGGCAGTCCGGCCGACCTGTTCACGATCGCTTTAGGAACAGAGACAATTTCTCTCCTGCCGTTCAGGAACTGGGGACAACTGGACTTGCACAAATGGACAGTGCGAGGCAGGCTTCCAGGCACTCCCGCCGGATTGGAGGTCACTCCTGACCACGTGAAGATGGCCGGCGAAACAGTCTTGACCAGCGATCCCGACGGATGCGCAAAGCTGCAGAAGGCTTTTGATGAATGGCTCGAGTTGGAAAAAAGCAGCCTGGAGCACATTCGAAAGAAACGGCAATCGCCAACAATTCCCGCCAAAGCCAGCAATAATGAACGACAGTCATCTCAGGCTGTTAGGTTTCGAGTGGAAGTCGACAAGCGCGGACAGGTGCACATCAACTGCCTGCAAGGCGCCGAGAGCTTGAGTACGGTGGGACTGACCGTTCAAGGGTTTAACGGACTGTTTAGTCAGGGCCTCATGCGTAAACCTCAGGCGCTTGATATCGGCGCACTGCACGATTGGGTGGAATTGGATGGCCAATTGTGCAGCTTTGAACACGGCAACAATGACGCGGCCAAACTCGAAAAACTCCTTAATGAGAAATATCTGCCCGCGACAGCCCTCGGACAGGGCAAGAACATAGCGATATTCGCCAACGCTGCGTCACCGACCGGATTTGATATCCAATTTCCAGTCACTGTCGGGGGCGTCACTGAGAACCGGCGACGCACGTTGAACGATGCGGCACTGGAACTGTTGCAGGAACCCACCCGATGCGGTGTGCTTCAGGCAGGGCT
>Ga0306920_100016257_pt1 | contig 10239 bp, 6 predicted proteins | sample flu12Cox44000170_FD_204666 | JGI IMG/M metagenome (GOLD analysis project Ga0306920, IMG submission 204666) | Lab enrichment of tropical soil microbial communities from Luquillo Experimental Forest, Puerto Rico - flux4day.12C.oxic.44.000.170 (v2)... | ecosystem: Environmental > Terrestrial >...
CCAACCACACGTAGAAGTACTTGCCGGGCGCATCCGGGATCGGGATGCCGAAGTAGGGCGCATCGCGCGAGATGTCCCAGTCGCTCAAGGTGAGCTCGCCACGGCCCGACAGCCACTCGCGCGCCTTGTTGAGAACCTGCGGCTGCAGCCGCCCGGGGGTCTCCAGCCATTCCTTCAGGAAAGCGACGCACTTCGGATCCGACAGGCGGAAGAAAAAGTGCTCGGAGGTGCGCAGCACCGGTTTTGCACCGGAGATAGTGGAGTACGGGTTGATCAGCTCGGTCGGTGCGTAGACCGTGCTGCACACTTCGCAGGCATCGCCGTACTGATCCGGCGAGTGACAGTTCGGGCACTCGCCCTTGATGTAACGATCGGGCAGGAACATTCCCTTGACCGGATCGTAGAACTGCTCGACGGACTTCCGGTGGATGAGGCCGGCGGCTTTCAGCCGTGCATAGATGTCCTGCGACAGCCGGGTGTTCTCGGGCGAGTCGGTCGAGTACCAGTGATCGTAGCTCAGGTGAAAACCCTGCAAATATCGCGGCCGGCCGGCGGCGATGCGCGCCACCAGCTGCTGCGGCGTGACCCCTTCGCTCTCCGCCTTCAGCATGATCGGCGCGCCGTGCGCGTCGTCGGCCCCGACGAAGTGCAGCTCGTGACCCTGCATCCTCTGGAAGCGCACCCAGATGTCGGCCTGGATGTACTCCATGATGTGGCCGATGTGGAACGGGCCGTTGGCGTAGGGAAGCGCCGTGGTGACGAAAATCCTGCGGGTCATCCAGCTAGTTTACACAGCTTGGCGTAGCGGCAGGCACGGCGCCGCCGCGCAGCGCACGGTACAGCGGCGCGGCCCACACGGCGCAGGATATGCCGGGGGCGGCCGGCGCGTCCTGTCAGTGGGCGTCCTTCAGGTCCTCGAAGCGCGACTTGTTGATCGCTTTCTTGTAGGCCTCGGCGCCGGTGATCTGGCGTTGATTCAGCAGCTGTTCGATCGCCGAGTCCATGGTGCGCATGCCGAATGCGCCGCCCGCCTGCATGGTGTTCTCCAGCTGATCGAGCTTGCCCTGGCGGATGAGGTTGGAGGCCGCGGGGGTATTCACCATGATCTCGAGCGCCACCACCCGGCCCTGCTTGTCCGAGCGCTGCAGCAGCTGCTGCGAGATGACCCCGCGCAGCGATGTCGACAGCATGGTGCGCACGTGCGACTGCTTGTCGGACGGGAACACGTTCACCATGCGGTCGACGGTCTGCGCCGCGCCGTTGGTATGCAGCGTCCCCATGACGAGGATGCCCATCTCCGCCGCGGTCACCGCAATGCTCATCGTCTCCAGGTCGCGCAGCTCACCGACCAGGATCACATCCGGGTCCTCGCGCAGTGCCGACAGCACCGCGGAGGCGAAGCTCGGACTGTGCACACCGATCTCGCGCTGACTGATGAGGCAGCTCTTGCGCTCGTGCACGAACTCGATCGGATCCTCCACAGTGAGAATGTGGCCCTTCACGCGACGGTTGATGTCATCGATCATCGCGGCGAGCGTCGTGGACTTGCCCGAGCCGGTCTTGCCGGTCACGAGGATCAGCCCGTTGTTGGCGCGGCACATCTGACGCACCGACTCCGGCATCTTGAGTTCATCGAGCGTGAGCGCCTTGGAGGGGATCGCGCGGAACACCGCGCCCATGCCGTTCAACTGCCGCATGACGTTGACCCGGAAGCGGCCGCGGTCGGCGAGCGTGTAGGCGAAATCCGCGCCGTCCTTGGACTCGAAACGCTCGAGCGCCTTCTTCGGCATGATCTCGTAGAGCGCCTGCTTGACCGCTTCCGCAGGGAGCGTGTCCGTGCGCAGCGGCGCGAGCTCGCCGTGCAGGCGGATGCGCGGTGGGTCGCCGGCGATGAAGTGCAAATCCGAGCCGCGCTTCTCCAGCACTTCGATGAGCAACGGGTCGATCTGTGCCATGGATGCGCTAGCCCATCAGCCCGAGGAGCTCGCCGCGGCGGCGGCCGGGGCCGGCGTCGAGCCGGTCGTCTCGGCCTTCGGCAGCATGCTGGTGTCGGTGACGAATTTCTGGAACGGGCGCTTGTCGGTCGCGTAGGAGTAGGCGTCGTCCGGATCGATGGTGCGCGCGGAGATCGCTGCGAGCAGCGCCTGGTCGAGCAGCTGCATGCCGAGGTCGCGCCCCATCTGCAGCTGGCTGGGAATCTGGTGCGTCTGCTCGGTCTGGATGAGTTTCGCGATCGCTTTCGTCATCATCAGCACTTCGCAGATCGCCTTGCGGCCGTGACCATCTGCGGTCTTCACCAGCACTTGCGTAACGACTGCCAACAGGTTCTGCGCCAGGAAGCTCTTTGTCTGCTCGCGCTCCTCGACCGGCAGCGCATCGATCACTCGATCGATCGTCTTGACGGCACCCGTAGTGTGCAGGGTCCCGAGCACCAGGTGGCCGGTCTCAGCGGCGGTCATGGCCATGGAGATGGTCTCGGCATCGCGCAGCTCGCCGACCAGGATCACGTCCGGGTCCTCGCGCATCGCAGCGCGCACTCCCTCGGCGAAGCTCGGAATGTGCGTGCCGAGCTCCCGCTGGATGACCTGGCTCTGTTTGCTCCGGTGCACGAATTCGATCGGGTCCTCGAGGCTGATGATGTTCAGCTTCCGCGTGGAGTTCAGGTGGTCGATCATCGCCGCGAGCGTGGTCGACTTGCCGGTGCCGGTGGACCCGGTGACGAGCACCATGCCCTGGTGGAAATCGCACAGCTTGGTCACCACCGGCGGCAGCGCCAGCTTCTCGAGCGTCGGCACCGTGGAGGGAATGGAGCGGAACGTGGCACCGACACCGGTCTCCTTGCGGTACACGTTGACCCGAAAGCGCCCGCCTTCCGCCGAGACGTAGGAGAAGTCCAGGTCGTTGCCCTTGGCGAAGTGCTCGTTCTGCGCACGGGTGAGGATCTCGGCGATGTAACCCTCGAGCTCCGCATCACGCAGATCGCGGAATTTGATCGGCATCAGGTCGCCATGCATGCGCAGCATCGGCGGCACGCCGACCGCGAGGTGGACGTCCGAGCACCCCTGCTGGGTGCCGAGCTTGAGGAACGCGTCGATGCGCGCCAAGGCACTCTCCTGGTGGAGTTTCCGCTAGCTGTTTAGCCGCTTTCAGGCTTTGGGATCAACGACTTGAATGCGGAAATTTGACGTAACGCACGCTCTTTCGCAAGGTAGCTGCGAAAACGCCGGCGAGCTGCCGCCGGGGAGACAGGGCGTGTCCACACGATTCCAGCGCTATCTGCTCCCGGGACTCGCGTTCAAGGCGGTTGTGATCGGCGGCGGCTACGCCACCGGCCGTGAGCTCGCCGAATTCTTCCTGCCCAGCGGCCCGCGGGGCGGCATCGCCGCGATGGCGCTGGCCACCGCCATCTGGAGCGCCATCTGTGTCGTGACTTTCCTGTTCGCACGGGCGAGTGGGGCGCGCGACTACCAGTCATTCGTGCGCGCGCTGCTCGGTCCCGCCTGGGTGGTGTTCGAAGCGGCCTACGTGCTGTTCGTCATCCTGATACTGGCGGTGTACGGCGCCGCCGCCGGGGCCATCGGCGCGGCAACGCTCGGCCTGCCGACCCTCGCCGGCACCCTCGCGCTGATGATCGCGATTGCCGTCGTCACGGCGTTCGGCAATCCATCGGTCGAGCGTTTGTTCAAATACGTCTCGTTTCTCCTGTACGGCGTCTACGTATTGTTCGTGCTGCTCGCGTTGCGGCATTTCGGCGCGCGCATTCCCGCGGCTTTCGCCACGCGCGCGCCAATGGACGGCTGGGTGCCGGGTGGCGTGACCTACGCCAGCTACAACGTCGTCGCCGCGATCGCCATCCTGCCGGTGCTCCGTCACCTGACGAGCGATCGCGACGCGGTGATCGCCGGGATCATCGCGGGGCCTCTGGCAATGATTCCGGCGGTGATGTTCTTCTGTTGCATGGTGGCCTGGTATCCGCAAATCGCCACCGAGACGCTGCCGTCCGATTTCCTGCTGCAGCGCCTCGATGCGCCCTGGTTCCATCTGCTCTTTCAGCTGATGATCTTCGCGGCGCTGCTGGAAAGTGGCACGGGCGCCGTGCACGCGATCAACGAGCGCATCAACAATGCCTGGCGACGCCGTTACCAGGCTCCCCTCACGCGCGCCGCGCGGCTCACGATCGCGCTCGCAGTCTTGTGCGGCTGCATGCTGCTCGCACAGAGGTTCGGACTGGTGGCGCTCATTGCCAGGGGCTATCGCGCCCTGGCCGTCGTTTTCCTGCTGCTTTACGTCCTGCCGCTGTTAACGGTCGGTGTCGTCCGCCTGCGGCGCCGTGGGGCGATGGAGCAGCCGACGCACTGAGCGGGCGCAGCGATCACGGCTCAGGCCCGGAAGGGCTCGAGTGCCACGCGCAGCTCCTCCATGCTCTGGAAGCGCTTGGTCTTGTCGACCGCCATGGCGCGCATCACCAGGTCAGAAAGTCCCGGTGGCAGGTGCGGGTTGACCTCCTGCGGAACGCGGGCCTTGCCCTGCACGTGCTGATACATGACCGACATGTGATCGCCACGCGAGTAGGGCGGCACGCCGGTCACCATCTCGTAGAGCATGACGCCGAGCGCATAGATGTCGGCGCGCTCGTCGACTTTCTTGCCGAGGATCTGCTCGGGTGCCATGTACTTCGGTGAGCCGATGACGTAGCCGGTCTTGGTGAGCTGCGTATCGCCCTCGCGCTGCGCGGCCGCCACACCGAAGTCGACGATCTTGAGCAGACCCTCCTGGTTGATCAGCACGTTGGCAGGCTTCAGGTCGCGGTGCACGATGCCCTGCTGGTGGGCGACCGTCATGCCGGTGCAGATATCGGTGGCGAACTGCATGGCGCGCTTGAGCTCGAGGGGCTTGTCGTTCACGACCTCGCTGCCGAGGGTGTGCGAGGGGAAGTACTCCATCGAGATGGCGTAGTTGCCCTGGATGTACAGGAAGTCGTAGATGCGGATGACGTTCTTGTGGGTGATCTTGCGCGAGTAGCGCAGCTCGTGGACGAAGCGCTTCATCACTTCTTCATCCTGCGAGACGTTCGGGTTGAGGAACTTGAGGATCAAACGCTCATCGACCACCGTGTCCTCCATGAGCAGCACGGTGCCGAAGGCGCCGCGGCCGATACGGTCGATGTACTTGTAGCGGCCCTCGATGATGTCGCCCTGCTTGAGGGTCTGGATGTCGAGCCGTTGCGGCGCCTCCGCGTGGCCGCGCGCGGCCGCCGCGGGGTCGTTGATGACCATCGTCTTGGTCGCTTCCGCCGGCGGCGGCTGCGGCGGGCGCACACCCGGCTGCGAGGAGCTGGTCGCCACCGGAGGCGGTAGCGCCGCGCTGCCGGAACCGAGCATGCTGATTCCGGCGATGCGATTGTCGAGCTCGCTCACCGCGGCGGCGGCCATGCGTGAGATGGTCTGGTCGGGGGAACTGATCTGCGCCTGCAGCTCGCTGCGTACCTGCTCGGCGCGAGTCTGGTCCGCGACGCGCGCGAGCGCCTGGATGGCCTCGATGCGCACCTCGCGTTCGGGGCGGGAAACCAGCGGCAGGAAGGCGTCCACCAGGCGGCTGTCGCCGAGCTTGCCGAGCGCCCGCACCACGATCGCGGTGCCCTTGGCCTCGGAGCTCTTGAGCATCTCCATGAGGCGTGGCACCGCGCGCTTGCTGCCGATCTCGGCGAGCGCATCCACTGCCCGCTCGCTCACCCACCAGTCGCTGTCGCGCGTGGCCTGGATGAGCGAATCGACCGCGCGCTCGTCCTTGGTCTGGTTGAGGATCTCGATCGCCGCGCGGCGAATGTCCTCGTCCTGGTCGCGCACCAGCTGCAACACCGCGTCGATCACCTTGGGGCCGCCGATCTTGCCGAGCGCGTCCGCCGCACGGCTGCGCACCCACCAGTCGCTGTCCTTCAGCGACTCGAGCAGGTACTTGACCGACTTGGCATTGCCGATCTCGTTGAGCACCTCGACCGCGGCGCGCCGTGCGTTCTCGTTCTCGTCCTTCAGCACCTCGATGAGGTACTGCATGGTCTCCGGATGATTGGCCTTGATGACCACATCGATCGCGCGATTGAGCACATCGAGCTCCGGGTCGCGCAGCAGCGCGCACACCCGCTCGATATCGATGGGCCCGTCCGTACGCTGCAGCGCTGCGAGCGCTGCGCCGCGGATCAGCTTGTTGGGATCCTTGAGCAGTCCCTGCAGCGCCGTCTGCACCTCGGGAGTGTTGAAGCGCGCCAGGGTGTTGATGATGTGCACGCGCGCGATCGGGTCCTTGCCCTGCACGCGCCCGAGCAGCTCGGGCAGCGATTGCTTGTCGGCGATCTCGCCGATGACCCGAAAGAGCGCCGCCTTCTCGTTCGGCTCCTGGTTGTAGGCCGCGTTGAGCAGCTCGCGGACGCCAAAGCGCGTTTTCTGCGCGGCGATCGCCTCCAACAGCGCGGACTTCGACACTCCCGGGGTCGCGAGGGCGTCGATCAGCAGGTGAGCCGGGTAGTTGTGGCTGGTGCTGAGCGCCCAGGTGATGCCGGCGATGACCCGGGGACTTCCCTCGACCAGGCCGCGGATGTACTGCGGGAAGGTCTTGTGGCTGACGAGGCTCGAGAGCACATCGACAAAGGCGATGGTGGCGCCCTTGTCGGCATCGGGCAGAACCGCAAAGATCGACTCGATCGCGCCCGGACCCATGTCCTTCAGTCGCGCGATGGCCTTCTGCGTGTCCGAGCCGGTCGGGTCACTGGATGACCGGATCTCGGTGATGAGCTTGTCAGCCCGCAGGTTCGTGAAAAAGCTCATTCAGCCTTTCCGTCGCAGTCAGCTCTCCGCACGCGTCCCCGCGCGCCGGCCGTGACGGAGCGAAAGCCAGGTCTCGAGTCCGGGGCCGGTGCGGGAATTAATGGCCTATCCTCTACTATAAGGAGCGAGCACACCGGACTTCTGTGAATTATGCCATAGCCTTGAGCCCGGCCAGGGGCTGGGGGCGTTGTGCGCAGCGCCCGGCGGGCCTCTACAATTGCACACATTGCCGCTTTCGGGCGTACCCGGCTTTCAAACATGACCCCTGATGAGACTCGGTCCGCAGTTCTCGTGGCGCTCGAGGCCTATGTCGACCCTTACCTCGGTGAGACGCTCGGCAGCGCACAAGCGGTACGGGAGGTGCGCCCCGCGGGCGCCGGCTTCAGTGCGCAGGTGGTGCTCGGATTTCCGACCGGCGGCTACCAGGCGGAGCTGAGCGCGGCTCTTACCCGGCAGCTCGCCGCGGCAGGGATCGCCGCGCCACTCAGCCTCGAGCTGCGCTCGGACATCCAGGCCCACGCGGTGCAGCGCAATCTCAAGCCGCTCGGCGATATCCGCAACGTCGTGGCGGTCGCCTCGGGCAAGGGCGGCGTCGGCAAGTCCACCGTCGCCGTGAATCTCGCACTCGCCTGGGCCGCCCAGGGCGCACGGGTCGGGATTCTCGATGCCGACATCTACGGCCCGAGCCAGCCGCTGATGCTCGGGCTCGTCGGACAGCGCCCCTCGATGCCCGACGGCAAGCATCTGCAGCCACTCGCGAGTCACGGCGTCAGCGCCATGTCGATCGGCTTCCTCGTCGATGCCGAGCAGCCCATGGTGTGGCGCGGGCCGATGGTGACACAGGCCCTCACGCAGCTGCTCGGTGAGACGCAATGGGGTGCGCTCGACTATCTGGTGGTCGACATGCCTCCGGGCACCGGCGACATCCAGCTCACCCTCGCGCAGCGCGTGCCGGTGGCCGGCGCCGTCATCGTCACCACGCCGCAGGACATCGCGCTGGCGGATGCGCGCAAGGGCCTGAAGATGTTCGAGAAGGTGTCGGTGCCGGTGCTCGGCATCGTCGAGAACATGAGCGTCCACGTCTGCTCGAATTGCGGGCACATCGAGCACATCTTCGGCGCAGGTGGCGGCGAGCGCATGGCACGCGAGTACGGGGTGCGGCTCCTCGGGGAGCTGCCGCTCGATGCGCAGATCCGCGCGGAGGCCGACGGCGGTCGGCCGACGGTGGTGGCCGCAGCCGATGCGCCGCGCGCCCGGCCGTATTTCGAGATGGCGCGCCGCACGGCAGCGGCGCTCGCGCTGCGTGCGCGCGATCGCAGTGCGCTGTTCCCGAAGATCGTGGTCGAGGAAACCTGAGCGCGTTGCGCTACGGGGCGGTCTGAAAGTCCTCCAGCACCGACTCGATCGGTTCCTTCGAGACGACGACCGAGCCGGTGAAGGGGCGGTCGATGGCGATGATCACGAGGACCGCCGAGAAGATCAGCGCTGCCAGGATCCCGGTCATCTGCGACTGTGTCATCACGTTCTGTGCGCCGAAGAAGAAGGTGAACGCGATCGTGAGTCCGCCGCCAAACAACAGCACGAACCAGATCATCCCTGGCACCGTGCCCGAGGCCATGACGATTCGCTCACGGCGTGCCTCGGTCAACCGGTCGAGCTCACGAAACAGGTCATTCTGCACATCCGCTTGCTGCAGATCGGCGGGACGGTACTGCACCACTTCGCGGTACAGGACATTGAGCGCCACGTTGGTAGTGTGACTCGAGTGGCCGAGCGCCATGGCCGGCCAGTCATCGCGCAGGACTGACTTCAGGTACACCTCGAGGTGCCTGCGCACCGCCGCAGCCGCGGGCTCACCGAGTCCGGCAGACAGCCGATAGAGGGTCGCCGCAGCGCCTGACTCCGCCGCGAGCGCCTTCTCGGCGTCGAAAAAACGCTCCCAGGCGATGATCACCGCGAAGGCGAGCAGCACGGCGTAGAGCACCCCGATCACCGCGAATTTGAAGCCCGCCACCTCGTTGTTGGTCCTTAGCTGCTCGAGCGGGATCCAGCGGCGGATGACCAGCGGGGCGGCCATGGCGAGCGCGGTTAAAAGCAGCAGCAGCAGGATCAGGACCCAGGTGGGTCGGGTGGTCAGGAAGTACACCGGCGCTCGCCCCGCATCGTTGCCCCGCCGCGAGCGTAGGAGAGGAGCCGCGCGCGCGCAATGACCCGGACACCGGCGTGGACCCCCGGCGGGACCGCGGGCTATCCTTGCACGCTTTGTTGCAGCACCAGCGCATTGCGTGCCGGGGGCCATTCCGTGAGCATCAAGTCCGACAACTGGATCCGCCGCATGGCGCGCGAGCAGCGCATGATCGAGCCGTTCGAGCCGGAGCAGATCCGGCTCGGCGCCGACGGCCACAAGATCGTCTCCTACGGCACCTCCAGCTACGGCTACGACGTGCGCTGTGCGGACGAGTTCAAGATCTTCACCAACATCAACTCGACGATCGTCGATCCCAAGGCGTTCGATGAAAAGAGCTTCGTCGACTACCGCGGTGCGGTTTGCATCATTCCACCCAACTCCTTCGCGCTGGCGCGCACCATCGAATACTTTCGCATTCCACGCAATGTGCTGGTGGCTACTTTGGGCAAATCGACGTACGCGCGCTGCTTCCGCGGCGACACACGCGTGGCGCTGGTCGATAGCACGTCAGCCTCACTCGAAGAAATGGCGCGCGGTCACGACGAGGGCGAGCTCTACTGGGGCTACAGCATCGGACCGGGTGGCGCGCTGATAGTCGCGCTGCTCGATGCGCCGCGTTTTATCGGACGGGATGCGCTGCTGGAGGTCACACTGGACAGTGGCGCGCGCATCCACGCAACACCCGATCACTACTTCATGAGACGCAACGGGCGAATCGCGGAGGCGCATGCCCTGCGGCCCGGAGATGCGCTCATGCCGCTGTATCGTGACCTCGCACGGGGTTATGAGATGGCTTATCAGCCCCTCGACGGGCACCTGTATTCCACGCACCGACTCGCGGACGAGTGGAATCTGCGGCACGGAATCTACCCGGATACACCTGGCACGCACCGACACCACCGCGATTTCAACCGCAGGAATAATCGTCCGTCCAATATCGAGCGCATGAAGGCATCCAAACACATCCGCCTCCACAACGCCGAGAGCTACGGCGAGGATTTCGACCCGCAAGTACACGGTGAAACGATCCAGGCATCTCTCAGGCGTCGCGCCGAGGATTTCCGTGGACTCGCGCGCTACCGAAACCACAAGGTCGCGGCCGTCCGGGAGCTTCCCGGTGATCACGACGTGTACTGTCTCACCGTCCCAGAGGCAGGCAACTTCGGGTTGGAAGCCGGTGTCTTCGTCCGCAATTGCGGCATCATCGTGAACGTAACGCCGCTCGAGCCC
>Ga0306920_100016260_pt1 | contig 10239 bp, 10 predicted proteins | sample flu12Cox44000170_FD_204666 | JGI IMG/M metagenome (GOLD analysis project Ga0306920, IMG submission 204666) | Lab enrichment of tropical soil microbial communities from Luquillo Experimental Forest, Puerto Rico - flux4day.12C.oxic.44.000.170 (v2)... | ecosystem: Environmental > Terrestrial >...
GGTCGGCGTGCCGGCGTGGCCGGTGTGCACCATGTCCGGGTTCAGCATGGCGACCCCGCCCGGGCCGGCCCGGAGCAGGCTGCCGCCGTAGCTGAACTCCTCGATCCCGGCCTCGATCAGGGCGAAGGTGAAGGTCTCGTGTGCGTGCCTGTTGTACCGGTGCGTTACGAACCTGGCGCGCAGCAGGTCAACCCCGGGCACCCCGGCGTGCCGCCAGTACCGCGCCACCTCGCCCGCCATGCTGCCATGCCTACCCGACGGGCCCGTCCGGCGCCAGCCGCGCCTTCACGGGGCTGCGGGCAGAGCGTGAGCGCGGCGCCGGCCTCACCTTGTCCCTCCGTGAATGTGAGCCTGGTGTTGTTCTTTGAACACCAGGCTCACATTCACGTCCGCTCCGACCCGCAGCGAGCCGGCCGTTGGGTGTAGGGCCGCGTCAGCGCCGCCGGTAGGCGATGGAACGGTGCCGGATGTCGAGCACGACCACCAACTGCTTGCCGTCATCGATCTCGTACAACACCCGCCATTCCCGGCCCAGGCGGGCGCTGTAGATGCCGGCCAGTTCGGCTCCCAGAGGCTTGCCGACCCGGCGCGGATCAGCTAAGAGAGCCCCGGTAATGAACTCGGCGGCCGCCGCAGCGATCTCGGCGGGTAGCCGCCCGGCCAAGGCGCGGCGTGCCGGGGGTGCGGTCCCCAGTTCGTACCTTTCGGTCACGACGCCCGACGATCACGCAGCAGGGCACGAACGGCGTCGGTGCCGTACACCACGTCACCCTCCTGCACCGCCTGCCGGGCCTCGGCCAGGGCACGGAGCGCCTCAGGATCCGCCCTCACCTCAGCCGTTTCCCGCAGCGCCAGAAACGTCTCGACGGCGAGCACGACGGTCTGCTGGACGCTGCGACGGTCTTCCTCTGCGGCAAGGCGAAGCTCCGCCTCGAGCTGCGGATCGAGCCGTAGTGTCATAGCCATACCGCTATGATACCATAATGCACCAACTAGGTGTATTAGGGTATCCTCCCACTCCAGCGCGGCTCAGGTGCCGCGCGGGCAGGGGTAGAAGACCTTGCCGTCCAGGTTCACGTCGAACTTGATCGCGCTGAACCCGCCGGGCGGCCCCCAGACGAGCCGGCAGAACGTGGCAAAACTCCGTTTCCCCTGGCACGGCTGCCCCGGATTGCAGACGTAGTGGTCCGCGCCGTACTCGGCCTCACCGACCCACTTGCCGTTCGGCTGCGCCCTGGTGGTGTCTGTGGTGAAGTCGTTCCAGCCGCACGGGGTCCGCCCGGCCAGCCCGGTGCAGGTGATCCCGTAGTGGCTGCTGCCGCGCAGCTCGCCGGCGAAGCACGCCTCGTGATGCGGGTAGCACTCCTCGACCACCGCGCCGTCCGCATAGCGGCGCCCCCACCAGGACAGCAGCGGCGAGTTCTTCCACAGGCCGGTCATCCCGTAGCGGTGGATCTGGTTGAACGCGTAAGCGAGGAAGTTCTGCGCGTCGCCGGGCGTGAGGTGGAACCCGGTCGTGGACGGGGGGTCGAAGCTGTCGATGTCGTCCAGCTCGACCGCGTCGAAACCCTTGGCCGCGCATTTCCGGATCCGTTCGTTCAGCATGGGCTTGAGCGCGTCGAGCTGGCGGAAGTCCACCCACCGCTCCTGCGGGAAGCCGAAGTACACGTTGCCAAGCGTGGCGGCGGGGAAGTACCCGGCCCCCGGGCTCGCGTCCGGGCGGTAGTCCTCCCAGGCCATGTCCAGGTAGCAGACCGTCTTGGGATGCGGCAGCGTGGCGGCCTGCCACCGGGTGTGGATCGCGCGCACCTGCGCGGGAGTGGTCAGGAACCCGTCGATGTCATAGATGTCCACCGCGCGCTTGCCGGTCCGCTGCAGCGGGGTCACCCGGCCGATCTGCCAGTCCCAGCGCATCGGGTGTCCTCGGGAATCGAGATGCGGCGGGTACCAGCAGTGCCGCGGCGCTCTCGCCCGGCAGGGCAGCGGCGCGGGCAGGGGCACCACGCGCCAGGTGAACCGCGCGGTCGTCGCGCCGGCCGCATCCGCCGTGCGCACCGCGACCCGGTGCGGGCCGGTGCGCAGCGCGCCGGTGTAGAGCACCCGGCTGGCGGGCAGCGGCCGCCAAGGCCGCCGGTCCACCCGGTACCGCTGGGTGACCGGCCCGTCGGCGGCGTTGTAGTGCGGCGCGGCCAGGCTGAAGTACTCCTCCGCCGACGCGGTGCGCCGCTCCGGCGTGCCGTTCACGAATTGACTGGACGGCGGGCGCCCGGCCCGGTAGGCGCGGACCTTTCCACTGGTCATCCGGCTGACCGACGCTCTTTTCACGCTGAACGAGAACGTCGCCGGGCTTGTCTCCACCACCTCGGCGGCAGTCTCGGTGAGCGTCAAGAACCGGCCGGTATCGGCGTGCCCCGCCACGTAGCGCCGGGCCGCGAACGGGGTCGCCGTGGTGTCCGCGGCCCGCTGGCACTGGCCCGCGGCGGTGCAGGCGGACCAGTAGTAGCCGACCTCGAAACTGAGCAACCGGTCGCCCGGCGGCAGCGCGCCCGGGCGCCAGGACAGCCCGGCCGCCCGGACCGTGCCGCCGTCGCGCAGCGCGCCGGTCACCCGCAGCGTGCCCTGGTGCCGTGGCGGCGGCAGCCGGACAGCGCCGGCCCGGGCTGGCGTGGCCCCGGTGCGGACCGGCATGGTCCCGGCCCCGGCGGGCGGCCCGGCGCTCAACAGGGTCACGGCGAGCGCGGACGCGCCAATGAACGCGACTTTGGCCATCTCGGCAGTGTCGCATTTCGTGCAGCTTCGAGCAAGAGTGCGCATCGCGAGGACAAATTATTCGCTGGAGATCAGGTATCGGCCTCCAAGGTGGGCGCAATGATGATCGATATTGCTTGATATTGAACAGGAATGATCATTGAGCGGGCGGTAAGATCTTGTCGAAGGTCCGGGAGCGGGGGTCTAGATGAGCCGCTATCGCCGCTGGAACGAGCTGCTGGAACTGCTGGCGGCCGATCGCCAGTTGCAGGTGGAACGCGCAGCGCAGGTGCTCGGAGTGTCGGCCGCCACGGTGCGGCGGGACTTCGACGAGCTTGCCCGGCAGCAGATGCTCACCCGTATCCGTGGCGGGGCGCTGGCCAAAGGAGTCACCTACGACCTGCCGTTGCGCTACAAGACCGAGCGGCATCCCACGGAGAAGCAGCGCATCGCCGCGGTGGCAGCCGGCCTGGTGCTGCCCGGCCAAATCGTCGGGGTCAACGGGGGCACCACCACCACCGAGGTGGCGCAGGCGCTCGCGGTCCGCGCCGACCTGAATTCCGGCGCCGCCTCACCGGCGGTCACCGTCGTCACCAACGCGCTGAACATCGCGACCGAACTGGCCGTCCGCCAGCACATCAAGATCGTGGTAACCGGCGGGGTGGCCCGGCCGCAGTCCTACGAGCTGACCGGCCCGCTGGCCACGGGCATCCTGGACCAGGTCATCCTGGACATCGCGTTTCTCGGGGTGGACGGGATCGACGCGGCGGCCGGGGCCACCGCGCATCACGAGGGGGAGGCGAGCATCAACCGGCTCATGGCCGAGCGGGCGGGCCAGGTCGTGGTGGCCGCGGACAGCTCCAAGGTGGGCCGGCGCGCGTTCGCCAGAATCTGCACCGTCGCCGAGGTGGACATCCTGGTCACCGACACCGGCATCGCGCCGGCCGACGCCGCCAAGCTCACCGATGCGGGGGTCAAGGTTGTCACCGCGTAAGTCGCTGGACCTGCTCGTCATCGGCGACTGCAACCCGGACGTGATGGTCGTCGGCGGCGATGTCACGCCCGCCTTCGCCCAACAAGAGAAGCTGGTGGACGGGATCTCGCTGGAGATCGGCGGCTCCGCCTCGATCACCGCGGTGGCCGCGGCGCGGCTGGGACTGCGTGTGGCGCTGGCCGCGGCGGTCGGCGAGGACCCGGCCGGGCGGTTCATGCTCGGGCAACTGGCCGCCGAGGGGGTCAACACCGCGCACGTGGCGGTGCGTCCTGCCGCGCCGACCGGGATGACCGTGACGCTGTCGGCGGGCGGGGACCGGGCTATCCTCACCGCGACCGGCGCGCTGTCCACGCTGACCGCGCGCGACGTGCCGCCGGAGCTGCTGGGACACGCTCGGCACGTGCACGTCAGCTCCTACTTCCTGGTGGCGGACTCGCTGGGGCCGGGGCTGGCCGAGCTGCTCGGCACCGCCCGGGCCGGCGGGGCCAGCACCTCGCTCGACACCAACTGGGATCCGGCGCAGCGCTGGCGGGACGAGCGGCTCGCCGCCGCGCTCGCGCACGTGAGCCTGCTGCTGCCCAACGAGGCCGAAGCGCTGCACCTGGCGGGCGGGGCGCTGGGCCGGGCGGGCGGGGCGACGCTGGAGCAGGCGGCGTCCGCGCTGGCCGCGGCCGGGCCCAGGCTCGTGGTCAAGCTCGGGGCGCGCGGTGCGCTGTGTGCCGACGGCGCCCGCTACTACCTGGCAGAGCCGCCGCCGGTCACGGTCACCGATACCACCGGCGCCGGGGACTGCTTCAACGCCGGCGTGATCGCCGGGCTGCTGTCCGGAGAAGACCTGCCGTCCGCCGTGGCGCTCGGCTGCGCCGCCGGCGCCGCCTCCACCTGCGCGCCGGGCGGCACCGCGGGTGCCCCGGACCTGGCCACCGCGCGCGACCTGGCCCGGCGCGTCGCCGTCCGCGAGGTCATCCCGGCCCCGCCAGCCCCACCGGGTGCCGCACGTCCTTGATCACGGACGATCACCCCGCGGAAAACGTAGGGAATCGTCCGTGATCAAGGAGGCGGAGCCGCTGCCGGCCCGGGCCGGCGGTGTGGCAGCATCTGGTGCGTGAGCGGGCAGGACCGGCGGTGGAATCACAACATCCACTACTACCCGCTGATTCTGGCGGCTGTCCCGGCTGGCTGCGAGCGGGTGCTGGATGTGGGCTGCGGGGAGGGGATGCTCGCCCGGCAGCTGGCCTGCCGTGTTGCCCGCGTGGTGGGTATTGACCAAGACGCCGCGAGTATCGAAGCGGCGCGCAGTCAAGGCCCCGGCGGACAGGTCGAGTTCGTGTGCGGTGACTTCCTCACCTATCCGTTCCCGCCGGCATCGTTCAGCATGATCACCTGTGTGGCGGCGCTGCATCACATGGATGCCGCTGCCGCGCTGGCGCGGATGAGCAAGCTTCTGGTGCCCGGTGGCACCCTGGTCATTGTCGGCCTGGCCCGCTCGCAGCTGCCCGACCTGCCGTGGGAGGCGGTCGCGGTCATCGCCAACCTTGGCTGCCGGGTGGCCAAAGGTTACTGGGAGCAGCCGTCGCCGGTGGTGTGGCCGCCGCCGCATAGCTACCGCCAGATCCGCGTTCTCGCCGGGCAAGCGCTGCCGGGTGTGAGATACCGTCGGCACCTGCTGTGGCGGTACTCGCTGGCTTGGGTCAAGCAAGCGTCGTAGGAGGTGCGAGGCCGCCCGGCGCTGTGTTTCCTGACCTGATCACGGATCGGCCGCTCGCTTGCGCAGGCGGGCTCGGGTCAGCCTGCTTCGAGATACGAACAACTCCGGGGGTGGCTGACCCTGTCGGCCACGGCCAGCGCCTTCAAGCGGGCTGCTGATCTCTGCGGCACGATCCCAGAACTCGCCGTCGTTTGGTGCTTTCGTTCTCGCTCGGATGAGCGGGTATTAGAGCACACCCGTGCGCTCTGCAAGGCCGCTTCTGGTCGTTAGTGTTGCTGCTAGAGCTATCGGAACGGTAAATTCACCTGGGTGCGTGCCATCACAAGCGAGATCGCCAGCCAGCCTGCCCAGTGGCGGAAGGCCGCGGCCCTGGCTCCGGCCGTCGCGGGCTTGCTTCCGCTGCCCGGCGAATCAGCTGCCGCGATCGGCTGCGGGACCTCCCATCACATCGCGCGGGCGTACGCCGCGCTCCGCGAGGAAAGGAACCTGGGTGCGACGGACGCGGCGACCGCCTCCGAGCTGTCGCCGCACCGGCGCTACGGTCGCGTGGTCGCCATCTCGCGCTCGGGTACCACGACGGAGGTCCTGCGCACGCTCGAGGGGCTCAAGGGAAGCGTAGCCACGGTCGCGGTCACGGCGGTCCCCGACTCGCCGGTCGCCGCGGCCGCCGACGACACGATCGCGCTGGACTTCGCAAACGAGCAGTCGGTTGTCCAGACGCGCTTCGCCACCACGGTGCTCGCCCTCCTGCGCGCGCACGTCGGCGATCGGCTCGAAGCGGCGATCGGTGACGGGGAGGCGGCGCTCGCCAGGGCGCTGCCGGCCGGGCTCTCGGAGTTCAGGCAGTTCGTGTTCCTGGGGCAGGGCTGGACCGTGGGCCTCGCGAACGAGGCGGCGCTCAAGCTGCGCGAGGCGGCCTCCGCCTGGACCGAGGCGTACCCGGCGATGGAGTACCGCCACGGCCCGATCAGCGCGGCCGGCCGCGGAACGCTCGTGTGGGCCATCGGGGCCGTCGATCCCGGCGTGCTCGCAGACGCGGCCGCCACCGGGGCCACCATCGTCAACGACGGGTCCGACCCGATGGCCGAGCTCGTCCTCATCCAGCGGATGGCCGTCGAGCTCGCCGAGGCCCACGGATTCGACCCCGATCACCCGAAGCACCTGACTCGCTCGGTCGTGCTGCCGTGAGCCGCAACCGCTCGCGCAGGAGGTCCTGACCGTGGCCGAGGTCTCGTTCCACGAGGTCACGAAGGTCTTCCCGAACGGGACGACGGCGGTTGACGGGCTCACCTGTACCATCGCCGACGGCGAGTTCATGGTCCTGGTCGGGCCGTCTGGCTGCGGGAAGACGACTGCCCTCCGGATGATCGCGGGGCTGGAGGAGCCGACCTCGGGAGCGATCGCCATCGGCGGAGAGGTCGTGAACGGCGTCTCTCCCCGGGACCGCGACATCGCGATGGTGTTCCAGAGCTACGCGCTGTATCCGCACAAGACGGTCCTCGAGAACCTGGCCTTCGGGCTCCGGCAGCACAAGATGCCGCCCGCCGAGATTGCGGAACGGGTCAGGGAGGTGAGCTCGCTCCTGACCCTTGATGACCTGCTGGACCGCAAGCCTGCCCAGCTGTCCGGCGGTCAGCGGCAGCGGGTGGCGATGGGGCGCGCACTTGCCCGCAGGCCGCAGGTCTACCTCCTCGACGAGCCGCTCTCGAACCTGGACGCACAGCTCCGGACCCAGCTCCGCGCCGACCTCAAGCAGCTGCATCAGCGTTTTTCCACCACCACCGTCTACGTTACGCATGACCAGGTCGAGGCCATGACACTCGGCGAGCGCATCGGCGTGATGTCCGGCGGGAAGCTGCTTCAGCTCGGCACGCCGCAGGAGATCTACCGGCGCCCGGTGAATGTGTTTGTCGCCGGGTTCATCGGCAGCCCTCCGATGAACCTGCTTAGCGCCTCCGCGGCGGGCCGCCACGTGGATGCGGGCGATCTCGTGCTCGAGGCCCCCGGCGCCCCCAGCGGCGAGCTCGTCGTCGGCGTGCGGCCGGAGGCCCTGCGCCTCATGGCGGACGCCACCGGAGGGCACGCCGTGCCGGTGCGCGTGGAGGTCGTGGAGCTGCTCGGCCACGAGACCATCGTCTACGGGAGTATTCGCGGTCATCGCGTCGCCACCGCCTCCACCGCCCCCGGGATCGAATCCCTGCCGCCCGAGCGGGCGATCGTCGTCGCCCGGCTCGACGCGCGCCGCCAGCCGGCGGTGGGCGAGACGATCAAACTTGGGATGTCACTGGAAGACGTGCACCTGTTCGATGCCACGTCGGGCGAGGCGGTGGCCTGGTCCGAGCCCCTCGCATCCCGGCGCCCGGCCGGATCCTGAGGACGGTTCCGATGCGGCAGGCGGAGCGGCTGGAGACGATCTTGGAGTGGCTGTCCGGGAACGGCAGCCTGAATGTCGCCGACATCTCGGACGAGCTGGGCGTGTCGGCCGCCACCGTCCGCCGTGACCTCGACCTGCTCGAGCGCCAGCGCCTGCTGGCCCGCACCCACGGCGGCGCGGTCGCGCAGGGAGTCTTCTACGAGCTCCCGCTCCGCTACAAGGGCGGCCGCCACAAGGAGGACAAGCTCAAGATCGCCCGCGAGGCCGCGACCCGCGTCGCCGCAGGTCACGCGGTCGGCCTCACCGGCGGCACCACCACCACCGAGGTCGCGCGGGCCCTGGTCGACCAGCAGCGCCTCACCCTGGTCACCAACGCCCTGAACATCGCATCCGAGATGGCGGTACGCCCCAACCTCAAGCTCGTGGTCACCGGCGGAGTAGCCAGGTCCGAGTCCTATGAGCTGGTGGGCCCCATCGCCGAGGCCAGCCTGGCCGGCCTGAACCTCGACATCGTGTTCGTCGGCGCCGACGGCGTCTCGCTCGAGGCCGGCCTCACCACCCACCACGAGGTGGAAGCCCACACGAACCGCGCTCTGATCGAGCGCTCTCGCTCGGTCGTCGTCGTCGCCGACAGCTCCAAGATCGGCCTAGTGGCCTTCGCCCAGATCTGCGAGATCGCCACGGTAGACGAGCTGATCACCGACCACGCCGCCAATCCCGGCATCCTGTCCGCCCTAACCGACGCCGGCGTAAGAGTCACCGCCGTCTGACCCCGGCCGGGAGGCCGCCCCGCACCTGTCACGGAAGCCGTGATGACCCCGGCCGTACACGCTCGTAGCGCGGGTGTGCCGCCCGGCCTTTCGGTGTGCCGGGATAGCACATTGCGATGCCGACGCCAGCACGAGCCAGTTCTCGCGACAATTGCTCGCACTTGCTCATTTGAGGCTGCTATGGAACACTCTCGCTCATGATCCGAGTCGCGATCATCGGTGCCGGCAGCGTGGAGTTCACCCGCAATGTGGTGGCCGACCTGTGCTTGTTCCCGGAGCTTGAGGGGCACGTGACCATCGCCCTGCACGACATAGACCCAGAGCGGCTCGCGTACGCGGAGCGCGCCGCGGCGTCGATCGTGCGGCGAACCGGCGCCGGATGCCGGGTGGAGGCCAGCGCGGAGCGCCGGCCCGCCGTGGAGGGCGCGGACTATGTCATCAACGAGATCCAAGTCGGGGGGTACCGGCATACCCTGATGGACTTCGAGATACCGAAGAAGTACGGGGTCCGCCAGACGATCGGCGACACGATCGGGATCGGCGGCATCTTCCGCGGGCTGCGCACCATCCCCGTCGCGGTGGGCATCGGCAACGACCTCCACGAGCTGGCGCCGGACGCTCTGCTGCTGAACTACACCAACCCGATGGCCATGGTGCCGTGGGCCGTCTACGAGGGCACCCCGTTCGCGAACGTCGTCGGCGTGTGCCACTCGGTGCGGGACACCCATGCCTTCCTGGCCGCCGCCGTTGGCGTGCCCGAGAAGGACGTCGCCTTCCGGACCGCTGGCTTCAACCATCAGTGCTTCGTGCTGCGGTTCCGCCACCGTGGCACCGGCGAGGATCTCTACCCGCGGCTCCGGAAGGTGATCGAGGCCGATCCGGAGGGGCTGGGCAGACGGGTGCGCGTCGAGATCTTCCGGCGCTTCGGTTACTTCCCCACTGAGTCCAGCGAGCACTCGAGCGAGTACGTCCCCTGGTTCCTCCACCACGACGACCAGGTCGAGCAGTTCCGGTGCGAGATCGACGAGTACGTGCGCCGCAGCGAGCGGAACCTCGAGGACTGGGAGCAGACGAAGGCGGCCCTGGACGCCGGCCAGGAGCTGGACGTCGAGCCCGCCTCCGAGCTGGCTTCCGAGATCATCCACTCCCTCGAGACCGGCACCGCCCGTGAGATCTACACGAACGTGCGGAACGGCGGGCTGATCGACGGGCTTCCCGGCAACGCCTGCGTGGAGGTGCCGACCCTGGTCGACAAGAACGGCGTCCAGCCCACGCGGGTCGGGGCCCTCCCCCCGCAGTGCCTCGCCCTGAACCGGACCTTCCTGAACGTGGTGGAGCTCACGGTGCGCGCGGTGCTGGAGCAGCGGCGCAGCCTGGTCTACCAGGCCGCCCTGGTCGACCCGAACACGGCTGCCACGCTGACGACGCGGCAGATCATGGCGATGTGCGACGACCTGATCGAGGCCCACGGAGCGCTGATGCCTGAGGGCATCCGCCACGACAGCTGAACGGGGACAGCAGACGCAGGCATGACCGCCCACGCTCCTGACCTGCTGGAGGCGCCCGCGCCCGAGCGGGTGCTGGGCCGCCCCATGCTCCGCAGCGAGGATCGCGCGCTGCTCACCGGCGCCGCCCAGTACACCGA
>Ga0306920_100016261_pt1 | contig 10239 bp, 8 predicted proteins | sample flu12Cox44000170_FD_204666 | JGI IMG/M metagenome (GOLD analysis project Ga0306920, IMG submission 204666) | Lab enrichment of tropical soil microbial communities from Luquillo Experimental Forest, Puerto Rico - flux4day.12C.oxic.44.000.170 (v2)... | ecosystem: Environmental > Terrestrial >...
GAAGAGGGCGAGCTTGCCATGACTTCTACCTTCCATCCTTGCGACTCGGCGTAGCGCGAGTACATCCGGAAGAGGTCGCCGGCGAAAATAGCCGCTTCGTCGCCGCCGGTACCGGCGCGGATTTCGAGGATGATATTTTTGTCGTCGTTCGGATCCTTGGGAAGCAGGAGCAGCTTGAGTTCGCGTTCCGTCTCTTCTTTGCGCGCGAGAAGCTGCTTTTCCTCCTCCTGAGCCATGTGGCGCATTTCGGCGTCTTCCGATTCGACGATCATCTGGCGCGCGCCGGCGAGGTCTTTTTCAAGCTGCTTGAACTCGCGGTGCTTTCGGACGATTTCTTCGAGGTCGGCGTGCTGCTTGGCGAGCTTCTGGAAGCGCGCGGAATCCGCGATGACCTCGGGCGTCGACAGCTCGTGGGTCATTTCCTGATAACGAGCGTCGAGCTGATCGAGTTTTTCGGTTAGCGTAAGAACTGCCATTTCAAGTACCTCGCTCGTGCAAAATTCAACTTCACTCGAGGGAGTGATTTGATGATTGGAGGACGGCGACGGATCAAAGCAAAAGGCGCAGCCTCGGGAGGTGCGCGGGGTATGGTCGACTAATAGAATGCGGCGTACATGAGTCGTCTCGACAAGGATATCGTGGAACCCGACGGACGCGCAATGTGGGGGGAAGTTGCTGGGGGGAAGTTTGCTGTACTACGATGCGAACGAGTGCCGAGAGGCGAACTGAGAGTGGAGAAGATGAACGAAGCGGGGGGAACGGCGACGGAAAACGCAGCGGAGATGGTGCGCGACGGAGCGCCAGCGTCGGAACCCGGTTTTTTGTGGGATTTCTGGTATCCGGCAATGCCGAGCGCGCGCATCCGTGGGCGCCGCCTGGCTAGCGCGATGCTGCTCGAGGTGCCGCTGGTGCTCGGACGGACAAGCGATGGGAGGGCGTTTGCGATGCGTGATTCCTGCCCGCACCGAGGCATACCCCTTTCCTACGGGCACTTTGACGGTAACCGGCTCGAGTGCAGTTACCACGGCTGGGCATTCGATGCCTGCAGCGGCCGCTGCGTCGCGATTCCTTCGCTCACGAGTCACGACAAGCTGAAAGTGGAGCGGATCAGCGCCGGCCACTTCCCCTGTGCAGAGCGCGACGGCTACGTCTGGGTGTATCTGAACGCTCAGGGAGCGCGGTTGCCCGAAAAATTGCCCGCTGTACCTGAGCTCGAGAAATTCGGCGAGCGATACAGGATCACGCGGCTCGAATGCGAACTGCCATCGCACGTCGATCATGGAATCATCGGCTTGATGGATCCGGCGCACGGGCCCTTCGTGCACCAGTCGTGGTTCTGGCGGAGTAAAGCCAGCATTCACGAAAAATCGAAACGATTTGAGCCCATTCCAAACGGCTTCCGGATGAGTCCGCATAAGCCCAGTTCGAATAGCGCGCCGTACAAATTGCTCGCGAAGATCACCGGCGACACGGTGACGACAACGATTGACTTTGTGCTGCCGAACCTACGCACCGAGGTCGACCGCAGCGGGAAGCTGTGGTTTTCGAGCCGCGCCACGGTCACGCCGGTGCGGCGCGACCTCTGCCGGATTGATTTCGTCGCCGCATGGAACCTACCTTTTCCCGTTTCCATTTTTCGAATTTTTGCGAACATCTTCCTGCGGCAGGACCAGCAGACCATGATTCGGCAGGCGGAAGGACTGAAGCACAGCCCGCGGCTGATGCTCATCGATGACGCAGACCGCCCCGCGAAATGGTATTTCGCGCTGAAGCAGAATCTGATCGAGTCACGACGCACCGGAAACCCGATGGTGCATCCGATGGACGGGCCGGTAACACTCCATTGGAGAAGCTGAGAACAAGGGTGCCGGTACGAGCCGGTTCGAGATGACTCAAATGCGGCGCTGGATGTTGGGAAAATCGAGCCAGACTTTCACACCGCAGAAGTGCGAGCCTTCGGTGCAAATGGGCGTGGTGATTCCTGCGCGCAGATGGCATGGTGGGCCGATATATCGGGAAAGCTCGGGCTGTACCTCTCGGAGTTGCGCGATTTCATCCATCGAGGCGTTGTAGATTTCCTCCTGCGCGTTGAAGCAGGTGCGCATGGTCCATTTGTGCAGAAGGTGGAGCAACGAACCGGTTTCGACGAGACGAATGGCTTTTGCGTTTGGAAGGACATAAAGGGCAATTTCGGGGGGCACGCCGCGATCGAGAAGCTGATTCTTGGCCGACCAGGCGTCTTGCATCGCGCGCTCGTACAGGGCCTTCGCGCGCGGATTTTGAGCGAGGAGCCGCGGGGTGACGTAATCGGGTTCGCGCGTGTCGGCGAGTGTCAGAAGCGGGCGCGAGCCGGGGACCATGCGATGGCGCTGGTCCTGGCTGTCGGCGGTGTGGCTGATTTTCTTGGCGAAGGTGTAGTTGGCGTGCTGCAGTGCGCGCATCATCGGCGCGTGAACACCGACGTTGAGCGTTTCCAGGCGGTACAGGTTGCGAGCGGGGTTCAGTAAGCGATCAATGGCCTCGGCGTCGGAGCAAGCCGCTTCCGTCAGACCCACCACGGCGCGATAGGACTCGGCCATGACGCGGGTGGCGTTCGGTGAATAATCGAGCAAGCGCGAAGTCTTGCCTTCGAGCCGGGCGTCGAATTCGCGCGCGAATCCGTCGCCCGGCGCCGCTCCCGCCGCAACCTCTTTCCATTCAGGCAACTCTTCCATTGGCGCGGTTCCGAAGCGCTCAAAGAATTGCGGATCAACCTGGCGCACCTGAGCGACCATCTCCCCGATGACGGCTCGCGCTTCGCTCGGTGTGTCCGAAGCCGAGCACATCCGCCATAGACGATGCAGCACGATGCCGGAAAGCGTGTGCACCATCATGGTGAACGCGGCGAGCGGCAGAACGTAGCGGGCAATCTCGATGGCGCGTTTTTCGGCAAAGCGTTCGATTTTCTGAATGCGCTTCGCATGGGACATCGGGCCGACATGCCAGATTTCGTTCAGAATGTTGCGGGCGTCGGTGACAAGCAAAGCCGATAAGTCGCGATAGTAAGCCCACGCCCTTGCGATGGCCGCCTCGTAAAGGATGCGTGAGCCCTCGTCAAAGAAGAGCGAAGCGGGCGGGATGTAGGCCTGGGCACGGTCCAGACGAACGTAACGCTGGCTTTGCTGCTCCGAATTGTAGAAAGGATGAGCGTGCAGGAAGGACCACACGAACTGGCGACTGACGTTTTCGACGCCGAATTCAAAATGGGCATGCTGGTACACGGTGTGATGTCCGCTGTAAAAGGTGGCGGCGGCAATGTTGAGGCGTTGCTTATCGGTGATTTCGTCCGGGTGGATGAGGCGGGGCGAATAGCAGGTACGCGCAGCGGCGATGGCCGAGTCGAAAGGATGGGAAAAGGCATTGCGGAGGGTGATGCGGGGCGGCCCCGTTTCCACGGCATCGGGCGTCGGAGCGCCATCAAACATGCGGGACTGTGTTGCCACGTTGAGAAATGATTTTACACGTTGTGGGCGAACTCGACAAAAGCGGCAAAAAGAAAACGGACCGGCTCAAGCCGGTCCGTCCCGAGCTGAACCCTTTGCGCGGGATTACTTTTTGCCGGCGGCAGCGGGAACGTTGGCGTACTTCCTCTGGAAACGTTCGACGCGGCCCGCGGTGTCTACGAGTTTCTGCTTGCCGGTGAAGAAGGGGTGGCAACTGGAGCAGATTTCAACGCGCAGCATATCGCCTTTGATGGTCGAGCGCGTCTGGAAAGTATGCCCGCAAGCGCAATGGACGGTTACAGGATGATAGTCGGGATGGATACCGGATTTCATGATTCTCCGTTCTGTCGTGTCCGGTCTGCACGGCACTCCCAACCGAAGTCTGGGGACTACAGCCGCGTCGCTAGGTCACGAGACAAACGCCAATTATACGGGAACCGGCAAGAGATTTCCAATTCACAGCCAGACAGCGAAAAAGTGCTGATTCCCGGTGGGCTGAAGACGGGATAAGCTTCTCGTATTCTCGAAAGTGAATCGGGAGGATGCAAGATGCGACTGACGCTCGGATTGTTGCTGCTCGCGACCGGGGCTTTCCTGCCCGCTTTCACCGCCACTCGAGCGGGATCGGCTCCCCGGGAGGAAATCGAAGCTTTCAACAAGCACTACCTCGAACTGCACCAGAAGATGGACACGGCCGGTGTGCTCGCGCTGTGGGCCGAAGACGGCGTGAACCTGATGCCGGACGAAGCGCCAATTGTTGGAAAGAAAGCAATCGTGGCCTGGCTCGACGGAGTGCAGAAAGGAATCGCGGGCTACAAGGTGACAAAGGAGGAATTGGAGTTTCACGACATTCAAGTAGCCGGTGATTGGGCTTCCGAGTGGGCGACGGAACACCAAGTTGTCCAGGAGCCGGATGGCAAGTCGGCGATCGAGACGTATGGAAAGATCGCGCTGGTGTTGCACCGCGAGCCGCATGGAGAGTGGAGGGTCCAGCAGGAGATGTGGAACGCCTCGCCGAAGTCTTGAGATCGAAAGGGACCAGCGCGGTCTCAGGGTGAAGGAACGACGGCCTTAACTTGATTGGAGTAGGCGCTCTCCCCGCCGGCAGCATCGACCGAGGTAACAACGTAATAGTAGGTGGTGCCGGAGACAACCGTCGTGTCGGCGTAAGTCAAGGCATTAAACGGCGCGCCGAGCGGGGTATACGAGGCCCCTGAGGTTTCGCTGCGGTAGACACGATACCCCACCACTCCACTGGGACTGGCACCCCAGCTCAAGTGCACCTTGTGCCGGCCGGCGGGCTTGGGCGCTGGAGCGGGACTCTCTGTTGGCGGTGAACTGCCAGCGATGCCGTCACCAGACAGACGAAGCGTGGCGGGCGAGGAGAGACTCGGGCTTAGAAACGACATTGTGGCCGACGCTGAGCCTTTCGCCTGCGGCGTGAACCAGACCTCAAAGGTGACGGACTGGCTCGGAGAAAGAGAAAAACCGGGAGAGAGACTCGCGTAGCCGAAACCAGCCCCCGCGAGCGTGACTCCCTGAATCGTCATGCTGACGTCGCCAGTGTTCTGAAGCGTGACGTTCTGGGTGCCTTTGACCTTCAGATTAAGACTTCCGAAGTTGACCGACGACGGAGTAACGGCGAGATCGGCGAAGGCCTTCTGTCCGACGCCCGAAAGCGGCAGTGCCACGATTCCGTTTGAAGCATTGCTTGTAACATTGAGAGTGCCCGAGTCATTTCCAGCTGAAGTCGGCGAATAGGTAACGGTATAGGGCAAGCTCAGAGAGGCAGTGATCGTTGCGGGGAGGGCAGGTCCCGTGATGGAGAATTGCGGACTGGAGGCGGAAAGCGAAACAAGCCGAAGCGGGGCATTGCCGGAGTTCGAGATGTTAAGCGTTTGCGACTGGGTTTGCCCGACAACCACGGAACTAAAATGCAGACTCTTGGCGGAGATACTTAGCGAAGGAGTGTCGGTTGGCAATTGCGACGACGGCCGCGCGTTGCCGGCGCAGCCCATCAGCCACAACGCGGGAAGTGCGCAGAAAGCCGCATTTGCGAGAACCTTAAACGCAGACATAGCCGTGCTGCATGGGCGAAGAGTGCGCACTGCTGGTGGAACCCCCTCAGACTCGAGGGGACTTACGGTAACCTTGTGGGAAATAGGCTCGCAACCTGTCCAGGGTACAGTTGCGGGACAGGAGGACAGTGTTCCTTACCTGTACGATCGAACAGTCCGGAGGTGTGCGAGGTAGTAAGTATTATGAAGTAGGAAAAGTTGGCCAGCAAATTTCCGCATAGAGGAAAATTTTTGCAGTGAATTTCGCGTTTTGAGCGGGGCCAGGGGTTTTGGAGTGCCGATCAGCGCTTTCAGGAAACGAAATGGCAGCCCAATCGGAAAGTTCCTTCGGTGGTGCGCCGCGACCAAACGGGCTTCAAAAAGACGCGCACCGGCGGAAGAATCGGAACGTGGAGAATCGCGATCAAGCTGTCCTTCAATTCTTCCGGTTGCTCGAACTCGAGCGCGACTCCTCCGAATCCGAGGTCGATCACGCGCGCCCGGCGCTCCCCTTGCTCGCCGACGATCGCGTAAGCGTTCGTCCCGGCCATCGAAACACGTTCGGCTTTTCGCTGAACGGCGTAAATAGCGGCGGCCGGCGCGATGGAGGGATTCTGACTCGAGAGGGATTCGGCTGCCACGGAGGAAGCCACTTGGAACTCGCCGGCAAGCTTCTCTGTGGCCCTTCCCGAGGAAATGGAAACAGCTGGCGGGGCGGCGTTAAGGGAAGGGGCCTGAGTCGCGTCCCGAAGACGAAAGCCATCCTTGGCTCGCTGATTGTGAGCCGCATGTTTCAGGCGATAGAGGCGCTCGTCGGCAATGCGAATCAGTTGCTCGGCCTGCTCGCCATCCTGAGGGAACGTTGCGACGCCGTGGTCCATCGTAACCGGAAAGGCGAGTCCGAGCGGACGGAGAACTTCGACGAAAACGGTTTCCACGCGACGGCTGAGGGCAAGCGCCTGAACGGCGTCGGTTTGCGGAAGGAGCAGGGCAAACTCATCTCCGCCGATGCGAAACGCGGAGTCGGAGGTACGCAAAGCCCTGCGAAGGGTCGTAGCGGTCGCTCGAAGAACGTCATCGCCACGCGGATGGCCGTACTTGTCGTTTACCTCCTTAAAGCGGTGGAGATCGAGAACCACAAGGCCGAGAGGCAGGCCATAGCGGCGGGCCCGAGTAAGTTCTTTTTCGAAGGCTTCCGCGAAAAGCCGGCGATTGTAGAGACCCGTGAGAGGATCCGTCACCGCGCTTACCTGAAGCTTGCGGTACTCTTCGTATTCCATCACCACGGGAACACGAATCAAACCAGTGCTGAAAAGAACGTCCATAAGAACCGTTTTTAGTGAAATGGGACGGCCAAGCTGTTCGGAGAGCTCTCGGCGAGTTCCGAGCATTTGTTCCCAGATCTGCAGGCACTTGGTTTCCTGCAAGTCCAAGTGCGCGATGGTGCGAAAGTAGCGCTGGAGAAATTGGCCGCGCGTTGAAACGTCGAGCCCTTCGAGCATTTCCGCAAGCAGCTCGAGATAAGCTTCTTCAGTAGGCAGACGCGGAGCCGCTAAGGCTCCGGGGCCGGGGCTGGGGCTGGGCATATCCGGATTTGTCCTCGAAACCTTGCCTGCCCCGCGGGGTTTGGGGTAAGCGCACAAAGATGGCTACTTATAGGGCAGCAAGCACCGTGCCAATTGAGCGCCCTGTGCCACCCAACACTCGCCGGGGACAAGTCGCCAGGACGGAGGCGTATGTTATTACAAAATGGAGAGATAATCGAGCCCTAGGTGCCCTGACCGCGCGAAGTCTACTGGAGGCGGTTCGGGAGGCCAGGTGGACCAAGCCGCAACGGGGGAAGAGATTTACTCAAGAGGGCGCAGGAATTCCAATCCGAAAACTCTTATGTCTCCCAAAACCTCTTGTCTGCGCACCTTGGCCATAATGGGCGGGGTTTCGCTTGGGACCAGGCTCGAGGAGGAAGCGGAAGGGGCCGGGATGGTGAGCTGGACCGTTTGATCGTGCCGCAGCAGGTGAGTGGAGGCAATACAGGCGCCCCGGGCGCTGATGTTCAGCGTTTTGGTCAGCTCAATGAATTCCGTGCCGCTCGCGTCGGAGCTGCGCAGAAAAACGGGGACCTGAAGCCGAATGCGCGGGTGCGAGCGAGTTTGCGGTGCCTTGGCGCCTGGCGCGCTGTTGGGTTGCTGCTTCAAGATGAGGTCCATGAAGATAGTACTCTGGAACTAGTACAACCGAGCAGGTTCGATGCCACTGTCGTGAAATTCATCAAAAGTTAAAGCAGTTATTTTCAGGTGGTTAATGCCGCGAGGGCGCAACCGAATCGCAATCCCCGAATCTTTGCAGCAACAAGTACCACAGATTTTCCCATATTGTGCAAATCCACCGCATTTACCATTGACAGGCCGGGACTGGTCTGGAACTATGGCAACGGGTCAGGGAAAAAATTTACCACTTGTAAAGGAATCTTCAGGGCCGATGGGTGCAACCAGTCAGCCAGCTTCCTATTTCGCTACCGATCACGTCCGCGCTTTGCTCGACACCATGGACCGGGGAATCGTCATCGCGAATCGAGAAGGAGAAGTCTTAATCCTGAACGAACGCGCGCGAAAGTGCCTCGAGGCGCGAGGCATCCCCACCAAAATTCCGCTGAACCTGTTTCAGGATGTGATGAATACGGACGCCAAAGAAATCTCTCACCGGATTCTCAGCGGCGAGCACGAAATTGAGCTCCGCAACGTCGCAAACGGGAATAGCTTTCGTGCCAGCTTGCGCTGGATTCCGGAATCCGATTGGCTCACGATCCAGATCGCCAACGAGGAAAAAAACGCGGACGGCACCCTCGAGCCGAATCAGCCGACCGTTCAGGAATTGCTGCAGGAACGCGAAATCACGTACCGGAACCTCCTGGCGGCGTATCTGAAGCTGCAAGAAGTGAACCGGCAGAAAACCGTGTTTCTAGCTTCGGCGGCGCACGAATTGAAGACGCCCCTCGCAGTGATCAAGGGCTATTACGACCTGTTGCTGACGAGTTCGCTCGGAAAACTCACCGAAAAGCAACGCGACATCTTGGAGGAGTCGAAGGAAAGCTGCGATCGGCTGGTTCGACTCGTCTCCATGTTCCTGAACTATTCGGCGCTCGAAAGCGGGAAGCTGGTCCTGCAATTGAGGGAGAACGATCTGAGGGATTGTCTCGAGGAAACGGCCGCGCGGTGCCAGGAACGCTATCAGCGCAAGGGCGTGAAGCTCGAAACCCAACTGGATCCCTCGATACCTACATTCCGGTTCGACTACCAAAAAGTTCAGCAGGTCGCGTTCAATTTGTTGGATAACGCCTGGAAGCACACACCGGGCGGGGGCAATGTGGTTTTGCGTGCGCGGCCCCATTTCTGGGAGCGTCGCGTGACACAAGTGACCCCGGTCGAAGAACGCAGGCGATTCCGGCTACCGCGTCCGAACAGCGTCGAAGTGAGCGTGACGGACTCGGGCGCGGGAATCGCACCGGAGCATCACCAGGAAATCTTCGAAGATTTCATGCGCGTGGACAAAAACACGTCCGGCATGGGCCTGGGACTGGCCATCGCCAAACGCCTGATCCAGGCGCACCGCGGAAAGATTTGGGTCGAGAGCGAGGCGCAGAAAGGAAGCACTTTCGCGTTTTTGTTGCCCATGGACCAGGGATAGAGGTAATCGCGAAGGATTCAGGACAAGGGGGAAATTATGACCGTGGCCCTAAAAGAAAAGATTCTCGTGGTGGACGACGAGCCAAGCATCCGAAAGTATCTGCAGACCCTCCTGGAGGTCGATGGATACGACGTCGAGACGGTGGGCAGCGGAAAAGAGGCCATTTCGCGGATCAACAAAGGTGACCGACCGGATTTCATCATTCTGGATGTGCTCATGGCGGAGATGGGTGGCCTCGAAACGCTGCAGGAATTGATGCACCTCGACCGCAGTTTGAACGTGATCATGCTCTCGTGCTCGAACGAGGTCGGCACGGTCGTGGAGGCGATCCGGCTGGGGGCCCACGACTACTTGACCAAGCCGTTCGAAAAAACCGAGCTGGATGCGGCGATGTTGAAGTCGCGCCAGAAAAAGCAGCTGGCGCAGGAAAACCAGGCCCTGAAGGATTACTGCGATCAAGTGACCGAAGACCTGAGCTTCCTGGCGGCCAGCCCGCAAATGGTGAGGATCCGCCAGCAGATTCTACAGATCGCCCCGGTGGACGTACCCGTGTTCATCTGCGGAGAGAGCGGAGTGGGCAAGGAAGTGGTGTCGCGGATGATTCATTTGCGTTCCAAGCGGCGTAACCAGCCGTTTGTGAAGGTGAATTGCGCGGCCCTGCCGGGCGAACTGCTGGAATCGGAACTGTTCGGATTTGAGCAAGGGGCGTTCACGGGCGCGGTGCGGGCCAAGCCCGGAAAATTCGAAATGGCAAACAAGGGCACCATCTTTCTGGATGAAATTGCGGAGATGCCGGTGCATCTGCAGGCCAAGCTCCTGCATGTTCTGCAGGATCATCAATATTCGCGGCTCGGAGGACGGCATCTGGTCGAGACCGACGTGCGCGTCCTGGCGGCGACCAACGTGGATGTACAGGAAGCCATGAAAGACGGAAGGTTCCGCGAGGATTTGTATTACCGGCTGAACGTGCTGTCCATTAACGTGCCGCCTCTGCGCGAGAGGGCCTCGGAAATACC
>Ga0306920_100016265_pt1 | contig 10238 bp, 8 predicted proteins | sample flu12Cox44000170_FD_204666 | JGI IMG/M metagenome (GOLD analysis project Ga0306920, IMG submission 204666) | Lab enrichment of tropical soil microbial communities from Luquillo Experimental Forest, Puerto Rico - flux4day.12C.oxic.44.000.170 (v2)... | ecosystem: Environmental > Terrestrial >...
CGTCGCCGGTGCGCTGCAGGACCACAAGCGCGCGGTCGTCCTCGGCGGACAGACGTTCGGCAAGGGCTCAGTGCAGACGATCCTCCCGCTCTCCAACAACGCGGGGCTCAAGCTCACGACGGCCCGCTACTACACTCCGGCGGGTCGCTCGATCCAGGCGAAGGGCATCGAGCCCGACATCTTCGTCGATGACGGCCGCGATTCACCGAATCGGATTCGCGAGGCGAACCTCGAGAACCATCTCGGCACCGGCCGCGCCGAAACGTCGGCAGCCAACACCGCCGATGCAGCGAAGCGCAATCCATCCGAAACCGACCAGACGAAGGGGCAGCCTTCCGGCGCCGCGGCGGCGCCACCGCGATTCGAGTTCGGATCGACCGAGGATTTTCAGCTGGCGCAGGCGCTGAACCAGCTGAAGGGACTGCCGGTCATCGCGACGGCAAAGGCAGTCTCGGCTCAGGCGAAGCCTTGAGCTACAGCGGCTAGCGCCCGCATCGGAACGCCCGGCGACGCCGGGCGTTTTCGTTTTGGACGACGATCGGACCCGGCGTCGTTGCGTGGCGCTATCATCGAGCGTCGGCGAATCCACACATGCGTCGCGATCCTCTTCCGCTGGACGACACCGCGCTGTTGCGCTACAGCCGGCACATCCTGCTGCCCGAGCTCGGCATCGAGGCGCAGGAGCGTTTCGCCGCCGCGAGCGCGCTCGTGGTCGGCGTCGGTGGTCTGGGCGCACCTGTCGCCCAGTTCTTAGCCGCAGCAGGTGTCGGCTCGCTGACCCTCGCCGATTCCGATCGGGTCGACCTGACGAATCTGCAGAGGCAGATCCTGTACGCGAGCGCAGACGTCGATACGCCGAAGGTCGCCGCCGCGAAGGGTCGGCTGTCCGCGATCAATCCGCTGGTCGACGTCGAGACGATCGAAGGCCGGATCGGTCCCGACGAGCTCGACTCGCTCACCACACGCGTCGACATCGTCGTCGACTGCTGCGACAACTTCGCCACGCGTCACGCGGTGAATCGCGCATGCGTCGCGCACAAGACGCCGCTCGTTTCGGGGGCAGCGATTCGCTTCGACGGCCAAATCGCGGTGTTCGATCGGCGCGACCCGGCTTCGCCCTGCTATCACTGTCTGTTCGGCGAAGGCGAAGCGCTCGAGGAAACGCGATGCGCGGTGATGGGCGTGTTCGCGCCGATCGTCGGTATCGTCGGGGCGACACAGGCCGCCGAGGCGCTCAAGGTCCTCGCCGGCGTCGGCGAGTCGCTCGCGGGGCGCCTGTTGATCCTGGACGCGCTTGCGATGCGCTGGCGCGAGGTACGCGTCACGCGCGATCCGGCGTGCGCCGTGTGCGGGAGCGTGTGAATGCATCGCCGACGCCGCGCCTTCGTCGTCGCCCTCGCCGGAATGCTCGTCGCCCTGAACTTTTCATCCCGCGCGTCCGGAGACGCGCAGCCCCGTCACTCCAGGCTCGCGGCTTCCGAATGGTCGGCGATCCGGCGGACGATCGACGATCAGCGCAAAGCGCTCAAGGCGGGCGATGCGCGGAAGGCCTTTTCGTATGCCGCGCCCGGAATCCGCGCGCAGTTCCGCACGCCGGAGACCTTTTTCGACATGGTGCGCGACGGCTACGGCGCGCTGCTCGACGCACGCTATGTCGAATTTCTCGAAGGCGCCGTCATCGAAGGAGCCATAATTCAGCCGCTGCGGCTCGTCGCCCCCGACAATTCGGTGCTCGTCGCGCTCTATACGATGGAGAAGCAGAAGGACGGACGCTGGAGGATCGCCGGTTGCGTGCTCGCGCCGTCGACGGTTCAGGCGGCGTGAGCGGCCGGTAACTCAACAGTCCGAATTCTCGAGGGCGTGATGGAGGCAGCGGCGTGAGCGCGAGGCCCGCGTCAGCCGAACAAGAACTTGCGTTGCTCGTCCCAGCCGTCCTGCGGCGAGCGCTTGAAGCCGGTCTTCGCGAAGAGCTGCCATCGGCCGAGCACGAACGCGACGAGGACATTCGCGTCGGCATTTGCGTCGCCCGACCACGAGCCGTTCGCCTGCGCAATGCGTAACGCCTGGCGCAGCGCCGCCTCGATCCGGTCGTAGAGCTGGTTCATCCGCGCCTGCAAACGTTCGTCCTCGTTGACGAGGGCGTCGCCAATCAGCACGCGCGTCATGCCCGGGTTCTTGTCGGCGAAGCCAAGGAGGACGGCGACGATCTGCTGCGCCTGCCCGACCCCGTCCTGCGTGTCGGCGGCGATCTTGTTGACGAGCGTGAACAGAGTCGTCTCGATGAACTCGATCAGCCCTTCGTACATCTGCGCCTTGCTCGCGAAGTGTCGATAGAGGGCCGCCTCGGAGACATCGAGCTTCGACGCGAGCGCCGCCGTCGTGACCTTCTCCGCCCGCGGGTTCTCGAGCATCGCTGCGAGCGTCTGCAGGATCTGGTGGCGACGTTCGCCTGGTTTGCTCGCCATGGCTGGGAGTGCCGTCAGCTACGCCGCCGCGCGCGCGTGGACGGGCTCGGCATCGTCGGCGCGGATCATCGTGCCCACGCCTTCGTTTGTCAGCACCTCGAGCAGCAGCGCGTGCTCGACGCGTCCGTCGATGATGTGCGAGCTCGCGACTCCGTTCTTCACTGCGTCGAGCGCGGACCCGATCTTGGGCAGCATGCCGCCGTGGATCGTGCCATCGGCGAACAGCGCGTCGATACGGCTCGCGGTGAGGCCGGTGAGCAGGTTACCGTCGCGATCGAGGACGCCGACGGTGTTGGTCATCAGCACGAGCTTCTCGGCCCTCAGCGTCTCCGCAAGCTTCCCTGCGACGAGATCGGCGTTGATGTTGTAGGCAACGCCGTCGGCGCCAACGCCGATCGGCGCGACCACCGGGATGAAGTCGCGCGAATCGAGCAGCTGGATGATCTCGGGGTCGATGCGCTCGATCTCCCCGACGAAGCCGATGTCAACCGTCTCGTCGTGATTGGTCTCGCTCTTCAGTAGCATTTTCCGGGCGTGGATGAACGCACCGTCCTGCCCGGTCAGGCCGACGGCCTTGCCGCCATGCTGGTTGATGAGGCCGACGATCTCCTGATTGAGCTCGCCCAGCACCATTTCGACGACGTTCATCACGTGCTCGTCGGTGACGCGCATCCCCTGCCGAAACTCGCTGCGAATCCCCATCTTTTTCAGCAGGTCGCCAATCTGCGGGCCGCCGCCGTGCACGATGACCGGATTCATTCCGACGAGCTTCAGCATCACGACGTCGCGGGCGAACCCGGCCTTGAGGGCCGGTTCCGTCATCGCATTGCCGCCGTACTTGACGATGATCGTCTTGTCGTGGAAGCGCTGGATATATGGCAGAGCTTCGGCCAGTATCTGCGCCTTGACAGCGGCGTTGACAACGTCGATCGGCATGGCGGGGGTGCGGCGGCGTCCAGGACGGACGGGGGTCGATTGTACCGGAAGCGAGGGCGACGCCAGCGGCGACGAAAGATCTTGCTCTGCGTGCCATCGCAACCGAGTGAGCCCTTCCTTCAGCCGGCCCGACGAATGTCGATCCTCGGCGGCGTCGCGTCGCGATATTTGCTATCGTGATCGGTGATGCGCTTCGCGATCGTCCGGCAGCACTACAACCCCGACGGCGCCGTCGAGCGCGTCACCGAACGGGCGCTCGAAGCGCTGCTCGAGCGTAACGTTGCCGTTTCGCTCTATACCCGGTCGTTTCCCCAGACGCGGCTGCAATTGATCGAGCCGGTGATCTGCGATCCGTTCTTCGTCGGCGAGCTTTGGCGCGATTGGGGATTTGCAAACGCCGCGTGCCGCTCGATCCGAAGGACGATGCCGAACCTCGTCGAAGCGCACGAACCGATGCTCTGCTGCGACGTCTACCGCGCAGGCGACGGCGTCCACGCGATCCGGCTCGAGGAGAGGTTGAAACAGGGGACGGCGCTCGAGCGGGTCTCGCTCCCGTGCTCGCTGCATACCCGATACATGCAGCGGATCGAAGCGCGACTCTTCGCGAGCCCTTGGCTGCGCACGGTCATCTGCAAGTCGAAGATGGTCCGCGACGAGATTCGCGCGCGCTTCGCGGTTCCCGATTCGAAGCTCAACGTCATCTACAACCCGGTCGACGGCGAGCGCTTCCAGCCGGGGGTGCGTGCGCGACGGGAGAAGACGCGCGATTGGCTTCGCATCGACGCGAAGGCGACGATCTTCCTTGTCATTTGCCGCGATCTCGCGCAATGCGCCTACGCGACGGTCATCGATGCGCTCGCCGAAGTGCCGCCGCCCGCGCATCTCGTTGCGGTTTGCCCCGCCGGGGTGGCGACACGGCTTCGCGCGTACGCGCGAAGCCGGGGCATCGGCGCGCGCGTGACGGCCGCCGCTCCGCATGTCGATCTGCGACCGTACTACGGAGCCGCGGACGTGTTCGTGGCACCGTCGATCTACGAGCCCTCGCCGGACACGGCGCTCGAGGCGATGGCCTGCGGGCTTCCCGTCATCGCCAGTACGAAATCGGGCGTCGCCGAGATCCTCGACGAGCATCAATGCGGGTTTGCGTTTCCGTCGACGGACGTCGCCGCTCTTGTCGGGCACATGCATTCGCTCGCGGATCCGGCGATGCAGGCGCGCTTCAGCGAGAATGCGCGCCACGCGACGCTGCCGCTCTCCCCGTCCGCAACGACGCTGTCGCTTGTGCTCCTGTACCGCGACCTGCTCGCTGCGACCGTCCCGGGTAGCGCGCCGCGCGCGACCGCCGCGGCGGCGTAGGGCATGTCCTAACGACGGCGGGGTGCGCGCAGCGGTAGCGGCGCTGCGATCTCTTCGGCGATCTCGACCGGCATCGGCTGAACCGGAGCCCCGGCGGGCGGCATATACTCCGGAATCCATACCTTCAACCGCGCGCGCACTTCGGCGTCGTCGGCAGCCCGGTCGCGCTCGCACCAGGCGACCATCTGCCCGACCGCGTCGACGTTCGCGGCGCGGGCGAGCGCAATCCGCAGCTTCGGGTGCGGCGTCGGCAGCGTCGCCTCCTCGGAGGTGAGGAGTTCTTCGAAGAGCTTCTCGCCGGGACGCAGGCCCGTGAATACGATCGCAATGCGATCGGGATCTGCGCCGGAGAGCCGGATGATGTCGTGCGCGAGATCGACGATCCGCACCGGCTCGCCCATGTCGAGCACGAGAATCTCGCCGCCCTTGCCCTGCAGCGCGGCCTGCAGCAGCAGCTGTGTCGCTTCGGAGAGGGACATGAAATAGCGCGTGATGTCGGGGTGAGTGACGGTCACGGGGCCGCCGCGCGCGATCTGCTCGCGGAAGCGAGGAATCACGCTGCCGGCGCTGCCGAACACGTTACCGAAGCGCACGATGACGAACTGCGTTCCGCGACCGGATAGGCTGCGGCAGACGATCTCGGCAAGGCGCTTGGTCGCGCCCATCACGTTGGTCGGGTTCACCGCCTTGTCGGACGATACGAGAACGAACTTCTCGACCTTCGCAGCGATCGCCGCGGTGGCGACCACCCACGTGCCGTAGGCGTTGTTGCGCACCGCCTGCCAGGCATTCGTCTCTTCCATCAGCGGCACGTGCTTGTAGGCGCCGGCGTGGAAGATCACGCCCGGGCGCTCGCGCGCAAGGACTTCCTCGACGAGTGCGGCGTGCTTGACATCGCCGACGACGGTCGCGAGCGGGAGCTGCGGAAACGCGTCCGCCAGTGCGGTCTGGATTTCATAGACCGCCGCTTCCGAGATGTCGAAGAGAACGACCTTCGCCGGCCGATAGCGGGCGATGTGCCGGCAGAGCTCGGCGCCGATCGAGCCTCCGGCTCCGGTGACCATCACGACGCGGTTGCCGAGCCACTCGCCCAGCCCCGCGTTATCGAGCACGACGGGATCCCGGCCGAGCAGATCGTCGAGCTCGATCGTGCGGATCGTGGTGAGCGCGGAGCGGCCGCTGATCAGGTCTTCGTATGAAGGCACCGTCAGCACTTCGATTCCCGCGTCGGCGCAGATCTCCGCGACGCGGCGGCGCACGCCGTGCGCGGCCGAGGGAAGCGCGATGATCACCTGACGGACTCCGTACCTCTTCGCCCAACCGGGGAGGCTCGAGATCGGCCCCAGTACGGTGACGTTGTGCACCATCCGGCCGTGCTTCGCCGGATCGTCGTCGACCAGGCCGACGACGCGCCATTGCCTGCTCCTCGCGAATTCGCGCGTAAGCCGCGCGCCCGCTTCGCCGGCGCCGATCACCAGCACGGGCTCGCCGAGCGCGGCAAGCGGGCTGTAGAGGCGATGCTCCTTCCAGATCCGGTACGCGAAGCGGTCTCCGGCCATTACGAAGATAAGCACGATCGGATAGAAGATCAGCACGCTGCGCGGCACGACGAGATGCAGCTGGAGCATCACCAGCACGAGCGGAATCAGCAGCGCGCCCAAACCTGCGGCGAACACGATGCGTTGCAGATCGAGAAGGCTCGCGAAGCGCCACAGCCCGCGGTAGAGGCCGAATGCAACGAAGATCGTCCCCTGCAGCGGTAGGATCCACGCAAGCGTGATCACCATGTCCGCGAGATACGGCTCGTGAAAATCGAGATTGAAGCGGACCAGGTACATCGCCGCCCAGGCGAGGGCGGTGGCGGCGAGGTCGTGGCACAGCGCGAGCCACGCCCTGAAGTTTTGGGGTTTTGTCATCGCTGCCCTGGTGAGCATCTGCGCCAATGATAATCAATACCGGCGAAAAAACCGCCGATTGCGACCGTCCATGCGCCGAGCACCTGCCAGCCGGCCGCAGGATTCATCGCCAGCGCGAGGTACGCCGAAGCGCTGGTGCCAGCGACGAGAGCTCCATAGACCAGCAACGTCCCCGCGTGCCCGGCACCCATGCGGTGAAGGCGCTGATAGTAATGCGTCTTGTGCGCGCGGAAAAGGTTTTCGCGCGCGGCGACGCGCCGGATTATCGTCACGAGCGTGTCGGCGATGAACGGAAGAAAGACGAGTAGCGGGAACCAGCCCGGCCACGTCTGGGCTCGGATGCCGACGAGTCCGAACGCGGCGGCGAGAAACCCGAGCGGCACGGAGCCGCCGTCGCCCATGAACACGCGTGCCGGCGGAAGGTTCATGACGAGGAACGGCAGCGTCGCTGCGGCGAGCGCAAGGTAGATGTCAGCAGGCTCGCCCGCATGGAGCGCGGTGGCGCCGTATGCGCCGAACCCGCACGTGGCCATGAACGCCGCCAAGCCATCGCTCCCGTCCATGAAGTTGAAAAGATTTGCCGACCAGACGATCGCAAACGCCGCCAACCCAATGATGATTCCGTCGGAGGCCGAAAGTCCGTCGCTCGCATCGCGATGGAATACAGACACGGAGATCGCGAGCGCCGCCAGCGCGTGCACGACGAGCCGGACGCCGGGCCGAACGCCCCGCCAGTCATCGGCGATCGACACCGCGACGACCGCGCCGAACGCAGCCAGCCACAGCGCGGCCGATTCGAATTGCGCACGAAGCACGAAGGCCACCGGCACGAACCCCACCCAGATCGCGACGCCGCCCGCGCGCAGCACGGGCTGTCGATGGAGCGAGCGATCGATCGGCTGGTCGAGCGGCAGGTGTGCGCGGACGTGCTGCAGCAACGCAAGCGCGAGTGCGGATAACGCTGCCGCGGCAGCCATGGCAAGCCACGGCGAGGGCTGCAAAGGGCTCATCGGCCGCCACTGAGCAATGCCCGCGGCGATCGGCGCGCCGTGCGCGCATTTTTCGCTTTCGGCGGCCCGATGAAACCGGAAAACCCCACAAAATCGCTGCTGCTCGAGGCCGCGCTCGCGTCGCGGCAAAACTGATTAGGTTTTCCGATGCCGATCATGAGTTTAGCGGCTCTTTTTCAAGTCTCACGCGACTCATGGCTTTACCCCGGTACCGACCCAGCAACCGCTATCCGCTGTCGCGTTTTAGCAACAGCGATGCAGTCCCACTCCCCCCATCGGGACTTTTCGTTGCCTCGGCATCGCGCGGTTTGGCACAATGAATCCCAACTTCTCGAGTTCGCTGAGAAGGTTCCCGACGGCAAGTCCAAAGACGGTTTTCTTGCCAATTTTATCCGCTAGAGGAGAGACTCCATGAACAAGAAACTCGTCGCTGTCGCCATCGCGGGCCTGCTGGCCGCACCGCTGGCGCAAGCGCAGACCGCGAACGTCACGCTGTACGGTCGCTTAAACCTGGACTTCGAATGGGTCAACGGCAAGTACATCAACCCGTATCCAGGTATCACGCAACCGGCGTCGTGTACGGTCGGTCCGAATGCCGGCACGGTCAATGGGTGTATCACCACGAACCCCTGGCAGTTCCGCGTGAGTTCGAACTCCTCACGCTTCGGTCTGCGCGGCACCGAGTCGCTCGGTGGTGGCCTGAATGCGATCTTCCAGGTCGAAAACTCGATCAGTCCGGATAGCGGCACCGGCACGCTCGCCGGCCGCGATTCGTTCATCGGCCTGCAGGGCAATTGGGGTACGTTCCGCATGGGTCGCTTCCACGCGCCGTACGACAACATGCACGAGATCTTCGGTGACAACCCCACGCTGCTCACGTCTATCATGGGCACGGCGAACATCTGGGCGCAGGGCTGGACCTCGAAGGCGAACGGCGGCTTCGACGATCGGGTCAGCAACTCGGTGCGCTGGGATTCGCCGGTGTTCTCGGGCTTCCAGCTCCAGATGCAATACGGTGCCGGCCCGGGCAGCGGTACCGAAGGCGGCACCGCCCAGGCGGCGCCCAACACCGGCGTGTATAGCGGCGGCGTCTTCTACAACAACGGCCCGCTGCGCGTCGCCGGCGCATTCCAGTACAACGTGCAGGCGCGCGGCCGCAACCTGAACGACTATGCTTGGTCGGTCGCGGGCGGCTATCAGTTCCCGAAGCTCTACATCGGCGCGATCTATGAAAAGTTGAACTACGACTGCTGGACGCTCGGCCAGGCCTCGAACTGCTTCAACAACGCAGCAGGCAGCCCGGCGTTCCCGGGTGCTCACCAGACCAACCTGACCCGCAACATGGTTGGTGTCGGCGTCACGTGGGACGTCGGCCCGGGCCAGTTCTACTTCAACTATGAATGGGGCCAAGAAGGCAAGGGCTCTGCGGTCACGACCGGTTGCCAGAACGGCACCTTTGCATGCGCTCGCGTAGGCGGCCTGGCGGCGGGATCCAACGGCGGCGCGAACCAGTACCAAGTCAGCTACACGTATCCGCTGTCGAAGCGGACGAGCGTGTGGGCTGGTTACATCAAGATCGCCAACGACTCGAACGCCGCGTACAACTTCAACGTCAACAACTACAACATCGCGATTGGCGGCCGTCCGCAAGGTATGGCGTTCGGTATGTGGCACAACTTCTAAGAGCAAGCATCGAGCACCCGCTTCGCGGCGGGAATGCAGATTCGACGGGCGCCTGCGGGCGCCCGTTTTCTTATCTCGAACCGGAAGCCGGCAACACTCGCGATATCATCCGAGGCGGAGGATTTGGATTTCGATGAGAGCGATGCGGGTCGCCCTGGTCACCGGGCTTGCGTTGAGCGCGACTGCGCACGCAGAGACCGCGAGCGTTACGCTCTACGGCCGCCTCAATCTCGACATGGAAGTCGTCAACGGCAAACAGGGTGGAGACGGGTGCCCTGACAACTGCCCGAATCCTAACCTGTACCGCGTGAGCTCGAACGCCTCGATGTTCGGCATCCGCGGCATCGAGCCGCTCGGCGCTGGCGTCAACGCGATCTTCCAGATGGAAAGCAAGCTCTTTCTCGACACCGGCGGCGGCATTCTTGCCGGGCGCGAGTCCTACCTCGGCCTGCAGAGCCCGTTGGGTACCGTAAAGGTCGGGTTCTTTCTCTCCCCGTACGACGACATCCAACCCATCTTCGGCAATGCGCCGACGCTGACGACGTCGATCCTGTCGACGGGCGCGCTCTGGGCGCAGGCGTACCTCGGGCCCGCCCTCGCGGGAGGGTTCGACGGCCGCCTTCCGAATTCCGTCCGCTACGATTCGCCGACGATTCGCGGGTTCAACGCAAGCGTGCAGTACAGTACCGCCGAGGGCTCGCCGACGACGAGCAGCGGAATCCTGAGTGTCGGGAGCTTCTACAATAACGGCCCGTTTCAGCTCGGCGCAGCGTACGAGCTCCATCACAACATACGCGGCACCGTCGATGCCCCGTTGTCCGATCAGGCGTTTTCGATCGCAGGCGGCTATCAGTTCGAGGGTGTGCGCATCG
>Ga0306920_100016268_pt1 | contig 10237 bp, 10 predicted proteins | sample flu12Cox44000170_FD_204666 | JGI IMG/M metagenome (GOLD analysis project Ga0306920, IMG submission 204666) | Lab enrichment of tropical soil microbial communities from Luquillo Experimental Forest, Puerto Rico - flux4day.12C.oxic.44.000.170 (v2)... | ecosystem: Environmental > Terrestrial >...
CGTCAGATACGTCATGTCCCAGCGGCTGTCGCTGAGGCCGTCTTCGAGCAAGGCCTTGAGGCCGGGGGTGATCGGGTAGGCAAGCTCGAATTTCTCATGCAGCAGCCGCGAATAGGCCTCGACGTGACGCGCCTCATCCATCACCTGGGTTGCGGCGTAGAATTTCGAGTCGAGATCGGGCACGGTCTGCACGATCTTGGCGGTCGCGATCAGCGCGCCCTGCTCGCCATGCATGAATTGGGAGATTTGCGAAGCCTGCAGGTGATGGCGAACCTGCCGCCGCTCCTTCTCGTTCATGCGGTTCCACAGGTCGGTGCCATAGATGTGGACGACCCGGTCGTCGAGCATCATCGGGTTTTCCGGATCGAGGTCGAGCGACCAGTCGATGCGCTCGGCGGCGTCCCATTGCTGCTTCTTGCCCTTGGCATAGAGCTGCAGCAGCGCTTCGCGCGGCTCGTCGTACTCCCAGGTGAAACAGGTCTCGCTATTGCCGTCGAATTTCCATTCCGTCTGCTCGACCGGCAGCACATAGCGGTAAGTGGTCGACATCGCTGTCCTCCGGGTTCGCCCCGCACTCCTTATGCCCCGCACTCCTTATATGGGATCTACGTGTCGCGGTTGAGGATCTCGACGAGCCCGGCCGAAGAATCGACACGGAGCTCGTCACCGGTGCGGAATATTTGCGTCACGTCGCCCGCAAAGCGATCGACCAGCGCCACGCCGCCAAAAGCCGCGCCTTGCGCGAGGATCGGGTTGACGCGGTTGAAGATCAGCCCTCGCGGCACGATGCCCCGGGCCGCCATGTCGTGCAGCATCCACGCCGTCGCGACGCCGCCTTTCGTGGTATCCAGGACGAGGATGCGGCCGACATAGCTCAGTCCGGCAAGCTCGTGGCTCGGCCGCGAAAACACCCCTTTGCTGCGATCGAGATCGTAGCGCGCGCTGAAATTGTCGGCGGCAACCAGCGCAGTCCCGGTCACGCTGGGCCCGATGCCCTTGTGGCAGCGCAACTGGATCGGCACCGCTAAAGATCCTCGGGCCGAAGCCCGGTGTGCCGAGCGATACGGACGAGCATACGTGGCCCTAATTCTTCATCGTCTCGAAAGGCGAACACGTAATTGGGCCACCCTTGGCGTGACAGCATGCGGTGCGATCCCGATTGCCGTTTCACGGTCCACCCGATCCGATAAAGCGCCCTCAACACTCGGCTGGCCTTTGTCGAAGGCCAGGCGCTCACGCCGTCGCAAATAAATCGGCGGCCTCGATTGGAGCCGGCTCGCCATGTTCAATTCGATCGGCAATCACGCGCAGGGCAAGCGCCGCCGCCTTGTTGCGGGCCTCGTCTTCGGTTGCGCCGTAGGCTATGACGCCGGGAAGCTCCGGGACTTCGCCGATCCAGCGGCCGTCTTCTTCGAGTTCGATTTCGATCGTCAGCATGATTGCGGGCCTAGCCAGCTCGTGAGGCTTACGATGGGGCGCTTGTGCCCGGTGCGCAAGATCTGGATGACCGGCATTAGAGCACCCGGCCGGCAACAGCGGAGGCGACGCAGCGTTCGAGGCTGGCGAGGGTGGGACGGTAGCCATAGCCGCCGATAATGTTGACGAGCTTGGCGGAATTGGTCATCAGGCGGGTCCAGCCATTTGCCTCGGCCATTTCGCGCGCATGGCTCTGATAGAAGCAGATTCCTTGCGCGACGACCGCGCCCGAAGTCTCGATCCGGGCGGTAATACCCATCCGGTCGGCGGCGTGCTTGATTTCGGGCGAGGTCGCGACAATGACCGTCGTGTCAGGGTGCACTCGCCGCCCGTCCAACGCCTGGGCCGCGGCTTCCATCTCGAACAGCGACAGCTGCGGCGCGGCAAAGACGACGACGTCGAGCCTGTCATCGGGAGCGGCAAAGCGCGCCAAGAAGCCGTCGATATCGGCCCTTCCGACAGCAACAGTATCGGGCGCAGGCCCGGCAACGGCCGCCTCTTCGGCTGTCACGCCGGGCATATGGAATAATGCCACTGACCCGAAGCTCGCCAGTGCCGTGCCGAAATGTTTCAGCGCATCCGAACCTGGGACCGTCTCGACCCCTTCGATGACCGGCACCTCCCAGTAGGAGCCGCAGGCTTCGCCGATTATGCCGCCCACCGCGCCCCATTCGCTGAAATCGGCCGGGGCCGCCGTCAATCGAAACCGCCTTGTGCCGCGACGGCAGGCATCGAGATGGTAGCCGTAGCGGGGCGTCCGGCCGGTCAGTGCGGCGGAGAGCGCCGATGGTCCGCCCTCGAAATTGCTGCGGGCGCCGAGCACGCTGTTCGAATAGATCACGGCCCCGGTGTCGCCATAGGCGAGATGATCGCCGCGGACCGGCGCCATGATCGTCTGGTAATTGATGCAGGTATCCGTCATCAGCACGCCAAAAGCGCGCAGCGCCGTGATCGTCCGCCTCTCGAGGATCGCCATCCCGTCGGTCTGGCGCAGCCGGCGATACACCGCGAAATCGAGCCCGCGCGGATCGGTGATCGCCGGCACCCGGACGCGGCGCTCGGTCTCGGGCACTGCCGCGAGGCCCTCGAGAAAGCGCACGCCCGCCTCGCCCAATGACTCGGTATCGGCCATGATGAGGGCTTGCGAGACCGGCACGAAATCTTCGGCGTCGAAGAACTCGCCGACCGCAATCTGGTGCGAGATGGCCCAGCGCCGCACTTCGCCGAGTTCTCCCGCCAGCATCGCCCTTTCTTCTTCCGTCAGCCGCATGGCAGGCCGCATCTCCCGCCGCAATCATAAATTGACTAAAGAATTACACAATGTGCTATCTGCAGCGAATCAGCAGCAAAATCCCGCACAGGTTGTAACATCGATCCCTGTTTTGACCGGTCGCCCAACCTCAGCGTCCGAGCCGCCTTTCGCTGTCCTCAGCGAGGGTGATGGCCGTCGCCGTTCCGAGGAAAATAAGCGCGTAGGCTGCGACCGGCGCGCCGATGCAGCTCCAGTACAAGCAAAAGACCCCAAGAGAGCCGAGGATGAGCGCGATCCCGTGCAATCCGATGCGCATCAGGCGAACCAGCGGGTCCATGGCCTCCATGATGCGCAAACCGCGTCATTCTATCGCCCAATCTCCGTTATACAGCGCCGCCCCTCACGCTGGTTTCTCTCTGCAAACGGACGAGGGGCGGACTCGCGTCAGCGCGAGGCGGCTTTGCCGGACTTGCCGAACACGCGGGCGAAGATCGTCTCGACGTGTTTGAGGTGGTAGCCGAGATCGAACAGGCCGTCGATAGTTTGCGGGTCGAGAAAGCGCGTGATCTCCGGATCCGCCTTTAACAGATCGGAGAAACGGCCCTTGCCGTCCCATGCCGCCATTGCGTTGCGTTGGACGGCGCGGTAGGCGTCCTCGCGGCTCATCCCGGCCTGGGTCAGGGCGAGCAATACGCGCTGCGACTCGACAAGACCACCGAGCGCTTCGAGGTTCTGCCGCATCCGCTCGGGGTAAACCACGAGCCGGTCGACGAGCCCGGTCAGCCGCGCCAACGCGAAATCGAGCGCGATCGTCGCATCCGGCGCGATGACCCGCTCGACCGAGGAATGCGAGATGTCGCGCTCATGCCAGAGCGCGACATTTTCGAGCGCCGGCACGACGGCCGAGCGGACGACGCGGGCGAGCCCGGTCAAATTCTCGGCGAGGACCGGGTTGCGCTTGTGCGGCATCGCCGAGGAGCCCTTCTGCCCCGGCGCGAAATACTCCTCGGCCTCGCCGACCTCGGTGCGCTGCAGATGGCGGATCTCGGTCGCGAGCCGCTCGACCGCCGCGGCGATCAGCGCCAGGGTCATGAAAAATTGCGCGTGGCGGTCGCGCGGTATCACCTGGGTGGAGATCGGCTCGGGCTCGAGACCGAGCTTCTTGGCGACATGCGCCTCGACCCTGGGATCGATGTTCGCGAAGGTGCCGACCGCGCCTGAGATCGCACAAGTCGCCACCTCCTTGCGGGCGGCAGCGAGGCGGGCGCGGCTGCGTGCGAACTCGGCGTAATGCCCGGCGAGCTTCAACCCGAACGTCGTCGGCTCGGCGTGGATGCCGTGGCTGCGCCCGACCACCGGCGTCAGTTTGTACTCGAAGGCGCGGCGTTTCAGGACCGCGAGCAACGCATCGAGATCGGCCAGCAGAACGTCGGCCGCCTCTTTCAGCTGCACCGCAAGGCAGGTGTCGAGCACGTCGCTCGATGTCATCCCCTGATGCACGAAACGGGCTTCGGGGCCGACATGCTCGGCAAGGTTGGTCAAGAAGGCGAGGACATCGTGGCGGGTTTCGCGCTCGATCTCGTCGATCCGTTCGATTTCGAAGGCGCCGCGCTGCCATACGGCGCGCGCCGCGCTCTCAGGAATGATGCCGAGTTCCGCTTGCGCGTCGCAGGCATGCGCCTCGATCTCGAACCAGATCCGGTAGCGGTTCTCTTCCGACCAGATCCTCGCCATCTCGGGCCGGCTGTACCGTGGGATCATGGCGTTGAAACCTCGTCGCAGCCCAGCCGGCGCAGCGCCTCGACCATATGGGGCGGCATCGGCGCGGTAATTTCGAGCGCGGGCCGCGCCGGATAGAGCGGCAGCTTGACCGACCGCGCGTAGAGCTTGAGCGGCTCTTTGGTTGCCGGGCTGCCATAGACGGGATCGCCGGCGACGGGACAACCGAGGACAGCGCAATGCACGCGCAGCTGGTGGGTTCGCCCGGTGCGCGGCCGCAATTCGAGCCAGGCGCGACCATCCGTAGTGCCCAGAAGCCGATAGTCGGTGACCGCTTTCTGGCCGGCTGGATCCGCCACGATGCGCCAGCCGGTGCCGCGGGTCAGCTTTTTGAGCCCGGTCTCGATCCGCCCTTCGGCCTCGGCCGGGCAGCCTTCGACGATGGCCCAATAGACCTTTTCGACCTGTCCGGCAGCGAACAGCGCGCCGAGGCGGCGCAGCGCCTTAGGATGCCGGCCCAACACCAGACAGCCACTCGTGTCGCGATCGAGCCGATGCGCGAGCGCCGGCGGGTGCGGCAGACCGAAACGCAACTCATCAAAGCCGCTCTCGAGATCGGGTCCACCGCCGGGGCCGGGATGCACGGCGATCCCCGCCGGCTTGTCGATTACCAGAATCAGCCCGTCCCGGTACAAGACCCTATCCGCGAGCCTCCGCTCACCCCAACCCTCTCTCCGCGAGCAGGGAGAGGGAGGGGCCCGCGAAGCGGGAGGGTGAGGGGCGATGCCCTGCCGCATCGTCTGATTATTCTGCTGCCTGCCGCGTGGGAGCCGGACGGAAACGCATGCGCAGCGCGTCCCACTCGTCGGCGCCGAAGCGCCTGAACATCTCCGCCACGGTCATCTCCTCGACCAGGGGCGGATGACGGTGGGTGGCTTTCAGCTCGGCCAGCATCCGATCGCAAATCCCGACAACGCTCTTGATCAACAGCCCCGGCACGATCGCCAGCTTGTAGCCCATCGCCTCGGCCTCGGAGAGGTCGAAATCGGGTGTCTTGCCGCCGCGGACAACATTGAGGAGACAAGGGCCCTTGACCAGACGCGGAACTGCCGAGACCTCTTCAAGGGTCTGCGGCGCCTCGACGAATGCCATGTCCGCGCCCGCGGCGAGAGCCTCGTTCGCCCGGGTAACGGCCTCGTCCAGGCCGGCAACAGCACGAGAATCGGTGCGAGCGATGACGATGAAATCAGGTTCGCTGCGGGCGGCCGCGGCCGCGCGGATCTTTGCCGTGAAATCGTCGCGCGGAATGATCTGCTTGTCGTCGAGATGCCCGCATTTCTTGGGGAATTCCTGGTCCTCGATGTGAATCCCGGCAACCCCGCTGCGCTCGAATTCACGGACCGTACGGAAGACGTTGAGTTCGTTGCCGTAGCCGGTATCGGCGTCGGCGATGACGGGCAGTTCGACCGCACCGGCAATCCGCCGGGCGTTGGCCACCATCTCGGACATCGTGACGAGGCCAAAATCCGGGTATCCGAGAGTCGCAGCGGTGCCGGCGCCGGTCATGTAGACCGCGTCGAACCCCGCCTGCTCGATGAGCTTGGCAGTGATGCAGTCATAGGCGCCGGGCGCCACCACCATTCCGCCCCGCTCCAGCAACGCACGAAAACGCCTCGCCTGCGTCATTCATTACCTCCCGCCAAGATCGACCCGTGTGAGCGTCGTATTGACACGCATCGATAAGATGCGCACGCCCGGCGGGCGGCACTAGGCCACGGCACCGCGCCCGCGGGGCGCGCGTCAGGATATCAGAACTGTTTTTTGTAAGTCGGCGCAAATCCGCCGCGCGTCCGCGTCTGCACGGAAGCTAGCGGAGTTGACGTTTTCTTCGATTGTCGCGTCGATCGCCCGCTGCTGGCAGCCCGCAAAGCCCGAACAATAGGAGTAGTCTATTGCACTACGACATCCGCAGTTTGAAACGCGGCAGCCTTTGACACCGCCGCATCGGTCGGTCCCGGCCCGACCGCGACGGGTTCGACGGTGACTGCGGCGATGCCGGTGCGAATAACGCCGATTGCTTCAGCGGCCCGCGGCGACAGGTCGATGATAAACCGGCGCCTCCACGGGCCCCGGTCGTTGATCTTGACGATCACCGAACGGCCGGTATCGAGATTTGTCACCCTCGCATGTGAAGCGAGCGGCAATGAGCGATGCGCGGCGGTGGGGGTGACGGCGTCGAGGATCTCGCCGCTCGCAGTGCGGCCGCCGACCCAATTGTACCAAGCCGCTGTCCCGATCTCCATGCGCCCGATTGGGTGTAACTGGCCTAGATATTCATCTGCCGGTCCCCCGCCCGCCTCGGCAGGAGGAGTGCCGGCATCCCAATGCTGCACGCGATGGCCGTGGCGGGCATGCGCGCAGGAGGCGATTGGCGCTCTGCGGCTCCATTTCGCCAGTTGTTCTGGTTTGGCGCTGTGGAAATGGCTCGGATGATGGGAGATTTTCGGTTCCGGCGTTTTGGCGATCGCGCCGGCGGAGATGACCAGAGATGCGAGCGAAATACCGATCGTTCGACGCACTGACATTGCATCGCCCCCTTCTTGTGGACCCCTGTTGTCTCGGCAATAACGGCCCCACCGCCTTGCCAAGTGATTGGAAGAACGTGAAAATGCAGATCGGTGCCCACCCGGAGAACCCGGGAAGGACGGGTAGGAACTGCGAGGCTAAACAGCGGAAATTGCCGCTGTCAACCCTGTCAGTTACTCACTTCCCCGATCGCAGTCGAGTGAGCTGTTACGGCCACATAGGTTTTTGTTTGGAGAGGAGAGGAGTTTTTCTTAAGAGATATCGCGATTTACTACTGATTTAACCATCCGTTAATGATCTCGAAAACGAGCGACGCCGGGCTTAAAAAGGCGGCGCCGGCCTTTTCCTTTAAATCATATGGCGAACGGGATCTCCGCCCCCGGGTTTATTTAACGCCGGGTTGCGAGCGGCGGACGCCCGGCCTCGCGGCGGCGAAGCGTTCTTCCGGGCCTCACAGGGGCGGGAAGGCGAGCGCGTTCGTCAGATCGCCGAGCAGAGGGTTGCCGTTGGCGGTAATCGCCTCGTTGCGGCGCTGCAAACCCGGGAGCACCGGCAGGGCAAAGCGATGGGTGATTAGAGACAGAATCGACGTCGTGTCGTAGAGCGTGTGGTCGACAAACCCCCTCCTCGCGAATGGCGAGATGATCAACGCCGGAATGCGCGTTCCCGGACCCCAACGGTCGCCCTTGGGCGGCGCGGCGTGGTCCCAGAAACCGCCGTTCTCGTCATAGGTAACGATGACCACCATTTGCGCCCATTGCGGACTTTTCTGCAGATGCGCGACGAGATCGGCGATGTGGCGGTTGCCGTCCAGCACACCGGTATAGCCGGGGTGTTCATTGAGGTTGCCTTGGGGCTTGTAAAACGCCACTTGCGGCAGCGCGCCGGCGTCGATTGCCTTGATGAACTCGCTGCCGCCGAGCCCGCCGTCCCGCAGGTGCTCGGCACGCGCCGCGCTGCCGGGAGCCATGGCGGCGAAATAATTGAACGGCTGATGGTGGTATTGAAAATTGGGTACCGGGTCTGCGTTCTGGCGGTCGAGCGCGGCTTGCCAGGCCCCGGCATACCAAGCCCAGGTGATGCCTTTGGCGCTCAACAGGTCGCCGATCGTCTGCTCGGTTTGCGGCGGCAAGGTAGTCGGGTTGTCTCGGTCGGCATAGGCGGGATCACCGTCGGGCGCAGGAGCGTTGGCGCTCGGCTGGTAGGGCGGCTGCATCGTATTCACCGCGTAGGAATCCGGCGTGAGGTTGCCTTCTTTGACGAATTTCGGCGGACCGTCGAGCGCGGATTTCGGAGAATCGGCTGCCGGCGTCAGCGTCACGCCGTCGGGCTCGACCGCAGAAATAGAGTTCTTGGCCGGGCTCCGGTCGGCGTTCGGATAAACCGGTGCACAGGCACAGATGAGTACGAAGTGATTGAAGAACGAGCCTCCGAACCCGCCCATAAAAAAATTGTCGGCCAGCACATACTGCTTCGCCACGTCCCATAGCGGCAATCCGGCGCTCGCGTAATGGCCCATGACGAGCCCGCCGGAATCGGCATAGGCAGCGAAGCGGTCGTTCTTGCCGTCGTCGATCTGCATCTGGTTCTGATAAAAGCGATGCCACAGATCGCGGGTCGTGACGCCGAGCGGCAGGTTGAAGCCTTTCGGGTCATCGATAGCGAAGGGTGCGTTGGCCAGGTTCTCGGTCTGCGACTGGCTCACTGCCGGCACGACGCCCTTTCCCGTCAATCCGCCCCATATCGGCGGCAGTTCCTTCAGCACCGAGCCGTCGCGGTCGCGCTGCATATATTGCGCCGGTGTGAGACCGGACAGGCCATTGGCGCCCGGAAAGAAACCGTAGAGGTTATCGAAGCTCCGGTTCTCGGCATAGATCACGACGATGTTCTCGATGCTTTCGATACCCGCGCCGCCCGCGATGCGAGCCGGGCCGGTTGCCGCGGCCACGAGGCAGGCCGACAACAAAATCCATTTCTTCATTTGACGACGTTCCCTATCTGGCCCGGCCCCGCGACGCCCGGACGATACTCGAACCGCGATTTCGTTTTTGTGACGGGGCTCACGCCGGCGGGGGGAAGCGAGCAATCCAGTGGCGGGCGATGTCCTCCCGCCGGCACACCCAGACCTCCGGGCGCGCGAGCATGTATTCGATAAAGCGGATCAGCGCTTTTGCCCGGCCGGGATGGCCGGTCAGCCGCATGTGCAATCCGATCGACATCATGCGCGGCCGGTCCGCGCCCTCTTCATAGAGGAGATCGAAGCTGTCGCGCAGAAAGGCGAAGAAATCCTCGCCGGAGCCGAACACGCCGCGGCCGAATTTCGAATCGTTGGTCGTCAGCGAGTAGGGCACAATGAGATGCGGGCGCTCGCCGACCCGCACCCAATATGGCAGCTCGTCATTGTAGGTGTCGCTGTCGTAAAGGAACCCGCCGTGCTCGACCAACAGCCGGCGGGTATTTTCCGACGGGGCGTAGCGGCAATACCAGCCCAGTGGGGTCTTGCCGGTCGTCTTGCTGATCAGTTCGACGGCCTCCGCGATCTGCCGGCCTTCCTCGGCCTCGCTGAGCCCGGGATGGTTGATCCAGCGATAGCCGTGGCTGCAGATGTCCCAGTCGCTGGCGGCAATCGCCGCGGCGGCCGGCGGGTTCGCCTCGAAGGCGCGGGCGCAGCCGAAGATCGTCACCGGCAATCGAAAGCCGGTAAAAATCCGGTGCAGGCGCCAAAAGCCGACGCGGGCGCCATATTCGAACATGCTCTCGGCCCCGAGATCGCGGCCGGTCACACCGAGATCGGCGCCGAGCATTTCGGTGAGGCCGCCCTCGCTGACGCCGTCGCCGGCGGGATAGGACAGCTCCGAGCCTTCCTCGAAATTGATCACGAAGTTGACGGCGATGCGCGCGCCGCCAGGCCACTGGGCATGCGGCGGCTCGGCGCCGTAACCGACGAAGTCACGGGTCATGGCTTTCCTCCAGGCCGATCGGGATACCAATCCTCCCGGCAGATGTCGTCGAGGGAATAGGGGCAGGTCTGCGGCAACGCATCAGCCGCACCGGGCTCGCCGTGCCTGCGAAGGGCAGGTGCGGCACGCTTCCGTGCGTCGGCGTAAAGCTTGTCCAAAACCTGCTCCGCGTCGCGACGGAGAGAGGGGCTGATTTTGTCGGAAAGCGTCTGACGCGCATCTAGTATCGTTTCGATCCAGTCGA
>Ga0306920_100016269_pt1 | contig 10237 bp, 9 predicted proteins | sample flu12Cox44000170_FD_204666 | JGI IMG/M metagenome (GOLD analysis project Ga0306920, IMG submission 204666) | Lab enrichment of tropical soil microbial communities from Luquillo Experimental Forest, Puerto Rico - flux4day.12C.oxic.44.000.170 (v2)... | ecosystem: Environmental > Terrestrial >...
GCCGGAGCTCGGATTCTGGATCGTCTATTGGAGCTCGGATGGCTCAAAAGTGTGTCGGGCAGCCGTGCACTCCAACTAACGTCGTCCGGAAGGGCGGGCTTGTCCGAAATCTTCCAGATCGAGATCAACAACGAAGGCGTGCCAACCGGTCGACTATGCGACCCACGACGGCTGACAGCTTAGGCACATCGCGTCAGTCCCGGAATTGATCGGCACGGCCGCTATCGGGGGGTAACCGGACTACCCTGCGAAATCTGGAAGACCGCCGCCCGTGAGGCGTAGTACAAGATCGCAGTGCATCGCAGATTTACCGATTGGAGCGCTTGGCGGGCTGCCGCATCATAGCGCCACGGCGAAGCAGTAGTGCCCATCTTCATCGGCCGTGGCGCGCCGCCATGGCGCGGCGGACGCTTTCGAGGCTGGCGAGCACGATGGCGCGCTGTCTCTGCCGGCCGTACGGCCTGGCCGGGCCCCCGCGCACACCGCGGCAAATGCCGGCTTTTCGATACAGGAAGGGGAAATCGACCCCGGGGACGGGCCATCTTGGCTTCGATCGGTTCTCGCAAGCCCTCCTGGTAACGATCTCGATAAGTCGTCGGATCAAAGCTTCCGGTCTGCTGCGCGATGATCACCTTTGCGATCGCGACCGTCTCGGCGTCGACCTCGCCCGCGGCCGTGTCGAACTGCCCGCCCGAACCTCCTCTGCCGCATGCGTGGTGAAGAGCGGCACTCCTGTGCCGCGTGGCTCGACGACGACCACCCGCTCGCCCCGGCTTAGCGTAAGCGGCCGTAGGTCTCTCTTCACCAAGCGCTTGATTTGATAGGCTGTGAGCAGGCGCGCGGGCTGCCGACGAGGATTGCGTCGACAGAACAGGCGACCGTGCGGCCCTTGGCGAGATCGATCTCGACGCGTAGCGGGACCACCGCGTTGGGATCCGGGTTGCCGTTCTCCACGATTTGAAGTCGGCAGGGGACGGCGAGCGCTTTGTCGATCGGTAAGCGCCGCAGCAGTGAAATCGTCAACGCCGACTGCGTCCAGCCCGCCACTGATGCGCGCCTCGACGACAAAGGCTTCATTTTGCACATCCTCGTCGAGGAAGGCATCGTCTCGAAGGAGAATGTGCTGGAGGCGATCTTTGGCGTCGTCGAACTGGGCGCGAGAGAACGGCCATCGTCGCGCCTAAAACGAGTGCCAACCACGTGGAGTTCGACGAGCATGTTGAAGATCTGCGGGATCAGGGCGGCAGCACTTGCTGGCTTCCTCATCTCTGCCCCCGTAATCGAAGCTCAGAAGCCGACGATTCAACGAGGACGTGCCTTTGCTCAGGCTAACTGCGCCCGCTGCCATGCGATCGGGCGGTCGGGAGAAAGTCCGTTACCGAAAGCGCCCCTTTTCGAGCCCTTCATGAGCGGTATCCCGTCCAGGATTTGGAGGAGTCGCTCGCCGAGGGTATCAGGACCAGCCATCCGGCTATGCCCGAATTCGTGTTGGACGAGGATCACATCCGCGACCTGATCTCCTATCTGAAATCGCTTGAACGCTAACCAGGCGTGTGAGGAGACTGCGCCCCTCTTCGCTCCACCAACAAGAGCTTGGGATACGAGGCCTTTGAACGGTATGCCAGCCGTATTTCGCGAGCATATCGACGGGGTAAAAAAGGTCCGCGCTTCCGGTGGGTGGCAATTTCCGCGAACACGCTCGGACAGTGCGAGCAAAACTAAATATAGTCTGCAACATTGCATCCAATCGGAGAGCTCGGATGGGCGACATTCTGAGCTGGCATATCGTCGGTGACTGGTTCGACAGCTGCAGTTGCGGGGTTCCCTGCGCATGCATTTTTGCACAGGCGCCCTCTAACGGCTTTGCGAATCAGTGCATCAGCGAGACCAAACCGCCCGCACCCCACGCTTTGCTCAGCGCGTCGCCGTCGCGGTCGAAGAGATGACGCCGCTTGAAGAACTCGGCGAGCTTGCTGTGAAAGGGCTAACCCAGCCGGTGGTGGCTTTCAATGTGCCGGGATCGGGTCCTGATCCGGGCTGAGGCCGCAGTCGGCTAGGGGCTACAGGCCGGCTCGACCTGCCTCTTTGGTGCTGACGCCCAAGGAGAACGAGGCAGCCGTGCTGGACGCCCAATGGGTGGCCCGTCACGGCGACCCCGCCTTGGCGCGCGCCGCCGAAGACCTGGTCGCCAAGATCGGCGCGGTCGAGCCGGAACGACTTCGGTCTTAGGTGTTCGAGCCGGCGACAGAAACACCGCCAGTGCGCAACCTGGCCACCGACGGTCTCGACCCTCATTGGGATTGCTTCGTCGCTGCGCTTCTCGCAATGACCGGGTTTCAAGGGTCATTGCGACCCCCGGATGGCCCTGACGGCCGTTCCGGGGGAAGCAATCTCTATGATCGAGTACGCGTATCAAGCGTCAGGTTCGTAATGCTCGCGACCACGCTTTGCAAAACCGGGACTATCCGGCTATTCGGCGGCTTCCGCCTTCTCGACGGGCAGCGGCTCGGTGCCGGTCCAGGGATGTTCGGCGACATCGAAAAGGACGCCCTCGGGGCCATAGAATTTGACCTCGAAGCCGCCGATCCGGTCGGCGCCCTGGTCCATGTAATGCCGGCCACCCAAACCCTCGAGCTTTTTTGCGGCCTCTCCGACGTCCTCGACGAGAATGCCGAAGTGGTGCAGGCCAGTGTAGTCGAGGCCCTTGCCGAGCTGGTCGGTCTTGAAGCGCAGGATCGCCAAGTCGATCGTCCCGTCGCTCAGATGATAGCCGTAGGCAAGCGGCCCGTCGGTCTTGCGCACCTCCGTGAAGTCGAATGCCTTCTTGTAGAACTTGGCCATCGCGTCGGGATCCTTCGCGGCGATGGCGATATGCCGCAGCTTGGCCATTTTCGACCTCCGATTGTCGCGAATTACTCGGCTGCTTGTTTGACCGGGGCCGGCAATGGCTCGGCGCCGGCCCAGCCATGCTCGGCGATATCGAAGAGCACGTGCTCGGGGCCGTAGAACTTCTTCTCGAAATAGCCGGCCTGCTGCCCGCCGTGGCCTTGGTCGATGTAGTGCTCGGCGCCGAGGCTTTCGAGCTTCTTCGAAAACTCCCCGACGTCCTCGACCAGCACCCCGAAATGGTGAATGCCGCGAAAATCCATACCCTTTCCGAGCTGGTCGCTCTTGAATTTGAGGATCGCCATGTTGAGCGTGCCGTCGCTCAAGAACACGCCATCGGCGAGCACGCCATTCGGCCGGCCCACCTCCACGAAATCGAAGGCCTTCTTATAGAATTCGGCCATCGCGTCGGGATCTTCGGCGGCGATGGCGATATGGCGCAGCTTGGGCATAGGCGACCTCCTCGCGTTGGAATCCGCGCTAACCTAGCACGCTCTCCGGGTCAATTCGAAGCGTCCTGTCGAACCTTCTCAGCGAGTTCGGCAAGCAGCCGCGCCAAGTTCTTGCCGACATGGGTCAATGCTTCGTCCCATACAAACAGCCCGAACCGATCGAACTCCGGCAGCATGGTGCCGTTCGGGAGCGCAAAATGCGAGCTGCAGGTCAAGCTCTTCGGGTCGGGCAATTGCCGCGGCTTCCACGCAAACAGCGCCAGATCCTTGCCGCGCAGATAGGAATGCAGGCCAAGCGGCACGAGCTGTTCCGGCGGTACTGTGAGGCCGGTTTCTTCGCGCAATTCCCGGACCGCGGCGTCGGCAGAATTCTCGCCCGGCTCCGCGATGCCCTTGGGGATATCCCAGCGCGGCGATCGTGTCGCATGACCGAGCAGGACGCGTTCGCCATCGGTAACGATCACGCCACAACTCGTCTGACGCCGGGTCACGGCCAAGTCCGGCTCCCCGAAATACCTCCGTAGAATCCGCCGCGTTTGTCGCCGTCCGATGGTGCCGCGCTATCGGCGCAGCCGGCGGCCGACAGCGCCAGCAGGAGGATGAGCAGAACTACAGTACGAGAGTACACCGCTATTCACCGCCCTTTTCTTTCATCGATTTCTGATCCCACAGCCTCAGCCGATACCCGTCCGGATCGCACAGCTCGGCACCGTAGCCCCAAAACACCTTCATCGGCGGATGAATAAAGGGTACCCCGGCCCCCGCCAGTGCCTGGTGCTTCGCCTCAACGTCGTCGACCTGGATCGTGAACGAGATGCCGGGGCAGGCTGCGACCTCCCCCTCGTAGATGAAGACCGTCAGATCGGCATCGTCCCGCACCGCTGCCGTTTTGCGGTCCGGGATTTCGAATTCTACTTCGAAGCCGAGATGGTCTCTGTACCAATCGCGCGATTTTAGCCAATCACGGACCGGTAGGGACAGGTGATCGAGCCGGGGCATCTGGACGGACTCCCTTCCTCGCCGGTGCTCGGGCAAATTAAGGTCGTGGCCGTTATCGCCGCAAGCCGGGAAAGTCCAGGAGATCATAAATGACCGCTGAGTTGCGCTGCTACCGGCCGCTGATCATCGGAAGACGCGGCGCGGTTGCGGCAAATCACCCGCTCGCGGCGCAAGCCGGGCTACTGGCGTTGCGCGCCGGCGGCAACGCCGTCGATGCCGCGGTCGCGACGGCGATGGCATTGGCGGTCGTCGAGCCGATGATGTCGGGGCTCGGCGGCGACGGCTTTTACCAGGTTTACGACCAGGCGAGCGGCCGCGCCGTCGTGTTCAACGGGTCGGGCCCGGCACCCGCGGCCGCGACCCCCGAGCGCTATGCCGGCGGCATTCCACGCATCGGACCGCTGTCGGTCTCGGTTCCGGGCATGCTCGCCGGGATCGCGGCGATGCACCAGCGCTTTGGCCGGCTGCCGTGGGGCGACCTCTTCGGCGAGGCCATCGCCTTTGCCCGGGACGGCTTTGCCGCCACCCCGCACTACCATCATCTCACCGCCGAGTACCGGGCCACCCTCGCTGTCGATCCGACGAGCGCAGCAAGCTTTCTGGTCGACGGCGAGGCCCCGCCGGTCGGCGCCCCGATCGTGCAACCCGCGCTCGCCGATACGCTCGAAGAAATCGCCTCGGAAGGTGCCGAGACCTTCTACCGCGGCCGCCTGGCACGGCGGCTGGCGGCGGGTCTCGCTGCGGCCGGGTCGTTGGTATCGGCGGCCGATCTTGCTGACTTTGTTGCCGAAACTCAGGACCCGATCGCAATCGACTACCGCGGCTTCACCGTGCTCGAAGCGCCGCCCAATTCGACCGGCTTTGTCTTGCTCGAGGAGCTGAAGATCCTCGAGCATTTCGATCTCGCGGCAATGGGCCTTTCGTCCGCGGATCTCGTCCACGTCATGGTGGAAGCGAAAAAGCTCGCCTTCGCCGACCGCGAGCGCTGGGCCGCCGACCCCCGCACGGTTGCGGCACCGCTGGTGGAGCTGCTGTCGGCCGATTACACTGCCCGCCTCGCCGGCCTTATCGACATGCGGCGCGCGGCCGCGATCCCGATGGCGGCCGCTGCCGATGGCGACACCACCTATTTCTGCACGGCCGATGGCGAAGGCAACGTGGTTTCCGGTGTCCAGAGCATCAATAGCGGGTATGGGTCCGGTGTCATGGCGGGTGACACCGGGGTTCTGCTCAACAACCGCATGGCCTATTGGCACCTCGATCCCGCGCATCCCAACCGGCTACGGCCGGGGCGGCGGGTGCGTCACACGATGAACCCGCCGCTGGTGCTCAAAGACGACGCGTTGTGGTGCGTCTTTGGCACACCCGGTGCCGACCACCAGGTGCAGGTCAATATGCAAGTGCTGACGGCAATGACCGATTTCGGCCTCGACCCGCAGCAGGCGGCCGAAATGCCGCGCTGGACGTCGAACTTTTCCGGCCAGTACGCGAACTGGCCGCATGACGGCGAGAATGCGCTGACGATCGAGCGGCGCTTTCCCGATGCGGTGCGCGCCGAGCTCGCGCGCCGCGGCCACCCGGTCAAGACGGTCGGTGACCTCGAAGGGCCGTGCAGCATCGAAATCATCCGGCGCGATGCCGCGACCGGCATGCTGCTCGCCGGCTCCGACCCGCGCCGCGACGGCTGGGCACTGGCCTGGTGAGCTCGAACCGCCGCGTCCATCGTTCGCACCTGGGCTTGACCAATACCTGCCCGGCTCAGTTAGCGCGGTTGCGGGATCACGGTATCCACTCTCGTAGCAGTCGTCATCACCGCCCCCGGGTTCCGCTAGCGACGGACCTTCACCACTTAGCCTGGGGGTGGCCCTGTGATCCACGCCTTCTTCTCCCGTCGGCAGTGGCAGCGTCGGGCACGTGGATGCCCACGGAACGAGCCCGTGGGCTGAAGGCGCACGGAACAGGTCCGGCCATGACGGCTTTTGCTTGTGACAAGAGGTCGCCATGAAAATTCGCGACATCGAGGTGTTTCAGGTCAGCTGGTCGTCGGGCGACAAGCCCGAGCAGCGCAGCGCATGGGTCAGAGTCCATTGCGATGACGGCGCATTCGGGATCGGTGAGGCCTCACCGATGCAGGGAGGTCTCGCCTCGCTCGGGATCGTCGCGCGCAATCTCACACCTGCGCTGGTCGGCAGGGACCCGCTCGACCATGCGGTGCTGCAGGACACGTTATTGCACACTTTCGCCAAGCTCGGGCCCGAGGGTGCGCTGACCGGTGCGCTGGCGGCAGTCGATATTGCCCTCTGGGACCTCAAAGGCAAACTCTTCAACCAGCCGATCTACAAGCTATTGGGTGGCGCCTGGCGCACTGCGCTACCGTTCTACGCCTCGATCGGCGGCAATGGCGAGCGCAGTGTCGACGAAGTGCTGCGGGTTGTCGAAAGCCGGCTCATGGACCAGCCCGTGGCGGTTAAGATCCGCTTCGACAACGACCGCACCAAGCCCGACATCGACATTCCAGGCGATATCGCCAAGGCACGCGCCGTGCGGCAGCTGGTCGGCGAGGGCTTCCCGCTCGCCTTCGACGCCAACAACGGCTACTCGGTCGGCGGTGCTATCCGCGTCGGGCGCGCTCTCGAAGAACTCGGCTATTGGTGGTTCGAGGAGCCGGTGCAGCACTACCAAATCAAGGCGATGGGCGAGGTCGCCCGCAAGCTCGACATCACCGTGTCGGCCGGCGAGCAGACCTACACGCTTGCCGGTTTGGCCGATCTGATCGCAGTCGGGGTCCGCATGGTGCAGCCCGACATCGTCAAGATGGGCGGCATCACCGGCCTGATGCGGTGCGCGGCATTGGCGCATGCGCACGGCGTCGAGCTCGTCCCGCATCAGACGCAGCCGACCATCGGTCATATGGCGAACCTGCATCTTGCCGCGAGCCAACTGCACGCCACCAAGCCGTGCGAGTTCAATGACCCGTCGCCGCGCCAGCACAGCGTGTTCGACAGTCCTCCCAAACCCGTCGCTGGCCGGTTTCATTTGCCTGCCGAACCGGGGCTCGGTCTGCGTCTCAACGAAGCGGAGCTGGCAAAGCGGCGCACCCCGATCGCCTGATCCGACGAACCGGTCACTACCACGGCCCGAGAGACTGTTACACGCGAAGACCGCGGCCACCACCGACGCACCGTCAGGGGCGAAAATGGCCCAGGTCAGTGGTCAACTGACAATTGCCTTGGGATCAACGTCAATCCCTTTCAGGTCGAGGATCTCTTTTGCCTCTTTTTGCCCTTGTTCAGCAGTCGAGGTTTTGTGCGGGGTTTTGGTGAGCCGCCCGACAGCAAGGGAACCGTTGACCCGCGATAGTGTTCGAACGTCCGCTAATCGACATCGCGAAGAGGTTATCGATGACCTCACCATTGCAGGCAAACATTCGTAAGAGAGTCGGGACGATCCTGTTAGTTACCGGGGTGTTGCTTTGGACGCTTGTGGTAGTCCTGCCTCTCGCTCCATTGCATGTGAGGTGGCTTTCCTCGCTCGGACATGTGCAAAGGCAATCGCTTGGGGTGGTAGCCGGTGGCGCATCTCTTGCGGGTGGCATTGTCTTCCTTCTTGCTCCCCGGCGGCGTCGACGACGACGCTATATCACAGCGCCCCGGCCTCCGCCGGAGTCTTCGAGCACCACGCCGCCGCAGTCCGCCACGCAGTCGAGCCGGCTCGACCACAGCGCAACCTATCTTTTGCTACCGATCTTATCTGGCTGAGATAAGCAGGCGGTGATCGCGCGCGGGCTCTGCCGCCATCTCAATACTTGAAATACAGAAACTCGCTGACGTGATGGAGGTTGAGAAAGGCGATCGCGGCGAGGAGGCCGACGAACACTGCAGCCGCGGCGCTCGGACGCCATTCCAGACGCCACGGCAGGAGCCGCATCACCGACGGCGCCTGCTCGAGCAACGGTGGGTCGCGTTGCCTTTCGGCCACCCCGTAATTAAAGGCCGGGTGCCAGCGGGCCAGCATTTGCTGCGTATTGGGCAGGTACCACACCACTGCAAGCCACACCACCAGCCACAGCAGGAGAATACGGTGATCGGCCGAGACCGGCGGTCCGTCGAAGCGCACCCCGAGCCACCGCACGACGTCGGCAAACGGGCCAAAGGCATCGTGCCATGAACCGGGCAGGTTGAACATGCCATGGAAAATTCGCAAGGCGACGTCGATCGACGGTGCGCGGTGCGTTACCAGGAGCATCGTCAAGCCAAAGAAGGTGACCAGTCGAGCCACGGTATTCGACCACCACGCGTTGATCGGCCGCCACACGCTGCGCCAGGCATGGTTCATGACCATCGCACCACCCTGGAGCGATCCCCACAAGACGAAATGCCACGCTGCACCATGCCACAGACCGGACAGCGCCATCGTCACCATCAGATTGAAATAGAGGCGCCGGGTGCTGCAGCGGCTGCCGCCGAGCGGAATGTAGATGTAATCGCGCAGCCAGCGCGACAATGTCATGTGCCAGCGCCGCCAGTAATCGACGACGTTGAGCGCGCGCAGCGGCGAGTTGAAGTTGAGCGGCAATTGGATGCCGAACAGCCGCGCCGCACCGAGCGCCATCTCGGAGTACCCCGAGAAGTCGAAGTAGAGCTGCAGCTTGAAGGCGATCGCCCCTTGCCAGGCGGTGAAGAAATCGAGCGTCTGGCCGGCGGCGGCGGCATCGTAGACGCTCGACACGATCGGTGCGAAGTGGTCGGCGAGAACCACCTTCTTGAACAGCCCGATGACAAAGATGGTCAGCCCCAGCATGATGTTGCTCGGCCTGACGGCAAATGCCCAGGGGCCCTTGATCTGTGAGAAAATCTCGCTGTGGTGGGTGATCGGCCCGGACAGAAGCTGCGGAAAGAACATCACGAAGAAACAATATTCGAGAAAATCGTGCTCGGCGACCCGGCCGCGGCTGGAATCGACGAGATATGCGATCTTTTGGAACGTAAAGAACGAAATTCCCAGCGGCAGCAGGATATTCTGCAAGAGAAAGTCGGTGTGCAATAAAGTATTGGTGGTGTCGATCAGGAAATCGGTGTATTTGAAATAGCCGAGCATCGCGAGATCGGCGGCGATCCCGAAGAGCAACAGCCCGCGGACCCAGCCGACCCGGCTGGCCAAACGCTGAACGGTGATGCAACGGGCGATGACAAAATTGAATACAGCAATACCGCCGAGCAGCGGCAGGTAGAGCGGGTTCCACCAGGCATAGAAGAACAGCGAGGCAGCGAGCAACAACCCCAACACGGCCCGCGGGCCGGCGAAATGGCGGATCACGATGTAAAGGCCCACTGTCGCCGGCAGAAAGGCGAACAAGAAGGCAGGCGAATTGAACAACATAACGCGAATGTTAACCCGGTTAGCGGCGTGCTGTTATGCTAGCACGCAAGATACGTGCCGAACGATCATTTCCTTGCGATGCCAGGGACGCCTTGAAAGCATGGCTCGCATCGGCATATTCATTCGGCAGTTCTGCGGAGAGATGCGCGATGTCGACGATGTATCGCTACACGCTGCCGGTCGAGCAGACAAAATGGAAGTTCGACGGACAGAGCGAGACCTGTTTCACTTGGGAATACGACGATTCGCGCGCAGCGTTGCTGCAGCTCTACGACAAGGGCAAGAAGCAGCAATGGGACGCCGCCGAACGGATCGACTGGTCGCTCGATCTCGACCCCGAGAACCCGATGATGCTCGACGATCGCGTCATCCCGATCTTTGGCACCGATGTCTGGAGCCGGATGACCGAGAAGGAGCGGCGCGAGACGCGCCATCACCTGCAGGCCTCGCAGATCTCGCAGTTCATGCACGGCGAGCAGGGTGCCCTGATCGCCACCTCCAAGATCGCGCAGACGGTGCCC
>Ga0306920_100016270_pt1 | contig 10237 bp, 9 predicted proteins | sample flu12Cox44000170_FD_204666 | JGI IMG/M metagenome (GOLD analysis project Ga0306920, IMG submission 204666) | Lab enrichment of tropical soil microbial communities from Luquillo Experimental Forest, Puerto Rico - flux4day.12C.oxic.44.000.170 (v2)... | ecosystem: Environmental > Terrestrial >...
GACGGACTGCGATTCCCTTTGCGCCCACAGGCTGTGGTGCTCCTTGGCATAATTGACATCGACGGTGCCGTCCCACATCCCTTCGAACGCGCCTTGCGTGCCAAGCGTGCCAATGTAGATGTGCGCGAGCATAACGGCGATGAACAGCGCGGCCGTCACGCCATGCACCATCTCGGCCGTTTGCATATCGGCAATGTCAGTGCCGTAGAACGGAAACAGCAGGAAATAGCCGCTCGCGGCAACCGCGCCGCCGCCCAACACCACGATCCAGTAGACCATCTTCTGCCCGGCGTTGAAGCGGTCCGCCGCGGGATGCTTGTTGCCCACCATCCCGCCGCCCTCGCGCAGCCATCGGATGTCCTGTCCAGTCGGTATGTTCCAGGCGATCCACATCAGGAAGATGAGCACCACGCCGAGCGTGAACGCGAAGCTGAGATAGTTATGCGCGTATTTCGCCCACTGCGACCAATCGGCGAAAGCTTCGGAGCCGAGCAACGGCTGCAGCAGCGGCTTGCCGAACGTGATGTTAAGACCCGTTATTGCGAGAACGATGAAGCAGGCCGCCGTCATCCAGTGGACAAAACGCTCAAAGCCGGAAAAGCGCACCAGCACGCGTCCCGAGCGCCCGGCTTCGAGGCGCACCGTGCCGCGCACGAGATAAAAGAGCACCAGCAGCACGAGCATGCCGAGAATCGCAACGGCGCCAATCCAGCGCAGCGTCACCTCATGGAAGTGCCGCCAGTCGCGACCCGCGGGTTGCTCTATGGTGTAGGACTTCACGTCGGGAATGCTGCCGCGCCCCTGGATGCGCTTGAGCTCCTGCAGGAGTTGATCCTCCTTCACGGAGCTTGCGGTCGGATTGACCGAGGCGTCGGGATTGCGCTGCTGCGCGCCTGCCGGCGGCGCGGCTACAAACATCGCCGCAAATAGCAACGCGACGAACATGAAGCGCATGCGAGCAAGAAGCGCCATGACCGTTCTCTCCTCGACTCGCGTCATGGCCGGACTTGGTCCGGCCATCCACGACTTGTTCCTGGGAAACAAAGACGTGGATGGCCGTGACAAGCACGGCCATGACGTAGGTGTTTAGTTTGCTGAGTCTCAAGCATTCAAAAACGGCCCTATGACGCGATGGTTTCGCGATAGGCGGTCTGCCAGCCCCAGGCGCCGGAGCCGTAGCCGCGCTTGCTCACCCGCTCCTTGTAGATCTGGGCGATGATCTCGCCGTCACCGGCGAGCAGCGACTTGGTCGAGCACATCTCCGCGCACAGCGGCAACTTGCCCTCGGCGAGGCGGTTGGCGCCGTATTTCTCGTACTCCTCCGGCGAGCCGTCCGCTTCCGGACCGCCGGCACAATAGGTGCATTTGTCCATCTTGCCGCGCGAGCCGAAATTGCTGACCCGCGGATATTGCGGCGCGCCGAATGGGCAGGCGTAGAAGCAATACCCGCAGCCGATACACAGGTCCTTCGAATGCAGCACCACGCCGTCGGCGGTGGTGTAGATGCAGCTCACCGGACACACCGCTTGGCACGGCGCATCGGTGCAATGCATGCAGGCCATGGAAACCGAGCGCTCGCCCGGCTTGCCGTCGTTGATGGTCACCACGCGCCGCCGGTTGATGCCCCAAGGCACCTCGTGCTCGTTCTTGCAGGCGGTGACGCAGGCGTTGCATTCGATGCAGCGGTCGGCGTCGCAGAGAAATTTCATCCGAGCCATTGCCGCGCCTCCCTTATGCCGCCCTGATCTGGCACAGCGTCGCCTTCGGCTCCTGCATTCCGGTTGCCGGATCGTAGCCGTAGGTGGTGATGGTGTTTGCGCTCTCGCCGAGCACGATCGGGTCCGTGCCCTTGGGATAGCGGTCGCGCAGATCGGCGCCCATGAACCAGCCGCCGAAGTGGAAAGGCATCCAGGCGACGCCCTTGCCGACCCGCTCGGTGACCAGCGCTTTCATCCGCGCGCGCGAGTCGTTCTCGGCGCCGGTCACCCACACCCAGGCGCCATCCTTGATGCCGCGCTCGGCGGCATCGGCAGGATTGATCTCGATGAACATGTCCTGCTGCAGCTCGGCAAGCCACTTGTTGGAGCGCGTCTCCTCGCCGCCGCCCTCGTACTCGACAAGCCGCCCCGAGGTGAGGATGAGCGGGTAGGCCTTGGCGATGCCTTTCTCCACGGCCGCTTTCTGAATTTCGAAGCCGACATTCGGCAGCCGGAACTGCTTCGCGTTCGGCAGCGTCGGATATTTGGAGACGAGATCGACGCGCGGCGTGTAGATCGGCTCGCGATGCACCGGGATCGGATCGGGCAAACCGAATGCATTCGCCCGCGCCTTGCCGTTGCCGTAGGGAATGCAGCCATGCGTGATCGCCACGCGCTGGATGCCGCCCGACAGATCGAGGGACCATGACACCGCATCCGGATTCGCGGGGTTCACCTTCTGGATCACCTCCATTTCCTCCGGCGTGAGGTCCTTGTCCCAGCCGAGCTTCTTGAGCACTGCCAAGGTGAACTCGGGATAGCCGTCCTTGATCTCGGAGTCTTTGGAGTAGGCGCCCTCGGCGAGAAGGTTGTCCTTGCGCGTGGTGCCGTCGGGAAGCCTCACCTCACGCTCGACGCCAAAGCGGGCACGGAACGTGCCGCCCCCTTCCATGATGCTGAGATTGCTGTTGTAGAGCAGAGGCGTGCCGGGATGCTTGAACTCCGGCTTACCCCAACACGGCCACGGCAGGCCGTAATAGTCGCCCTTGCACGGCCCGTCGCTGGCCCGCATGGTCACCAGATCGAAGTCCTTCTGGTTGGCCATATGCAGCTTGAGCCGCTCGGGTGATTGACCGCAATAGCCGGTCGACCAGCTGCCGCGGTTCATCTCGCGCAGCACATCCTCCGGCAGCGGTCGATTGTTCTCGACCTTGATGTTCTTGAACATCCTGTCGGCAAAGCCGAGCTTGCTCGCGACGAGATACATGATCTCGAGATCGTCCTTCGACTCGAAGATCGGCTTGACGACCTGCTCGCCCCATTGCAGGGCCCGGTTTGATGCAACGCGTGAGCCCGAGCATTCGAACTGGCTGGCCGCCGGCAGCAGATAGGTGCCGTTCTTTCGCCCTGCGTTGACCGCAAGCGAAGCCCAGGTCGTCGGATGCGGATCGGCGATGACCAGGAGCTCGAGCTTCTCGAATGCCTTCATCGACTCAGGGATGCGCACGATGCTGTTGCTGGCATGCCCCTGCACGAACATCGCCCGGATATTGTCCTTCTGATCGACCTGCTCCCTCGGCAAAAGAACGGCATCGAACCAGCGGGTCAGCGGGATGCCGGGGGTCTCCATGGTCTTTTTCGAGTCGAAACGCGACTGCAGCCAGTCGTAATCGACCTCCCAGACGCGCCCCCAGTGTCGCCAGGCACCCTCAAGCAGGCCGTAGTAGAAAGGCAGCGTCACGACATCGAGCCCGACATCGGTGGCACCCTGCACGTTGTCGTGGCCGCGCAGGATGTTGGCGCCGCCGCCGGACCTGCCGACATTGCCGGTCGCGAGCAGCAGGATGCAGCTCGCGCGAACGTTGGCCGTACCCACGGTGTGCTGGGTCTGCCCCATCGCCCAGATCAGAGTGGATGGCCGCTCCTTGGCAAACTTCTCGGCGACGCGCTTGAGCTGCGCCTCCGGCACTCCCGTCACCCGCTCGACCTCGTCGGGGGTCCATCTCTCGACTTCCTTGCGCACGTCCTCCATGCCGTAGACGCGCTGGCGGATGAATTCCTTGTCCTCCCAGCCGTTCTTGAAGATGTGCCAGAGCATCCCGTAGAGCACCGGGATATCGGTGCCCGGCCGGATGCGCACGTATTCGGTGGCGTGCGCCGCGGTGCGGGTGAGCCGCGGGTCGGCAACGATGAAGTTCGCGCGGTTGAGCTCCTTGCTCTCCAAGAGATGCTGCATGCCGACGGGATGCGCCTCGGCGGCATTGCTGCCCAGAAACAGCAGCGTCTTGCTGTTGCGCATATCGTTGAAGCTGTTGGTCATCGCGCCGTAGCCCCAGGTATTGGCTACGCCGGTGACCGTCGTGGAATGGCAGATGCGCGCCTGATGATCGGTGTTGTTGGTTCCCCAGAAGGCGCCAAGCTTGCGGAAGAGATAAGCGCCTTCATTGGTGAACTTGGCGGAGCCCAGCCAGTACACCGAATCGGGTCCGGACTTTCCACGGATTGCCGTGAGCGTGTCGCCGATCTCGCCGATGGCCTCGTCCCATGACACGCGCATCCATTGTCCATTGACGAGCTTCATCGGGTAGCGCAGGCGGCGGTCGCCATGCACCAATTCGCGCACCGAGGCGCCCTTGGCGCAATGCGATCCACGGTTGATCGGGCTTTCGAAGCTCGGCTCTTGGCCGATCCAGACTCCGTTTGCGACCTCAGCCGTCACCGTGCAGCCCCCCGAGCAATGGGTACAGATGCTCTTGCGGATGGTGACCTGCGCACCGGCGGGCGGCGGCGGCCCGGCTTGCACTTTGCGCACGCTCCCCAGCGGCAGCAAGCCTACCGCCGCGAGGCTGCCGCCGAGGAGGCCTGAGCGTCGCAGGAAGGTACGCCGGTCCACACCCTCGCCGAATTGCTTTTGGAAGGCCTTGCCCCTCCTTTGACGTTCCGTCCTTCTGACCAGCACGGATACCTCCCTCAGCTCGGATAGCGGTTGACGCGATAGTACGTCTTGACGTGATCGCTCTCGCGGTAGCGGGGCTTTCGCTTCTCGTCGTTGCTCTCGCTGTCGGCGCGCGCAGGATCGGCGAGCGACGCGGTCGCAGCGGCCGCCAGGCTCGCGCCGCCACCAATCGTGCGCAGAAAGTCACGCCGTCCAAGCATCGATTTGCGCTCTTTCTTCATGGCCCGTCCTCTTAGTTCACGATGGCAGCGCGTAGGCTTCGGTCTCAATACTCACGAACACGCGCCCCACCCTTCCGACGTGCTGATAAAAATCGCCTGCATTGGCTTGCTCCAGATCGGCGAAGAAGCGGCCGATCCAGGGTTGAAGATGCTGCTCGAACAACTCGCGATCAGCGCCTGCGGGCGCCGGGAGATCACCGCTGATCAGCTTTGCCATGATCTCGCAGAGGATTGCCGCATGATCCTCGGGCTCGGATTGCCCCGCCGAGCGCTCGATATCGAGCCGCTCGAGATGCGCGCGCAGCCGTGCGAGCGGTCGCTCGTAGAGAAAGCCGCTGAGGTAGAAGGAGCCGTAAGGCAAGAGCTCGCCGCGGCCGATCCCGATGAACAAATCGAAATACTCCCGCTCGACGCGCGCGACATCGGCGCGGCTTGCCGCCGCGGCGAGCGCCGCATGCGCCGCCCCGAGCGGCGTTGCATCGCCGCGCAACTCGCTCAAGCGCTTGAGCAGTGCGGCTGTTGGTGCGCGTGCCAGCAGCGTGGACACGAGCGCATATTCCCGCGCGCGCGCAGCATCGATCTCGTCAACCTCGGCGGACATGCTGGCGCCCTCGGTAGCGATCGGTGACGCTGGCCGGTCGCGTGTGGCTGCGCTTGCAACTGCGCGCGCGCTCGCGGCCTGTGATTTGTCGGATTGCGCGTGGAATGAAGCGGCGACGCGGCCGGCGCTTGTTGGCCGGGGGCGCCGGGTGGCGCCGCTTCTCCTCCACTCATCCCCATGGGCGCTTTTTTCTTTTTATAACAATTCGAGTCGGAAGCTAACGCCCGGCGCGGCGCGCGGTCAATAGTCCGAAAGTTTCAGCTGGTATCCCGATTCCGAGGCTCGACAGTCACTGCGGCAGCGCGCCGCCGTGCCGTCGTTGTGGAGCCTGCGGCGCGCAATCCGGCGTTGCCGAATCGCGTTGCCTCGCACCTTCTGCAAGCGCGTCTTCCGATGAGCCGGGCTCAGCAGGTGCGACAGACTCGGTAATACCTCCCCCTGGAAGGGGGAGGTCGGCCGCCCGAGCGGAGCTACGGGCGGTCGGGTGGGGGTCTGTTGCTGATGGAGTGGGGACCGGCGCCTCCCGGGCAAGGCCGCGGCCGACCATCGCGGCAATCTCGCGCCGAAGCTCGTCGGTGAGTTCCAGCGGTCCGAACCCCCCCATCGCGTCGGGCGCATTGAAGTCCCAGGCATTCTCCGCAAGCCCGATGAAATCACGGATGGTGGGATCGGCTGCCCAGGCGCGACGCAATGCCGCGCGCGTAAGCTCAGACGGTACGCCTCGGGCAAGGAACGGCTGGATGTCGGTGGCCGCCGTGATTGATTCGATCGGCGGCAGCTTTGTCAGATCGACCACGGGATCCGTTAGCTGTTCAGCGGACTCGGTAATACCTCTCCCTGAAAGGGGGAGGTCGACCGCCGAACGAAGTGAGGCGGTCGGGTGGGGGTCTTTTGAATCGCGAAATGGCAGCGCCGGACCCCCACCCGGCTCCCCCGGCTCAAAGCCGGGGTCGCCGACCTCCCCCTTGCAGGGGGAGGTAGATCGCCTCTGTTGCTGGGAGCTCACGCAAGGCGCTTGCGTTTGGGCCTCCTCGCCCGTCGCAAGCTTGCGGCGCGACCAACGCGCGATGAAAGTTTTCGGGTCTGTCATTGCGGCTTCTCGCGCATCGGAGCCTTGCGTGCGAGCGCCTGCGGATCCGCGCGGTCACGCTCGCGCTTGTAGAATGGTCGCTCGACGTGGTGCTCCGCGATAAAGGCGGCGACCTGTGCACGCACGGCATCCGGCATGTCCACCGCATCGACGAGATCGCTGCCGGCTCCGCTCAACGCCTCTCCTTCGGCGGGATCGGCAGTGACCGCGAAAACCTCGTAGGGCGGCTCGACGCCTGTCGGGCGCAGCGCAACCCAGAGCTTGGGCTCGCCGCTGCCCAGGTTTTCGCCATAGTTGCCGGTCTCGGTGCAATAAAGCTCGATCTCGGCCGCACCGGCATAGAACGTCGCCCCGGCCTGGTCCTGCGACAACGGCGTCCAGGGCTCCGCGTCGGGAATCCCGGGAAGCACGGAAACCGGCTTCCATATCCAATCGATCCAGGCGCTTTGCGCCTTGCGCCGCTCCACGATCACGCCGACCGCAATCCTGCAAAGTGGTCCGGTCATGAAACCGCCTCGAGTCGTGCGATCGGCAGACCGGTGAGCAGATTCTGCGGCTTCATGCGCAGCGTGCGCTCCGGCGTCATCGCCAATATGAGATAGATAGGCTCGCCTCGTGCCTCCTCGAAGAGCCGATAAAGGCCGATGATGCGCTCGCGCGCCGTGGCATCGAGCTCTTCCCCGTTCCACAACGCGTCGCCGATCAAGGTCGCCTCGGCGTCGAGCCCGACGTACCACACAAGATTGACATTGGCGGCTTCGATCAGCGGCTCGACCTTGACCGTCACCGCCAGCAGATGGCCAATCCAGCGTTCGATCGCCTCCCCCAGCGCCGCCAGCCCGCGCCGCCCGGCAGTGAGGTCGAGCGCCATGTCGAAGCGATCGCTGCGAGACCAGTAAGTCGAGGCATTGTCCTCGTTGAGCACATCGATCTCGCCTGTCGGTGGCAATCCGAGCATGGCCACAAGCGGAGACAGCGCCTGCGCAACTCCCCCGGCAATGGTCTCCTCGTCGGCCGCAATCAGCGCCCCCGCATGCACGCCGAGTCGCTGCGGGCGAAAGAACAGCTCGGCTGCTCGCAGCACAAACGGGTCCTCGCAGCGATCGAGCAGATTGCGCAGGATCAGGTGCACCAGGTGGTTGAGAAAGAGCGGCGGCGTATCCCCGACACCATGGCGGACGAGATCGAGATAGGCGGCCTCCACGGTGCCGCGGCCGATGAGCCGGTCGCGGAAGACGAGCATCAGGCTCCAGTTCTCGCGCGCATCGGAATCGGCAATCGCGGCAATCTCGCGCGCCTCGACGGGTCGTCGCGGATTGGTGAGGAGGGCTGCGTGCAGCGTGCGCTCGGCAATGCAGGCATTTGCGGGCGGCGCAAGCTCCGGGCGCGCGAGATAGGCTTTGAGCAATTCGTCGGTGACGAGAAGCGCGCCGCCGGCGTCGCGGTCGAGCAGATGATGCCCGCAGGAGAGCCAGAAATCCTTCATCTGTCGCATGGCCGCTCAACTGCGCATTTTGGCCAGCGAAATCAATGGGCAACGCAGAACATCGGAAGAACGGGCACAGGCCCAGGACCCAATCAGGACCCAAATTCGTTCCCAGGCCGGGGCGTCGTGGCCTGCGTAGGAAACTCGCGGGCAACCTTATGTCGTCCCCGGATATGTAATTGGCTATGTCGAAGAACTTTCAGTCAGAAGCTTTTGTAGCGGCTCCGGTCGCATCAAACTTGGCATGTTGTTGCTGATGAAGCGCCTGCAATTGTGCCCGCTCGTCGCGTGTGAACAGGACGGCGTGGGCGGGGCGGGCGCTTTACAAGCCCAGGCCTTCGGCAGCCTGCCTTAATTTCCGAGCCGCTATAGTCAGCATATCCTTGGCATACGGGTCGTGCGTTTGGGCTGCAACTTCCTCACACTGTAAGGCCACGAGGCGATATTTTCCTGCTGAACGCGTGACAGTCTTTGGCTTGTTTCGCGTGACAGCCTTCCACTGCTTTAGAGAGATCACCTCGCCTGTTCTTCTAGAGAATGCGTCCGCGTCCAGAGGGGCCACAATATCTGCGCACCCGAAATACTGCAGCAGCCCCGTCAGACGGTTCTTGTCTGTCGGCGCAAAGTTCCATGCCGTTGTGTGCTGCATAGGCGGGCTCCTTACGGCAGCCGCCCAACCAAGTAACTAATCCGACACAAGCACCGGAGTTCACGCATAGCTGCTATGCTCCTTCACGTACTCAGGGAACACCCGCGAGTTCCATCCCGCATGTTCAGGGCGCTAGGTCCGCAGCCTGTCATCATCGTAGTGATCTTCTAAGTTGTGGGCCATTACAGCACCTCCTTAAGCATGTCGCCCATCACCGCGGCTGCCTGCGCATCGTCCTGCGGCAGCGCCTTGGCGTATGCGCGCAGCATCACAGCCGGATCGTGGCCGTGGCGTTTGGCAACGATGTGTGCAGGAATGCCCGCGTTGAGCATCCGGGTGATGGCGGTGCCGCGCAGATCGTGAAGGCGCAATCCCGGAAACCCAAGCTTGCGTGCCACATTCGCAAATGTCTTCGAGGTAGTGCTGGGATGGCGGAAGGTGGTGAAGCTAAACCCATCGCCGCCCCGTGGCGTGCCCGGAAAGACCAGGGCGCCCTCTGGCAGCTTGACCAGCGATAGATCAACGGGGCCGGTATCATCCGGCACACCGGCCGCAATCCGCTGATGTAGCTCCCGCTCTGCGAGCAATAGACCAAGCAGCTCATTGTCGATCACGATGGCCCGCTTGCCGCGACTTGTCTTGGGCGACTTAACCGCAGAACTCCCGGGGCTGCGCTCCAGGCTGCGCACGACGGTCAGCGTCTTGGCGGAAATGTTGAGATCGTCCCACATCAGCGCAAGCAATTCATTTCTGCGCATCCCGGTGGCAAGCGCGGTCATTACCAGCAAGTAGAGAGGATGCCCACGGAACCCGGCAACGAGCCTGCGGACCTGTTCCGCATCAAGCGCAATGCCGTGATCGCTTTCCTCGGGGGAAGGCACCTTGCTGAGGTATTGCATTGGGCTGGTGGCCAGCACGCGCTGGCGCACGGCTGCCCTGAGGCAAGCCCCGAGCACGCAATGCACGGAGAGTATTGAGCGGGCGGAAATCTTGCTCGCCAACTTGAGATACAACGCATCGATTTCGTCGGGCCGGAGCTGTTGTAATGGCCGATCGCCCAGCGTCGGCACCACATGGCAACGGAATAATTCTTCATAGCGCGCGAGAGAACTTTTCCCGACCCCGCGCTGCCGACGGCCAGGGGCACCACTTTGTATCCATCGCGCGATCCATTCGCCGAGCGAAAGCTTCGCGGGCTGAACGTGCTCGCCCGTATCGGCCGTGCGGAGCAGGCGGCGCAATTCTTTCTGTGCATCGCGCTTGCTGCCGCGGACTGTTACAGCCACGCGCTTGCCTGCTGCTCGGTAGCGCAGCCTCCAAACATCCGGCGCGCGTTCATCAAGCGTGCCGTCGCCATACCTGCCCCGCCTCATGCTCTTTCTCCTTTGTTTACTCGAAGGAATTTTTCGACCTTGGCCCAATTCTGCGCCACCTTGTCCAGCATGGCTCGCGATCGCCGTTCCTTGGCCTCGGCCGAATTCCATTTCGGCCACTGGATCAGCGCCTCAATCTCGGCGCGAACCAAGTCCGCAATCGC
>Ga0306920_100016271_pt1 | contig 10237 bp, 9 predicted proteins | sample flu12Cox44000170_FD_204666 | JGI IMG/M metagenome (GOLD analysis project Ga0306920, IMG submission 204666) | Lab enrichment of tropical soil microbial communities from Luquillo Experimental Forest, Puerto Rico - flux4day.12C.oxic.44.000.170 (v2)... | ecosystem: Environmental > Terrestrial >...
GCAATCCGCAATCCGCAATTTCTTTGGCGATATTTGTAACGAGCGGCCGAACGGCCAAATCCCGCCGTTAGGCCATTCCGCAATTCGCAATTCGCAATCCGCAATTTCTTTTATGTCTGACACCGTGATCTCCTTCGAAAACGTGGGAAAACGCTACACTTTGCGCCACAAGTTGAATGGTGAGAAATATGCGACCTTCCGCGACGTGATTGCCCGACAGGCCGCAGCGCCATTCAGAGCAATTGGTAAAAAAATGTTTGCCCGGAACGGCTCAAACGGCTCCCATCCCGATGCGGCCATTCGTCCTTCCTCCAACAATACGGTTGAAAACTTTTGGGCGCTTAAAGATGTCTCGTTTAAAGTAAAGCAGGGGGAGGTCATCGGCATCATCGGGCGCAACGGCGCGGGTAAATCTACCTTGCTGAAGATTCTGAGCAGGATCACGGAACCAACCGAAGGCCGGATCCGCATCAAGGGTCGCGTCGCCAGCCTGCTTGAAGTCGGTACCGGTTTTCATCCTGAACTGACTGGACGCGAAAACGTCTATCTTAACGGTTCGATTCTTGGAATGAGCCGTGCCGAAATTAAGGCGAAGTTCGACGAGATTGTTGCGTTCTCGGAGGTCGAGAAATTTCTCGATACGCCGGTAAAGCGCTATAGCAGCGGCATGTATGTGCGGCTGGCTTTCGCCGTGGCAGCACACCTGGAGCCTGAAATTCTGGTCGTAGATGAAGTACTTGCTGTGGGGGATGCGGAATTTCAAAAGAAGTGTCTAGGGAAAATGCATGACGTGGCGACCGGCGGTCGCACGGTCTTGTTTGTCAGCCACAACATGGCCGCTGTACGCGCACTTTGTCAGCGAGCATTGCTCTTAGTTAAAGGCCGGTTGGTTCTCTTGGAGTGCGTGGACAAATGCATCGCGGCCTACGAGAGCACTGTATCAGCCTCGCATGGGAGCACTTGGACACGGCCCTCGGCGCAGGCATCGGGTTCGCTATCGTATAAATATCTTTCTGTGAACGTAGAGGGAGAGCAGCCGCGGATGTCTCTACGGATCGAATTGGTGCTTGAGAGCCAAGGTATGCACAAGTCGGCTTTTGTCTCATTCGACATAACTGACAGCGCCGGAGTGGCGCTGATGCAAGCGCTGCCGATTTTGGAGGGATTCGTGCAGCCGCGGGAAGGGAGACAATCGTTTACGGTGCTAGTCGACCTGCCCCCATTGATTCCGGGCGAATACTGGGTCTCTCCGTGGGTCGGTTCACACAACACCGAAACGCTCGACATGATTCATCAATGCGCTGCCTTCGAAGTCAGTCGGTCACCGACCCCAGGTCGTTCGTTTCCACATACGATTGACCATGGCTACATCGTGCCGTCCTCGCGGCTGGCGCCAACAGAAGTGCTAGATCCCCAGCAAAGCTCGTGTCAGACAATGCCCCAGGGCAGCGTGATAACCCAAGAGAACAACTTAACCAAGGCGCTAGGTTGTGGTCATCCGTAGGGAGCTTGCTGTGCTTTAGTCGATCTCTGTTCGGAGAATGTGCTTTTAGAGAAGCAATCCAAACTCGAGCCGTAATCCCGGCCCATCATGGAAGGTATAGGACCATCAGTTTCTGACATCGGACGCATCCATAATGAAGATTAACGAAGATTATGATACTGCTTTTTTCTCCAATATGAGATCCGCTTCGAGCAAGTCGGCCGAAATTATTGTTCCTCTTATCATCGACCTTGTTGGTCCTCGTAGCGTGATAGATATTGGTTGTGGAACAGGGACATGGTTATCGGTCTTTAAGGCTCACAACATCAATGATATCACGGGGGTCGACGGGGTTTGGGTTAGAGATCAATCGCTCCTGATACCGGAATCCTGTTTTGTTGTGCAAGATGTGACCCAAGGATTCAATGCAGAACGTGAGTTTGATCTCGCTCTGTCTTTAGAAGTCGCTGAACACCTTGACCAAAGGTATGCGAGAAGTTTTGTCGGTACGCTGGTAAAACTGAGTTCTGTCATTCTGTTTTCTGCCGCCATACCCTTTCAAGGGGGAACTCGCCACGTAAATGAGGAATGGCCGGACTATTGGGCAAAATTGTTCGGCGAACATGAATACGTCCCCATAGATTGTATTCGTGAAAAGATTTGGAACAACGAGGATGTCGCTTGGTGGTACGCTCAAAACATTATTGTGTTCGCCGCCAAGCGTCACGTGCTGAGAAATGCTAAACTACAAAAGGCTTTCGAGCAAACCAGGGTATCGCAGCTTTCCATAGTGCATCCACGTATGTATTTGAGTATCCCGAGATCTTTGAGTCTAAAACAAACCCTGAAGGTGCTCCCAGGACTTATAATGGATCGTGTTTGTTCCAAGTTACGGCTTGTTGGGAAATTCGCGGCCAAAAGATATTCACCCTCCTCGGTCCAAAGCAATGAAGCTTAGCTTAATTATTTGCACACACAATCCACGGGAGGACTATCTTAGACGCACGCTGGAGGCGCTACGCTCTCAGACCGTGGTTTTTGCTGACTGGGAGTTCCTGCTGATCGATAACGGTACCGCCGAGCCGTTAGCCTCGCGTGTGGATCTCTCCTGGCATCCTGGGGGGAGGCATATCCGCGAGGAGGAGCTTGGGCTCACCCCGGCTCGACTGCGCGGAATAGCTGAAGCAAAAGGCGACTTACTCATATTCGTGGATGACGATAATGTTCTGGATCCGGACTACTTAACCAATGCTTTCGCAATATACGAGGATTACCCGTTTCTAGGTGCGTTCGGAGGTAGCATAGAGGGTGAATTTGAAGTGGAGCCGCCTTCATCAATCACGCCTTATTTGGAGGGTCTCGCCATCCGGAAAATTACTCGGGACCATTGGTCGAATGCAAAAAAATGGTCTGAGGCCACTCCATTCGGAGCGGGTATGTGCGTTCGACGCGAGGTAGCCGAACTATACTTAGAACGTATTCGGAACGACAGAATACGCTTCGCCCTTGATCGGCAAGGCACAAACCTCGGTGCCGGTGGGGATGTGGATATGGCATGGACTTCTTTTTTATTGAACAAAGGCACGGGATGCTTTGCGCGACTGCGAGCGACCCATTTGATCTCAAAAGAGCGTTTGACTGAATCCTACGTTGAACGGCTTTATACTGGATTCGGGTATGCCGATGAGATTCTTGCTGACGAGCATTCGGGTGGTTCACAGAACTACAACGAGACAGCGTTGGACACGGTGCGGTACTGGTTTCGCTACGTTAGAGCATCTCGATTCGGACGGAAAATTCTGAACGCGAGACGTTCCGGGCAGAAGAAAGCGCGCGAAACTCTTCTTAAGATGCCCGCCGTACCGCCTTTGATGTCGTTGAAGCTCGGATCATATACGCCCCGCTTTTAACCAGGGAGACGAGATTTTATCAGTTTTTAACTAATTTCAACGCAGGATAGATTGTGAAATGCAATTATCAATCGTGATCTGTACTCGAAACCGTGCCTCACAGCTTTCGCAGTCACTTCAAAGCTTTACCACGGTGCAATACCCGGCGCATTGGGAATTGGTAATTGTCGACAATGGATCAAAGGATGAAACGCAGGATGTAATAAGAAATTACAGGGAAAGCTTGCCTCTAAGGAGTGTCATTGAACCACAAGCGGGGGCTTCAAGGGCGCGCAATCGGGGATGGAAAATGTCACAGGGCGACATCGTTGCTTTTACGGACGATGACTGTTATCCAGCCGATGATTTCCTTTATTCGATTATACGCTGCTTCGAAGAAAACCCACGGCTCGGGTTCACAGGTGGGCGAATTCTGCTGCACGATCCGGACGATTACCCGATTACAATTCAGGAAAGAGCCTATCGAGAAGACCTTTATCCGGGAGATTTTCTCCCTGCTGGGCTGATTCATGGGGCCAATTGGGCTTGCCGTCGAACGGCGCTTGAGTCTGTCGGTGGATTTGATGAGCGATTTGGCCCGGGCGCTCTCTTCGTGTGCGAAGACGTTGATATCATGGCCAGGATGCTAGGTCGGGGTTGGCACGGTGCCTACGACCCAGGCCCCCTCGTTTATCATCATCATCGACGCAGGACTCAGCTGGAAGTATTGCAGCTCTTGCGGCAGTATGCTCGAGGACGCGGTGCCTATTATTCAAAGTGCATACTCAATCCGAAAGTTCGTATGGCGTACCTGCGGAATTGGTGCGAGGAAATGCGGCGACAGTCCTGGAAAATAAGCGCTCGGGAACTGGCTTCCGGCGCGGAGTTCCTGGTTCGTTCCGCCGCCGCACAGTTTTTGGCGAAATAGCAGATGATCACCAATTCACTTGATCGTAAGCGAATCTTGCTGGTTTCGCCGTCCCTGCCTTTTCCCCCGGAAAATGGCGCGAATCAGAGAACCTATCTTTTATGGAAGGCATTAAGCGAAATTGCCCGGGTAGATGTGATTCACTGCGACGATATAACCTTCGAGAGCAGCGTGAGAGCTGGATACATTCCGGCCTCTTTGAATTTCCTTGGGAGATTTCCGTGGCGGTCGAAAGGCCATTCGCTATATCGTCGTTTCACGAAGTCAACGCCTAGCCTCACGGTCGAGCGCCTCCTGCGCGTGGCCATTCCCAGGCATTGGGACTACGATGTGGATCATCGTCTAAACCAGACTCTTTCAGGTGTTCTTGGTCATAACCGATATTTCCTGATGGTCGGACGTTATCTCAAACCAATTGTTAAGACTGGTCTCGTCGGACGGACGCCCTGCCTGTTAGACATCGACGATGTAGATTTCGACATCTTCGCACAACGAGCTCGAGACGTAACACGCCCCCGCTGGCAGAGGATTCTCTATTCCGCCCAATCTTCACAGATCGAAGGAGCTTTTAAAAAATGGCTGCCAAAATTTAGTGGACTTTTGGTGACGAAAGCGGGTGACACGCGATACGCGGTGACCAGAAATGCTGCAATCCTGCCAAACATACCCTACAACGCTCCTATGTTCGCACCTCAGGTGAACGATTCGAGATCTGAAAATCCCGTCCTTCTCACCGTTGGAGCTCTCTATTACCTGCCCAATCGCGATGGCGTTGACCGATTCATTCGCGAGGGGTGGCCAAAGGTCCGAGCAGCCTGTCCGACGGCGGAGTATTGGCTGGCTGGCAGGAACGATCGGGCGACTGCTATGCGCTGGCAGGCGGTCCCTGGTGTCAAGGTTCTGGGATTTGTCGACGATCTTGCTGCGGTTTACAATGCGAGCTGGTTTACGCTCTGCCCGCTTTGGACTGGAGCGGGGACAAATATCAAGGTCCTGGAGAGCCTGGCTTTCGGGCGGACATGCGTTGTGACAATCCTCGGTCATCGAGGCTACGAGGATTGCCTGCCGGCCGGCGATTCCTTGCTTGTGGCAGCAAATCCGGAAGAACTTGCGGGGAACTGTATCCGGCTGATTAATGATCAGGCTCGAAGGTTTGCGCTCGCGGAACGGGGTCAAGGAGTAGTGCGGCGGGAGTTTTCTTACGAGAAGTTTGCAGGCATCGTCCATCGCGAGGTCGAGCGAGCGCTTGGCGAACCTTTTCTTCATCCACGCTCTCGGCAACCGGTGCGAAACGTTTGTTAGCGGTCACGAACAACTGCGGCTTTGCGACCTGTGCAAAGAACTTGGGATAGCGCATACAACTATAGAACGCGGCGGAGCCGCAACCAAATGCTCGTCCTCATGCTCGTCGTCGTGCTCGTGCTCGAAGGATCCGCGAAATTGCGAAACAGGATAGAGCTGCCAATTTTCTACACCAGCATTAGAGTCAAGCATGGAGTTGCCCTCTCACTTCGACCACGAAAAGCTCGACGTCTACCAACTCGAATTGAAGTTCCTGGCTTGGGTTACCCAATTTCTGGCTGACCTTTGCGGTCCATCCCTAGCACAGAGCCGAGAATTAAGGGACCAACTCGATCGGGCCAGTCTGTCGATACTTTTAAATACGGCCGAAGGCAATGGGAGACGACAGGGACGCCAGCGGGCAAAACTTTTTTGATGATGCACGCGGCTCGGCTATCGAATGTGCGGCTTGCCTGGATGCTTCGGTGGCCAAAGGATTTGTTGTCTTGCAACAAATTCAGTCCGGCAAAGCAATGCTGGTTCGCATCGTGGCTATGCTTACTAAACTGCTCGAGCGTTTTGATCCTGAACAATTCCGGGTGCGCGAGAGTCCATCAGACCCAGCTAAGCCATGCGAGCACGAGCACGACGACGAGCACGAGGACGATTAGTGGCAAAAGAAGCCCTCCTCGGTAAAATCTTCGCAGGAAAACGAGATTTCGATCGCGAGTAATGTAGAGGACGCGGTAGGGTCCGATCTCCGAGGCTGCAACATCCAAGAAAGATGGAATAGGCGAATGGTAAAAAAAATGGACGCATCGCCCAGACGCTTAGGAACGAATCTGTAGGTGAGGAATGCGCAGTGTTGCGCCCGAACAAGCGGTGCTGACAAGGCAGCGGCCAACCAAGAAACTCTTTGATCGATGACAAACATAAAATCTCAACAGCTACGGGACGTTATACCGGCAAACCGAGCACGGCATTCCTTACGGAAGATGAGCTCTAACACTTCTAGCCATAAGCGGATCTTGTTGATCGCGCCGGCTCCGCCTTTTCCTCTGGAAAATGGCACCAACCAAAGAACGCTTCTAATGTGGAAGGCATTGAGTGAAATTGCCCCGGTTGATGTGATTCTCTGCGACGATCTGGTTAACCCTCGCACCAACGTGACCGCTTCTGTGCCGGCTTCTCTGAATTTCCTCGGCAGGTTTCCGTGGCGGTCGAAAGGGTACTGGCTCTATCGCCTTTTCGGGAAAACAACGCCTAGTCCCACGCTCGAACGGCTGCTGCGCGCGGCTCTTCCCAGGGATTGGGATTATGAAGTCGATCGCCAGGTAAGCCGAAGTCTTTCAGCTGTTTTTGCCCGCAATCAGTATTTCCTGGCGGTCGGCCGATATCTCAAGCCGATCGTGAAGACGGGTCTCGTAGGACGAATGCCTTGCCTGCTGGACATCGACGACGTGGATTTCGACGTCTTCCGTCAACGAGCTCAAGACGTAACGCGCCCCGGTTGGCAGAGATTTCTCTATTCCGTGCAGTCTTCGCAGGTCGAAGCCGCCTTTCAAAAATGGCTGCCAAAGTTTAATGGGCTTTGGGTAGCAAAACCAAATGATACGCGGCACGCGGCCGCTCGAAACGCTGCGCTACTGCCAAATATACCCTACAACGCCCCGGTGGCCACTCCTCCGTTGAACGGTTCGAGATCGGCAGGTCCCGTCGTTCTCACCGTCGCATATTACCATTATCAACCCAATCGCGAAGGAGTTGATCGATTTATTCGCGAAGGATGGCCAAAGGTTCGAGCAGCCTGTCCAACGGCGGAGTATTGGGTCGCTGGGAAGAGCGACCCGGCGTTGGCCAGGCGCTGGCAAGCGGTGCCTGGCGTCAAGGTCTTAGGATTTGTTGACGATCTCGCAACTCTTTACAGTGCAAGCTGGTTTACCCTGTGCCCGCTTTGGAGTGGAGCGGGGACGAATATCAAAGTCCTGGAAAGTCTGGCTTTCGGGCGAACATGCGTCGCGAGTGTCGTGGGTCACCGAGGCTACGAAGATTGCCTGCGGGCTGGCGATTCCCTGGTAGTGGCCGGAGATCCGGAAGATTTGGCCGAGAACTGTATCCAATTGATTAATGATCATGAACGAAGGCTGGCTCTGGCAAAGCGAGGCCGAGAAGTGGTCCAGCGGGAGTTTTCTTACCGGAGATTTGCGAGCATCGTTCATCGGGAGGTCGAGCGAGCGCTCGGCGAACCGCTTCGCGGTTAGCGCGAAAATGAGATCTGCCCGGGCTGGTAGGGTCGCATCTCCGAGGCAACCGGTGTAAAGCAGGGGACAAGTCCAAAACGGGGTCAGCTCGGAGATCTGACACTAGTGCGGTGCCGTCTCGCGTTGCCCAAAACATTACGCGCGCGAAAAAACAACCTCCTTTCACAAGTCAGAGAACTGCAAAAGTTTGTGATCACTAGCCAGCCTGACCTTTTCACAAATTCTGGTTTCTGTTTAGCGCCCATGCCCCGCATGCAGGCTCGAGTCTCGAGGGCTTTGTCCCGAAGGGACAGCAGGACTCAGCCCAGGGTTTCAACCCTGGGAACCCGCAGAATAATACCGAACCGTCCTGCAAGGGGCGGCAGATTTGAAATTGCCGGAGACAAGAACATAAATCCGTTCAACCCACGTCTGGAGACTAATCCTCTCTTGCGCCCTTTCGGGGCGCATCGCTTGATGGCACACGCTTCCCAGGGTTGAAACCCTGGGCTGAGGCCTCTTGCCCCTTCGGGGCACCGAGGCCATGAAATGAAACGAAAATCGCAACAGTACTTTTGGAGTTCCGGGGATCGATTCAGCTTAAGCCGAAACCCTGCGGCTGCGCTAACCAGATACAAATTTTGGAATTTGTGAGAAGGTCACCGGCGCGAGCCGCCTGGGAAGCGGCTCGCCGGGCGAATCCGTTCACAGCTAGAGGCATTTTCGAGAGCGAACCGTAACTGTGCATCATAGATGAGTGCCAGTCTTCCAATGATTCGAGCCGCTGATGGGGCGCCCGATCGCACGTCCTGGTTGCTCGAGTGCTTCGTAGCGACCTGGCTAACACTGATGCCGGTTAACTCGTTTGTGGTAATCCCTGCAATCCAGGGAACAACTCCGGCGTATCTGCTTGCCTTTGTTTCGCTATTGCTCGTTTTTGTTCCCGGCTACTCCGCCTCCACGGCGGAGATCCGGAGAGCATACCTCAAAGCTATTTTGTGTCTCTCTCTCCTGTGGCTGCTCAATCTCTGCCTGAGTCAGATGGTGAACCTCTCCAGTCCGCCCGATTACATTTGGACAGCGACTCTTATCAACCCTAATGATACCCGGGCTGCCTTCCGTTCGACTATCATCACTCAATCGATCTATCTAGCGGCGTGCATTAGCGTCTTCCTCTTTTTTCGATACCAGTTTCAGGAACGGTGGTGGAAATATGTATTCTGGGGAGCCTGGCTGCTCGCGATCTATGGCGTCTACGAGTGGTTGTATTTTTTGGTTTTTCAGACCCCAGGCGATTTTATCGCTAACCGTTCCTATGCTGAAACTCCCGGGAGTTGGTCCCAAACTTTGCATTTCGGCCCTTTGACTCTTTTGCGAATCAAAAGCACCCAGGGCGAACCGTCGTTCCTCTCGGTCGTCGTTCTGCCTTATCTTTACCTGGCTGCTGAGCAGCGCCGGCGCTGCCTTGCCGCTGTGTTGCTCTTTGTCGCCATTTTCTCCACTTCAACCTCGGCTTTTTTTGGCCTTATTTTTGGTGCGGTCATCACTTCCCTCTTTCGGCGAAAATTCAGCGGACGCGACCTGCTGCTGCTTGCCTGCATCGCAACAGCCTGGGCCGTCTGCTACTTCATGTATCCTGATACCTACGCCAATCTCATTACCGATAAATTGGCCGGAGCAACCGATTCCGGCGCCAAGCGTCAATTCTCGCCGCTTGGCGTTGTTGAAAGTTTCTTTGAGTTACCCCCTCTTCAGTGGTTTTCCGGTATTGGTTTCGGCTACACCTATTCGAATGCAGGCATCAGTCTTCTTTTCAATTGCGGTTTGAGTGGGTTTGTTCTATTTGCTTTTGCGTTTCTTTTGCCCGTCTTCCGTCTCCCGTCGACCGACCGTGGGATCGCTCTCAAAACCGGTTTGGCGGTGATGTTTTTCCTTTTCCTTATTTCGGTCGCCGAACTCTTTCTCCCCACAACCTGGATGTTCCTGGGGCTGGCTTACTGGCAACTGGGCCGTTCAAAATCGGTCGCCGAATCTGGAGGTCTCGACTCTGGCGGCGATGTTTACCTTCCGCATCCGAGGAAGGCCTAACTAAAGCAAGATCAAACAAAATTGTTGTACACTGTGAGCATAGTTAAGAGTTTCGACATCTTTAAGACAATAATCGTTAGAACTTGCCGGGCCTTATCTTCCCTGCTCACATTACGAGCCCATAAGGCCTCATACCATCTCGCGATCGCGCGAGGCCGGGCGTGCGGCTTATGGTCATAGCAATCGAGCGATGAAGCAATGCCCCAACCGAATCCCTGATCTTTGATCGGTGATCGGAAACGCCGCGAGAAACCAAATCGTAAAATGACGTTGGAACCATGTGTAAACCTACGCACGCTCGGACACCGAATCACGGGCGTTCAGAGGT
>Ga0306920_100016274_pt1 | contig 10236 bp, 6 predicted proteins | sample flu12Cox44000170_FD_204666 | JGI IMG/M metagenome (GOLD analysis project Ga0306920, IMG submission 204666) | Lab enrichment of tropical soil microbial communities from Luquillo Experimental Forest, Puerto Rico - flux4day.12C.oxic.44.000.170 (v2)... | ecosystem: Environmental > Terrestrial >...
TATTGGTGGTGATTTCGGTCGATGGGTTGCGCCCGGATTACATCACCGAGGCGGACCGGCATGGTGCCAAGGTGCCCAACTTGCGGAGGTTTCTAAAGGAAGGGACTTATGCGGACGGGGTAGCTGGCGTAATCCCTACGGTGACCTATCCAAGCCACACGACCCTGGTGACCGGCGTTTGGCCCGCAAAGCACGGGATTTGGGGAAATACCACCTTTGATCCGCTGCAGAAAAATTATCAGGGTTGGTACTGGTATGCGGAAGATATTCGTGTATCCACGTTGTGGGATGCGGCAGCCGCGGCGGGACGAACGACCGCCAGCCTGCAGTGGCCGGTGACAGTCGGAGCGAAGATCACCTGGAACATCCCCGAGTTCTGGCGCGCGGGCACGCCGGAAGACGCCAAACTGCTGCGTTTGCTTGCGACTCCGGGATTGCTGGCGGAAGCCAAAGCGGCGATCGGAGAAGAGTATCGCGGGGGCATTGACACGAGCGTGGAAGCGGATGAAGTGCGTGGGAAGTTTGCGGTGTGGATCCTCGAAAACAAACAGCCCGGGTTGCTGACCGTCCATCTGAGTTCGCTAGACCACATCGAGCATGAGACACAGCCATTCAGCTCGCAGGCGATTGCGGTGCTGGAAAAACTGGATGAAGTGATTGGCAAGATCCGCGAGGAGGCCGAGCATCGGGCGCCCCGGAGCGCGTTTGTGGCCGTGGTTTCCGATCACGGTTTCCTGAACTATGACCAACAGCTGAATCTGTTTCCAGCGTTTCGTGAGGCCAAGTTGTTTACTGCGGATGAGAAAGGCGCGATCACCGATTGGCGAGCAATGCCTTGGGTCACGGGCGGCTCGGCGGCAATCGTGCTGAAGGACCCGAATGACCAGCCGACGCTTGGCGAAGTGCGGGCATTGCTGGCAAAACTTGCTGGCGATCCGGCCAGTGGAATTGATCGTGTGTTGGAGGCGGAAGAATTGCACAAGCAAGGCGGCTATCCCAACGCGTCGTTTTTTGTGAGTTTAAAGCCGGGCTGGAGGACGGGCACGTCGCCGACTGGACCGCTAGTATCGAAGACGAAACCAGGCGGGACACACGGTGAACTACCGGATGCTCCGGGCTTGCGTGCTTCGTTTTTTTTGGTGGGGCCAGGCGTGATTGCCGGGAAAGATCTAGGTGTCATTGACATGCGTGACGTGGCGCCAACGCTCGCAAAGGAAGCAGGGCTTTCACTGCCGAGCGCCGACGGGAAGCCACTCTTACCTTAAACGCCATTCTCCTGCCGGCCATTTTCGGAGTACGCTCGTGAAGAAAAAGAGGAAAAACAGGCTAAATCTCGCGCTCGAAAAGGCTGCCAAGGTCATCGAAAAGCATTTTGTTTCGCCAACTCCGACAATCGATGACGCCAAGCAAATACTTCGGGATTTGCGGAAGATCGCAAAGAAACCTTCGCGTTCCCGAGGCAACCGCCGAAAGGTGGCCCGCCGCTTGAAACGCAAATAGATTTGTCTGGTCCGCGGCTTTTATCCCGCCGCTTCCTGGCTGGCGCGGATTTCCTGCCAGCGGCGCGGGCGCTTGCTGGCTTGCAGCACTTTTTTGCGCAGGCGGATGGATTTGGGAGTGATTTCAACGAACTCGTCGTCGGCGATGAACTCGATGGCTTGCTCGAGGCTCAATTGGCGATGCGGAATTAGGCGAATGGCTTCGTCGGCGGAGGAAGAGCGCATGTTGGTGAGCTTTTTTTCCTTGGTGACGTTGACTTCCATGTCCTGTTCGCGGGAATTCTCGCCGACCACCATGCCTTCGTAGACTTCAATACCCGGCCCGATAAACAGTTCGCCGCGCTCCTGCAGGCCCCACAACGCGTAAGCGGTCGAGGCGCCGGCGCGATCGGCAACGAGCGCGCCGGTGGGGCGCAGCGCCATATCGCCGCCGTATTCCACCCAGCCCTCAAAGATCGAGTGAATCAACGCGGTGCCACGGGTGTCGGTGAGCAACTGACTGCGCAGGCCGATCAGGCCGCGCGAGGGAATCTTGAAATCAAGGCGCACCCGGCCCGAGCCGTGGTTGCTCATCTTGGTCATTTCGCCCCGGCGGCTGCCAAGGGTTTCCATGATGATGCCAATGAAGTTCTCGGGAATATCTATCACCAGGCGCTCGACAGGCTCAAGTTTCTTGCCGTTTTCGGTGCGCACGACGATTTCGGGCTTGCCGACTATGAGTTCGAAGCCTTCGCGGCGCATGGTTTCGATCAAGATGGCGAGCTGGAGTTCGCCGCGGCCGAGGACGCGGAAGGATTCTGGGGTGTCGGTATCTTCGACGCGGATCGAAACGTTGGTGAGCAGTTCCTTAGCAAGCCGGTCGCGCAAGTCACGAGAGGTGAGGTAGTTGCCTTCGCGGCCGGATAGCGGGCCGGAGTTGACGGAAAAAATCATGGCCAGCGTGGGCTCATCAATCGTGAGGGGCTCGAGCGGTTGCGGATTTGCTAGCGAGGTGATGCTCTCACCGATCTGAATGCCTTCGACGCCGGCGATGGCCACAATGTCGCCAGCGCTGACGGTATCGGCTTCGTCACGTTCAAGGCCGCGGAAGGTGAACAGCTTCGTGATTTTCGTATTTTGCAGCCTGCCGTCGAGTTTGCTGATGCCAACCTCTTCGCCACGGTTCAGTGTGCCGCTGAAGACGCGGCAGATCGCGAGGCGCCCCAGGAATTCAGAGTAGTCAAGATTGGTGACCTGGAGTTGCAGAAACCCGCAAGGATCGCCTTGGGGAGCAGGGATTTTCTTGACGATGGCTTCAAACAGCGGCAGCAGATCCTTGGAGTTATCGCCGACCCTGTCATGAGCGACTCCGGCGCGGGCATTGGTGTAGACCACCGGGAAATCGAGCTGGTCCTCGGTGGCATCGAGGTCAATGAAGAGATCGTAGATTTCGTTCAGAACCTCTTCGGGGCGCGCGTCGGCGCGATCGATCTTGTTCAGCACGACGACCGGAGGGAGTTTCGCCGCGAGGGCTTTCTGCAGGACGTAGCGGGTCTGCGGAAGCGGCCCTTCGCTGGCGTCCACAAGGAGAACGACCCCATCCACCATGCGCAGGGCGCGCTCCACTTCGCCGCCGAAGTCGCTATGCCCGGGAGTGTCGACGATGTTGATCTTAGTGTCATGGAAAAACAGGGCGGTGTTCTTGGCCAGAATGGTGATGCCGCGCTCGCGCTCCAAGTCGTTCGAGTCCATGACGCGTTCGACCACTTCCTGGTTGGCGCGGAAAATGCCGCTCTGGCGGAGCATGGTGTCGACCAGCGTGGTCTTGCCATGGTCGACGTGGGCGATGATGGCGATGTTGCGAATATCCTGGGTCACTGGAGTCAAAGCGTCCTCAGACAAAAATAGCTGCTGAAACAACCAGCAGCCCGGACGAATCCTTTCTTCATCAAAAAACAGGTGCGGTGCTACAAACCACTATTTTAGCAGAGGAAACGCGGGACACCAATGGCCACAAAACCATGTGGTATGCTCCGGGCGGCTTGCTGCGGGAAGCCGGGAGGCGCCCGTCTTATGAGCGATTTCGTGCGGATCTGTGCGGTCTTGGCGCTGATGTTGGTGGTTCATCCGGTTTCGCAAGGGCAGCAGGTTGCGTTGCCGGTGTTGTTTGAGAAGCGGGAAGTGATGATTCCCATGCGTGACGGCGTAAAACTCCACACGGAAATCTACATACCCAGGAACACCCACCAGCCCCTGCCCATTTTTCTCGAACGCACCCCTTATGGCGTTTCCGCGCCGGACAAAGGCTACAGCGCGAAGCTGTATCGCTATTCGCACATGTTCGCCGACGGGTATGTGTTTGCGTTCCAGGATATCCGGGGACGCTTCGGGTCGGAGGGAACCTTCGTGATGAACCGCCCGACGCACGATCCGGCTGATTCAAAAGGCGTCGATGAGAGCACCGACACCTATGACACCATCGATTGGCTGGTGAAGAACGTTCGAAACAACAATGGCCGTGTAGGCACGGCGGGAATCTCCTACGGTGGATTTCTTGCCGCAATGGCATTGGTGAATCCCCATCCGGCGTTGAAGGCGGTTTCCGAACAAGCGTGCATGGGGGACACCTGGCTGGGCGACGATTTCTTTCACAACGGCGCGTTCCGGCTGAGCTACGGCTATGAGTACGCGACGGCGATGGAGTCCAACAAGGAAACCTACCAACTGAAATTCGACCGCGACGATCTCTACGACTGGTACCTGAACATCGGGCCCCTTTCGAATATCAACAAGGAATACCTGCACGGAAAAATTCCCTCATGGAACAGCTTTGTCGAGCACCCAGCGTATGACGATTTCTGGAAGCGCAAGGCCATTGCCCATGCGTTGCACCAGACCAAAGTGCCGAACTTGAATGTGGCGGGCTGGTGGGATCAGGAGGATTTTTACGGGCCGATGGCTACCTATGCGAATCTCGAAAAGAACGATTCGGCGCACATGAACTACCTGGTGGTGGGGCCGTGGAATCATGGCGGGTGGGCGCACGGTCCAGGGAATTTTCTTGGTCAGATTCCCTTTGGCAGCGACACGGGTACGTACTTTCGCGAGGAAGTGGAAGGGCCGTGGTTTGCCTACTGGCTGCATGACAAAGGTGCGCTGCCGCTCGAGGAAGCGTTGCTGTTTCAGACCGGCAGTAATACCTGGACGAGATTCGCGTCGTGGCCACCGGGGGATGCACAGAAGAAGCGTCTGTATTTTGGTGCGAACGGAAACCTGAGCTTCGACGCGCCGAAGCCGGATGGTGCCGACGATTTCGACTTGTACACGAGCGATCCGGCGAATCCCGTGCCCTATCGCAACAGGCCTGTGGATGAGACCTATCCGAAAGACCATCCGGGGCGCTGGTATACGTGGTTGGTACAGGATCAGCGATTCGCCGAGAAGCGGCCGGATGTGCTGACATGGAAAACCGACGAGTTGACAGCGGATGTGACGCTGACCGGCCAGGTGGCGGCGGAGCTTTTTGCGTCAACCACGGGGTCGGATGCTGATTGGGTGGTGAAGCTGATTGACGTCTATCCAGACAAACCCGATACGGAATGGAATCTCGGCGGCTTCGAGTTGATGATCGCGGACGAAATTTTCCGCGGGCGGTACCGCGATTCGTACGAGAAACCCGAGGCGGTTGTTTCGGGTGAGATTACGCCATTCACGATTGATCTGCACACGGCGAATCACGTGTTCAAGAAAGGTCATCGCATCATGGTGCAGGTGCAAAGCACCTGGTTCCCGCTCTACGACCGTAACCCGCAGAGATTTGTTCCGAACATTTTTGAAGCGAAGGAATCTGACTATCAGAAAGCGACGAACAAGATCTACCGCTCCAGCAAATATCCTTCACATGTGGAGATCGCTGTGCCTGCTGCCGCGACTCCGACAAACTGACTTTCAGCGCAATCCGGCGGTGCCCGCCGGCGAGTTCCCTTCGTCGGGCAGCAAATTCAGCACTACCTGGAACCACCAATTCGGCTGGTATCGAATCTGCACCGGCACGTCGCGAAGATTTCCCTGCGTACCAAGAAAAATCGAAAAGTAGACTTTCTTGCCGGTGGCCTTGTGCGTGGACACATAGTCGAGCTCGAGCAGGTTGCTATAGCTAGAGTCGAACAGCAGCGTATCGTGCGGGCCGTGGATCCGAACGGGCAGGACATTTACCGGAGAAATGCGTTCGAGCGTTAGAGTATTTTCCTGCGCGTCGTATACATAGCAGCGCGACTCCGGCCCTTGGTGTCCGGCAAGCGCCGCATCCATAAGTTCTGCAACGCTGGCGAGAAATTCTTCGGCGCGTGGACACCGCGAATCTTTCTTTAGCGAGCGAATGGGCTGCAAAGACCTAGTCAGGTGTTCAAGCATCACAGGCTCGGCCCGATCGTAGTCGCGCAGATTGTAGTCGGTGTCCGACTCGAGACCGGTGACCAGCGAGAGGGCGTTGGCTGGCTCGACGCGACTCAAAATTCCAGTGAAGGAGTGCTGGCCAACCTCCCGTTCGCGTTTCAGCTCCTGCTGCATTTCGGCTGCGGAATTGCCGCGCGACGACTTCATGAACCCGAAAAAGGCGCTGGCGGTGACATCTTCCTGCGAAAAGCGCAAGTTCACGGGTTGCTTGTGCCAGGAAACTTCCGTTCCGGCGCCCCAGCGATTGATCGCACGAGGAGCTTTTGCCGGGTCGCTTCCGAACAGGACCTGGAAAATTTCTTTGCGGGGATCTTCGGCAGATACGCCACGACGGATGTATCCGCCGCCTACATCGTCCTTTCCTGCCCAGAAGACCAACAGTCTCACCCGGGCGGTCATGCCGTAGTTGTACTGAACGGCGTGTTGCGGGGTCGCGCGCACCCATTCGAGGGCTTCGGTGATGGTTTGGCGGTCCGAGCTGGGGGAGGAAGTGGCGGGAAGCAAAGAAAACGAAGCAGTCACGGCCAAGCCTAGGATTCTCGCGAAGGCAGGCGCCTTCATGCCAGGGCCCTTCCGGTTCGGCATCTGGCCTTTCGAGCATGATGCATGGACTAACTCTAAACGTGCGGTGTTACCTGGGTTTTACGCGGATTTGAAACAAAGGAAATTTGCGCGGCGCAGGGCAATTTTGTGTCTAAAGGATCACTGAATCGTGAATCTTGAACTGACAGTTATCTGGGAGTAATGCGGAGACTTTAGCCTGCGGGCAGAAATCGGCAAAAGAACGCTGCGGCACGGTTGCATGCCAACACGAACGGAGCGTCCTATATGCGCACGCCCCTTACGCAGATACAACCCTTCAAAAAAGGCTCGGACTACTGTTCCTTATACAGGAGCGGTGTCTCGTTGCACAGTCATACTATGCATTCAAGGGAGAGCCTGCGACGACTGCCCCTGTATATTGATAGGTTTCCGATCGGAGGCTACATCCTTGAGCGCGAACTGGGGCGGCTGCACCTTTACCATGGGTGGAATTTCGACTTCGCCAAGTATTACTGGACGCCCCCGCTTTCGCCGCGAGAGGCGTTTGAACTGGAAAGCAACGCCATTGAGCAGAGCGTCGGGCTGAACGCCCTGGTCTCACTGTCCGACCACGACAATATCGAGGCAGGGCAGCACCTTCGATTGCTGGCGGCGACGCAGGATGTGCCGATTTCTGTGGAATGGACGGCGCCGTTTGGGGACACCATCCTGCATCTGGGTGTGCACAACCTGCCGGCCCCCGAAGCCACCAATTGGATTGCGGCATTCCAGCAATACACGAAGAACCCGCACACGGGGCAGCTCGTGCGGCTCTTGACTGGGCTGAATGCATGTCCTTCTGTTTTGATTGTGTTGAACCATCCGTATTGGTCGGCCGAGAACATTGCACCGGACGTGCATTTGCGCTTCCTGAAGCTCGCCCTAGAGAAATACTCAAACCTAATTCACGCTGTGGAAATGAACGGAATGAGATCGCGACGAGAGAACCGCGAAGTGGTGGCGCTCGGCGAAGCGATTGGGCTGCCGATGATTTCTGGTGGCGACCGGCACGGCTGCGAGCCGAACGCAACAGTGAACCTTACGGGGGCCGCGACGTTTGACGAATTCGTGGCCGAGATCCGCGAGGAACGCCGCAGCGAGGTTCTGCTGATGCCGCAGTATTTTGAGCCACTGCCGCTGCGGTTGCTCGAAAACACCTGGCACGCGCTGGCCGACGCGCCGGGAGAATTCGGTAGAAGCCATTGGATGTCGCGCGTGTTTGTGGAGCAGAATGGAGAGGCCATGCCGCTGTCCCAGTTTACCGGTACGCGCTTCCACCGTATCGTCGACAAGTACCGCTGGCTGCTCGCGCTGGCCGCGAATCCGAAGCTTCGGCCGGCGCTACGCCTGCCGTTCCTGGGGAATGAAGAAGGAGGGTTATGACCTCTCCCCCGCGGGTGGCGCTGTTCTGCGAGACGTTCCACGAAATCAATGGAGTGGCCCTGACAGCGCGTCAACTCGTGAGCTACGCGCAAAGGCATAATTATCCATTTCTGGCGGTGCATGGGGGAGGCGATCCCGGCGTCTGCGAACAAGGAAGTGTCCGGCGCGTCGAGCTGAAGCGTGCCTGGCTGAGCATCGGGATTGAACGGGATTTACAGTATGACCTTTTTTTCTGGAGATATTTGAGCCGGCTCAGGAAAGAGGTGTTGGCTTTCCAGCCGGACATGATTCACATCACCAGCCCCGGGGAGTTGGGACAGTTGGGGGCTTACCTTTGCCACTCGTTGAAAATTCCGCTGGTGGCTTCCTGGCACACAAACTTTCACCAATTTGCTGCGCGCCGCCTGCAGAAGGCGCTTGGATTTCTGCCCGGGAAAGCTACACGGCAAGCGGGCAGCTGGGTGCAGCTTCAAGGACTGCGTGTGCAGATGTGGTTCTACGGCATGGCTACGGTAACACTGGCGCCGACCGTGCCGCAGGTCGAATGGCTGGAAAAGAAACTGCACAGGCCTTGTTTTCTTATGACACGTGGGGTGGACTCGGAGCTATTTAACCCCACACGGAGAACGCAACACGATGAGGTATTGCGCATTGGGTTTGTCGGCCGCGTGACTCCGGAAAAGGGCGTGCGGCTTCTGGCAGATATTGAACGTGGCCTCGAATCGGCGGGCATTCGGAATTTTCAGATCGTGGTGGTTGGCGCGGGCAGCGAAATCGCATGGCTGAAACGCCGCTTGCGCCATGCACAGTTCACCGGAGTCCTGCGGGGAGAGCATCTGGCGCGGGCCTACGCGAACATGGACCTGTTTGCGTTTCCTTCACGCACCGATACGTTTGGCAACGTGATTCAGGAAGCTGCGGCATCTGGCGTCGCGTCGGTCGTAACAAATGAGGGCGGGCCAAAGCACTTGGTGGTTCACGGTGAGACCGGACTTGTCGCCGACTGCGATGGCGAGTTTGTGGCGCGGGTTGTGGAGCTGGCGAGCGACCCGCAATGGCTGCGCATGATGGGCGCGGCGGCGCGGAAAAAGGTCGAAGGGATTTCATGGGACAAGGCGTTCGACCAGGTTTATCGTGCTTACGAGCAATGTCGGATGCTTGCGCGAGAAACAGCCCCGGCTGCTGAAGCGCTGCGCGCCAAGCGCCAGGCGACGGCTCGATCTTAGCAATACAACTCGACCGGCGCAGGCGCTAATTATTGCTGCGGAACGGGTATTTCGCCCGCGTGGAACTCGGTCCACGGGCCGGCGAGCATGTCGCGCAAGTAGGGTTCCTGCCACGCGTAATCAGAGTGTGACGCCAGGAACGGTTTGGCATGAAAATCTTCGCCGCAAGGATGGCCCATGCGAGCAACCAGGCGAAGCTGCTGCGCCATGGCGGAATCGGCGGCTTTCCCTTGCACTGCGCCTCCGGGATAATTGGGTGGCCAAGCCCAGATGGCTATGCCGCGCGCTGAATTGTCCGCGTGGCCGCACAGCGTGCGTTCATTGGATTCTTCTGTTTTCTGGTACGTATCAAAGTGATCCGCCAGGAGCTTTTCGGCGAGGTCGACATCGAGCTTGCCCTTGTTTTCGTTCAAAAGTTGTTCCCAGCGGGCGCGGCGCGCGTTGGGTGATGTTTCGGCATCATTCGGATCGAACTGTGGCGTATCGAGCTTGAGAACTTTGGGATCGCGAGCCCAATTGGAGCCGGAAAACACGCCATCTTTCGTGCGCCAGAGCTTGTAGGCTTTCAGGCCTAGCTCGAGTTGCGCGATTTCATTGGTTTTGCGGTCGCCGATCAGCCAGTCGTTGGCATAGCCGCCATTGTTTCCGTCGAGCATGATTTTCATGTAGTCGTCGATCGAAGCCGCATACTGCAACGCTTTGCGGGCACGAACGAATTCGGCTTTGCCGTTGGGATCCCAGCCTTCGAACTGGGAGATGGTGGTTTCGGTGACCATCAAGCCGTCGCTGTTGATGCCGAAATCGTCGTCGCTGGCGATGACACCGGGAAAACCATCCATGATCATGCGGAAGCCGTTTTTCGGTTTGACGTCAAAGATGATGCGCCAGCGCTCGCCGTTCATATAGCTGGTCCAATTATTGTGGGCGATGACGATTTTTCCATCTTTGGTCCAACTTCCGGTGGCGACGAAGGCACTGCAGTTTCCCGGGCTTTTGAGATTCGGCGCGTTGGGCTTCCTTTCTTGCTTGTCGAGCCAGGGAACGTAGTAATCGGGTAATTCTTCGAACGCGTTGAACGCAACGATGTCATAGACGTCGAGTTTGGAGCCGGC
>Ga0306920_100016275_pt1 | contig 10235 bp, 11 predicted proteins | sample flu12Cox44000170_FD_204666 | JGI IMG/M metagenome (GOLD analysis project Ga0306920, IMG submission 204666) | Lab enrichment of tropical soil microbial communities from Luquillo Experimental Forest, Puerto Rico - flux4day.12C.oxic.44.000.170 (v2)... | ecosystem: Environmental > Terrestrial >...
CAACGCGAGCGGTGTGACGGCGCGACGGCGCCGACCTGGCTCGATATCAGCCGCAGCCGCCGACTGTGGAACGCCTCGCCGAGCGGCGCCGCGACGTCGCCGCTTCCATACCAACTCAGATCGACGATGGAGGCCTCCTCGCCCGCAAGCCGCAGCGCAGTGGTCAGACCAGCGGCGGTGCCGCTCGCGTGGAAGACGAGATCGCAATCGCTCGGCGCGCCGTCGGGTCCGGCAAAGCGGGCGCCGATCGCGTGCACGGGTTTGGCGCGCGCGGACGCGATATCGACCACCGTTACCTCAGCCGCCGGCAACCGCGCGCACAAATAAGCGACCAAAAGGCCGACGAGTCCCCCGCCCACGACCGCAATGCGGTCGGCCGGGCCGGGCGCGCCATCCCACACCGCATTGAGCGCGGTCTCCATATTGGCCGCGAGTACGGCGCGCCGCGGCGGCACATCCTCGGGAACGGGAACCACCGCTTGCGCCGGCAGGGTGAAGAGGCTCTGGTGAGGATGCAGGCTGAAGACGACGCGTTGGCGCCATTCGGCGGCCCCGGCCTCGACCCGTCCGACGGTCGCATAGCCGTATTTTACCGGGAAAGGAAATGTCCCACCCATCAAAGGCGCGCGCATGCGATCGTACTCGCTCGCCGGCACTTTGCCGGCGTGAACGAGCCGCTCCGTGCCGCGACTGATGGCCCCGAACAGCGCGCGCACTTGCACCTCGCCGGGCTTGGGCGCGCCAACCGCCTCCTCGTGGAGCTCGGCACGGCCGGGGCCGACATACCAGAGGGCCTTGCCCTGCATCTTCGCCATAGTCTCGGTTGTCATTCCCCCAGGAAGACGCCCCCCGGAAGCCGGCATGCGGTACAAATAAAGGCTAACACGCGTCACGCCTTCCGCCGCATTGGACTTGAACGCACACCGCTATATCCTCAAACGCCCGAAAAGACACGCAAAGCCCTTTCATGCTCGAACGTTCCCCCCGCGACGAGGTCGTGATCGCCGCGCCGGCTGCCCTGTCCGCATGGCGCCCGATCCTGGTTTTGCTGAGCGTGGGACTGACGATGGCCGGCCTGACTTGGCTTGCCGTGATGGCGCTCGCACCCGGCGGTTTCGGCGCCGTCGACCTCGTTCTGGCCGTGCTCTTCGCCGTCACGCTGCCCTGGTACGTGATCGGCTTCTGGAACGCGACCATCGGGCTGCTGATCATGCGCTTTGCGCGGGACCCGGTCGCGGCGGTTATGCCGGTTGCCGGCCGCGTGCGCGGCGACGAGCCGATCACGGCATCGACCGCGGTCCTCTTGTGCATTCGCAACGAGCCGCCCGAACGGGTCGTGCGTCTGCTCGAGCCGATGATGGAAGGCCTCGCCGCGCGGGGCGTCGGCGAGCGCTTCCATGTCTATGTGCTGAGCGACACCAGCGAGGCCGACATCGCCGCCGCCGAGGACGCGCGCTTTGCGGCACTGGCGGCGGCGCGGCGCGGGCAGGTCGCGCTGACCTACCGTCGTCGCGCGCAAAATACCGGGTTCAAGGCCGGCAATATCCGCGACTTCTGCCAGCGCTGGGGCAAGGACCACGACTTCGCAATCATGCTCGATGCCGACAGCGTGATGACCGTCGACCTCGTGCTCAAGCTCGTGCGCATCATGCAGATCGATCCGCGGCTCGGCATCGTGCAAAGCCTGGTGATCGGGATGCCTTCGGCCAGCGCCTTTGCCCGTATCTTCCAGTTCGGCATGCGGCTTAGCATGCGCTCCTACACTATCGGCAGCGCCTGGTGGCAAGGCGATTGCGGGCCTTACTGGGGCCACAACGCCATCGTGCGCATCGCCCCATTCATGACGCATTGTCAGCTGCCGGTGCTTGCGGAAGGCGCGCTGGTCAAGGGCCACGTACTCAGCCACGACCAGATCGAAGCGGTGCTGATGCGGCGCGCGGGCTACTGGGTGCGCGTGCTGGTGGGGGAAGGCTCGAGCTTCGAGCAGAATCCGCCCACGCTCGCCGAATTCATCCGCCGTGATCTGCGCTGGTGCCAGGGCAACATGCAGTATTGGCACTTTTTGCGCATGCCGGGCTTGCCGTTCCTGTCCCGTTATCAGCTCGCCTTCGCCATCCTGATGTTCCTCGGCTCTCCGGCCTGGATGGGGCTGTTGCTGATCGGCAGCGCGGCGGTCGCACTCTCTCCGACGCCGGCCGATTTCATGCGGTGGGATGCGGGAATGGCCGTTCTCGTCCTCGTGCTGGCGATGTGGTTTGCACCCAATATCGCGACCGTGATCGACGTGCTGACCCGCGCAAAGCTGCGGCATCTGTTCGGCGGGGGAGCGCGGTTCAGCGCGAGCTTCATGATTACGATCATCTTCGTCGTGCTGCTCGCACCCATCATGTGGGCGAGCCACACGCTGTTTTTCATGCGTCTGCTGTCCGGCCGCACGGTCGACTGGGGCGCGCAGGCGCGCCACGATCACGAGGTGCCATGGTCGCTCGCCTGCCGGCAGTTCTGGCCCCAAACCTTGATCGGGCTAGCACCGGTGTTGCTGCTCGCAGTTGCTGCGCCGTCCGCCATTCCTTATGCCTTGCTCATCGCAGCCGGCCCGCTGCTCTCGATCCCGCTCGCGGTGGTGACCGCCGCGCCCGCGCTCGGACGCGTCCTGATCGCGGTCGGGCTCGACCGATTGCCGGAGGAGACATTGCCGCCGCCCGAATTGCGCGCGCTCGAGCTGCCTGCGATCGAGCTGTCGCAGCCTGCATCATAAGCCGATCATGCGCGCGGCCTGGTACGGGTCTTGGTACGACTCTTGGCGAACCATCCGGGGCGTAGCGCGTTCACTGCGAATTTATTACGGCAGCGGCGCGCACCGTGCGGCGATGGAGCGTCTTTACGGCCGGTTCGTGGCGCCGGGCGACCTCGTCTTCGATATCGGTGCGCATGTCGGCGACCGCATCGCCGTCCTGCGCCGCCTGGGCGCGCGCGTGGTGGCGGTCGAGCCGCAGCCTGCGCTGGTCAAGACGCTGAAACTCCTTTACGGCCGCGACCGCGCGGTCGCGATCGAGCCGGTCGCGATCGGCCGCCGCGCGGGAATACTCAAGTTCAGGCTCAACGTCGACAACCCAACGGTCTCGACCGCCTCTGATGCGTTCCGCCAGGCGGCCGATGGCGCGCCGGGTTGGGAAGGACAGACATGGACCAGAACCATCGACGTCCCGGTCACGACGCTCGATATGCTGGTAGCGCGTCATGGGACTGCCGCCTTCATCAAGATCGACGTGGAGGGTTCCGAATCGGAGGCGCTGGCTGGGCTCACGCGCCCCTCACCCGCCCTATCGTTCGAATTCACCACCATCCAACGCCGCGTGGCGGAGGCTTGCATCGAGCGCTGCGCCGAGATCGGCTATACGCGTTACAACGCCGCGCTCGGCGAGACCCATGCTCTCATCTATCGTGACTGGGTGAGCGCAGATGAGATCACGGTCTGGCTTCGCACCCTGCCGCAAGGGGCCAATTCCGGCGACATCTACGCATGCCTGCCGGGGAGCCGTTCATGATCCCGCAGGTTGAACGCGACGCGGCGGCAACACCTTCTGCTGGCCGCGACTTTCTCGGCCATCCACGCGGGCTCGCCGTCCTGTTCGCGAGCGAGGCCTGGGAGCGCTTTTCCTATTTCGGCAATGCCGCGCTGGTCGTGCTGTACATGACGAAATATCTGCTCGACCCGAGCAGAGTCGATACGGTGCTCGGACTCGGCGCAGTCAGAGCCGCGCTCGAATTCCTGTTCGGACGGCTCGATCCGCAGCCGCTCGCTTCGCAGCTTTTCGGCTTCTACACCGGGCTCGCCTATTTCACGCCGATCCTGGGCGGCCTCGTCGCCGACCGTTTGTTGGGTCAGCATCGCACCGTGATCATCGGCGGCGTGTTCATGGCGATCGGCCATTTCATGATGGCGTTTGAAGCGCTGTTTCTCCTTGCGCTCTTGATGCTGATCGTGGGCATCGGCGCGTTCAAGCCCAACATCTCGACCCAGGTCGGCGCCCTTTACGCGCCTGGGGACGATCGGCGCGACCGCGCCTACTCGATCTTCTATCTCGGCATCAATATCGGGGCGTTTCTGGCGCCGCTGGTATGCGGCACGCTCGCCGTCCAATACGGCTGGCACTACGGTTTTGCCGCCGCGGGCGTGGGAATGCTCGTGAGCCTCGCCATCTATCTCTATGGCCGGCGGACGCTGCCAGCGGATGCAAGATCGCGCGACAGCCCGCTCGCGCGCGAGAACAAACCGCTCGATGCCGGCGAGCGCCGTGCCGTGTTCGCGCTCGTCGGCACCTGCGCGCTGGTGACGCTGTTCTGGGCCGCCTACGATCAGCAAGGCAACACCCTCCTGCTCTGGGCCGAAGATTTCACCGACCGGTCGATCGAGCTCGGCTTTTGGCGCGGCGAGTTTCCATCGCCCTGGTTCCTCGCGCTCAATCCGCTCATGATCTTCTTGTTCACGCCGCTGATCGTGCGGCTGTGGGCACGGCAGGGCCGACTCGGAACCGAGCCCTTCCCGATCAGCAAGATGGCCTTCGGCTGCCTTTGCGTCACACTCGCCAATCTGGTGATGGCGGGTGCGGCATCGAGCGCGGCCGGCAAGGCAAGCGCGCTCTGGCTTGTGGGCTACTTCGTCCTTGCGACCATCGGCGAACTTCATCTGGCGCCGGTCGGGCTGGCGTTGATCTCGAGACTCGCCCCCGCCGGCATGACCTCGATCATGATGGGCGTTTGGTTTGCCACCACCTTGCCTGCCGACATTCTCGCAGGCTTCCTCGGCGGCTTCTGGAGCAGCATGGCGAAGGCGAACTTTTTTCTGATGATCGCGCTGATCGCCGCGTTCGCGAGCCTCGCGCTGTGGGCGGCAAGCCACGCCATCCAGAAGTCAGTAATCAGTGGTCAGTAATCGGTATCGGGGGCTTCTGATCACTGAGTACTGATCACTGCCACCTGGGATCAGTGCGTCCAGGGGTCGCGGCGGTTGACCGCGAAATTGTCGGCGTAGGAGATGCCCCGCCGCTCGGCCGGCGTGGATTTGAAGATCTGATAGGCAATGCCGTGGCGCTCGCAATACGCGATCGCTTCCTCGGCACTGTCGAAGCGTAGCTGCACCTGCTGACGCATGTCGCCCGAGCTCGTCCAGCCCATCAGCGGCTCGATCAGGCGCGGCTGTTCCGGCTCGTAGTCGAGCACCCATTCCTTAGTCTTGGCTGTGCCGGACTGCATCGCAGTCTTCGCGGGCTTGTAGATGCGTGCGATCATGGCCTGTCGCTTGCTCGCGCTCGAATAATGGTCGGGGCAGCAGGATTTGAACCTGCGACCTGGAGTACCCAAAACTCCCGCGCTACCAGGCTGCGCTATGCCCCGGCGCCGTGCCGGGCCTCGATACACGGTTCGGTTTGCGCCAGCAAGCCGCGCCCGCCGCCGCCACGGATCTAGCGGCCGTCGCCGAAGATCGCGTGCCCCACCCGGTCGCCCGGCGCGATGCCGAGCTTCTTGGCGGTGCCGCCGATCACTTCGAGCACCGCGCGCACCGGCCCGCCGGAGGGCACGAGCGTTTCCGAGAGCGGCACCGTGTTCTCGGCGATGCGCAGGATCCGCCCGTCGGCGCGGATGAAGATCATGTCGAGCGGGATGTAGGTGTTCTTCATCCAGAAGCTGGTCGGCTGTTCCTTATGGAAGTCGAACAGCATGCCCTGCCCTTCCGGCAGTTGGCGGCGGAACATGAGCCCTTTCGCCTGCTCCCCCGGCGTCGACGCCATCTCGACCGCGAAGACGTGCACGCCGCTCTTGCTTGCGATCTCGAGCGGCTGCAGTTCGGCCGCCGCGAGGCGCCCGGCAACGCCGGCGGACGGCAGCGTCAGGACGGACAGCGCGGCGAGGAGAACAAGCAGGCAACGACGCATGGACAAGGCCTCGATTGACGAGCGCCGATCATAGCAGAGAGACCTGAGATCTTGCAGATCGCGGCACAGCAGCGCCGGAAACGAGCTTTTGAGGCGGCTTGGCCGCGGCCCGCGCCCGCATGGCAGCGGTCTTGCTGGGTCAGTGCGAGGCCGGCCCGAGCGGGGCGCCTTCGGGGCGCACCTCGGCCGCCATCAATCCCTTTGGCCCGGGCCCAAAGCGCACGAGGACATACTGGCCCGGCCGCAATTCGGCCAGGCCGAAGCGGCGCAAGGTTTCCATATGCACGAAGATGTCGGGCGTCCCCTCGCCGCGGGTCAGGAAGCCGAAGCCGCGCAGCCGATTGAACCATTTCACCTGCGCCCGCTCGAGCCCGCTGGTCGGCGTCACGGTCACGTGGGTGCGCGGCGGGGGCATCTGCGCCGGATGCACCGCCGTCGATTCATCCATCGAGAGAACGCGGAACGCTTGCAAGCCGCGCGGGCGCTGCAGCACCTCCACCACGACGCGCGTGCCCTCATAGGCGACTTGGAAGCCGTCGCGCCGCAGGCAGGTCACGTGCAGGAGAATGTCGGGCATCCCGTTGTCGGGAACGATGAAACCGTAGCCCTTGGAGACATCGAACCACTTGATGACGCCGGTGAGTTCGATGACGCTCGCAGCCTCGTCGCCGATCTCGGCACCGATGCCGCGGCCGCTCGTCAAAGCGCCGCCCGGCCCTTTCGGTCCAATTCCGTCCGACGTCATGACGCCCCAACGCCGCCGCTCAGTCCAGGCGCTTCTTGTCTGCGCTTCGAATCTTCGCCGTCATCAAGATATCATTCGGCGGCAAACGGGAAAGGCCAAAATGCATTTGCGCGCCAAAAGAGTTGGATGCCTGTGCAAATCTCCACCACCTCTGCCGAATCAGTGGACGATGAAGGGAGAAAGTACCGTTCCGATGTCTTGGCGTATGACAACGTCGGCAATTTCATCGAAATCGGTCGCTTCGCGATTGATAATCACCAAACGAGCGCCGTTTCGTTTGGCAAGCAAGGGGAATCCGGCGGCCGGCCACACCACCAGCGAAGAGCCGACCGAGAGAAAAAGATCACAGTCAAGAGTCAATTGTTCAGCGCGTCGCATTTCGCGCTCCGGCATCGCCTGACCGAAGGAAATCGTCGCCGTCTTGATGTGCCCGCCGCAATCGCTGCAATCGGGCGCGCGTTCGCGAGCATCGGTGAACCGCTGATGCACCCACGACAATTCGTAGCGCTTGCCGCAGCCGAGGCATAAGGCATAGCTATTGTTCCCATGCAGTTCGATCACGTGTTCCGCTGATATTCCGGAGCTTTGATGCAGATTGTCGATGTTTTGCGTGATCACGGCCGGCGCCTTGCCGGCGCGGTAGAAGCTGGCAAGCGCAAGGTGCCCGCGACCGGGCCGGGCGGCGGAAAACTGCGCGTCCATGGCAAAGCGCCGGCGCCAAGCTTCATCGCGCATCTCCTGGCTCGCGAGGAACTCATCGAACGGGATCGGTTTATTCTTCGTCCAGAGCCCGCCGGGCGAGCGGAAATCGGGAATGCCACACTCGGTGGAAATTCCGGCTCCCGTGAACGGGGCGATGACGCGCGCGCCCTCCACCAGCTCCTGCAATTCGTCGATGGCGGTCTCCAGGTCCGGCGCGATCATGTATGCTTCATCCGTTTTGGTTCCAGGCGATACCAAGAGGTCACACGATGAGATATCTGCACACCATGCTACGCGTGCGCAACCTCGACCAAGCGCTCGACTTCTACTGCAACAAGCTCGGGCTCAAAGAGGCGCGCCGCCGGGTCGACGAGAAGAACCGCTACACGCTCGTTTTCCTGGCCGCGCCAGAGGACGAAACGCTGGTGGAAAAGAGCAAGCGCACGGGCCGCGACGCCCCGCTGGTCGAACTCACCTACAATTGGGACAGCGAGGACTGCGGCGAGGCGCGCTATTTCGGTCATCTCGCCTACGAGGTCGACGACATTTATGGGCTATGCGAAAAATTGATGAAGGCCGGCGTCACCATCAACCGGCCGCCGCGCGACGGCGTGATGGCTTTCGTGCGCTCGCCCGACAAGCACTCGATCGAGCTCTTACAGAAAGGCGCCCCGCTGCCGCCGAAGGAGCCGTGGGTTTCCATGCCCAACACCGGCAAGTGGTGAGGCGGCCCCTTCTCTCGCACATGGGCGCTAAATTGTGATGGGCGCTAAATTGTGATGGGCGCTAAATTGTGACGGCCTTCGCCCCCGGTCTTGTGGCCACTGCCGCTTCCTTGCCGCACCGCGCAAACGCCTCTATATGTCGCCCGCGCCTTAAGCGCCCTTCGTCTAGCGGTCTAGGACATCGCCCTTTCACGGCGGAAACACGGGTTCGAGTCCCGTAGGGCGCGCCAATAAATCAAGGACTTAGGGCAAAGGCACAATCAGACGAGCGGATTGAAGGCGGCTGCAAGCAGCTGCGACGTCGCCGTTACGGCCGCATAAGCGAGCCACGCGATGACGACGCCGCTCGGCAGAACCGCCGCAACCACGACTTTTGCGGCAGGTACGGCGAGATGCAGAAGCAGCTTGAGCCGGTTCTGGCGGGGCGGATTTGACAGGATGTTGGCTCGCGCTTGGACGACGAGGAGCAGGCACAACAATCCGGCAAGCACGAAGTACGGATCACGCGACAACAAATCCGAGAACCAACCCAGATGCGCGGGCGCCAGGAGAGCACTCGGGATACCTACGGCGACGTAAACAAGGACGATCAGGCCGATCTCGATCACCGCGGGAATGAAGCCCAACAGAGGTGACCACGGGTTGATCGATTGCTGCCGGTATAGCTCCAGTAAGTCTCGTTGGAGAGCATGGCTATCGTCGCCATGCTTCGCTTTGAGCTCCCGGATCTCCGGCTGGAGGGCCTGGATTCGGGCTAGGGCCCGTCTGCCGGCATAAGAAAACGGGCCGCTCAGCAGGCCTGCCGCTACGCCCATGACGAAGAGCGCGACCTCGGGACTCCCGAAGGTCCCGGTGATTGCACCGATTGCGGCATAAAGATAACGAGCGAGCGCTTCCATCGCCAAGTCAGAGCGCAGATCGAGAAGGCGAAGCGAACGTTTTTCAACGCTGGCGGGTCAGTCTTGCGCACACGGATCGCGGAGAGGCGCCAGTCTCGCTGTAGCAATAGTCGAGGGTATTCTGATCGATCAGACTGAAGATGTAGGTTCCTTCGTCATCCGATCCCATCATCAACTTGCCGCCGGGCGTGAAAGCGCCCCACAGCGGCTCCTCCTCGTCGCCGGTTGGATTGGACCGCTTTAAGCGACCAACAAAGGTGTTGCCCTGTTGTTCGGTTATGACCAGGGTCGCAAGCCCGCCGCGCCGTCCTTCAATCTTGGCAATTCGATCCCGCTGGCCGGTCCACGTGCCGACAAGGGACACTGGATCATCCGCGCTGAACACGGGCGTTGAAACGAGGATGGCGAACGCCGCTGAATACAAAAGAGCCTTCATGTGGGGCCTCCATGCATCGATTTTTGAAGAGTCGCACAGCAGATGTGAGGAAGGTGTTACCAACGTACCCGCTCGCCGAGTGGTGCACGGCTGCGGAAGAAATCAGCATCGCCCCGATGGTGCTCTCCCCGCGCCCGACCGGGCTCGCATCGCCGGAGCAGGCCGATCGCGAAGATTAGACCACCTGAGCTGGGCGGCGGGCTCGACTTCCAAGGCGGTGGATCGCGCTACGGCTGCTTGGTCAGCTCCGTGCAGGATACCATTTGCGTGGTTTGCGACCGGTGCATGTAGCACCACTCCATGCGGTTTGGCGCCAAGATCGTGCCGACCGTATAGCCATCGTCGTCGACCACCAAAATCGTATTGTTACGCGAGATCGCGGCGACGAACTTTTCGTTGCCGCGCGGCGAGGAAAACGTGCCGGAAAACCGCCGGCCGTCCTGCTTGTCGATGGTCGCGGTGAACACGACGCTGTTGAGCCGCGGCTCGGCCGACGGGGTCGCGGCATGATGCGGATTGCCCGTCCCGAGGATGATCGATTCGCTGTCGCCTTTCCAAGTGCCGCGAAGGTCGGGGATCGCGCCCTGTTGCGCCGCCGCGGGCGCGGCCGTCAGCGTTGCGAGCACGACGATCCAAGCAAGTTTCGACATGGTTGAACTCCTCCAGGCGCTAATCGCTTCTCTCTTCCCGGTACAGTCCCCACACCGCGATCAACGCAGTGATGGTCGCGAGCAGGAAGAGCCCGGAAAGAACCCCTCCCTGAACATCCCATTGCAGAAGACGGGCGAGATC
>Ga0306920_100016278_pt1 | contig 10235 bp, 9 predicted proteins | sample flu12Cox44000170_FD_204666 | JGI IMG/M metagenome (GOLD analysis project Ga0306920, IMG submission 204666) | Lab enrichment of tropical soil microbial communities from Luquillo Experimental Forest, Puerto Rico - flux4day.12C.oxic.44.000.170 (v2)... | ecosystem: Environmental > Terrestrial >...
GACCAGAGGCGTCGTCGAATTGTTCACCAGCCAGGGCTGCTCGTCCTGTCCTCCCGCGGACAGGCTGCTTGCAGAACTCGCGAGCGATCCTTCGCTCGTCGTTATAAGCGTGCCGATCGACTACTGGGATTATCTGGGGTGGAAGGACACGCTCGCCAATCCCAAAAACTCCGCGCGTCAAAAGGCCTATGCGCATGTCCGGGGCGACGGTCAGGTCTACACGCCGCAAGCCGTGGTGAATGGCAGCATCCATGCGCTCGGCAGCGACAAGGCCGCCATCGAACGGGCGATTGCCAAAAGCCATCAAAGCGGCGCCATGTCGCTTGCGCCGCTGACGCTGGCGGTTTCGGATGGGCGTATCAATCTCGCCGTGGCCGGGGTCGAGGGCATGCCTTCGAGTGCCGAAGCATGGTTGTGTGGATTGGCCAAGACGGTCACGGTCCCCATCGCGCGCGGCGAAAATAAAGGGCGCACGATTACTTACCACAACGTCGTACGACGCTGGGTGAAACTTGGCGACTGGGCCGGTCATGCCGCATCCTGGAGCATTCCGGTGCAATCGCTCAGGGGCGATGGGATCGATGAAGTCGCAGCGCTCCTGCAGACCGGGACAATGGAAAAGCCCAAGACTATTCTTGGCGCCGCATTCGCAGCTCTCCATTAGTCTTACTGCGTCACAAAATCGTAGGGTGTGCAACGGCGCCAATCGATAGGCTGACAGCGTGCGCAAAATCGCTTAGGCGCCATTGCGCACGCTGATATACCGCGCGACGCGATTTTGCACACCCTACGAGACCGCGGTTGTGACCCCGTCCTGTGATTTGCCCCTTGCTCATCGATGTCGACGGCGCAATCATCGGGATGATCCCGTCGACCAAAGGAGGCGCCCATGACAGCGGGCGATACCGAGCCGGGCGAGTTTTCACGGGGCGAGACCCCTCTCGCCCCGTCCAGTCGCGTGACCTTCGACCGGCGTGAGCTCAATCGCATTTTCGGCTTGTACGGTCGCAAGGTCGCTGCCGGGGAGTGGCGCGATTACGCCATCGACTTCTTGCGGGACCGGGCCGTGTTTTCCGTTTTTCGCCGTGCTTCCGAGGTTCCGATCTACCGAATCGAGAAGAGTCCAAAACTCGCGCGCCGCCAGGGCGCATACAGTGTGATCTCGGCCACGGGGCTCGTGGTACGCCGGGGACACGAGCTCGATCCGGTGCTGCGTGCGATCGACCAATCCATGCGCGTCGTGGCCAGGTGATTCTTCGCGATCAGACGGCAACCGTTAGGGCGCTGTCGTGCGCGGCTCTGTTGATGCGCCTTCACCGAGCGTGCGTTGCATGAGCACGCTGTTCAGCCACTGTCCGAATTTGTAACCGACATTCTCAAACGTGCCGACCAGGCGAAAGCCGGCTGCGCGATGCAGCTCGACGGAAGCGGCATTCGCGGAATCGCCAATCACCGCAATCATCTGGCGAAATCCGCAGAGTTCGGCATCGGCAAGGAGCCGCCTCAGCAGTGCCCGGCCCGCGCCACGCCCTTGTGACTGCGGGGCGACATAGATCGAATCTTCAACCGTCCAATGATAGGCCGGCCGTGCGCGATATGGCCCGGCATAAGCATAGCCGATGACGCAGCCCTCTATCTCCGCCACCAGATAGGGATACCCGCCGGCGCGCAAGGCTTCGTAACGGCGCCGCATTTCTGGTTCGCCGGGCGGCTCGATTTCGAAGGAAGCGGTGCCATGCCGAACGGCTCCGTCATAGATGTCGGCAATGGCCGCGATGTCGCGAAGCTCGGCAGGACGAATGAGAGGCATGGCGCAAGCAGCGGCAGGTCGCGCAGACCCCCTTACTCTGCGGGTAGCCGAGGGGGATAGTCTCAAACAAAACGCCCCGGCGAAGGCCGGGGCGCTTGCACGCGTTTGTTGAGCTTAACGGCGGTCGCCGAGGAGGCGAAGGAGAAACATGAACAGGTTGATGAAGTCGAGGTAGAGCGACAGCGCGCCCATTACAGCCTTGCGGCCGACAATCGTGCCGTCATCCATTGCGTCATACATGTTCTTGATGCGCTGGGTATCCCAGGCGGTCAACCCGGCGAAGACCAGCACGCCCACGCAGGAGATGATGAAGTCGAGCGGACCGGTATTCACGCCAAAGGCAGCAAGAATGATGTTGACCAGCATGGCCAGGATCAGGCCGAACAGGCCCATGATCAGAAAGGCACCCATTGCGGAGAGATCGCGCTGCGTCGTGTATCCCCACAGGCTCAAAGCACCGAAAGAGGCCGCGGAAATGAAGAAGACGCGGGCGATCGAGGTGTGAGTGTAGGTGAGAAACACGGTCGACAGCATCACTCCCAGCAGGGCGGCGTACACCATGAACAGCGTGAGTGCCGTCGCTGGATTAAGCGAGCCGATCCGCCAGCTGATCAGGAAAACCAGTCCCAGCGTCGCCAGGAACAGGACGATAACCGCTGGCCCGCTGTAGATCATCTGGCCGAAGGGGGTAAGCGCCAATCGTCCGGCCGATTCGGCCACTGCCGCGTTGAAGGTCAGCCAAGCAACGACGCCGGTGAGTGCCACTCCCATGGCCATGTAGTTGTAGACGCGGATCATGTAGGCGCGCAGGCCCTGATCGATCGCGATGGTCCGGTCCGCACCGAAGCCGCGTCGGGCAGCCGCGTAGTTGCGGTCGAAATCCGACATGGAATTTCCCTCTCTCTCCGTCCGGCCGCGTGGCCGGATCACAATGGCGCCCCACCGGAGACCGGCTGGCGACCGATGCGCGGAATCTAATGCGGGAATTGTTCCGGCGCCAGATGCAACTGGGCGGATTTGTTAATGCCCGCTATCCCGCGCAGTCGAGTAAAAGATGAAATTTTGTCCATGTCGCGGCGCATCCGGTTTACAAATTCCGAAGCACCGGGCCTGCCTTTTGCCCGAGCGCCTTGAACGTGCCGATCAGCCCGAGAAATACGGTGCCCATCATCGCGCATAGCGAGCAGGCGAAAAGCGGTCCCGGAACCCAGGTGAAAGGCAGATGCATGAACCGACCGAGGACAAAGGCTGCCGCCAGCGATCCCGCCGCAATCCCGAGTAGAGCCGTGGCCAGGCCGAGAATGAGGTATTCAATCACGTAGGCTGCCAACAACTGCGTGCGGGTTGCGCCAAGCGTCTTGAGAACGACCGCCTCATACACCCGGCGCCTGTGGCCGGCAGCAAGTGCGCCTGCGAGCACGAGCACGGCGACAATCAACGTCAATGCGCTGGCTGCGCGAATTCCAAGCACGAGATTGGTCACCGTGGTCCCGACCGCCTCAAGCACGTCCCGCACGCGCAGGATGGTGATACCCGGGAATGCATCAGCGACCGCTTTGAGCAGTGCGATCTCCTCCTCGTTCGCGCTTCCCGCGGGATAGGTGAGGGTAGCGATCTGGGTATGGGGCGCGCCGCGGAAAGTGTTCGGCGAGAACACCATGACAAAATTAATGCCAAGGCTTTGCCAGTCGAGCGCGCGCAGGTTCGCGACGGCCGCCGTGATGTTACGGCCGAGCACATTCACCGTTACGGTATCGCCGAGCTTGAGGCCCAAGCCGTCTGCAATCCTTTTCTCGAATGAGACCAGCGGCGGGCCGTCATAGGTCGCTGCCCACCATTGTCCTTCGACCACGCGGGAGCCGGGCGGGACGCCGTCCGAATAGGTGATCCCGCGGTCACTCTGCAAAGTCCAGGCTGCCTCCGGGCCCGGTTTGAGATTCTCTGCAGGCACGCCGTCGACCGAGATGATGCGACCACGCATCATGGGCACCCGTTCGAGGGTGGCGCGTGGGGCATGCGCACGCACGAAGCTGTCGAAATCGTCGGCTCCGTCTGCAGGGATGTCGACGAAATAAAGACTAGGCGCTTTCTGCGGCAGCGCCGCCAGAAACTGAATCCGCAAATTGCCGTCGATGGCCACGACGGTGACCAGGAGCGTTAGTCCCAGTCCGAGGGAAAGAACGATGCTGGGGGTGAGCGAGCCGGGGCGATGAATATTTGCGATGGCAAGCCGCACGACCGGGGAGCGCACACTCCGCGCCCGCCGGGCGATGACCATGACCAGCCGGGCGACGAGATAGAGCAAGACGAACACCGCCGCGGCGCAAACGACGAACACGGCTGCAATCCGTTGATCATGGGCAGCCCCCACCGCGAAGGCGGCGAGCGCGACCACCGCAAGCGCGGTCGCCAGGATGTAGCGCAGGCGAGGGTGCTGCCCCTCGCCCGTGACTTCGTTCCGGAACAGCGCCGAGGCGCGTACATCGTGCGCCCGTCCCAGCGGCCAGAGCGCAAATGCGATCGCGGTGAGAAGGCCATAAAACAGAGCAAGCGCAAGAGCCCCGGGATAGAGCGCGGGCAAAAGCGGCAGCGGCAACACCGCGCCGAAAGCCCAGACGATGACGAAGGGCAATGCGGCGCCGGCAATAAGTCCGGGCACCGCACCCAATGCTGCAAGCACCATCACCTGGGCGAGATAGATCGCAAAGACGCGCCCTCCTGTTGCACCCATGGATTTGAGCGTGGCGATCACCTCGGTTCGTCGATCGATGTGGGCCCTTGCCGCGTTGCCCACGCCCACTCCGCCGATGAGCAGCGCGGTGAGCCCGACCAGCGTCAGATACTGCGTGAAACGCTCCACATTCTGCGCAAGCGAAGGCGAGGCATTGCTGCTGGAGCGGATTTCCCAGCCGGCGTCCGGAAGCTGCATTCGCGCAGTCGCCGCGATCGCGCGCGCGAACGCATCGGCGCCGTCGTTGGCCGCAAGCTTGAGCCGATAATGCCAGCGTACAATGCTGCCGGGTTGAATAAGCCCGGTCGCGCGCAAGGCACTTTCGCTGATGAGGAGCCGCGGTCCGAACCCGATGCCGCTCGCGAGCTTATCCGGCTCGGATGTGAGCACGGCGCGGATTTGAATGGTGGCGCGGCCAAGGCTGATGCGCGCCCCGGGAGCAAGATTAAGACGCGCCAGTAGAACCGGATCCACAGCGGCGCCGAACGCGCCCAGGTGCTGAGCAAGGACATCATCGAGCGGCTCTTTCGGATCGAGGGTAACCTCGCCGTAGAGCGGATAGGATGAATCAACTGCCTTCACTTCAACGAGCGTACTGCGGCCATCTTCGGCGCGCGCCATGGCACGCATGGTCGCGGCTACCGAAACGCGCCCTTGCCGCTCGAGAAAAGCGCGCTCGGCGCTATTTGCCTCCCGCAGGCTGAGCGAAAACGCGAGATCCCCGCCAAGGATCACCCGTCCTTCATGCGCAAGTCCATTTGCAAGTCCCGATGCAACGGAGCCTACGCCCGCGATCGCCATGACCCCGAGCGCGATGCAGGCGATGAGGACATAAAATCCGCGCAAGCCCCCGCGCATCTCTCGCGCCGCTATCCGCGCCGCGAGCGACGCGGTCGTACGCATGTGCATGAGCTGCAATTTCGTCATGTCCCGGCGGTCTGATATTGGGCGCTTTCAAGTCGGCCGGAACGAAGCTTCACCACCCGGTCACACCGCGCCGCCAAGGCCGCATCATGGGTGACGAGGACAAGCGTGGTACGGCGCTGTCTGTGATTGGCAAACAGCAGATCGATGATTTCAGCGCCGGTCGCTTCGTCGAGATTTCCAGTCGGCTCGTCCGCAAGCAGGATCGGCGGGTCGGCCACGAGTGCGCGCGCGAGCGCCACGCGTTGCTGCTCGCCGCCCGAGAGCTGCGCCGGATAGTGATTCAACCGATCGCCAAGTCCCATGGCCGCAAGCTCGCGGGCTGCGCGCTCGTAGGCGTCGCGCGCTCCTGCGAATTCCGGCGGCACGGCGACGTTCTCCAACGCAGTCATGGTTGGGATGAGATGAAACGACTGAAAGACAATGCCGACATTGCGGCCCCGGAACACCGCAAGCGCATCCTCGTCCAGGGTTGCCAGCCGTTCGCCGATAACCGTAACCGTGCCCGTATCGGTGCGCTCCAGCCCTGCCATGGCCATGAGCAGGGTGGATTTTCCCGAGCCCGACGGGCCCACCAGGCCCACCGCCTCGCCGCGGCCTATATTGAGGGTGATGTCCTTGAGGATATGGACGCGGCTTACCCCGCGGCCGAGCGACAGGTTGACCCCGATCAGGGAAATCCCCGCATCCGACGCGGGGCGTAAGGCTTCTTGCATGCAGGCTCGCTCTTTTCAGGCTTGGCTTGGCCGCGCGTGGCAGTCCGCCTCATATTGTGGCTGGCGCCGCGGAATCCATATCGCAGGGCTCTTCGTGCTTGCTCTCCTTTGTGCTTGGGCAGGATTTGGCGTCACCAGAGCGGCCGATCGTCCGGTTCGGATTGTCGCACTCGGGGATTCACTTACCGCAGGCCTGGGACTGCCCGCCAATGACTCCTTTCCCGCAAAGCTCGAAGCCGCGCTGCGGGCAAAGGGCGTAGCGGTCGACGTCGCGAACGCCGGCGTCTCGGGCGACACCGCATCTCGCGGGCTCGCGCGGCTCGATTGGTCTGTTCCGGAAGGCACCGAAGCGGTCATTGTCGAGCTTGGTGCCAACGACATGCTGCTCGGCATCGATCCTAAAATCACGCGTAACGCACTGACGCAAATCGTGCACCGGCTGCGGGCGCGCCATCTCCCTGTCCTTCTGGCCGGGATGCGGGCGGCGCCCAATCTGGGGGCGCAATACGGCCGTGAATTTGAATCCATCTACTCTGACCTCGGCGCCGAGGATGGCGTTCTGATCTATCCCTTTTTTCTGGACGGGGTGGCTGCCCAATCAAAGCTCAATCAGCACGACGGCATTCATCCGACGGCGGAAGGCATCGACCATATTGTTGCGGGCATTCTGCCGAAGGTCGAGGAGCTCATCATGCGCGCGCGTCAAAAACCGGAATAAGCGTCCGTCTCATCGTGCACACGTAAGCTGTGCGAAGAACGAGGCTCTCGCCTATATATTCATTATATTCGTGATCTTTCATGTCCCGAATGGTCATGCCGCGTCTTTTTACCGGTCTGGAGATTCCATCGGTGCTCGCCCAGTCGCTCGCAATGCTGCGCGGCGGGCTCCCCGGTGCGCGCTGGATTGATCCGGAGAACTATCACATGACTTTGCGGTTTATCGGCGATGTCGACGACACCATCGCGCACGAGGTCGCCTGCGTGCTCGGCCGCGTGCGCCGGCGGCCGTTCGAGCTGCGCGTCGAGGACCTCAAATCGTTCGGCGGCCGCAAGCCCCGCGCAGTCATCGCGACGCTCGGGCCGGTGCAGGCGCTCATGGAGCTTCAGGCAGAGCATGAGCGATTGATGCAGCGGGTCGGGCTTGAACCGGAGGGCCGCAAATACATCCCCCACGTCACGCTCGCGCGCCTGCGCGAGTCATCGAGCCGGCAAGTAGCAGATTACCTTGCGCTGCGGGCGCCGTTTCGTTCTCCGCCGTTCATGGTCTCGCGCTTCGTCTTGTTTTCCTCGCGCATGTCGGCCGGCGGTGGACCGTACGTCGTGGAAGCGGCATATCCGTTAGGAGAGGACGGACGACGGACGACAGACGGCGGATAAGAACGCTCGTCCATCGATCCCTTGTCGTCAGTCGTCTGTCCTCTGTTATCCCGCCAGCAACCTGGCCTGGACGTCGAACATTGCCGTGGCAAAGCCGTGCCCATCGGCAACCATCTCGCGCATCAGCGAGATGAGCGTAGGTCGCGGCGCCGTTACTTCGCCCACCACACTGCCGAAATCAAAGCTCAGCTCGGCATCATATTTGCGCGCGAGTTGTTGCATGCGCCGGTTGTCGGCAAGACAAGTCATGTGCAGAAACTTCAAGCCGCGATTGCGGGCGGCAAGAAGCGTGCGCTCGAGCAGCATGGAGCCGACGCCGTGGCTCTGCCACGGTTTCTCGATCGAGAATGCGGCCTCGCCCTCGCGATTGACCGCTGCACCGATGGTTCGCAGCTCGGCGGCGCCCCGCAATGTGCCATCCACGAAAAATCCGTGAATGATGGAATCGATGCCGAACGCAAGCTCGGCGTAATCGCGCATGAATTGTTCGGACACGCCTCCGGAAAAACGGTTGCGCCGGCTTTCCGGGTCGAGCCGCAACAGGTGGTCGCGGTAGAGGTCGGGTTCGGAGATCCACAGCTTGCGGATCGTGCCCCCACGCGGCAGTGGCTCTTCCATGAAGCACCTCCTGAACGAGCGAATCAGCGCGCTTATATTGCAATGCAAAAGAGACTTCTCAATGCAGGCGAGTTCGCAATCATGTGACAGTTAATTGATTTTGCTGCTGAAAAATCATGCCAGCCATGCATGTTGGTGGCCTTTCTGCTCGAATTTTGTGCAATGCGGTAAAATGAGGCCCCCCGGCCGGTCGCATTCGCCGCGGCTTGAATGCCGCAGGGGAAAGGGTTTATGACGGCTGGGCCTGCCTCCCTCCCATGGTCTGCCTAGCGCGGGCCCTTCATTCCGGGTTCTTTCACATATGGCGCGTCCGAAAATTGCGTTGATTGGTGCTGGCCAGATCGGCGGCACGCTTGCCCATCTCGTGGGTCTCAAGGAGCTCGGCGATGTTGTCATGTTCGATATCGCCGAGGGCATTCCTCAGGGAAAGGCGCTTGACCTTATTGAGTCATCGCCGGTCGCCGGCTTTGACGCCCAGTTCGCAGGGACCAACTCCTACGAGGCGATCGAGGGCGCCAGTGTCTGCATTGTGACTGCAGGTGTGCCGCGCAAGCCCGGCATGAGTCGGGACGATCTCCTCGGGATCAATCTCAAGGTGATGGAACAGGTCGGCGCGGGCATCAAGAAATACGCGCCAGGAGCTTTCGTAGTCTGCATCACCAATCCGCTCGATGCCATGGTATGGGCGCTGCAGAAGGCCTGCGGTCTTCCGAAACAGATGGTTGTGGGAATGGCCGGCGTGCTCGACAGCTCACGCTTGCGCTATTTTCTGGCAGACGAATTCAACGTCTCGGTCGAGGACGTCACGGCCTTCGTCCTAGGCGGACATGGTGACAGCATGGTGCCGCTTGTTCGTTATTCGACCGTGGCAGGCATTCCGCTGCCCGACCTCGTCAAGATGAAATGGACATCGCAGGCGCGACTCGATCAGATCGTGCAGCGCACGCGGGACGGGGGAGCGGAGATCGTCAATCTGCTCAAGAGCGGTTCCGCCTATTACGCGCCGGCTACCGCAGCCATCGAAATGGCCGAGAGCTATTTGCGCGACAAGAAGCGGGTGCTCCCTTGTGCCGCGTGCCTCAATGGCGAGTACGGCGTCAAGGATCTTTACGTTGGCGTGCCGGCGGTGATCGGCTCCAAAGGCGTTGAACGCATTGTCGAGATTCAGCTCAACGGTGCGGAGCGCGGCATGTTCGAGAAGTCGGCAGAGGCTGTGGCGTCCCTGGTGGACGCCTGCAAGAAGATCGCCCCGCACCTCGCGAAGTGATATTTCACGCACACTGGTAGGGTGCGCAAAGCGGCGCGGCGCAGACAAGTTTACGCAGTCTGCGCAAGCTTGACTGCGCCCGCCGCGTGCGCACGCGGACCTATTGCCTTGGCCGACAGCGTGCGCACGGCGCGCGCAATCGAGCTGCGCAAATTTTTAGAACCCGGTGCGCGCCTTTGCGCACCCTACCGATTTACGCGAGCTGATAGAGCGCGCCGTACTTGCCTCGCAGGTACGCCATATAGGGCTTGATGGTCATCGGCTCGCCGGTTGCGTGGGCCACGATCTCCGCCGGTTTGAACTTTCGGCCGTGGCGATAAAGGTTTTCCGTGAGCCACTGTCGCAGCGTCGTGAACTCTCCCGCCCGGATCTCATTCGGAATATCGGGATGCGCCCGCAAGGCGGCAGCATGGAATTGCGCCGCCAGGATGTTGCCGATGGCATAGCTGTGGAAGGCGCCGCCGATCCCGCCGCCGCTGTACCAATGCACATCCTGCAGACAGCCATCGCGATCATCGGGCGGCGTGGTGGCGAGATCGCGCTCGTAGCGCGCGCGCCAGGCTTGCGGCAGATCTTTCACCGCAAGCTTGCCCTCGAGGAGCTCGAGCTCAAGATCGAAGCGCAAGATGACGTGCAGATTATAGGTCACCTCATCGGCATCGGTGCGGATGAGCGAGCGCTCGACCTTGTTGATGGCGCGATAGAAGGTGTCCGGCGAAGTCTTTCCCAGCTGCTCGGGAAACTCCTGCTGCAGCTTCGGATAATAGTGCTGCCAGAAATTCCGGCTGCGCC
>Ga0306920_100016279_pt1 | contig 10235 bp, 8 predicted proteins | sample flu12Cox44000170_FD_204666 | JGI IMG/M metagenome (GOLD analysis project Ga0306920, IMG submission 204666) | Lab enrichment of tropical soil microbial communities from Luquillo Experimental Forest, Puerto Rico - flux4day.12C.oxic.44.000.170 (v2)... | ecosystem: Environmental > Terrestrial >...
TCACAAGATCGAGGGAGAATACTTGGAAGGAGCCATCTTTACGATAGGTATATAGGAGGCTCCGGCCGCGAAAACGGGCCACCGCGCAGAAACGGCTTGGGAGGCACCAGTTCCTCGGCACCGCTGCCATCCAAAGAAGTTAGCCAGATAGAGTTGCTTTCAGTAGCTTGAAACTGAGTAACGGCAATCCTACGGCCGTCGGGCGACCAGAATGGGTAACTTGTACTCAAGTACGACTGAGGCAGACGCAAACGTTGGCGCCGCTCGTCTCCAGGTCAAGTATCCAGAGTTCCTGATCTCCGATCTGAGTGTCGACGAATGCAACGTGCTTCCCATCCGGTGAGAACGAAGGATAGCGATCGCGAACATCCCCAGGGTGCAACTCTTCCTCCGCGCCTCCCGGAGCTCCACCACCCGCTGCCAATGGCAACCGAGTCAAATTCATAGATTCCCAGTATTCCGTCACGACGAACTGCCTGCCATCCCGACTCACCGTCAAGTCGCGCAGAACTCCCGTCATCACTCCTAGACTCTGTGGCGGGCCGGAAATTTTGCCACTGGACTCGTCGAATTTAACGGATTCAATTCTGGTTCCACCCAGTGGTTCCGTTTTCGCGTAATAAAGGAGTTTCCCAGATGAATCCCACACTGGTGAAGTTCCTCGCAGGATTTCCTGTGGGTTACCGCCAGGGTTGGCATGAGCAGCAGCCGCTGGTCCCAGGTCTCAAATTTAAACCACCCGCCCCCTGGGGAGTACCGAATTCGAATGATCTGCCATTTCGAATCACCGCTTGAAAGTACGAAGCGAATTGGCCCTCCCTGGGCCGGAATCTCCAATATGGACCGATGGTCATCAAATCCACTTATGTAGGCGATCTTTTTTCCGTCAGGTGACCACGTGGGGCAGTTGCCATCCTGTGCCAGACGTCGTGCTGGGCCTCTGAGTGCGGGCGCGACCCAGACGTCTCCCCCGTAGGTGACCGGCTCGAAACCAATCGTGGGTGCGATCCTTATCATCCCCGTTCGGGAAGAGCGAGTGGAGACAAACGCAATGGAGCTCGCGTCGGGGGAGAACTCAGGCGGAATGTCCTGCGCTGGATCGTTCGTGATGTTTACTTCCTGACCGCCCTCTATCCGGCGAACATAGATTTCATAGTTACCGGAACGATTGGAGGAAAAAGCCAGCAGCGCCCCGTCCAGGGACCACGTGGGCTGTTCCGAAAAACCGGACTCGTGCGTCAGCCTGGATACCTGAGTGACCGTGGTTGCATCCCCTCGACCGGGGTAAGCACCACGGACCGTAAACCAAGTTGCCGCGGTTCCCAGAAACAAGCAGCCGGCGGCAACCAAAGCCATGTTTCGCAAAGACCGGCTCGCTCCTTGCGTGGGAGTTGGCTTGGCTGGGGTGGAGAATGCTGTGAAGGTGCCACTCGGAGTGACCGCTTGAAGAGCAAAGCTGAGATCGCAGGCCGATTGGAAACGGTGGGCTGGTTCTTTTTCCAGACAGCGCCGCACGATGCGATCGAGTGCGGAAGGAACACCAATGACCGATGGATGCAATTCTGGAGGATCCTCTTTTAGGATTGCACTCATGGTGTCGGCCGTGGTATTGCGGAGGAAGATGTTCTTTCCAGAAAGCATCTCGTATAGAGTCAGGCCGAACGAAAAGATATCTGACTCGCGAGTCTACGTATCCGCCTCGTACCTGTTCGGGCGACATATAGGCAACAGTTCCAAGAACGATTCCTGGCACGGACTCCATAGTCAGAGTGGCCGAACTGCATTCCCCTGGGAATGTTTGCGGTCGCGTAAATTTGGCCAAACCAAAATCGAGTATCTTGGCGCGGCCGTCCTTCGTCAAAAATATGTTTTCGGGCTTGAGATCGCGGTGGACAATTCCTCTTTCATGTGCGGCTGCAAGTCCATCAGCAATTTGTATAGCCCACTCCGTGCACTTTCGCACTGGAATCGCTCCCGAGCAGAGCCGTTCGCGCAAACTTCGCCCTTCGAGCAACTCGGATACGATAAAAGGCGCACCTTCGTGTTCACCGACCAGGTGAATTGCCAAGATGCTCGGATGACTGAGGGAGGCGGCGGATTGTGCTTCTTGCTGAAAACGCCGAAGGCGGTCACCGTCGTGGAGAGTTTCTGCATGGAGGATTTTTACGGGCCACCTCGCGGCCGAGGGCGCTGTCGCGGGCGCGATATACTTCCCCCATGCCGCCTGCTCCCAGCAAGGCGAGAATTTCGTACGAGCCTAGCTTTGTACCTGGAGCCAGTGCCATAAGTGCCGCGATTATAACCCTGGAAGGTTTCAGCACCTATTGAGTGTGCAAGCGCTCAGTAAAACGGGGTTTTCGAACCAGTGGAGGCTAGTTAGCAAGTCGGTAATGATCAATAAGTAAATGGCAAGTTGGGCATAATCTGACGGAGCCTAATGTACCGAGACACTAGGTAAACACTCTCCACAAAGTGGCGTGAGATAGCTCACGTGACGTTGTGGCTCGGCGTAACCGCCCCAAAAAAGGCGGCTAGAGCTTGTCGCCAAGGATTTGCCTAACCGCCGCCTGGTCCGATTGGTAGTCACTACCCGTTACAGAGGACTAATCCTCGCTGCGGCACTGGTACCAAGACCCAACTTCCGCATAGCTGTCATCCGTCCGCAGGCGATTACTGCAGCTTCGCGTCTGCCTTGGCTTGTTCGTAGATGGGGATGTTCGGCCGGACGTCTCTCAACATCGATTCCGTTCTCGATACACCAATAAGAGGTTTCTGGCACTCTTTCGCCGCATTCAGCAGCTTGTCGAACCCAGGCGCAGTACGGAGCTTGCTCAGCAGTGGATCCATCTGCAAGTTTGAGTAAGCACAATACTGCTGCTCGATGGCCGATTGCAGTAAACGCAGTGCAGCCTGCTGCTTACCGCAGTAGGCGAACAAGGTTCCAAGGTAGTACAAAACCTCGGGATCGGACGTGGTCGGAGCCGTCGTTTCCGCTGCACGCGCCATTCGGTCGGCCTCCGCTGGAGTCCGCATCCCCAGGCACGCCTCCAGCAGGTCGCGGTGATAGCGCGGGTTGGCCGGCATCTGCCGTACCGCTTCACGGGCCTTCGCAATATCGCCTTCGCGCAACAATAGTGATGGCTTTACGTATGTCGCCCATTCCGACCCGGCATCCAGGCGAATAAGATCCGCCGCCCGCTTGGTGTTGCCTAGTTCCATGAAGGACCATGCGCAGGAGCGGAATGTGTAGCTGCCAGGATCGAGGGCCAGCGCCTTATCACACTCTATGGTGGACTGTTCCAGCATACCGGCATAGCGGTAGACATAACTCATGACAAAATGGGCCTGGGCGCTATCGGGACGGCGCCGCAGCAAAGCTTGAGCTGCCTCTTAGGCCTTGCGCAGCTCGCCGCGCTCTAGGCGATCTGTGATGAGCTGTCCGGCGGCCACAATCCGATTGGGATCCAGCGCCAATGCCCGCTGCCAGGCATTCGTAGCGCGCTGCAATGCATCCTCTCCGCCGTCGGAGTAGCTGATCCCCCACGATCTCCGGCGTTTCCAAGTACTTCACTGTAGCTGCTGGGGCGACTCGGAGTCTGTCGAACCCACCGGTCAATCTGCCGAGAGACGGGCCGGGAAGCTTATCCGGTAACAGGTCCGGGCGCGATGCGGTCACTCTTGTTGCCCTCTTTCAGCGGCACATTCTTGCGTGGATTCGATCCACCAGAATGGCCACCTGGGTTTGAGCAGATCGTACAACCAGGCAGTCCAGTTCTTTCTTCCCTCGTCGTTCCGCAAAGACCCGCAGAATCGTCCGCTTCGGTTTCTGGGATGCTCGACGGTCGTGAATTATTTCCGTGGAGTTCGTCACTGCCATTCACGCGCTCACAACAGCGCACCTGTCAGGGCCAAGTATGGTCACCGAATTGATGCCGAGGGGACAAGTCTTTTCAGCTCAAGCAAGGGCAATCGGGGAATCCTGGTGGTCGCCAAAGGTCGATCTTGCGGCGCAAATAGCACGTGCGATTTTTGAAAACGATGGACCGGCCATCTACCGCATACCCCAAGATGCTGCGCAAAGGCAGCCCGTACGCGTTGCAAGTCTTAAGCGACAGAACTTTCGGGAAATTGAAAAAAATCGATCTCGCATTTCCAAATCTTAATTGCGGCCGGGAAAAATTTCGCAGACTCGATCGGGCGAGTCGCACCTGGTTTCCCTACATAAACTTTCTGTGACTGCCGCGAGGATGGGAACGGTAAGGGGAGTGTTTATGCTGAAGCCTGGCGGGCGGGCCGCGAGGGCCACCAGTCCTGGAAGACGGCCTGGAGCGACCTGATGGTGAAGCTTCACGCCGATGGACAGCAGCGTGCAATATTTGCAACTGTCGTCGGTCACATTGCAGTGTGACGGGCGTCACTGCCTCCCAGTAACCGATTGTCAATACTCTCTCGCAATGCCTCGACATATCTAAAGGAGGCCCAATATGCAGCGGCATTCGTCGCCGGGGTTGCATACTTCCTTGCTCTTTGGCGTGATCGTAGTGATCTTGCTTAGTACAAACAACAGCTTCGCAATTCCTGCATTTTCAAGAATATACGGCACGAGTTGCAGCACCTGTCACATTGATTTTCCGAAGCTTAACGACTTTGGCAAGGCCTTTAAGGATGCCGGCTTCAAGTTCCCCAAGGATGACGAGCAGATGCTCAAAATTCCGCCGGTCATGCTCGGCGCACCCGCGAACAAGGAGTTGTGGCCGAAGGCCATCTGGCCGGGGACGATTCCGGGGATTTCGCCTATCGGCCTGCGGTACAACAATTACCTGCAGTTCACCGGAAGCAGCAAGAACAATTTCAACGCCCTGCTGCCGCCGGGTACCATTCCGATGTTTGTTCCGACCGCTGACTTTGAAACCGGCTTTTTTAGCATCTTCACTGCCGGCAACTTCGATAGCGATATCGCATTCTGGGCGGATGACGATATCAGTGTGTCGGGGGCCAACGCCAATGGCTCGTTGGGCCAGGCTTACCTGAAGTTCGTAAACCTGGGCCGACTGATCAAGCTGCCCGAGAACGCGCTCAACTTTAAAGTTGGACAGTTCGAGTTGGATATTCCCTTTACCCAGGCGTTGTCCATCTGGGTCAGCCCCTACGACGTCTATCAGCAAGCCAGGAGTCGTCAATCCTGCTTTCCACCAGCAGTTTGTGAATAATGCGTTCGCCTTCGCGGGGGCGGGGCAAGGCATCGAATTCAGCGGGGGAAGGCATACCGGCGGCTATAACTACTCTCTTGCCTTCATCAACCAAAACACCAGCGGGGTGGGACAGGACTCCAACCCGGGCAGTCCCTACCTCCCCCAGGCGACGGGCAGCAACAATGGCGGCCTGGGCGTCGCCTCGGATGCCAACTTCAAGGACATCTATAGCAGCTTCAACTACCGCTTCAACCTGGAAAAAGACAAAGATAGCCGCCAGGCGATTCAGGCCGCCGGCCCCAGCGGTCCGCGCGACCACACCTACCTCAACTTCGGCACGTTCTACATGTATGGGCGCTCGGTGCAACGGCTAAGCGGCACCACCCTGGAGGCGACGGCGACCGTGCTGACGGCGCGCGAGCCGTTCTATCGTGTGGGCGGCAACTTTACCTTCAACTATCGCTGCTGTCTGCAGTTCAACGGCCTGTACATGTACGGCCACGACTACAATCTGTTGCCCGTGGACTCGACTGGGGCGCTGGTTCCCTTGCCGGTCACCGGCCAAGTCAGCCCGGTAGGATTTGTGCACGGTTCGCCGTCCACTTTTAGTGGGGGCTTCGTGGACGCACTATGGCTCGCGTATCCCTGGATGTACGTGATGTTCCGCTGGGACTCAGTCAACTCCAACGCCGATTACCACAATGCGCTGGTGCCCGGCGGATTTACCGGCTCGCCCTTCAACGGGGCTGCCTACACCACCCGCAACCGGTTTACGCCGGCGGTGCAGTTTCTGATTCACCCCAATATCAAGGCGGTGGCCGAGTACCAGTTCAGGCCGGCACAATCGGTCGCATTTGTGATAAATCCAATTACCGGCTTTCCGGTAGCAGTCAATGCCTTCCACACCAACACGCTGGTTTTGGGAATTGAATTTGCCTACTAGAATATGCAGCGAATCTACAGCTTATGAAAGGGACATGTATGATACGTCGTTTTGCGTTCACGACCGCTATGCTTCTGGTTCTTGCGATCGCCGCCTTTGCGGGCACCATTCAAGGTACCGTGTCTCCCGGAAAGTCAGTGGTGTATGTCGATGCCATTGCTGGCAAGACCTTCCCAGCGCCCTCAACGAAACCAATAATGGACCAGAAAGGGCTGGTGTTTGTTCCTCATGTGATGGTCGTCCAGGAGGGAACGACCGTCGAGTTCCTGAACAGCGACAGCCTGCAACACAACGTCTTCTGGCCGTCGATCAGCGGCAACAAGAAAGAGGGCCACAACATGGGTACTTGGCCGAAAGGCGAGAAGCGCTCCTTCACCTTCAACACGCCGGGTGTGGTGCCGCTGCTGTGCAACGTGCATCCGGAGATGGCAGGTTACATCATGGTCAGCCCTACGCCGTACTTTGCGGAGACGGACGGCAGCGGAAACTATAAAATCGAGAACGTCCCGGACGGCAAGTACAACGTGGTCGCCTGGCACGAAGGCATGAAGACGCAGACCAAGCCGGTCGACGTCGCTGGCACCGGCAAGGCCGACTTCACCCTCGCGAAGTGAAAAAACCATCGAGGGCGGATTCGGCGCGGAAGACGTCCTCCAAAGTGCAGCCCTTTACCGTGGGGCGGGTTGTTGCCGACAAGAGCCGATGTTAAGTCGCTTTACCAAGAAGAAGGTTGACCGGGAGTGGCTAAATTCCAACTTCCCCTGCATGATGGCGTGCCCGGCTCACACCAATGCGGGCCGCTACGTCTCGCTCATTGCAGAGGGCCGATTCGAAGAGGCCTACCGCTTCGCGCGCGATCCCAATCCACTGGCTAGCATTTGCGGGCGTGTTTGCGCCCACCCCTGCGAGACGGCCTGCCGGCGGGGCGAGATCGACCGGCCGATAGCCATCCGGGCACTCAAGCGCTTCCTCACCGAACGCTATGGGCCCGAGTCGCGCCACCCCCTCGCTCCCACGACCAAGCCAGCCGGCAAGCTGCCCTACAAAGTGGCCATCGTCGGCGGAGGACCAGTTGGACTGTCGGCAGCGCACGATCTGGCGCTGGTGGGATATTCGGTCACGATCTTCGAAGCTTCGCCAGTGGCCGGAGGCATGTTGTATCTCGGAATACCGGAGTATCGTCTTCCGCGCAGCGTGGTCGAAGCGCAGGTGCGCGAAATACTCGAGACGGGAGACATTACGCTGCGACTGAATGCGGCCGTCGGTCGTGATTTCACTCTGGGTCAGTTACGCCACCAGGGGTTTGACGCGGTGTTGATCGCGGTCGGCGCACATAAGAGCCGTGACCTTTCGATTCCGGGCGTCGATCTCGACGGCGTACACCGCGGCATTGAGTTCCTGCTTAATGTGAATCTGGGATACAAGTTCACCATCGGCAAGAACGTGCTAGTGATCGGTGGCGGCAATGTCGCTATGGATGTTGCACGCTCGGCGGCACGCGAAGTGCTTCGTCAACATGAAGTGCCGGGCGAGATTACTCCCTCGGACGAAAACCTGCAAGCGGTGGCTACTCAAGAGATGGTGGATATTTCCTTGTCGGCATTGCGCATGGGTGCGCGCCAAGTTGGTTTGGTTTGCCTGGAGCAGCGTGAAGAGATGCCGGCCGCGCTGGAGGAGATCGAAGAGGCGGAGACCGAAGGCATCATCGTGCATCCGGGTTTTGGGCCGAAGCGCGTGCTCGGCCGCGACGGCCGGGTCGTTGGGCTGGAATGCCTGAAGACCAAGTACGTGTTTGACGAGAACAAGCGCTTCAATCCGGCGTTCTATGAAAATAGCGAGACACAGTTCGAATGCGATACCGTCATCCTTGCCATCGGGCAAGCTCCTAACCTCGATTTTTTGCGCCCCGACGACGGAGTGGAAATTTCGCCTCGAGGGCTCATCCAGGTTAGCCGTGACACGCTGATGACTTCAGCGCCGGGGATCTTCGCCGGAGGTGATTGCGCCTTCGGACCGCGCCTCATCATCGACAGCGTTGGCGACGGCAAGCGTGCTGCCGTCGGTATTGACGAATATCTGCGCGGAACCAAACACCCAGAGCCGCAAGTTCGAGTGGAGATCCTTAATCGCTGGCAGATGGCCGTGGACTACATGAACCTGCGGCGGCAGGCGATCCCGATGTTACCCCTAGACCGCCGCACCGGCATGACCGAAGTCGAGCTTCCGTATACCGAACAGGAAGCCATGGCCGAGGCACAGCGCTGCCTGAAATGCTACATCAACACCATTCTGGAAGGCAGTGAGGCCGACGGTACTGACTGCATTGTCTGTGGCGGGTGTGTTGACGTCTGTCCGGAGAATTGCTTCGAGTTGGTCCCGCTGGACCGCATCGAGTTCGACTCGATGGCGATCGACGCCATCGCCAACAGTCCCGAATCCTACGGTTTTGCCCTGGAGGGGATTCAGCCGGAGGAGCTCGGCAGCATTACCGGTACCGCCATGATCAAGGATGAGACCCGCTGCATCCGCTGCGGATTGTGTGCGCTACGCTGCCCGGCGAACACCATCACCATGGAGGCCTATCACCTTGTATCTGCGGAGCCGACGGGACTTATCAACATACAGAGTTTCGACGGTCCACAACCAATTGCAGCGGAAGCGGCCGCGCCAAAATGAAGTGAGGATCTATGGCTGAGGACGTGAAACAACCGAAACCACCGGCCGATAACCCCGAAGAGATGAGCCGTAGGCAGTTCTTCATCAAAATGGGCGTCACTTCGGTTGCCCTCGCCGCGGCAGGGACAGCGGCATTCTCCTACGAGTACTTGTCGCCCAACGTGCTTTACGAGCCGTCGCCCGTTGTCGATGCCGGCAAGCCCGACCACTATTCGCCGGACTCTGTCACCCTCGATCCGCAAACGGCAATTTATGTGGTGCGCACAGCTGAGGGCTTCTTTGCACTTTCGGCGATCTGCACCCATCTCGGGTGCCTGACCGCTTACAAGCCCGATCTCGGCATCATCGCTTGTCCCTGTCATGGCAGCAAGTTCAATATGGACGGCGTCAAGATCGAGGGCCCGGCTCCAAGGCCACTGCCGTGGCTGCGCATGTGGCTGAGCGATGAAGGCAACCTGATGGTCGATCGCTCGCAGAAAATCACGATCAAGCAACTGGTGAGGGTATAAGCCATGGCCAACACTCTCGACCGACTGGTCGATCAGGTGCGCGAGAACCGAATATGGCGATCTATTTTCCGCAGTGGTAGCGGTGAGAGCAACTTGCGCAAATCGCTGATTGTGCAGCAGAACGTCTTTTTGCATCTTTTCTCGACCAAGGCGCGTAGGCGTACTCTCGAATTTAGCGTGACATGGTATCTAGGCGCGCTGACATTCGGTACCTTCATGATCCTCGTGATTACTGGGGTTTTGCTCATGCTCTACTACCATCCGTCGGTTCCGCAGGCCTACGCCGACATGAAGGATCTGCAATACGTCGTCTCATCAGGGGTTTTTTTGCGCAACCTGCATCGCTGGTCGGCGCACGCCATGGTTTTCCTGGTCTTCGCGCATATGTTCAAGGTGTTCTACCGCGGGGCCTACCGTACGCCGCGCGAATTCAACTGGGTCATCGGTGTTGTCCTGTTGCTGTTGACGTTGCTGCTCAGCTACACCGGCTACCTGCTGCCGTGGGACCAACTGGCTTACTGGGCAGTTACGGTGGGCAGTAACATCGCTTCCGCGGTCCCGCTGATGGGCGACAAGATTCGCTTCCTCATGCTGGGCGGCACCGCAGTCAATGCCAATGCGCTGCTGCGGTTCTATGTGCTGCACTGCGTGATTCTCCCGCTGACCGCGATTCTCTTCATCGCAATTCACTTCTGGCGGATCCGCAAGGACGGTGGCATCTACTCCGGTGACCATTCCTCGGAGGTAAGCAACCAATGAGCACTCCGAAAGACTTTGTCGCAATTGTTGACTCCGACGCACGCAAGACACCGCGCCGCATCGCCTTCATCACCAAGCGAACTTCGCCCCAGGTCCACGTGAAAGATGAAGAGCGGGTGATGACCTATCCCGAGGTTTTCTTGCGCACGGCCGTTG
>Ga0306920_100016282_pt1 | contig 10234 bp, 20 predicted proteins | sample flu12Cox44000170_FD_204666 | JGI IMG/M metagenome (GOLD analysis project Ga0306920, IMG submission 204666) | Lab enrichment of tropical soil microbial communities from Luquillo Experimental Forest, Puerto Rico - flux4day.12C.oxic.44.000.170 (v2)... | ecosystem: Environmental > Terrestrial >...
GCCCGTGATAAAGCGTGAGTCCGCCCTTATCGAGCGCGCCGGCGGCGGCGAATGACTGCACCAGCGCGAGCAGCACCGTGCCGTAGCGGGTGTACTGCGTGATCTTGCGCCGTCCCGACTCGCCTTCCTTGCGCAGCTCCATGAGCGTCGGCACCACCATCGACATCATCTGGATGATGATCGAGGCGGAGATGTAGGGCATCACGCCCATGGCGAAGATCGACAGGCGCGACAGCGCGCCGCCCGAGAACATGTTGACGATCCCGAGGATGGTGTTGGAGCGATCGCTGAAGAAGCGCGCCACTTCCGCCGGGTTCACCCCGGGCACCGGGATGAAAGTACCGATGCGATAAACGATGAGTGCCCCGATCAGGAACAGCAGCCGGCTGCGAATCTCGCCGAAGCGGGCGGCTTCGCCGAAGGCGGCGGCAGGATTGCTGAGGGTGGTGTTTGCCATGCCGCGTCAGCCCTCGATCTTCCCGCCGGCGGCCTCGATCGCGGCGCGCGCACCCTTGGTCACGCCCACGCCCTTGACGGTCACCGCTTTGCTGATCTCGCCCGCCAGCACCACCTTGGCGCGCTCGGTGCCAGGGGGCACGACGCCCGCCTTGATCAGCGCCGCGAGGTCCACGACCGCGGCGTCGAGCTTGGCCAGCTCGTGCAGCCGCACCTCGGCGCGCGAGCGCTTGATGTCGGAGCGAAAGCCGACCTTGGGTATCCGGCGCTGCAGCGGCATCTGCCCGCCCTCGAAACCCACCTTGTGGTAGCCGCCCTTGCGCGCGCGCTGGCCCTTGGTGCCACGGCCGCAGGTCTTGCCCTGCCCGGCGGACGCGCCGCGGCCGACGCGCAGCCGTGCACGACGGCTGCCGGGGGCGGGCTTGAGTGTGTTCAATCGCATATATCAGCCGTCCTTCTCGACGCGCAGCAGGTGCGCGGCCGTCTGGATCATGCCGCGGTTCTCGCGCGTGTCGTGCACCATCACCGTCTGATGGATGCGCTTGAGGCCGAGGCCGCGCGCGGACGCGGCGATGTTCTTCAGCTGGCCGTTGAGGCTCTTCATCAGCGTCACCTTCAGCTGCCGTTCTGCCATGACCATCAGCCCGTGATCTCTTCGAGACTCTTGCCGCGCTTGGCCGCGATCTCTTCCGGGGAGCGGATCTTCGCCAGCGCGTTTATGGTGGCGCGCACGACGTTGATCGGATTGCGCGAGCCATAGCTCTTCGCCAGCACGTTGCGCACCCCGGCGCACTCGAGCACCGCGCGCATGCCGCCCCCGGCGATGACGCCGGTGCCATCCGATGCCGGCTGCATGTACACGCGCGTCGCTCCATGTGTGCCGCTGACCGCGTAGTGCAGCGAATCGTTCCGCAGCGCCACGTTGATCAGGTTCTTGCGTGCCTGGGTCATCGCCTTGGAGATCGCCACCGGTACCTCGCGCGCCTTGCCGAAGCCGTAGCCGACGCGGCCTGCGGTATCGCCCACCACCGTGAGCGCGGTGAAGCCGAACTGCCGGCCGCCCTTGACTACCTTGGCGGTGCGGTTGACGGCGACGAGCTTCTCGATGAACTCGTCTGCGGGCTGGCCCTTCTCTGGTCTTGCCATGTGTGTCCTACCTGCCTAGAACTCAAGTCCCGCTTCGCGGGCTGCGTCGGCGAGCGCCTTGACGCGCCCATGGAACTGGAAACCGGAACGGTCGAAGGCCACCTTGCTGACCCCGGCCGCCTTGGCGCGCGTGGCAATCGCCCGGCCGACCGCCTTGGCGGCGTCGACGTTGCCGGTGGTCTTCAGACCCTCGCGCACTGCCTTCTGCAGGGTCGAGGCGGTGGCGATCACCTTGGCGCCCGCCGGATCGGTCACCTGCGCATAGATGTGCTTCGGCGTACGGTGCACGGTAAGGCGCGCGAACCCGAGATTGCGGATCTGAGCGCGCGTCCTCACGGCACGGCGCAGCCGCCGTTGCTTCTTCGTGATGATCATTTCTTCTTGCCCTCTTTGAGGATGATCTGCTCGCCGACGTAACGCACACCCTTGCCCTTGTAGGGCTCGGGCGGGCGAATATCGCGTATCTCGGCGGCGATCTGCCCCACCTTCTGCCGATCGATGCCCTTCACCACGATCTCGGTCTGGCTCGGGGTCTCGATGCTGATGCCCTCCGGAATCGGCACGTTCACCGGGTGCGAGAAACCGAGCGTGAGATTGAGGCTCTTGCCCTGCACCTGGGCGCGGAACCCGACACCGACGAGCTCGAGCTTCTTCTCATAGCCCCGGGTGACGCCGCGCACCATGTTGGCGAGGTGCGCGCGCGTGGCGCCGGCGCGGGTGCGCGCCAGCCCGGGCTCGGAGAACTTGATTTCGAGCTTCTTCTCGTTCTGCACCACCGAGACGCCTGCGGTGAGCGCGAGGCTGAGCGAGCCCTTCGCGCCCTTGATCGTGACCGACTGAGGGGCAACGGTCGCGGTCACACCCTGAGGCAGTTCGACCGGAGCTTTGGCAATTCGCGACATTGGGGTTTCTCTCTCAGGCGACGATGCACAGAACCTCGCCGCCCTGGCCGGCGGCGCGCGCCTGACGGTCGGTCATCACCCCCTTGGGGGTCGAGACGATCACCGTGCCCATGCCGCCGAGGATCTTCGGCAGCTCGTCCTTGCCGCGGTAGATCCGCAGGCCGGGCCGGCTGACGCGCTCCAGGCGGTCGATCACGGGTCGGCCCTCGAAATACTTCAGCCCGATCGTCAGCCGCGGCTTGCCGCCATCGGCATCGAGACGAAAGTCGCTGATATAGCCTTCGTCCTTCAGCACCTTGACGATGGCAGCCTTCAGCCGCGAGGAGTCCAGCTGCACCTCGTTCTTGCCCGCGGTCTGGCCGTTGCGGATGCGCGTCAGCAGATCGGCAATGGGGTCGGTCATGCTCATGCCATGCGCCCCCTCACCAGCTCGCCTTGGCGAGACCGGGGATCTCGCCGCGGCTTGCGACCTCGCGGATCTTCACCCGCGACAGCCCGAACTTGCGGTACACCCCGCGCGAGCGCCCGGTGATGGCGCAACGCTTGCGCTGCCGTGAGGGACTCGCGTCGCGCGGCATTGCCTGCAGCGCCGCCTGCGCGGCGGCCCGCTCCTCGGGCGAGCTCTTCGGGCTGCGGATCAGCTCCTTGAGCTTCGCGCGCTTGGCCGCGTACCTTTTCACGATTGCGGCGCGACGCTTCTCGCGCTCCACCATGCTCGTCTTTGCCATATAGATTTAGCTTCCGGTTACTTCCGGAACGGGAAGTTGAATGCCTCGAGCAACGCTCGGCCGTGACGGTCATCGCTCGCCGTCGTAGTGATGGTGATGTCCATGCCCCGCACCTGATCGATCTGGTCGTACTGGATCTCGGGGAAGATGATCTGCTCCTTCACGCCGAGGGAGTAGTTGCCCCGGCCGTCGAAGGCGCGCGGCGACACGCCGCGAAAGTCGCGGATGCGCGGCATCGCGATGCTGATCAGGCGGTCGAGGAACTCGTACATGCGCATGCCGCGCAGCGTCACCTTGGCGCCCACGGCGAGCCCGGCGCGGATCTTGAAGGACGCGATCGCCTTGCGCGATTTGGTGATCAGCGGCTTCTGCCCGGTGATCTTGATGAGATCGGCCACCGCCGCATCCATCACCTTCTTGTCGGCCACCGCCTCACCGACACCCATGTTGACCGTGATCTTGCTGATCCGCGGCACCTGCATCACGTTGTCGATCTTCAGCTCCGAGCGCAGGCGCGGAACGACCTGCTCGCGGTAGTACTGCTGCAGTCTCGGCGGGCCCGACGGCCGCGGGTCGGCCGGTCGGTGGCCGTGCGTCTCGGGCTGCTTGCCGGCGCCGGCGTCCGCGGGCTTGTCGGCCCGCTTGTCCGCCTGCTTCGGCTTGTCGGCCTGCTTCGGCTTGTCCGCTTTCTGTTTGCCGGCGGGCTTGCCGCCGTCTTTGCCTGCAACCGCGTCAGACATCGAGCATCTCTCCGGTCGACTTGAAGAAGCGCACGCGCTTGCCGTCGGCGAGCGTCTTGACTCCGATGCGATCGGCCTTCTTGGCCCCCGGGTTCCAGATCGCCACCTTGGAGAGGGCGAGCGGCATCTCCTTCTCGATGATGCCGCCCTGCTTGCCACTCTGCGGGTTGGGCTTGGTGTGCTTCTTCAGCATGTTCACGCTCTCGATGAGCACGCGCCCGTCGGCGAGCACCTGCAGCACTGCACCGCGACGGCCCTTGTCGCGCCCCGACAGCACGACCACCTGATCGCCCTTGCGAATCTTGCGCATGTCACAGCACCTCGGGGGCCAGCGAGATGATCTTCATGAACTGCTGGTTGCGCAGCTCGCGCGTCACCGGCCCGAAGATGCGCGTGCCGATCGGCTCGAGCTTGTTGGTGAGCAGCACCGCCGCATTGCCGTCGAAACGGATCAGCGAGCCGTCCGGGCGGCGCACGCCGCGGGTGGTGCGCACGACCACCGCGTCGTAGACCTCGCCCTTTTTCACCTTGCCGCGCGGAATCGCGTCCTTGACGCTCACCTTGATGACATCCCCCACGGTGGCGTAGCGGCGGCGCGTGCCGCCGAGCACCTTGATGCACATCAGGGTGCGCGCGCCGCTGTTGTCGGCGGCATTCAGCATTGTGCGCAACTGGATCATGATTCAACCTGCCTTCAGCGCGCGGCCGCCTTCTGCACCACCTCGAGCAGCCGCCACGACTTGCGCCGCGACAGCGGACGGCACGGGGTGATGATCACCAGATCGCCCTCGCGCGAAGCGCCCGCCTCATCGTGCGCGAGCAGCTTGGTGGTGCGGCGGATGTACTTGCCGTAGGTCGGATGCCTCACGAGCCGCTCGATCTCGACCGCGATGGTCTTCTGCATCTTGTGGCTCACCACGCGCCCGGTGAGGGTGCGTGCGCCTTTGGCCTCCGTCGTCGCCGCGCCCGCGGCTGCCGCCCGCGGTTGCGCGGCCTCCACGGCCGGCACTGCGGGAGTAGCCGCAGCGGGCGCCGCCGCGCGCGGCGCGGCTTGTGCCTTCACCCCGGTTCTCTTGGTCTTCGCCTTCGCCTTGGCCTTCGTCGGGCTCACTTCGGGTTACCTCCGCCGGCACCGGCCTGCTTCTCGCGCAGCACGGTCTTCAAGCGCGCAATGTTGCGCCGTACCTTGCCGAACTGGTCGGGCTTGGGCTGCTGCCCGGTGGCGCGCTGCATGCGCAGTGCGAACTGCTCCTTGCGGAGCTTCACGAGCTCATCGGCGAGCTCAGGCGCGGAGCGGCTCCGCAGCTCTTTGGCGTCCATCAGCGGGGTCCCCGCGAAATCAAGCGTCTTGATCGACGGTCATTACTCGCGGTACGTGTGATGATTGATTTCGCGGGGTGCATTATCGAACCTGCCGTTTCACGAACGAGGTGGATACCGAGAGCTTCGAGCCGGCAAGGCGGAATGCTTCGCGGGCCGTAACCTCGTCCACACCCTCCATCTCGAACAACACCTTGCCGGGCTGCACGCGCGCCACGTAGTACTCGACGTTGCCCTTGCCCGAGCCCATGCGGACTTCGAGCGGCTTCTTGGAGATCGGCACGTCCGGAAAGACGCGGATCCAGATCTGGCCGCCGCGCTTCACGTAGCGCGCCATGGCGCGCCGCGCCGCCTCGATCTCGCGCGCCGTCATGCGCGCGCGGCTCGTGGCCTTGAGGCCGAACTCGCCGAAGGAGACGTTGCTGCCGCGCGTCGCGAAGCCGGCGTTGCGTCCCTTGAACTGCTTGCGGTACTTGGTGCGTTTGGGCTGAAGCATGCTCGTTTAGTCCCAGCTCAGGCCGGTGCGGTCGCATCCGCCGCCGGGCTCGCCGGCGGCGCGCTCGCAGGCGCGGCGGGCGGCGCGGGTGTGGCGGCCGGTGCGGCTCCCGGGGCAGCAGCCTCGCCCTCGGCAGCCTCCTTCTCCAGGTCGCCCTTGTCGAACACCTCGCCCTTGAAGATCCACACCTTGACGCCGATGACGCCGTAGGTGGTACGCGACTCGGAGAGGCCGTAATCGATGTCGGCCCGGAAGGTGTGCAGCGGAATGCGTCCCTCGCGGTACCACTCGGTGCGCGCGATCTCCGAGCCATTCAGTCGCCCGGAAACGCGCACCTTCACCCCGAGCGCACCCGAGCGCATGGTGCTCATCACCGCGCGCTTCATGGCGCGGCGGAACATCACGCGCTTCTCGATCTGCTGCGCGATGGAGTCCGCCACCAGCTGCGCATCGAGCTCCGGCTTTCTGATCTCGGCGATGTTCAGGCGCACATCGTTCACGCTCATGCCGAGGAGCGCGGCGGTCTCGTGGCGCAGCTTCTCGATGTCCTCGCCCTTCTTGCCGATGACGATCCCCGGACGCGCGGTCTGGATGGTGATGTTCACCTTCTTCGCCGCGCGCTCGATCATGATGCGGCTCACGGACGCTTCCTTGAGCTTCTCCTTGAGAAACTCGCGTACGCGGAAATCGGTGTGCACGTGCACGGGGAATTGCTTCTTGCCGGCATACCAGCGGCTGGTCCAGTCGCGGGTGATACCGAGTCGCATGCCCAGCGGGTTGACTTTCTGACCCATGGGTTAATCCTTCTTGCCGTCGCTCACGCCGACGGTGATGTGACTGTTGCGCTTGATGATGCGCGTCCCGCGTCCCTTGGCGCGCGCCGCGAAACGCTTGAGCACCGGGGCGGCATCGACGTGGATGATCGATACCTTCAGTTCGTCGATGTCGGCACCGTGATTGTGCTCGGCGTTGGCGACCGCGGACTCGAGCACTTTGCGCACCAGCTCAGCGCCCTTCTTCGGCATGAACTTCAGCGTCGCGATGGCGTTACCGACGCTCTGGCCGCGCACGACATCCGCCACCAGGCGGCACTTCTGCGGCGAGATGCGGGCATAACGGAGTCTGGAAGTCACTTGCATGGCGTCTCTCGCGGCTCCCTCAGGTGGTCGCCGCCTCCACCTTGCGGTCACCCGAGTGCGCCTTGAAGGTGCGCGTCGGAGCGAACTCGCCGAGCTTGTGGCCAACCATGTTCTCGGTGATGAGCACCGGAATGTGCTGGCGGCCGTTGTGCACGGCGATGGTGAGTCCCACCATCTCCGGCACCACCATCGAGCGGCGCGACCAGGTCTTGATCGGCTTGCGGTCGTTCTTGGCGGCCGCGGCCTGCACCTTCTTCGCCAGGTGCAGATCGACGAACGGACCTTTCTTCAGTGAGCGTGGCATAGACTCTGGCGCCTCGTGATCAGCGGATGCGGTTCTTGCGGCGCTGGACGATCATGTTGTCCGTGCGCTTGTTGTGACGGGTCTTCAATCCCTTGGTGTTCCATCCCCACGGCGACACCGGATGCGGATTGCCCTGGCCGGATTTGCCTTCGCCGCCACCGTGCGGGTGATCGACCGGATTCATGGCGAGTCCGCGCACCGTCGGCCGCACGCCCCGCCAGCGCTTGGCGCCCGCCTTGCCATAGCTGCGCAGATTGTGCTCATCGTTCCCGACCTCGCCGATGGTCGCGCGACAGTCGATGTGCACCTTGCGCGTCTCGCCTGACTTGAGGCGTAGGTACGCATAGATGCCCTCGCGCGCGGTGAAGGACACCGAGGAGCCGGCACTGCGCGCCAGCTGCCCGCCGCGACCGGGCTTCATCTCGACGTTGTGGATGAGCGAACCGACCGGGACGTGGCGCAGCGACATTGCGTTGCCGGACTTGATCGGGGCGTCGGCGCCCGAACGCACCTCGTCGCCCGCCTTCATCCCCTTCGCCGCGAGGATGTAACGCCACTCGCCGTCGGCATACTTGATGAGCGCGATGTGGCCGGTGCGGTTCGGATCGTACTCCAGGCGCTCGACGATGCCGGTGATGCCGTCCTTGTCGCGCTTGAAGTCGATGACGCGGTACTTCTGACGCGTGCCGCCCCCGTGATGGCGGGTCGTGATGCGGCCGAAGTGATTGCGTCCGCCGGTCTTGCTCTGATGAGCGGTGAGACCGAGGCGCGGGCCGCCTTTATGCAGGTGCGAGCGGTCGACCTTCACTACCGCGCGCGTCCCCGGGGTCCTCGGCTTGTATTTGATGAGAGCCATGAGCGTCCGTCCTGTCAGGTCTTGGCGCGCGCTTCGTAGTCGATCGTCTGGCCGGCGGCGAGACTCACGTAAGCCTTCTTCCAGTCCTGCGTGCGTCCGCTCGTGCGACCGAAGCGGCGTAACTTGCCGGGCTCGTTCACGACCCGCACACCGGCGACCTTCACATCGAACATCAGCTCGATCGCCTGGCGGATATCGGTCTTGGTGGCGTCGCGCCGCACGCGGAAGGTGTACTGGTTGTGGTTCTGCATGGCGAGCGAGGTCTTCTCCGTCACGTGCGGAGCGATCAGCACGCTCATCAGCTGCTCGCGTTTCACTGCAGGCGCTCCTCGATCAGCTTCACCGCCCCGACCGTCATCAGCACCTTGTCGTACGCGGCGAGCGACACGGGGTTCAGGGCCGGCACTTCGATCACTTCGACGTGCGGCAGATTGCGCGCGGCGAGCGCCAGCTTCTCATCGGTCGCCTCCACCACGATCAGCACCGAGGGCAGCGACCAGGCCCGCAGCTGGCTCGCGAGCAGCTTGGTCTTCGGCGCCGACAGCGGGATGCCCTCGGTGACCAGCAGCCGCTCGGTGCGCGCGAGCTGCGAGAGCATCGCGCAGATGGCGCCGCGATACATCTTGCGATTGACCTTCGGCGCGAAGTCGCGCGGCTTGGCCGCGAAGGTCCTGCCGCCGCCGACCCAGATCGGCGAGCGGCTGGATCCCGCGCGTGCCTGGCCGGTGCCTTTCTGCGCCCACGGCTTGCGTCCGCCGCCGCGCACCTCGGCACGGGACTTCTGCGCCTTGGTGCCCGCGCGCGCGGCGTTGCGATAGGCGGTCAACACCTGATGCACGAGCGCTTCGTTGAACTTCCGACCGAACGCCGCCTCGGACACCTGCAGCGTGCTGTCGCCGTTGACTGACTTGAGCTTCATGACAGCGCCTTACTTCTTGGCCGCCTTGGTCGCATCCTTCGGAGCGCCGCCGGCCTTGCTCGGTGCAGTGGTGCGGCGCTTGGCACGACGTGCGGCCTTGAGCGAGGAGCGCACGATCACCTGGCCGCCCTCGGCGCCGGGAACCGCGCCGCGAATCAACAGCAGGTTCCGCTCGAGATCGACCTGCACCACGCGCAGGTTCTCGGTCGTGCGCCGCGCGACACCCATGTGGCCGGACATGCGCCGGCCCTTGAACACGCGACCTGGAGTCTGACGCTGGCCGATGGAGCCCGGCGCGCGGTGGGAGACGGAGTTGCCGTGAGTCGCGTGGCCGCCGGCGAAATTATGGCGCTTCATGGTGCCGGCGAAGCCCTTGCCGATGGTCGTGCCGGTCACATCGACCGCCTCGCCTTCCTTGAAGATATCGGCCTTGATCTCGCTGCCGGCCTTGACGTCGGTCTGCTCGGACTCACCGACGCGGAACTCCACGAGCGCCCTGCCGGGCGCCACGCTGGCGTGCGCGTAGTGACCGTTCAGGGCCTTCGAGTACAGCTGCGGCCGGCGCGTGCCGTAGGTGACCTGCACGGCGCGATAGCCGTCTTTGTCCGGCGTCTTCACCTGCGTCACGCGGTTCGGCAGAACCTCGATGACCGTCACGGGAACCGTCTCCCCGGCGTCGGTGAACACGCGCGTCATGCCGGCCTTGCGGCCGACGAGTCCGATAGCCATCTGTGTCCTCTCACTGCCCGCGCACTGCGCCGAGCGCCCGGGGCCATGGCATCCGAGCTAAGTTATTGAGACAACAGGAGATTTGCGCACGCCAGCGGGGGTGCGCCAAAGTCTCGAGTGGTCTTGGAGCTCTGAGCCCAGCGGGCTCGCCCCAACCTCGCCCGATGCCGCGTTATGCGACCGGCCCCGCGTTTCCGGGGGCCCAAAAAGGGCGCGCAGTATAGGCGGGCGGGTCGCTTCTAGCAACCCTCAGAAGCCGGCCACCTGCGACCAGATCTGCATGCTGGCGGCATCGCGGGTATCGGACCACGCGGCCCGCATCCGCGCCGGAGACCGGTGGTCGCTCAGTTCAGCTTGATCTGCACGTCGACGCCCGCGGGAAGCTCCAGCTTCATGAGCGCGTCGACCGTCTTGTCGGTGGGATTCACGATGTCCATGAGACGCTTGTGGGTGCGCAGCTCGAACTGATCGCGCGCGTCCTTGTCGGCGTGCGGCGAGA
>Ga0306920_100016283_pt1 | contig 10234 bp, 9 predicted proteins | sample flu12Cox44000170_FD_204666 | JGI IMG/M metagenome (GOLD analysis project Ga0306920, IMG submission 204666) | Lab enrichment of tropical soil microbial communities from Luquillo Experimental Forest, Puerto Rico - flux4day.12C.oxic.44.000.170 (v2)... | ecosystem: Environmental > Terrestrial >...
GGAGCGCGGCGTGATGATCTTCGCCCGGATCGACTTCGGCGGTGATGCGGCGCGCGCCGGTCTCACCATGCGGCCCGAGCAGATGCTGATATTCGGCAACCCGAAGGCGGGTACCCCGCTCATGCAGGCCGTCCCCGCCGCAGGGATCGACCTGCCGCTGAAGGCGCTGGTGTGGGAGGACGCCGAAGGCCGCACGCAGATCGCTTACAACGATCCGCAGTACATCGTGCGCCGCCACGGGCTCGACCCCGCGCTCGCCGCGAATCTCGCCGCCGTGCTGCCGCTGCTCGAGCGGGCAGCGGGCGATTGACGCTAAGCGGTTACTTGGGCTTGTAAGAGAACTTCTGCCCGCCGACCGAAACCCCGGCCATCGCGCCGCCCTTCACGATGACGAAGGTCGCCATGCCCCGGTAGTACTTACCGGCGGTGGTCGCATCCTTCTGCCCACCGCTCGCCCCGGCGCTGGCGCCGGTCGTGCCGGCGCTCGCTCCGGCGGCCGCGGTGATGGCGACCGCGGTCGCGTCCGCGCCGAACTCGAAGCTGCCGTTGGTGAATTCATCGAAGGCGCGCTGATCCTGGAAGAAGGTGATCTGGCGGAAGCCCTCGCCACCGATCTGGAAGCCGATGTTCAGCTGTGTCATGGACACATCGCCGACGTGCGCGCCCTTCTTGTACACCCGGCCGTTGCCGTGGGCACCGCCGACGATGAAACCGCCCTTGCCGATGCCGGGGAAGACGGCATAGCCGTAGCAATTCTCGAAGAATCCGCTGCTGGCTCCGGCGTCCTTGAACAGTTGGATGGTCTCGCTGTAGTCGTCCGCGCGGCTCACTGCCGCGCACAACAGCAACAAGGCACCGGCCATCAATCCCAGAGTTTGCTTCACGACTGTGCTCCTGCCCGATGACAGTTGGGGTGGTTCCTATCGATCACATCAGCCCGCGTTGCGCTGCGGTGGGTAGTACGCAGGGCGCGGCCGCACCGGTGGCGGCACCACGGAGTCCGGTGTGGAAACCATCCGCATTATATCTTCGCCGGCGCGGCTCAACACGAAAAGCTCGTAGGGCGGTGCAGTCTCCTCGGGTGTCAGGAGCAAGCCCATGCGCCGCAGGTGCCGGCCGGGGCTGACACGGCTCGTCCACACGGTAAGCGGAATTCCGACCAACAATCCCACCAACACCGGCGTCAGCCACCAGAAAAACTGCGGCGCGAGATACAGCATGGCCGCGCCCCACACGATCCCGATCGCGAGATGCCACTTCTGGCGCCGGAAGGCCTCGCGCATCGTCACACCGCGCTCGGTGCGCTCCTGGGCATTCCAGGACACCGAGCGCCCGAGCAGCGTCTGCGCCACGAAAGTCGAGTGGAACAGCATCATGGACGGTGCGAGCAGCATGCTGAAGAGCTGCTCGACGAGCAGACTGACGCACAGCGCAGCGGTGCCGCCGAACTGCCGGCGCAGGACGCGGTCGCGGATGGCGAGGCTGGCGCCGAGGACCTTCGGCAGCAGCAGCACCACGAGCGTGACCCCGAACAGCACCGCGACCTCCTGGAAGCGGATCTCCGGCCAGTGAGGAAACAGGCTCTGCAGCCCCGGCCAGAAGTACTGCGGCTTCTTCGAGGCCTCGATGGCGCTCAGCAGCGAGCTCAGCAGCAGCAGCGCGAACCACATGGGCGAGCTCCCGTACGCCACGATGCCGGTGAGCAGATGCACGCGGCTGAGCGGGTGCAGGCCCGGAAACAGGAGTACGCGCGAGTGCTGCAGATTCCCCTGGGTCCAGCGGCGGTCGCGTGCGGCGTAGTCGATCACATTCGCCGGTATCTCTTCCCAGCTGCCGCTGAGCTCGGGGATCTGCCGTACCTCGTAGCCGGCGCGGCGCATGAACGCCGCCTCGACAAAGTCGTGGCTCAGGATCTCACCGCCGAGCGGCGGTCGGCCGGAGAGCCGCGGCAGCGTGCAATGGGTCGCAAAGGGACGCAGACGCACGATGGCGTTGTGACCCCAGTAGTTGCTCTCGCCGACCTGCCAGAACGCGAGCCCGGCGGAGAGCATCGGGCTCTGCAGCCGTGAGCCGAACTGAATGAGGCGCCCGAAGAGCGTCTCGCGCCCCGCGGGCAGCGGCAACGATTGCAGGATGCCGATCCGCGGATGCGCTTCCATGGCGCGCGCCAGGGTCACCAGGGCGTGACCGCTCATGACGCTGTCGGCGTCGAGGACGATCATGCATTCGTAGTTGGCGCCCCAGCGCCGCACGAAGTCGGCGATGTTGCCCGCCTTCCTCTCGCTGCGCTCGCGGCGGCGGCGATAGAACACGCGGCTCTCGCCGTAGCGGGCCACCAGGCCCCGCCACATGAGCTCCTCGTCCGCGGCAATCTTGGCATCGCTGGTGTCGGAGAGAATGTAGAGATCGAACGCGCGCTCCTCGCTCTCGCGCGAGAGCGAGGACCAGGTCGCGGTCAACCCGGCACCGACGCGTACCGGGTCCTCGTTATAGATGGGCATCACGACCGCGGTGCGGGTGCGCAGCGGCCGGTCGGCGAGCGCACGAGAGTCGATGCCCGTGTGGTCGTGTCCGGCGAGCTGCACCGCAAACCCCGCGATCGCGGTCCACAGCGCCCCCGCAATCCAGGTGAAGAGCGCAAAGAACAGCACGAGTCCCACCACCTCGATGCCGCTCAAGCCGTTGGCTTCGAGCACATCGAGCAGCAGCGAGGTCGCTGCGGCTGCGGTGACCAGCGTCAGGCCGAAGAACAGCGTGCGGCGCAGCCGCACCTCCCAAAGGTAGCTGCGGCTCACGGGTTCCATTGGTACACCCAGGTCTCGCTCAGGACCTCGCCGTAGAGCGTGAGAAAGCAGCGCAGATCCACCAGCGGCTTCTTCTGCTTCGGGGCGACGACGAAGGCGACGCGCCAGACGCCGCTTTCGGGAACCTTCTGTACCGTGAGCGCATCGATCTGGCCATTCTCGGCACTCAATTCCGCCTTTACCGGCTGCGTCCCATTGAGCCCATCGAGCTCACCACCCGCGAATTCCACCAGCATGCGCCGCGCCCCGGCGCCGAAACGCCCCTTGTTATCGCCCACCGCGGGATTGCCGCTGCGCAGCGCGATCGCGCGGCCGCCCGGCGGCCAGTGCGGGTTCGCCGAGAAGGTCGAGAGCAGATACGCGAAGCTCAACGGCTTGCCCGCGGCCACGGCCTGGTCCGGCACCCAGTAGGCGACCATGTTGTCATGAATCTCTTCATCACTCGGGATCTCCACGAGCTCCACCCCGCCCTTGCCCCAGTTGCCGAGCGGCTGCACCCAGTAGCTGGGTCGCGACTCGTACTGTGATTCGACGTCCTGATAGTCGGCAAAGTTGCGGTTGCGCTGAACCAGGCCGAAGCCGTGTGGATTCTCGTCGATGAAGCGATTGACCCGCAGGTCTCTCGGATTACTGAGCGGCCGCCAGATCCACTGACCATGTCCGGTCTCGGCCAGCAGGCCGTCGCTGTCGTGCACCTGGGGACGGAAATCATCGAAGCGCCGCGCGGTGCCATCGTCGCCGAAAAGGAACATGGAGGTGAGCGGGGCGACCCCGAGCTTGGCTATGGCGTGGCGTGGATAGAGGTCGCAGTGCACCTCGACCTGCGTGACCTCGCCCGGGCGGATCTCGAATTGATAGGCTCCGGCGACGCTCTTGCTGTCGAGCAGCGCATAGAGGATGAGGCTGCGGTCGGTGGGCTGCGGACGCACCAGCCAGAAATCGGTGAAGGTGGGGAATTCCTCGCCGGATTGCGCTGCGGTATCGATCGCGAGCCCGCGGGCCGAGGCGCCGTAGTGCTGGTTACGGCCGAGAACGCGGAAATAGGAGGCACCGAGGAACACCAGCAGCTCATCCTTGTAGTTCGGAGTCTGCAGCGGGTAATGCACACGAAAGCCGGCGAACCCGACATCGGTCGACAGCTTGGGCGTCTTCAGCAGGCGGCCGAAGGTGAAAAGCCGGGGGCTGTACTCTATCAGGCCGGCGCCGGCCGGCGTCACTTCGTAGATGTTGACACGCTGGCGCACGCGATAGCCGCGATGGAAGAACTGCACCTCGAACAGCGATTGATTCCGCCATAGCGCGCTCTGCGGTCGGAAGCGGATGTCGCGGTACTGATCGTAGGTCAGGTTGGCGAGCGATGAGGGCAGGCCCTGCGGCGTCGGCCGATAGTCGTGCGCCGCGCGCTCCTGGGCGAGCTGCTGCACGTTGGCGAAGTTGAAAGGCCCCGGCTGGGCGGGCGGCGCAGTCTGCGGCAGCGGCGGGATGGTGACCGTCTTGTGCTCGGACGGAGCCATGCCGTTGCGCCCGCCCTGGTCGGCCGTCTCGATCGCGAGCATGACCGACGCCAGCAGAAGCGCGCCGATCACGGCCGGCTTCCGCAGGCTGGGTCGCATGAACGCACCTGGAGTTTCTCCGCTGGCGGCACGCAGGGCCGCAGGCTGTTTCGCAGCAGTCTGCCAGCGTTACGTTGACGGCTTCTCTGAATCATGCGTCGGAGACGGCTTACATATGGCCAGCCGCGTGCCCGGCAAATCATGCGGCAGCGGCGTTGTTCTTACACCCGGCAGGATACCGCTACGCCCGTGCTCGCGTCTGCAGCATCCGCTTCAAACACGCATCATGACACCGAACGCGCCCGCCGGCGGCAGCGAATGCGGGGGGCGGTTACACTGCAACGCCCAACCGCCCGCCGGCACCCCAAGGAGACCTGTCATGAGCGACGAAGAATCGATTATCCAGCCCTTCGGCAGCCTGGTTGCCTCGCGCCTGGGGCTTTCCGAGCAGGTCCGCCACAAGAGCGTCGCGGCGCTCAACCGCCTGCTGGCGCACACCATGGCCATGCGCGATCTCTACAAGAAGTCTCATTGGCAGACCTCCGGGGCCACCTTCTACGAGCTGCATCTGCTGTTCGACAAGCACTACGGCGAGCAGGTCGAGCTGATGGACTCGATCGCCGAGCGCGTGCAGACCCTCGGTGGCGTGACGCTCGCCCTGGCGCAGGATGTCGCCGAGGAGACGCGCATCGCGCGCGCACCGCGCGGCCGCGAGAGCGTCCCGGCGCAGCTGCGCCGGCTGCTCGAGGCGCACGAGAGCATATTGGGCGAGGCGCGGCCGCTGGCTCACGAGGCGGCGGAGGCCGGCGATGACGGCAGCAACGATCTGATCGTGAGCGAAGTCATCCGCACCAACGAGCTGCAGAGCTGGTTCATCGGGCAGCACCTCATGGCGCGCGGCGAGAAGTTATGAAGCGCGCGTGCGCGCGCGCGGCGCGCCGGCGCGCGCTCTAGACGATGGCGCAGCGCGTCGCGGACCCCGCCACGGCCTCCGGCACACCTGCGGCGGCGGTGCCGGCCTGGGGCGCGCTGCGCTACCGGGTGTTCCGTTGGCTGTGGATCGCGACCGTCGTGTCGAATGTCGGCACGTGGATGTACAACGCCGCCTCCGGCTGGCTGATGACGAGCCTCGCTCCGAGCCCGCTCATCGTCTCGCTGGTGCAGGTGGCCAACAGCCTGCCGCTGTTCCTGCTGGCGTTACCGGCGGGCGCGCTCGCCGACGTGATCGACAAGCGCCGTCTCATCCTCGCGCTCGAGATCCTCACGACGGTGCTGAGCGCCGTGTTCGCGCTCCTGGTGACACTGCACGCGGTGAGCCCCGCCACGCTCTTGCTGTTCATCTTCCTCACCGGTGCGCTCGCGGCGCTCGAGGCACCGGCCTGGCAGTCGATCGTGCCGCTGCTCGTGCCGCAGCCGGCGCTCTCCTCGGCCGTGGCCGTCAACAGCGTCGGCATCAACATCAGCCGCGTGCTGGGTCCGGCGCTCACCGGAGTCGTCATCCTCGGGCTCGGCGTGGCGGCGCCCTTCTGGCTCGATGCCTTCAGCAATGCCGGGGTGATCGCCGTGATCCTGCTGTGGCACCCGCCGGTCAGAAAATTACGCGGCCTGCCTACTGAGCACCTGGCCGGCGCCATCCGCGCCGGCGTGCGCTACGCGCGCTACAACCGCCCGCTGCGCGCGACGCTGGTGCGTTCCATCGGCTTCTTCCTGTTCGCGAGCGCCTACTGGGCATTGCTGCCGCTGTTGGCGCGCAACCAGCTGCAGGGCGGTCCGTTCCTCTATGGAACGCTGCTCGGCGCGATCGGTGCCGGTGCGGTCGGCGGCGCCTTCCTGCTGCCGCGCCTACGGGCGTACGCCGGATGCAATGGTGTCGTCGAGCTGGGCGAAGCCGGTACTGCCGTCGCGCTGGTGTTGTTTGGCCTCGCGCAGCAGCCGTGGATGGCGGTGACGGCGTGCCTGCTCGCCGGGCTCGCGTGGATCGCGGTACTCGCGAGCCTGAATGTCTCGGCGCAGATCGTGCTGCCCGATTGGGTGCGCGGCCGGGGACTTGCCGCCTATGTCACCGTGTTCTTCGGCACCATGACCGCGGGGAGTGCGCTCTGGGGCGTGACCGCCGAGCACCTGGGTCTTCCCGTAGCGCACTACATCGCCGCGGGCGGTGCGCTGCTCGCGCTCTGGGTCACGCGGCGCTGGAAGCTCCGCTCGGGCCCTGCCGCCGACCTGACACCCTCGATGCACTGGCCGGAGCCGGTGCTGGCCGATAGCGTGGATCAGGATGCGGGCCCCGTGCTGGTGACCGTCGAATACCACGTCGCCGCCGAGCATCGCGAGCAGTTTCTCCAGGCACTGCGCCCGCTCGCCCGCGAGCGGCGGCGCGATGGCGCGTACGACTGGCAGGTATTCCACGATTCGGCCCATCCCGAGAAGATGCTCGAAATCTTCCTGGTCGATTCCTGGGTCGAGCATCTGCGCCAGCATCAGCGCGTTACCCGCGCCGATCGCGCGATGGAGGACCGGGTGTCGCGATTCGCGCGCGAGCCCCCGCGCATCACGCACTACATCGCGGCGCGGCCGCGAGGCTCGTGAGATCGATGGAGCGAGCGGTGCCGCTCAGCGCGTGACTGGGCGCGTGTCGGGGCGTGCGTCGGTGACCGCGCGCGCCAGCAGGTGCGTCAAGCCGTAGACCGTATCGATGTGCGGCGTGGCGGTGCCCGTCAGGCGGCCGAGCTCCACCACCGAGCCGAGCAACGCGTCGAGCTCCGGGGCGCGGCCGGCCTCCACGTCCTGGAGCATCGAGGTCTTGTGGTGGCCGACCTTCTCGGCTCCGGCGATGCGGCGCTCGAGCGGCACACGAAAGGTGATGCCTAGCTTTTCGGCGATGGTCTGCGCCTCGCGCATCATGGCGGCCGCGAGCTCGCGGGTGGCCGGGAACTGACAGATCTCGGCGAGCGTCGAGCGCGTGAGGGCGCTGATCGGGTTGAACGTCAGGTTGCCCCAGAGCTTCAGCCAGATCTCCGCGCGGATGTTGTCGAGCACCGGCGCCTTGAAGCCCGCGCGCGTGAAGCACTGCGAGACGCGCTGGGCGCGCTCGCTGCCCGAGCCATCGAGCTCGCCGATCGGAAAGCGATCGCCTTCGATGTGCTTTACCACCCCAGGCGCGAGCAGCTCGGTGGCCGGGTAGACCACGCAGCCGAGCACCCGCTCGGCCGGGATGAGCCGGCTGATGAGCCCGTCCGGGTCGACGCTGCGCACGAGGGTGCCGGCGAGCGCGCCGCCGTGGCGATGGAAGTACCAGTAGGGAATGCCGTTCTGCATGGTGACGACCACCGTGTCGGGACCGAAGAGCTCCGGCACCTGGTGGGCGACCGCACCGAGCTGGTGAGCCTTCACCGCGAGGATGACGAGATCCTGGGCGCCGGTGCTCGCGTAATCGGCGGTCGCGGTGACGCTGCGCGCAATGTGGGTGCGGCCATTGCTCATGTGGAGCGTGATGCCGTGCTCGCGCACCGCTGCGAGCGTCGCTCCGCGCACGCACACGGTCACCGCTTCGCCGGCGAGGGCGAGCTTCGCTCCGACATAACCACCGATGGCGCCGCAGCCGACGATGGCGATCTTCACGCGTCCACCCTCCCCTGGCCCGGCCGCTCACCGCCGCGAGGCTCAGCGGCGGTGCGGGTCAGGCGATCTGGCTACGCGATTTGCGGATCAGCACTCCCGCTGGTGGCGATCCTTGGCCGAGAGTACCAGATCGCGCAGGAACGACTTCTCGTACACCCGCAACAGATGCGGTTGCTGACGTTCGATATAAGCACCGACGCAGTCCCTGTCGGCCGCGATGCGCAGGAGGTCACGGAAGGTGCGCGCATCCCAGCGCCACGACAGCTCGAGCTCGAGAAACGCGCGGTTGTACGCTTCGAGCTCGGCCGCGAGGCGCTCCTCGCTCACGTGCTCGGCACTCCGATCGCTCACAGCTGCGTTTGACATCATCGACTCCCGCTTGGGTGGCTGCAGTACCACCCTAGGCCTCCCGGGACTAAAAGAAAACTTAAAGGTTTCTATCCCGAGTATTAGCTTTTCAGAATAGGTGAGCGGGCGTATGCTCCCCCCATGAAGAACATCACGCTCCGGCAGCTGCGGGTGTTCGCCGCGGCCGCCCGCCACAAGAACTTCTCGCGCGCCGCGGCGGAGCTGCATCTCTCGCAGCCCGCCGTCTCGACCCAGATCAAGGAGTTCGCGAGCTTCGTCGGGCTGCCGCTCTTCGAGCGCATCGGCCGCAAGACCTATCTCACCGCCGCCGGCAACGAGATGCTGCACTGTGCGAACGCGATCGCGCAGTGCCTGAAGGAAGCGGAGGATGCCCTCGCGCAGCTGAAGGGTGTGACCGGGGGACGGCTGAACGTGGCGGTGATCAGCGCCGGCGATTACTTCTTTCCGCGCGTGCTCGCGTCCTTCGGCAAGTCGCATCCCGGCATCGAATTCAACCTCACGGTGCACAACCGCGAGAGCCTGCTGCGCCATCTCGCCGACAATCTCACCGACCTCGCGGTGATGGTGCGCCCGCCCACCGACATGGACATCGTCGCCATGCCCTTCGCGCCGCACCCGTACGTGATCGTGGCCTCACCCAACCATCCACTGGCCCGCGTGCGCCAGATCCCGCGCGCCGCGCTCAGTCAGGAGCGTTTCGTGCAGCGCGAGCAGGGTTCGGACACCTGGAATTCGATGCGCGAAGTGTTCGGGCGGCAATTCTCGCGCCTCGACATCGCGATGCAGATCCACAGCACCGAGACCATCAAGCAGGCGGTGGTCGCCGGATTCGGGGTCGCGTTCCTCTCGGCGCACACCATCAGCCTCGATCTGCAGGCAGGCAATCTCGTGGTACTCGATGTGCAGGGGTTTCCCGCCACGCTCAACTGGTACCTGGTGCACAACCGCACCAAGCGCCTGCCGCCGGTCGCAGCGGCATTCAAGGATTTCCTGCTGCGCGAGGGGGCAGCGCTGATCGAGCGGCTGGTGGAGTTCCCCTTTGCGACGGCAGCGGCCGAGCCGCGCGCGCCGGGGGCGGCAACCGTGGCGCCGAACCGCACGGCACGGCGCCGGGCGGCGCGCGCGCAGAGCTGACGGTCGGCCGCCCGGCGGCCGGCTTCAGTCGAGGAAGTCGCAGTAGCGCTCGACGTGAGCGGCGAGGTCGAGCGTGTGCTGGCGAGCGAGCCGCTCGGCGAGCTCGGTGTCGCGGCGCTCGAGCGCCTCGATGATCTTCAGGTGATCGATGATCGAGCGCGCCGCGCGGTTGTCCTGCGAGATCGTCGCCTTGCGGATCGCGCGCACGTGGATGAAGAGATTCTTGGTCGCATCCGCGATGAGCTGCGAGCCGCCGAGGCGAATGATCATCTGGTGGAACGCGATGTTGGCGTCCGAGTACTCGCCGATGTGCTCGGCGGGCGGGGAGTTCTGGAACTCATCGAAGAGGTGCCGGAGCTTGGCGATCTCGCTGTCCGGTGCGTGGAGCGTCGCGAGCCGCGCCGACATGCTCTCGAGCGCCGCCCACACCTGGATCATCTCGATGATCTCACGCTTGGACTTGCGCACAATGAAGATGCCGCGCCGGGGCAGCGTCCGCACGAAGCCTTCCTGCTCGAGGATGGAGAGCGCTTCGCGTATCGGGGTGCGGCTCACACCGAGCGCCTGCATCAGCTCGCGCTCATCGAGGCGCAGCGGCTCACGGCGGCTGTAGATGTCAGTGCCTGCGATCGCCTCCTTGAGAAGCGCATACGCCTGATCGCGCAGGCTCATTGCGTTGAGCGGCTGGAGCGCGAGCTGGCCGGCGGCGATGCGGATGCCTTCTGGGGAGGCGCTCATTCTTTCTCCATCAGCGTC
>Ga0306920_100016284_pt1 | contig 10234 bp, 9 predicted proteins | sample flu12Cox44000170_FD_204666 | JGI IMG/M metagenome (GOLD analysis project Ga0306920, IMG submission 204666) | Lab enrichment of tropical soil microbial communities from Luquillo Experimental Forest, Puerto Rico - flux4day.12C.oxic.44.000.170 (v2)... | ecosystem: Environmental > Terrestrial >...
CCTTGTGGCAGCCGCCGCGGCAGGAGGCGACAGCCACCGCCGCCACGAGCAGGCAGCGGACTGGAAACCGGCGGCGCGTTGGCGGCATAGTGCGCACCACCATGGCTTGGGTTCGCATGAGGTTCAAGGGAGAGGCCGTCTTCGTTCACGCCGACGACCACGGCCGTCCGGTCCTCGACGGCGACGGCCGCGCCGAGATGAAGTACCGCGAGACCGACACCAAGAGCTACCGCCCCTCGCCGGCGAACCTGTTCCCGGACGCGGGCGGCGAGCGGCCCCAGGCGGCGCACGCGACGCCCGCGACGCACGCGACGCCCGCGCCCAAACGCCACCAGCCGGCGCCGAAGCGCGCACACACCGCCAGGTCGCACGAGCCGGCGCTGGAGATCTGGACCGACGGCGCGTGCTCGGGGAATCCGGGGCCGATGGGGATCGGCGTCGTCGTCATCGACGGCACGAATCGCCGCGAGATCGGCGACTACCTCGGCGTCGGCACCAACAACATCGCCGAGCTGACGGCGATCGAGCGCGGCCTCGACGTCGCGGGAGAAGGCGACAAAGGGCGTCGCATCCGCGTCTACAGCGACTCGTCGTACGCGATCGGGCTGCTCGAGAAGGGGTGGAAGGCCAAGGCCAATCAGGAGCTGGTCGCGCGCCTCCGCCGCCAGCTGACGGCCTTCCCCCACGTCGAGTTCGTGAAGGTGGAGGGGCACGCGGGCGTCCCCGAGAACGAGCGCTGCGACGAGCTCGCCCGGCGCGCGATCTCTCGTCGAGGCACGGTCTAGAACCTCTCCGCGGCCTCGGCGAGCGTCGCGAAGCGAGCGCCGGCGACGCGCGCCGCGACCAGCGTGGCGTCGAGCGCGGCGAGCTTGTGGGCGAGCGGGCGTCGCAGGTCGGGCTGGCGGGCGATGAGCGCCGGCGGCAGGCCGTCCCCCTCGGCGTCGGCGAGGTCGATGCCATGGAGCTCGAGGTTGAAGAACGGCGCCGCGAGCGCGCCCGCGACGAGGCGCCGGCGGAGCCAGCCCGGCGCCAGCACCAGCGTCGTGCCGATGACGTGGAGGCGGGCGAACGGCGTGACGGTGATGGGCAGCTCCACGAGCGCGCCGCGGCCGTTCGCCGCGCGGTAAGGTGACCCCGGCGCCAACCGGTACGGCGCCCGCGGCGCGAACGGCGCCCGCGCGTCGCCAAGGATGCTGTGCGAGGGGCGTCCGGCGATCCGCATCGCCGCCATGACCAGCGCCTTGGCGCCGTAGTACGGCGGCGAGGGGAGGATCGACGAGTCGTAGCGGTAGCCGCGGGCGGCGAGGAGGCCGACCACCTCCGGGGAGATCTCGTAGCCCGGCGCCCGGAAGCCGACGGGCCCGGCGCCGGCGCAGGCGGCGATGGCAGCGTGGCCGCGGTCGATCTCTTCGGCGACGCGCACCGGGCCGAGCCGAACGAAATCGTAGGGGTGGCTGTGGGTGTGGTTGCCGAGCTCGTGGCCGGCCCGCGCCAGCGCCGCGAGCGCCGCGCGCCCCTCGGCGTCCTCCTCGAGGTCGGCGCCGACCACGAAGAACGTGGCGCGCACGCCGTGGCGCGCGAACAGCTCGGCGAACCGCGGCAGGCACCGGCGGAGGACGGCGTGCCGGGCGCCGTCCGGCGGCGGGTCCGGCAGGGCGTGGATGCGGTGGTAGCAGGCGACGGCGTCGAGATCGACCGAAACGCTGACCACGCGGCGAGCCTCGTTTGGCTTATTCTCGCGGTCCCCGACCATGCCCGCCGTGCTTACCACGACCCGCGCGCCGGTTCTCTACCGCGTCGCCATGCCCGACCCCGCGTCCCACGAGTTCGAGGTGGAGATGCGCATGCCGGCGCTCCCCGGGCGCGCGAGCGCGGACATCGTCTTCCCCGCCTGGGCCCCGGGGAGCTACCTCGTGCGTGACTTCGTCCGCCACGTCTACCGCCTGCGCGTCACCGACGGGCGCGGGCGCCCGCTGCCGGCGGCGAAGGTCGTGCGCGTCGACAAGCAGCGCTGGCGCATCGCCGCCGGAGGGCGGCCGTTCCGCGTCGCCTACCGGGTGTTCGCGTTCGAGGCCAGCGTCCGGACCTCGTTCCTCGACGCGAGCCACGGCTACTGGAACGGCACCAGCCTGTTCTTCTACGTCGACGGCGAGCTCGAGCGCCCCTGCCGGGTCGACGTTGTCCCGCCGCCGCGGTCCGGCTGGCGGATCGCGACCGCCCTCGCGCCGGTCGCCGGCGCGCGGCGCTACGCCGCCGCTGACTACGACGAGCTCGTCGACGCCCCGTTCGAGGTCGGCCGGCACGCGCTCTACGCCTTCTCCGTCGGGCGGACCCGCTTCGAGCTCGCGCTCTACGGCCGGCACAACGCCGACCCCGCCCGCCTCGTCGACATCCTGGCGCGCGTGGCGCGCGCGACCGGCCGGATCTTCGGCGGCTTCCCGTTCCGCCGCTACCTCTTCATCGTGCACGCGCTGCCGGTCGGGTCGGGCGGGCTCGAGCACCGCGCGTCGGTGACCATGGACATCGCCGGCCTCTCCTTCGAGGACGAGGGCGGTTACCAGCGCTTCGCCGATCTGGCGGCCCACGAGCTGTTCCACGCCTGGAACGTCAAGCGGATCCGCGACGCCGCGCTCGCCCGCCTCGACTACACGCGCGAGACGTACACCCGCCTGCTCTGGCTCTACGAGGGGTTCACCGACTACCTCGCGCACGTCATCATCCTGCGCGCCGGCGTGACGCGCGAGCGCGACTTCCTGCGCATGATCGCCGAGGACTGGCCGAAGTACGCCGCCCGCCCCGGCCGCAACGAGACGCCGCTCGACGAGCTGTCGTTCGAGACCTGGGTCAAGCAGTACAAGCCGTCGGAGAACTTCGTCAACCGCGCCGTCAGCTACTACGACAAGGGGCTCTGGACCGGGATGGCCCTCGACCTCGAGCTCCGGCTCGCGAGCGGCGGCCGGCGCGGCCTGCCCGAGATGTTCCGCCTGCTGTGGGAGCGGGTCGAGCGGGGCGGCCGTCCGGTCGTCGAGGCGGACGTGCGGGCGGCGGCGACGGCCATCGCCGGCCGCCGGATGGACCGCTTCTTCGCGCGCTACGTCCACGCCACGGACGAGCTGCCGATCCCCGCGCTGCTCCGGCGCGCCGGCCTGCGCGCCCTGGCGCGCGCGGACTGGGACGAGCGCGGCCGGCCCCCCGCCGAGCGCGATCCCGTCCGCGGCCGGCGCGCGCGCGGCTGGACCGGCATCGCCCTCCACCCCGAGCGGACCGCCATCCGCAACGTCATCCCCGACTCGCCCGCCTGGCGCGCCGGGCTGACCTTCAACGACGACATCGTCGCGGTGGGCGGCGTCCGCGTCACGCCCGCGACGTTCGCCAAGCGGGTCGCCGACCACCCGCCCGGCGCCGTGGTCCCCATCGCCTACTTTCGCCGCGATCTGCTCGAGGAGACGCGGGTGACGCTCGCCGAGAGCCCCGAGCGCAAGCTGACGGTCACCCCTGATCCCGCCGCCGGGACGCGGGCGCGCGCCGTGCGGCGCGGCTGGCTCGGTCAACAATAGAGCTTGGAACGCGCGCCGGCGGGCGGCGCCGGCGCGCGCCAGAGCCCGGGCGGGACGCCGAACTTGCTCATGCAGGTGTCGAGGTGGCAGTCGTGGTCCTCGAGGTTCTGGCACTTGTCGTCGTGGCAGAAGCCGTTGCAAGGACCGTCGATCACCGCGAGCACGACCGCCCGGAACAAGAGCAGCTTCCGCCGCTCGTCGACGCCGAGCTGGTCGTAGGCGGGCGAGAACGGGCTCGGCGCGGGGACCTCCTCGCCGCGGCGGGTCCAGGTCTCGTGGAGGTGGGCGGCCGACCGCGCCTCGCCCGACAGCACCGCCTCCGCCCCCGCGATCGCCTCGCGCCGCTCGTCGCTGGGCGCCTCCTCCCACGCGGGCGGCGCCGGCTGTCCGAGCGCGACCGCGTAGGCGCGCCGCGCCTCGTACGCGACGCGGGCGATATCGGCGGCGGTGACGCTCATCGCAGCGCCCAGACGCCGTCTCCCGGCTCGACCATCTCGTGCCACATCACGTCGGTGGCCCCCTTGCCGACGGCCGCGCACAGCACGTGCCCGCTCCCCACCGTGAAGTGCGCCCCCCGCGCCTCCGCCAGCGGCTGGCCAGCCGCCGCGTTCGCGCAGTCGCTGTCGCCGCCGCTGACGCGCGCGGCGACGAACCAGCGCACCGGTTTCTCACCCGTGGCGTGCACCAGCCGCGCCGGCCCGACGACGATGACCCGCGCCGCCTCCCCCACCCGCGCCGACCCCCGCACGTCCCGCCCCGCGCCGCCGGACGTCGTCGCCCCGTGCGCGCACCCCATCGAGAGCCCCATCGCCACCGTCAGACCCACCAGCATTGACTTCATGACCGCTGCTCCTTTTCTCCTGTCGTTGTCGAGTTCACCCATCACTACGGCCGACGAGGGGCAAGGTTTCCGCGGCCGCGCGCCGTAAACGATTCGCGCCTTCGGGCGACAGAAACTTGCCCGAGCGCCCCCCGTAACAGCGGGTGAGAGGCACCGCACGATGAGCACGGGGGGAGGTCCGATGAACGCCGACGACGCGATGAGCCGCTATGCGCGCGGCGACGACGCGGCGTTCGCGATCGTCTACGACGCGGTCGCCCCGCGCCTCGAGGGCTACCTCCGCCGACACCTCCGCGGATCGGCGCAGGTCGAGGACATCATCCAGCAGACCTTCATGCAGATGCACGACAAGCGCGGCACCTTCAGCGCCGGCGCCGAGGTGCTACCCTGGGCGTTCTCGATCGCGCGGAACTTCATGATCGACACCATGAGGAAGACGAAGCGTGAGGCGTCGGCGGACCTGACCGACGAGCGGACGGCGATGGGGGCCATGCTGGTCTCGCGCGTGGCCAACGGCGAGGAGGTGCTGCAGGCGCGCCAGACCGGCGCCCGCGTGCTGGCGGCCTTCGAGGCGCTGACCGAGCACCAGCGCGCGGCCTACGAGCTGACCGAGGGCGAGGGTATGTCGCACGCCGAGGCGGCGAGCGTCCTCGGCACGACGGTCACGGGGGTCAAGCTCTGCCGGCACAAGGTGAACAAGCGGCTGCGGTCGGCGATCGAGGAACGCGAGCAGAGGGTCGCCGCTGCGCCGTCCGCCGCCCCGGCAGGTGACCGGTGAGCCTGGCGCCGGACCTCAAGCAGCGGGTGCTGGCGGCGGCGGCCGCCAAGCCGGCCCCCACGCGCGGGCAGACCACGCGCGCGCGCCTGGTGCTGTTCGTGGCCGCGATCGCCGGCGCGCTCACCATCTTCTTCATCAAGGGGGGCGTGCGCATGACCAACCGCCCGCCGCTGCTGGTCGCGCTCACCAGCGTGGGAACGGCCATCCTGAGCGGTGTCGGCATGTACCTGCTGTTCACCCGCCGCGGGCGATCGATGCTGCGCCGGCCGGGCCTCTGGCTGCTGCTCGCCGCGCTCGGATCGACCGTGGCGTTCGTGAGCTGGAAGTTCGGCGTGAGCGCCGCGTTCGGGATGGCGCAGTCGTGGCCGGGGCGCGTGGGGTTCAAGTGCCTTCGCCTCAGCATCCTGACCGGCGCGCTGCCGCTGTTCGCCGCGCTGGTCTCCTGGCGCGGGACGGATCCGCTGACCCCCGCCGCGACCGGCGCGGCGTTCGGGGCCGGCGCCGGGCTGGGCAGCGCGCTGCTCGTCGACCTCTGGTGCCCGGTCGCCTACGTGCCGCATCTCTTGCTCGGGCACGTGCTGCCGATCGGGGTGCTGGCGGCGCTGGGGGCGCTCGTCGGCTGGCGCTTGCTCCGCGTCCGTTCGCGCTGAGCGGCCGCCCCGTTTGCTACGCTTGAGCCGCCGATGAGCCCGTCCCTCCGCCGGCGGACGGCGGCGCTCGTCGCCGCCGCCACGCTCGCCGCCGCCGCGTGCGCGTCCCCCCGTCGCGCCGAGCGCGCCCCGGCGGCCGATCCGCTGGCGCCGGCGCGCGTGGCGCGGCTGCGCGCCTTCATCAAGGAGAGCTGGCCGCTCCTCAGCCGCGGTCTCGCCGATCTGCCCCAGGCGGCCCGCGACGAGAAGGTGCCGCACGCGGCGGGCACACCCTGGATCGTCTATCTCCCCCCTGACGAAGATCCCGCGGCCGTCGAGGCCGTGCTGGCGCCGCTGCTGCCGGCGAGCCGCCTCGGCGAGGTGGCGCTGCGGCCGCTGCCGCGCCCGTCCTCGGGGCCCGTCACCCCGCCCGGCCTGCTCTATCTGCCGCGTCCTTACGTCGTCCCCGGCGGCCGGTTCAACGAGATGTACGGATGGGACAGCGCCTTCATCGTCCTCGGCCTGCTCCGCGACGGCGAGGTGGCGCGCGCGCGCGACGTCGTCGACGACTTCCTGTACGAGGTCCGCCGCTACGGCGGTGTGCTGAACGCGAACCGCAGCTACTACCTCAGCCGCTCGCAGCCGCCGCTCCTGTCGGAGATGGTGCTGGCGGTCTACCGCGCGACGGGAGACCGGGCGTGGCTCGCCGGCGCGCGCGACGCGCTGGTGGCCACCTACGCGCACTGGACCGCCCCGCCCCACCTGATCGCCGCGCTCGGCCTGTCGCGCTACCTCGACCACGGCGAAGGCCCGGCCCCGGAGGTGGCGAGCGAGCGCGACGCCGCCGGCCGCACGCACTACGACCGGGTGCGCGCGTACTTCCGCGCCCACCCCGGCCCCGACACGAACCGCTGGTACGATCGCGCCGCCGACCGGCTCACGCCCGCGTTTTACGAGGGGGACCGGGCGATGCGCGAGTCCGGGTTCGACCCCACCGGGCGCTTCGGCCCGTTCGGCGCCGAGGCCGCGCGCACCGTCCCCGTCTGCCTCAACACGCTGCTCTACCGGCTCGAGCTCGACCTCGCCGCGATCGACGCCGTGCTCGGCCGCGCCGCGGACGCCGCCGCCTGGCGCGCCCGTGCCGACGAGCGCCGGGCCCGGATCGAGGCCCGCCTCTGGGACGACGCCGCCGGGCTCTACTTCGACTGGGATCTCGACGGCGGCCGCCGGCGCCCCTACCCGTTCGCCACCACCTTCTGGCCGCTCTGGGCCGGGCTGGCGGCTCCGGAGCGGGCGGCGCGCGTGCGCGCCAACCTCCGCCTGTTCGAGCGGCCCGGCGGGATCCTGACCAGCACGACCGTGACCGGCGCCCAGTGGGACGCGCCGTTCGGCTGGGCGCCGCTGCAGCTGTTCGCCGTCGAAGGGCTGCGGCGGTCAGGCGACCGCGCCGACGCCGACCGGATCGCGCGCGCCTTCCTGTCGATGCTGGTCGAGGACTTCGAACGCCGCGGCACGCTGGTGGAGAAGTACGACGTCGAGCGGCGCTCGTCCGACGTCGCTGGCGCGCTCGCGTACGGGTACGCGAGCAACGAGATCGGCTTCGGCTGGACGAACGGCGTCGCGCTCGAGCTGCTGGCCGGGCTCGGCGACTAGCTAGTGCGTGAAGGCGACCTGATCCGAGGACAGGCCGGTGATCAGGTTCTTCGCGTCGTCGAAGGCGACGTTCCCCAGGTCAATCCCCGGGATCTGCAGCGCCGAGGCCACGAAGGTGTCCATGCCGAGCGGGATGGGGTCGGGCGTGAGGCCCGGCAGCGTGACTGAGCTCGAGCCGTCGAAGATGGTGATCGACCAGACGCGGTCGCCAGCTGAATTGCGGAGCTCGCCGGAGTGGAGCGTGGCGCCGGCGACCGGCGTGAACGAGAAGGTCCCCGACGCTGTCGACAGCGCGGAGGGTGGAGGCATCCAGGCCGCGAGGGTGACGGTCGACGACGCGTTCACGCCGCGCATCCAGGAGAGCGTCGCCGGCTCCGCCTGATCCTTGGCGTCCTGCGCCTGGGCGATGAGATCGTAGCTCGCCGCCGCGAGCGCCCCCGTCGGCTTGGGGACGCGCGAGGTGGTGTGGGTGAGGTCCAGCGTCGGGAGGATGATGGGGATCCGGCCGGCGTCGCCAAGGTTCAGCATCGGGTAGGAGGCGACGTAGTTCATCCCCGAGGGCGCCGCCGGGAAGGCGGCCGTGAAGGTCTGCATGTCGGCGTCGGCGATCATGTCCAGCGTCTCGCCGCTGGCGCTGTCGCCCGCCGAGAAGCTGAGGCTGGTCTTCACCGCCCAGCCGATCACCGTGTTGGTGTCGTCGCTCGGATCGGCCGTCCCCTTGGTGTCGTTGTCGAGGATGATCGCGTAGTGGGCCTGCGCCCCTGTCCGCGTGGTGAGCTGCCAGTTGCAGTCGTCGACGCTGGCGATGGGCGCCGAGTTCCGGACGCAGACGTTGGCCTGGATCGTGGTGGTCGCGAGGCCGCCACCGACGGAGATGGTGCGCATCCCCTGCGTGATGTTGTTGCTCCGATCGCCGAGATCGGGGGCCTGCGAGAACTCGATCAGCGCCAGCGTCTGGTGGTTGGCGGCCGGCGCCGGGATCGCCTCCCAGCCGGCGATGGTCCCCTGCACCGTCGCTGTGTCGGGCGTGGGGCGCGGCGTGTCCCGGATCTGCATCGTCATGTTCACGCCGTCGGCGCCGATCCAGGTGCTGGGGGCGTAGCCGTCGTGCGAGGCGGTCAACGTCACCGGCCCCTTGAGCGAGGGGCAGTTCTGGCCGGCGAACACGACCAGCCCGGTCGAGTCCGTGGCGCCCGTACAGGCCGCCGGATCGGCGGAGGCGCCGACGCGGACGGACGCGCTCGACACCGGGGCGGCGGTGTCCTCGTCGATGACGAAGACGTTCAGCGTGCCGTCGATCTTGCCGTCACCGATGCCGCCGCCGGGGATCAGGCGCGGCATCGTGATCGGCTTGGCGACGTCGCCGCAGGCCACGCCGAGCAGCGCCAGGGACGTGACGCAGGGGATGAGGAGGTTTCGCATGCTGCCGTCATCGACACCTCACGCAGGAAAAAGTAGAAGGCGCGCCCCGGCCGGGGTGCGTCCGTCCCCTACAACGGCGCGCTCAGGATTCGTTGCGCCGGACGGAGACCGCCAGCTTGGCGACGCTCTTGACCACGTGCGGGACGCGCTTGACCAGGTTGATCGACGGCGGGCGCTTCTCGCGGACGGCGAACGGGATCTCGACGACCTTCTTCCCCTCGCGGTGGGCGCGGATCACGAACTCGCTCGCGAACACGTCGCGGTCGAGCACACAGCGGCGCGCGGTCTCGAGCAGCGCCTCGCGCCGGAAGGCCTTGAGCCCGTGCGTGTCGGTGCCCGGGTAATGGCACACCACCCGGAGCATGCCGTTGTAGACGCGCGTGGCCACCCGCCGGAACAGCGGGCGCTGGTCGTGAGAGCCGACCATGGCCTTCGATCCGACCACGAGCTCGGTGTCGCTCCGCTCGAGCAACGCCATCGCCCGGGCGTAGAACTCGGTGTCGAGCAGATCGATCTCGTCGCAGATCACGAACGTGCCGCGCGCCTCGATGATCCCCTGGCGCATCGCCAGACCGTAGTTCGGCTCCCCCACCGACAGCATGCGGACCTGCCGGTGCTCCGCCTCGAGCTCGCGCCCGAGCTCGACGGTGCGGTCGCGCGAGCCGTTCTCGCACAGCAAGAGCTCGTAGCTCCAGCCGAAGCGGCGCAGCTTGTCCTCGAGCTCGAGCACCGACCCGCGCAGGATCCCCTCCTCGTTGTAGACGGGGATGACGATGGAGACGTGCGGGGCGGCGGTCATGCGGCGCCGTCCGCGCGATCGACGAGGCCGGCGACCTCCCGGCCCGCGAGCACGCAGTCCTCCATGGCGTTGTACGTCCAGGCCCCGTAGCGGCCGCGCGGGTGAATGTCGTTCGCCTCGAGAAACGCGAAGATCGCCCGCGTGGCCGCGTAGTAATGATGGTCGAAGACGACGTAGGCGTACTCGATCTGCTTCGGCTCCGCGAACACGACGTCGGCCGGGTCGCCGAGCGCGCCGGCCGCCACCAGCGCCGCGGTCGTGTCGCGCACCGCCCCCTCGGAGATCGGCCCGCGGTCGGCCATCTCCACGCAGATCGACGCGCAGCCCGCGGGGGCCATGCTGGGCATCGCGGTGGAAAAGACGTTCACGCGGTAGAACGGATAGCGCCGTTCGGGGACGTAGATCCAGTGCCAATCCGCCGGCGGCGCCCCGCGCGCGCCGATGTTGAGGTAGCGGAGCGTCGTGCAGCGGAGGCGCGCCGCGTGGGCCTCGATCTCGGGCGGCAGGTCGGTCATCCGCTTGAGCAGCTCGGGGAGCGGGATGGTGGCCACCAGC
>Ga0306920_100016285_pt1 | contig 10233 bp, 6 predicted proteins | sample flu12Cox44000170_FD_204666 | JGI IMG/M metagenome (GOLD analysis project Ga0306920, IMG submission 204666) | Lab enrichment of tropical soil microbial communities from Luquillo Experimental Forest, Puerto Rico - flux4day.12C.oxic.44.000.170 (v2)... | ecosystem: Environmental > Terrestrial >...
ACTGGGCGCTGGGTGCGGAGGATCGCGCGATCCTTGCAGGCAAAATCGCGTTTGGCTCGCTCGACGGCGCTTCGCTGTCGCAGCTTCCTTCCGACCAGCGAATTTATGCGGGCGGCGGTGGATCGGTCCGTCCTTACGGCTATCTAATGGCCGGACCGCTCGCCCCCAACAACGTACCGATCGGCGGAAGGTCGAGCTTGGTGCTGAATTTGGAGGCTCGCATCAAGATTACCGAAACCATCGGCATCGTCCCGTTCTTCGATGCCGGCAGCTACTACGAGAGCCCGCTCCCGCAACTCGGCCGCACGCCGCTTTACGGCGTGGGCCTTGGCGCGCGCTATTACACCGCGTTCGGTCCGCTGCGCCTCGATCTGGCGACCCCGTTGCACAAGCGCCACGCGGACTCGCCGATCCAGGTCTATATCAGCCTCGGTCAGGCCTTTTGATGCAGGGTGCGGCGAGAGCGCTTCGTTGGTTCGGCGCCACGATTGGCCTGCTGATTGCCGTCCTACTCGCCGGTTTTGGGCTGCTTCAGACGCAAGCTGGCAAGACTTGGCTCGCCCACACCATCGCGCAAATGACCAGCGATCCGGACTTTACCGTTGCGATCGAGGGCCCCAGCGGGATCGTGCCGTTCCGCCTAAAGATCGACCGGATCGAGATCGGCGACCGCGACGGCGTCTACCTCACTCTGCACGATTTCGCACTCGATATCTCGGCGGCCGATTTGCTGGCCGGCCGGGTGCATATCCGGTCGCTGAGCTTTGCCGAAATCGATATGGCGCGGTTGTCGACCGCACCTTCGTCGACGCCGTTCATCGACTATCTCAAAGTTCCGCATCTGCCGTTCGGTGTCGTTCTCGACCAGCTTTCGATCGGTCGGCTGGCGCTTGCTCCTCCGGTGTTGGGCGAGAATGTCGTCGCGACTGTGGCCGGAAATGCGCAAGTCGCCGCCGAGACGGCACATGTCGCGCTCGATCTGCACCGCACCGACGGCGCCGCCGGCAACATCGTCCTGGCGCTGGATCTTGCCGGCAGCATCCCCATTCTGAACCTGCGGCTTGACGCCTCCGAACCAACCGGGGTCCTGCTCGACCGGCTGCTCGGGCGAACCGACCGTCCGCCGTTCGCCCTGTCCTTGAACGGGACCGGACCGCTTGCGGATTGGCACGGCCGGGTCAGCGCCTCTGCCGGCACGCTCGCTCGTTTCGACGCCGATCTGACCCTCGCCGTCACGACACAGACCATACTCGGCTTGTCGGGTACCGCGGCCTTGGCTCTGCTCGTCCCGCCAGAATTCGCGCCACTCCTCGGTGACCGGGTTGCCCTGTCGCTGCGCGCAACGTTTGGCGACCACATCGTCGTCGACCCGCTATCAATCGCCACTACGGCAGGCACGGTCAGCGGCGCCGCGACTTTCGGCGGCCCCAATAAGGATGTCGAAGCGCATCTGCGAGCAGATATGCCCGAGCTCTCGCCGCTGGCGGCGCTGCTCGGCACCAACCTCACCGGCTCGGCATCGCTGACCGCTGAGGTTACGGGCACCGAGAGCCGCCCAGCGCTTATGCTGGATTTGTCCAGTGCCGGGATCCGGCTCGGCTCCTCAGGTGCGGAGCATGTCGAGGCGCATGTCACGGGAACGCCGACCGGCGCGATGGACAACCCAGACGCGCGGATCGAATTTGCGGCGCAGGGCCGGATCGAGGGAATTGTGACGCCCGAAGGCGTTGCGATCCCGCCCGAGCTCGGCCGGGACATCGATTGGTCGCTCGCCGGCAATACTGTCCGCGATGGCAGCGCGGTTGATCTGACCAGCCTCTCCGCCGAGGGCGCCGGGTTAGCCCTCAGCGGTGCCGGGCAACTCAGCGAAGGCGGCCGGACCGTCGAAGGACAGCTGCGTCTCGCGATCGCCGACCTGCGCCCCTTCTCTGGCCTCGCCGGTTATCCGCTCGCCGGTTCGCTAGAGCTTGCCGCCGATGCCGCTCGGGAGAGCGCGGGCGGCTTCAGGGCAAGCCTGCAGGGCTCGGCGAAGGGGTTGCGGACCGGTATCGTCGCCGGCGATGCCTTGCTCGGCAGCACGGCATCGATCGCCGGCTCCCTTGAGCGCGACCCCGCGGGCGCGCTGATCGTGGATAAGCTTGCCATCTCGGGTGCGGCAGCGAACTTATCGGGCAACGCCAAGTTTGACCCTTCCTCGAACCAGCTGCGCGGGGCGTTGTCGCTCGAAGTGCCGCGATTGAAGCCGCTCGGGCCCGCGCTCGGCACCGATACTGCGGGTGCGCTGACGGTCAGAATCGATGCCGACGGAGCGCTCGATCACCTCCGAATCGACAGCAAGGTTGAGGGCAATGATATTGCCGCTGGCGGGGCGCGGATCGATCGTCTGCGCCTTGCCGCACGGGTCCCTGACCTTGCCGAGACAAAGGCGGCGCTCGACGGCACCTATCGAGCATACGGTCTCGACGGTACGCTGGCAGTCGCGGCCCAGCTGGAAAATGATTCCGAGCTGGTGCTGCCGCGCTTTCGCCTCACGGCGGCTGACAGCGCGGTCGAAGGCAGCCTGCGTGTCACCCTGGCGAGCGGCTTGGTCCGCGGCTCGATCAGTGGGCGGGTGCCCGATCTCGGGCGCTTTGCGAGGCTCGCCGGAACGCCGCTCGGCGGCAACGTCAGCTTAGGCGCTCGGCTCGACGCGCGCGGCGGTCAGCTGCTCAATCTCTCGGTAACCGGGACCCGTCTGACCGCCGGCGCCATGGGCAAAGCCGAACTCTCCACTGCGAACCTGACGGTCAATACGCCGCGACCGGGCCGCCTCGCGTTTCAGGCGGACGCCAGGGGGCGCCCCTTGACGGTGGCGCTCGCGGGGGATGGAGCCTTGGAACCCGGAAGGATCGACCTTCGATTAAACCGGCTTACCGGATCGCTCGGCAGCGACCGGATCTTTCTCGAGCAACCGCTTACATTATCGAAACGCGGGGCCGACCTCGCCTTTTCCGGCCTCGCCTTCGATTTCGGCGGCGGTCGGATCACCGGCAATGGCAGCGCCCGGGGCGAGTCGCTGTCGCTCGCGCTCAACGTCGCGAACTTGCCGATCGTCTCGGGCACCCAGCTGATGGGCTACCCCAAAACACGAGGCACTCTGACAATCGCCACAACGCTCGGCGGAACCCGGCGCGCGCCGCGCGGCCACATATCCCTGAACGCGCGCGGGTTTTCTCTCGCCACCGCCACACATTCTCGTCTTCCGACGTTGGGTCTTGGCATCGAGGGCGAGTGGAACGGACGAAATATCGATTTGAAGGGGCAGGTCACGGGGCTCAAAGGCGATACGATCAGCCTCGCCGGCTCGGTACCCTTGTTGCTTACCCCTTCGCCGCTCAGGATTTCGGTGCCGCCGGCGGGCCGGCTCGGCCTGCAGCTGCAGGGTGCTGGGCAGCTCGAGCACCTCGCCGATCTGCTGCCGCTCGGCGAGGACCGGGTCAGCGGCCATTTCTCAGCCGATATCGCGGTCGATGGCACTGTTGCCTCACCATCGGCAAACGGCCGCCTCAAGATCTCGGATGCGCGGTACGAGAACTTCGCAACGGGTGCGGTCCTGACGAACATGCAAGCCGAATTCGTCGGCGATCGCGACCATTTCACCTTGGCCTCGCTCGCGGCCTCCGACAGCGCAAATGGGAGCCTCAAAGCGCAGGGCAATGTCGCGCTCAAAGGTCCCTCCGGTCCGACTGCCGCGTTATCCGGGACACTCGCGAATTTCCGGATCGCCGCCCGCGACGAAGCGGTCGCCACCGCGACGGGGACGGTCTCGATCACCGGTCCGCTGACCGCACCAAAGGTCACGGCGGCGCTCACCATCGACCGCGCCGACATCAATCTGCCGGACAACCTGCCGCCCAGCGTCGTTGTGCTGAAGGTCGTCAGAATAAACAGCAAGACCGGAAAGTCGCCGCCGCCGGCGGCGGCGGCCGCGGCCCAACCCCCGGCGCTGCCGGCGACGCTCGACATCAAGGTCGACATGCCCGGCAATGTCTTCGTGCGCGGCCATGGGCTCGACAGCGAGTGGCGCGGCAAGCTCGCGATTACCGGCACCAGTGCGGCACCTGCCATAAACGGGTCGCTCGAGCAGATGCGCGGCAGCGTCGATTTCCTCGGCAAGACCTTCACCTTGACCCGCGGCAGGATCACCTTTGACGGCAGCGACAAGCTCGACCCGGCGCTCGACATTGTCGCCGAGGTGGCAACCGCCGACATCACCGCGCAAGTCAACATCGGCGGTTTGGCGTCGGCGCCAACGGTGACGTTGACCTCGACGCCGGTAGTGCCGCAGGACGAGATCCTCGCGCGCGTGTTGTTCGGCAAGAGCGTCAGTCAGATCTCCGCCGGGGAGGGGCTGCAGCTCGCCGCAGCGGCCGCCAGCCTCGCGGGCGGCGGTCCCGGCGTACTCGACCGCTTGCGCGGCGGCCTCGGCCTCGATTACTTCAGGCTGGGCTCGAGCACGACCGGGCCGACAACCGGAACCCTGAACCCCGGCGGTAGGAGCAATTCGGCCACCGGCGGCACCGCGCTCAGCGCCGGGAAATACATCGCCCCGGGGGTTTCCGTCGGGGTCAGCCAAGGTATCTCGCCACCCACCAGCAAGGTCACCGTCGAGATCCAGGTGCTGCCGCATGTGACCGTCGGCGGGGAGGCCGGCCAGTCCGGCAGCACCGGCCTCGGGGTCAACTGGAACTACGATTACTAAGTAGTCACTCTTTGGTGATCGGCTCTTGCCGAAGAATGCCCGTGGCTGGAAATTGCGTCTTTCCGCCATGGGGACGCAGGAGCAAAGGGAGGATGCATGGACGCTGTCGACAGAGAATTAGAAGCACTGCTGCCGCGTGCAGAGTGGACGCGCCGCGGCTTTGTTATGACCTCGCTGATCACCGGGTTCGCGCTATCGGTACAACCCGTTTCGGCCGACGCTATCCATACCGATGCGACCGGACTCGATGCGGGCGAGGTTAAGGTCCCGGTTGCCGACGGGTCGATTCCGGCCTATCGCGCGATGCCGGACAATGGTGGCCCGTTCCCGACAGTCCTGGTGATTCACGAGGCCTGGGGTGTTCACGAGCACATCAAGGATCTGTGCCGGCGGCTCGCCAAGCTCGGCTATTTCGCAATCGCCCCCGAGCTGTGGGCGCGCCAGGGCAACGCCGCCGCGGCCAAGGACATGGACGAGACCCGGAGGATCATGTCGAGCGTGCCCGAAGCACAAGTGATGTCGGACCTCGACGCCACCGAGGCCTATGCCAAATCGACCGGCAAGGCCGACACGACAAAGCTCGCCGTCACCGGCTTCTGCTGGGGTGGGCGGGAGACTTGGCTCTATGCCGCTCACAATCCGGATCTGAAAGCCGCTGTACCGTGGTACGGCGTGGATCGCCCCGCCGGGGAGCTGACCCCGCAGAACCCGGTCGACATCGCCAGCCAAGTCAAATGCCCGGTGCTGGCTTTCTATGGCGGCGAGGACCAGAGCATCCCACCGGAGACGCGAGAGAAGCGGGAGGCGGAATGCAAGGCGGCCGGCAAGACCTGTGAAATGAAGGTCTATCCGGATGCGCCGCACGGCTTTAACGCCGACTACCGGCCGTCCTACCGGGCCGACGACGCGAAGGACGCCTGGGCTCGGATGCTCGCCTGGTTCAAGAAGCACGGGGTGGCGTGAGCTGAACCTCGCCGCACACCTGCTCGATGTCGCCCGCCGGCAGCCGCAATCGCCGGCGGTCAGCGACGGCGTCCATGCCTGGAGCTACGGCGAGTTCGCCCGCCGCATCTCGTGCCTGGCGGGCGGACTCGCCGCACGCGGTCTCGAACCCGGCGACCGCGTCATGCTGTGCATGGAAAACTGTGCCGAGTTCCTGGAAATGCTGTTCGCCTGCTGGGCGGCCGGGCTGTGCGCGGTGCCGGTCAACGCCAGGCTGCACGCCGACGAGATCGCGCACATCGCCCGGGACTCGCGGGCCCGTCTGCTCGTCGCCACCCCCGATCTCGCCGCGGCGCTCTCCGCGCTCGTGGGATCGGTCGAGACCTTGTCGGCGATCGTCGCGACCGCGAGCAAGGATTACGCCGCCCTTCTCGGCGGCGGGACATCGAGACGCCCTGTCGAGGGACCACCCACCGACCGCGCGTGGCTCTTTTACACGAGCGGGACCACCGGGAGGCCCAAGGGAGCGGTGCTGACCCACCGTAACCTGCTGTTTATGAGCCATTGCTATTACGCCGACATCGACGCGCTCGACGAGCGCGACACCTGTCTGCATGCCGGCCCGCTGTCGCATGGGGCCGGCCTTTACGCCTTGCCGCACCTGCTGCGTGGCGGGCACCAGGTCGTGCTGCCGCATTTCGACGTGGACGCGATCATCGACGCGCTGCGGCGTCACCGCAGGGTCTCGCTGTTTACGGCACCGACGATGCTGACGCGCCTGGTGCAGGCGCCGGAGGTCGCCGCCACCGATCTTGCCAATCTGCGCACGATCTTTTACGGCGGCGGGCCGATGTATGTGGCTGACCTCGAGCGCGCGCTCGGGCTTTTTGGTCCGCGCCTCTACCAGCTCTACGGCCAGGGCGAGTCGCCGATGACGATCACGGGGCTGGACCAGCGCATGCACGCCGACAAAGCGCATCCGCGCTGGCGCGAGCGACCCGGCTCGTGCGGCGTGCCGCGCACCGGTGTCCTCGTCAAGGTCGTCGACGATGATGACCGTGAACTGCCGGCGGGCGAGATCGGCGAGGTCGTTACCAAGAGCGATTGCGTGATGGAGGGTTATTGGGGGAACCCGGCGGCAACGGCCGAGACCTTGCGCGGCGGCTGGCTGCACACCGGCGACCTCGGCAGCTTTGACGAGGACGGGTTCTTGACCTTGCGCGACCGGTCGAAGGACATGATCATCAGCGGCGGCAGCAACATCTATCCGCGCGAGATCGAAGAGGTGTTGCTGCGCCATCCCGACCTCGTCGAGGCCTCGGTCGTCGGCCGCCCGCATCGCGAATGGGGCGAAGAAGTCGTCGCTTTTGTCGTGGCGCGTCCCGGGGCCGCGATAGCGGCGGAGGCGCTCGACCGGCTGTGCCTCGATCACATCGCCCGCTTCAAGCGCCCGCGGCTCTACCGTTTTGTCGAGGCACTCCCCAAGAACAATTACGGCAAAGTGCTGAAGACCGAATTGCGCCGGCGGTTGGCCGACGACCCCTCGTCAGCGTGAGAGCACCCGGTCGGCCCAGCGGGCCAAGCGCTCGGCGATCGATATATTATCGGCGGGCGCCGCGCGATCGTCAGCCGTTGGGAGCGGCGCTTGGCGTTGCGGGCGCGGCGGCAGGTATTTGTTGACCGGCCGATAGCCGAGCTCGGGCAACAGATCGGCGCCGCGGCGATCCGCCACCATTCGCGAGACGTCGGAATCAGGGTCGCCTAGATCGCCAAAATGGCGGGCGCTGACCGGGCAGACCATCACGCAAGCCGGCAGCCGGTCCTCCTCGGCCAGGGTCTCATTGTAGATCCGGTCGATGCACAGGGTACATTTCTTCATCACCCCTGCGTCTTCGTCGAACTCGCGCGCACCGTAGGGACACGCCCAGGAGCACAGCTTGCAGCCGATGCAGATCTCCTCGTTGACCAGCACGATCCCGTCCTCGGCGCGCTTGTAGGAGGCGCCGGTCGGGCACACGGTAACGCAGGCGGGTTCCTCGCAATGCAGGCAGGATTTCGGGAAGTAGACGGTTCGCGCCCCCTCCCCGTCGCCTTCCTCGAACGAGTGGACGCGGTTGAACCACACCCCCCACGGCTCGGCACCATAGGGGTTGAAATCGGGCAGCGGCCCCGCGAAACCGCTCGTGTTCCACTCCTTGCAGGCGGTGGCGCAAGCGTGGCAGCCGACACAGATGTCGAGGTCGATGACGAGCCCGAGCTTCTTCTGGCCTGCTCGCGGCTCCGGCAGCGAGGTCATCGCTCATGCTCCCATGCGCTTGTCGTCCGCGCAAGCCCGACGGGCTTATCCGACCGCACGCTTTTCCCTGAGAGCAGGGAGAAAAAAAGAATCGCAGCCTCAAACCGACACAAATGAACAACAATAACTTATTAAGATCATATATTTAGAGCGGTTAGTTAAAGTCGATTCTCGGTTTTTGTCAGGGAAAAGAATGCGGGGTCTGAGGGAACGAGCAGGGAGGGATCGGGGCCCAGTTCGACCGATTGGTGCTCCCAGTTAGATGAGAAGATATACGCCCGGATTCCGGCGATAAGATGGCGTAACGTGCCGAGCCTCGGGCTCAGCGCGGGAGCTGCTCCGCGGTCGGGAAGACCCGCCGCTCCCCGATACGCTCGAGATAGCTGCGGACGCGAGCATAAAGCGCGTCTTGCGGCGGGCGCCGCAACGTCAAGGTTGCTTCGTCGATCTCCGCATCCGCAGCCCAGTCGGTCAGCGCCCGGCGCAATTCCGGGTCGCCCAGGATGAAATCGACCGCCTGGTTCTGGGTGCCGAGCGGCGGCGCGCCGTTTTCTTGCGTGAGCTCATCGTGAAGGTCGATCACATAGGCGAGCGCCGCTAGCCTGAGCCTCTCCTCCTCCGTCAACGGCAACACATCTCGTCTCCGCCTCGATCCGCTCGTAAGAGGAAAACGCCGGTACCCGGCGGTGAGTTCGCTTAAGCGGCCACGGCCCGCAGGCCCGTGTTGGGAAACCAAGTGAGCCGAAGTGGCGGGTGGGTTAGCATCGCGCCTCTGTCGAGACGAGGTAGCGTATGACAGGACGTGCCCGAATTCTCTCCGTCGCGGATGACCGCTGCCTGCCGGATCGGGAGCAAGCGCTGCTGGACCGCGCGCGGGCGCTGATCCCTCGGGTCGCCGAGCGGGCGGCAGCTGCGACCGCCGCGCGGATGCTGCCGGCCGAGACCATCGCCGAATATCGCGATGCCGGCATCCTGCGCATTCTGCAGCCCAAGCGTTTTGGCGGCATGCAGGGCCGGTTCAGCCTATTCTCGCGGATCGTCGAGGAGTTGACCTATGGCTGCGCCTCCTCGGCCTGGGTCTATGCGGTGCTGGCCGAGCATCAATGGATCATCGCGCAGTATCCCGAGCAGGCGCAGATCGATGTCTGGGGCGACGACCCCGAGGCGGTCGCGGCATCCTCCTTGGCGCCGCGCGAGGCGGCGCGGCCGGTGCCGGGCGGTTGGCGGCTCAGCGGGCATTATCCGTTTTCGAGCGGCTGCGATTATGCGCAATGGGCGATCATCGGTGCCTTTCTTGGGCCGAAGGGCGACCCGCGGGGGATCGCCTATCTCTTGGTGCCGCTCGCGGAGATCGAGATCGTCGACGACTGGCAGGTGCTGGGCCTCCTCGGCACCGGCAGCAAGTCGCTAGTGCTGCGCGACATCTTCGTCCCCGAGCATCGCTCGGTGATGGTCAGCGATCTCTTTGCCGGCACCCCGCCGGGGGCACTCGTCCATCCTGACTATCCGGTGTTGCGCGCGCCGCGCGGGTTTCTGGTGTCCTATTCATTGCCGCCGGTCGCCATCGCGCTCGGCCGCCGCGCTCTCGACATCGCCTGCGCCACGCTCGCCCGTCGGGTGTCGCGCGGGGTGACCCGGGTGGCCGACTCCGAGGTCGTGCAGATGGCGCTCGGCGAGGCCGCCGCCGCAATCGATGTCGCGACCATGCTGTTGCACACCGGGCGCGATTACAGCACCGCCGAAGTCTCCTCTGGCCGCAGGATCACCGAGGCCGAGGCATTGCGTGCGCGCCGCGATATGGTCTACGCCCAGCACCAGGTCGGCTGGGCGCTCGACCGGCTGTGCGAGTTGGACGGTGCGCGCTGGGTCTATGACCGCGACGCGCTGGGCGCCATCCGCCGCGACGTGATGACGATCCTGACCCACCACGCCGCGAGCCGCCAAGCAGCGATGGCGCCCTACGGCAAGATGCTGCTCGGCCGCGGCCCAGAGTAAAGCGGGACAAGAGCGCCAACGGCACCGAAATCCGTCAGGCCGGCATACCGGCCTTACGCAACCCTTCGAGAAAGCGTTCGCGGTCGGCCGCTCGCGCGAAGGGCCGGTCGAGACGAGGGTCGCTGGCGGTCAAGCCTGACATGCGCTGCAACAGCTGATCCAAGGCCGCGCGAGCAGGCCCCGCTTTTCCCAGATGTCCGTTGGCAGAGGCCAGGACGGCATAAATGTCGGGAAACTCGGGATTGGCCTCGGCCGCCTG